>Ga0233434_1000369_pt1 | contig 52526 bp, 35 predicted proteins | sample SI_122_August201_4_FD_182738 | JGI IMG/M metagenome (GOLD analysis project Ga0233434, IMG submission 182738) | Seawater microbial communities from Saanich Inlet, British Columbia, Canada - SI_122_August2016_120_MG | ecosystem: Environmental > Aquatic > Marine > Inlet | place: Canada: British...
CAAGGTTCTTATGGCGTGATGCGACGCCAACCTTATTGCCGAGTGGTCCTGAGCTTCAATGGAGTGAGCAGGCCCCGCTGCAGGGCACGCTAGATCCAGACCACCTATTAGCCGGTTTTTATTGGCAGCTTCGTGATTATGACGAGAAGCAATGGCCAGAAGAACAGGACTTAGCCGGTTTTTATTGGCAACTTCGTGATTACGATGAGAAGCAATGGCCAGAAGAACAGGACTTAGCCGGTTTTTATTGGCAACTTCGTGATTATGACGAGAAGCAATGGCCAGAAGAACAGGACTTAGCCGGTTTTTATTGGCAACTTCGGGATTACGACGAAAAGCAATGGCCAGAAGAACAGGACTTAGCGAGGTTCCTGTGGGATGAAGCCCCTGAAAAGCAGGTGGATGCACCGCAGCTTGCAAGGTTCTTATGGCGTGATGCGACGCCAACCTTATTGCCGAGTGGTCCTGAGCTTCAATGGAGTGAGCAGGCCCCGCTGCAGGGCACGCTAGATCCAGACCACCTATTAGCCGGTTTTTATTGGCAACTTCGGGATTACGACGAAAAGCAATGGCCGGAAGAACAGGACTTAGCGAGGTTCCTGTGGGATGAAGCCCCTGAAAAGCAGGTAGATGCACCGCAGCTTGCAAGGTTCTTATGGCGTGATGCGACGCCAACCTTATTGCCGAGTGGTCCTGAGCTTCAGTTAGAGACCTAACGGAAGAATTAGGCATCAAGATGTCTGATACATCGCAAAGTGCTGCTTTAGTCACGGGTATTAAAGAGCTTATCGGAAAGATAGAAGGTGAAAGTTGGTCAGACATAGAAGGGTCTGATTTTGTGTGGTAACTCAATAGCGCAGGGATCGCCCGTTGGGTAGAGCAAGAATGAGGGGTTATACATTTTTAAGCATTTAAGGACACTGAAGTACGCATTCTTGGTTCTAGGGTTAATTAGTGTCGGGGAAGTGTCCGCCTCTGACCTGGTAAACCGTCTGAATCCAACATTTGAGCGAATCAACACGAGAGAAGGACTATCTCAAACGACGGTAAATGTTATCACTCAAGATTCGAGTGGGCTGGTCTGGATAGGTACGACTGAAGGATTAAACATTTACGACGGAGAGAAGTTTGAAACGTTTTTTAACGTTCAAGCTGACCTGACATCCCTGTCACACGATTATGTTTCGGCGATAGTCGAGGACTCTCAAGGAAACATATGGATCGGTACTGACAACGGATTGAACGTCTTTAACGCTGCGACATCAACCTTCCGCCGCGTCGATATAGTCGATATAAGAGAAGCAACTACCCCTGTCACCGGCAGCGATAGTTCCATCCGAGCATTGTTTGTTGACGCTGATGGTAGCTTGTGGGTTGGTACAGGCGCTGGGTTGATCAAGATAACGAGCGAAAGTTCGCTAACACACTATCGGCATGAGGCTGTTGATCCCCAAACGCTGGGTCAAGGTGCAGTTCACGCTATTGAACAAGACACCCAGGGTAATATCTGGGTAGGAACCGACCCTAGTGGCCTGTCGCGGCTGAACCCTGACAGTGGTGAAATTATCCGTTTTACGCGAGGGTTCTACGATACTGACCTACCAGGCAACATGATCAGGAGCCTGATGGTAGGTCCCAAAGGTTTTCTTTGGGTAGCAACCTTCAACAATGGTTTATGGCGCGGCGACACGACGACACTACAGTTCCAATATCAACCATTAGAGTCAGTCCAAGGCACTGCGACGACTAGAACGAGAAACCTGTTAAGCGACAGCGAAGGCCGAATTTGGGTAGGCACGGATGATGGATTATTCGTTTTAGATCAGGAAGAAGGCACATCCTCAAATTTCACGCACAAAGGCAGTGATCCAAGCTCTTTATCAGATAATAAGGTGTCCGCGTTGTTTGAAGATGCGGGCAGGGTAATCTGGGTGGGTACCTATAATGGTATATCGAAATGGAATTCCGCCGCTCCCAGGTTTGCGCTTTACAAGATGGATCGCAACACAGGAGGGGAGCTGGCTGGCAACAGCATCACGTCTTTTGCTGAAGATAAAACAACCTTATGGATTGGAACTTTTACTGGCCTAACAGCCTATGACAAAACGAGTGGTGAGTTCCGCCGAATAGATGACTTTGCTCTCAGAGACAACCGAGTGATGGCCTTGGCGGTTGAAGAGCAAGAAGAGAACTCTACGGTCTGGATTGGAACGATGAACGGCGGATTGACTGCCTTCACTGTGAACACAGGGTTAACCCGACAATACACAGCAAGCAGCAAGGCATCTAGCCTGGCTAGCGACCAGGTAAGTAAAGTCTTTGTCGATAGCCAAAAGCGGATTTGGGTTGGTTTGTATGGAACCGGTCTGGATTTATACCAAGGCGGTACCTCGTTCAAGCACTACCCCAACAATAAGACTGAATTTTCCGACCTCCGAATAACTGATGTTGCAGAGGATGTACTGGGTAATATTTGGATCGCGAGCAACGGTGGTGGCTTGATGATTCTTGATCCCGAGAATGAGGTTGTGACAACGCTCAGGCACAATGCCGAGGAGCGGAGCACGATAGCTTCCGATAACCTTGTATCCGTTTCTAAAGGTGCTCGGGGGATGTGGGTAGGGGCCAGAGACGCCGGCCTGAGCCTTGTGGATCCGACAACGTTAGAAGTCACTCGTATCACTAAAGAAGACGGTCTCTCGTCGGTAGCAGCCTATGGCGTGCTCGAAGACGATAATCTCGGCGCGTGGGTGAGCGGTGGGAAAGGGTTGTCAGTTCTGAAGGAAGAGGGGCAGTGGGACATCTACGACACTAGCCATGGGCTTCAAGCGGACGATTTTAACAACGGCGCCTATCTAAGAATGATGGACGGCACCTTTTTGTACGGCGGGAATTCCGGTTTTAATGCCTTCAATCCTTTAGAAATTAAGTCGAGTACATTTTCACCCAAGGTGGAGTTAACCGGTTTTAAAAAACTGAACAAAAACTTCGCGCTCGACAGACCGTTTACTGAGTCCAGCCAGATTGAAATTGAACACGACGACTACGTGATCGAGTTTGAATACGGAGCGATGGACTACTCTAGTCCGTTACGAAACCAGTATGAATATCAGTTAGAGGGATTCGAACCTGATTGGGTAAAAGCAGGTAACGATAGGTCAGTGGCTTATACCAATCTGGACCCCGGCAGATACACCTTTAGGGTAAGGGCGACCAACGGTGATGGAATATGGTCAAGTGACCAGCTAGCGGTTGAGCTAAATGTACTTCCTCCCTGGTTTCAGAGCTGGTGGGCCTATTTGGGCTACCTTATTTTGGCGGTATTGGTTTTAACCGGCATCTATAGATTAAACGCACAGCGGATGGCGAGGATCGCTGAAGATAGTCATCGAGCACGCCTTGAAAAGTACATCCAGACGTTAGAGCAAGCCACGGACGCGATAGCAATTGCGTCGGAAGAAGGCGTCATCGAGTACCAAAATGCACTGTTTTTGGCGTTGTTTAAAACCCCAGAGCTAGACTCTGGCGTTGGTAGTCAGTTACTAGAAACGCTCTTTGATTCAGCTGACGAGAGAGCCGAAGTGGAATCTCGTGTTGTGGAGTCGGGGCGATTCTCCACCGAAGTGGTTCGCCGACTGGCGGTGGAAAAATTTTATGAGATTAGCGTTGCGCGAACTGAGTATCAGGGTGTCGTGACGTTGATTGCGATTGCGCGAGATATCACGCAGAGAAAGGAAACTGAACTTCAGCTGGAGCACTATTCAAGAAACCTTGAAACGCAGGTTATAGAAAGAACGAGTAAGTTGGAGGAAGAAGTTAGCAAAAGCCTACTGCAACAGCAGGCTCTCGAAAATTCACTAGCTGAAAAAGAACTATTGATCAAAGAAGTCCATCATCGTGTGAAGAACAACATGCAGGTCATCTCCAGCCTGTTAAGCATCCAGGCGGAGGGTGTAGACGACGAGGTTTATTCAAGCCTGCTTAACGAAAGTCAGCAGCGAATCAAGTCGATGACGCTGATTCATGAATCGCTCTACCAATCAAAAGATCTTTTGAACATAGACTTTCAAGATTACATAGAGTTACTAACCAACAGCTTAAGTCGATCATACGTGGTTCCGGGAGTCTCAGTTTTCGTGGAAGTCAACGTAGAGAATGTAGTGTTGGACCTGGAGACTGCCGTTCCATGCGGTCTCATAATCAACGAGCTTGTATCGAATTCTTTGAAGCACGCATTTCATGATAAGGAGGAGACAGGGATTATAGATATTGATTTTGTAACCACTGATTGTAGCTTTGATCTGCGGATATCGGACAACGGTTCTGGCCTCCCGCCAGACTTTGATCTTAGTAAGAACACGTCGATGGGGCTGGAAATTGTAACAATTTTGACCGAGCAGCTTGAAGGCACGCTGTCCGCACATAATGATGATGGGGCTGTTTTCCAGATTCGCTTCCCAAGAGCGATAAATGAGTAATAGCGTTTTAATTGTTGAAGATGAGGTGCTGGTAGCAAGAGATATTCGTGCTCGTCTCGAGCGTATGGGCTACACCGTTGCTGGTACTGCTGCCAGAGGTGAGGACGCCATAAAACTTGCCTTGAGTGAAAATCCGGATTTGATCCTTATGGATATTAACCTCCGAGGTGAAATGGATGGTATTGAGGCAGCAACGAAGATTAACGAAGCCAGGTCGATCCCTGTTATTTTCTGCACCGCGTATTCGAACGATGAAGTGTTACAGCGCGCCAAGGTCACCTCTCCTTTTGGCTATGTGCTAAAGCCGTTTGATAACAGAGAACTTTCTATAAATATAGAAATTGCTCTCTTTAAGCATAAAGTAGAGCGAGACCTGGCAGACACCAAGCAAAACCTGGATGCCACTTTGAATAATGTGAGCGACGGTGTAATTGCAGCAGATGCAAGTGGCAAGATATTCCTGATTAATCCTATGGCAGAGAAGATAGTGGGTTGTGAGGCCGGGGCTGGATTTGGAATGGGCATCGATGATCTTTTCAAGCTGGAGGCGTTCGAATCCGGGCAAGGGGTCATCAACCTGATGAGTCCGGAAACTTTTGCCTACTGGAAGCAGTTCAGTGGTATTCGACAAATGCTTACGCGAGCCGATGGACGAACAGTACCGATTGAACTAAGTGCAAACTTTTTGGACAAAGATTCTAATCTTACGGTTATTACCTTTAGGGACATTTCGCAACAACTCGGTTACGAGGAAACAATTCAGAAAAACGCCTTCTTTGATGGTTTGACAGAGCTTCCCAACAGGGCCTTGTTCGTGGATCGACTTAATCGATCGATTAACCGGCGGGAAAGAGATGGCCAACAGGGGGAGTTCTCGGTTCTATTCATCGGGCTTGATGGTTTCGCAGTGATTAATGAAGGGTTTGGTCACGAGGTTGGTGATAAGGTCATCACTGAAATTGGAAAGCGAATAAGGGAAATTATTCGCGATGACGATACAGTTTCCCGGTTTAGCGGCGATATATTTGCGGTTCTGTTGGATCCAGTCGATGCAGTGGCCGAGTCGATACAGGCCTGTCAGCGAATCACGACTGCGGTCCGGGAACCTATTGCTGTCAATGATAATGCGCTGAATATTACAGCATCGGTCGGGGTCGTAGTGAATAGCGGCGATTATCATTCAGCGGATGAAATGCTGCGTGATGCCGACACCGCCCTGAATCGTGCGAAGACAGATGCTCAGGGTTCATATGTCGTGTTCGACAACGCGATGTATGAAGACGCCGTAAGGTTTATTGATCGAAAAAACGGGATGCAGAAGGCGTTAGTCGAGGGTGTTTTCGACGTTCAATACCAGCCGATCATTGACCTGGAAACAGGACAGCTTTCCAGTATGGAAGCGCTGTTGCGCTGGCCGGATCCGGAAGAAGGAATGATCGACCCCGAAGAGTTTATTCCCATTGCGGAAGCGACTGGATTGATCACGCCACTGGGTGAATATGTGCTAAGAAAAGTATGCAACCAGATCCGTAGCTGGGGAGATATGGGATTAGACGGCTTTCGAGTAGCAGTAAACTTCAGTGCGCGTCAGTTTGAAACAGATGTGTCGGCACTAGTTCAAGATGCGATGGCGACTTCAGGAATAAAGCCGTCGACTTTGACTATAGAGATCACAGAGGGCCTGGCGATGAAGAATGTGGAGCACTACACAACGATGCTCGAAGATTTACGCCGTCTCGGGGTGAACATCAGCATGGATGACTTTGGCACAGGCTATAGCTCATTGTCATACTTGAAACGATTTCCACTGACGACCTTAAAGATTGATCGCTCCTTTATCAAAGACCTTCATATAGATGAAGACGATAAAGAGATCACCAAGGCCATTATTGCTATGGGTCAGAGTTTGAATTTGACGACGCTGGCCGAAGGCGTTGAAAATGAAGAGCAGTTAGAGATTTTACGTGACTATGGCTGTGACTACATTCAAGGCTTTTACTACAGCAAACCAATGCCTGCAGCTGAAATGACCGAGTATCTGCGTAGCCTGGAATGAACTGGCCAGGGAATGCGCGCTCTAACAACATAAAAATTCGTTCATTTACTTTCTTTCAATTTCTCAAGCTAATTTTTTTGCCCTTTTTTGTCTCAATGTTGATCGCTGGTGCGTATGGCGCAAACAAAAATGTCCCTCCCATCGATGAGAAACAGGTAGTTTTTAGAAGACTGCCTCCTGAGGTGCGGTTGACACAATCTCAAGTGACAGCGATTGCTCAGGATGGTGCCGGTTTTATTTGGTTTGGAACAACGAGTGGTCTAAATCGATTTGATGGGTATAAGGTTCGGAAGTACTTGAAAGGTGATGTGGCTGAATCCATACCACATGACTTTGTTCGATCGCTGCTAGTCGATAGTTCTGGTGTTTTATGGGTTGGCACCGGTGGTGGGCTCTCGGTCTATGATCCCGGGACTCAGAGCTTCCGCCATATAGAACTGCTTCAAGGTAGTGAATTAAAAGTCTATGTCATATATGAGGCTCAATCTGGTGAAGTTCTGGTAGGAACATCGCTAGGGGTTTTCTCAGTGAAGACTGGCGCTGATAAAAGAGTTCAATATTTGGATTCTTTAAGGGAACCCGTTCGCGCGATAGTGCAAGACACCGAAGGGCAGCTTTGGGTTGGAACAGAAAGGAATGGCTTGTTCCGGCAGGAAGGCAACCGGTTTGTTGCGGCTGATGGTATGGATGAGAAGTATGGGGTAGGCCCGGATGCTTATATCCGAGAGCTTCTTTTTGATATGGAAGGTAACCTGTGGATCGCAACATACAATGATGGTCTTTCGGTTCTTTCAAAGACGGGGGTGTTCCAGAGCTTTACGGAAAGTGGCGACCTTGAAGACAAGCGGGTTCGTGCCCTGCTCGAGGACAATCTAGGAAACATTTGGATTGGTTCAGATAAGGGCCTGCATAAATGGAATAGAGATAAGCAGAAGCTACATTCATACTCATATGATCCCCGTAAGACTGAGGGGCTAATAGGAGATTTGGTTTACGACCTATTTCAAGATGTTGGCGGTGTCATTTGGGTGAGCACATTTAAAGGGGTAAGTTCATTCAATACCCAAACTACTCAATTCCCCATCTATGGACTGGAAGGTCTGGATGTTGATGATTCCATTTCTTCGTTAGCAGTAGATTCGTTGGGTAAGGTCGCAGTCGGGACCCATTCGGGGGTGGTGATTTGGGATCCACTAGCGGGAACCATGCAAGATTTTCGGGATTCTGCTGGGGAATTGTTTTCAGACCATGTGATGAATATTTTGTTTGATAATTTCGATCAGTTGTGGATTGGAACTTATTCGAATGGGGTCTACCTTTATTCTAACCAGATATTGGTTGCACATTTTGTTCACGAGGAGGATAGGGAGGCTTCTTTGAGCTCAAATGCGATAACTGATTTGTATCTGTCGAGTACTGGTGATGTTTGGACGTCTACTTTCGGGGGAGGTGTAAATAGATTCGTATCGATTGAAGAGGGTTTTGAAAGATATCCTGAACTGAGCAATCTTTCGGGTCAGTTTCCTGATCTTAGGTGTTATGAAATTGACGAATATGCATTAGGAACCTTGTGGATAGGTACCGCCGAAGGTGTTTTCGGCTTGGATCCTGTTACTGGGGATACGGCTCGACTGGGTACAGGTGAAGCTGAATTGGTTGTTAGCGGTGATATTATCAGCGTTCTGGCGACGCAGAATGGCATTTGGTTTGGGGGTCTGGAAGGAGGTCTGTTTTATTTCGATTTCAGTAGCAACGAGTTAGAACGCAAGGTTGGATTAAATCTAACTGAAGGAGCAGCGGTTTATGGGCTCTTGAGCGCGGCTGATGAGAGTGTCTGGATCGCTAGCGCGGGTTCAATATTGAGGTTAGACGGTACCGATAAGGTGTTGAAATTTGACCATGAGCACGGTGTTCAAGTTGGTGAGCTAAATTTTAATGCGGACCTAAACTTGACTCCAGAGATACTTTTATTTGGAGGAAACGAGGGAGTTAATGTAGTACGAACAGAGCAGGTTCGACGAAACGATTATGTTCCCCCGGTTCGCGTTACACAGCTTCTTCTAAACAATAAGAAAGCTGAATTATCCAACGGGGGAATGTTACAGCTTGAGTATGGCGTTAACGGGCTGTCAGTCGAAGTAGCAGCGTTAGATTACACCTATCCCCAGAAAAATCGTTATCAATACAAACTGGAGGGCTATGATGCCCGGTGGATCGACAACGGTACCAATCGAAACATCACCTATACAAACCTCCACCCTGGATCGTATCTGTTACGAGTCCAGGGGGCTAACAGTGATGGAGTGTGGAATGAGGATGGACTTAGCATTCCCATAACCATCAATCCGCCTCTGTGGGCTACGTGGTGGGCGTATTGTGTATATGTTGCTTTAGCACTGTTTTCGCTCTATCAGCTGATGATATTCAGCTCGAAAAGAATCAACCGGCAGGCAGAGGACCGTTTCAATAGACGATTGAGAGGCTATGTTGAATCCCTGGATGACACGGCTGAATGCGTACTAAATGCCAATCAACAGGGGAATGTGATGTTCTCTAATAATGCGGTAGCCGGTGTTCTTGGTAAACGTCCGTCCGAGGTGGGTGGCTACCCGCTTTTTGAAATACTGTTCCAGCAAGCGGGTCAGCGTCATGAGGCAAAAGAGTACGTTGATAGCGGTAATAACTTCCGGGAGGAGGTTCCCTACCTGATGTCTGATGGGACCGGAAAAATACTCGAAATTAGCGTCTCTCCGGCGTTGGAAACCCCTGAAGACGGCGTGGCATACGTCAGTATCGTGAGGGATGTCACAGAGCGAAGCCGAGAGCAGGAAGCACTTAGGGTTAGCCACGGCCAGCTCACAGTAGAATTAAATAATCTGCACAATCAGCTAGATATTACCTTGGTAAAAAATGCTGATCAAAGAACTGACTTCAGTGCCGTACTGGCGGAGAAAGATGTACTCCTCCGTGAAATCCATGATCGCGTCTATGACAACCTTGGAACGCTAACGAGTTTGTTAAGTATTCAATCCGCTAAATGTTCTGATCCAGTGATATTGAATATCCTGGGTGAGAATGAGCGAAGGATCAGTTCCATTGCGTTAGTTCACGAACGCCTTTATCAGTCAAGAGAGGTTAGACGGGTCGCAATGGGCGAGTATGTCGACGTACTCTTGTCGACGCTGTACCGAAAATTGGTTTCTGAAGAGCTGGAAATTAATTTGCTGAAGGAGTTGGGAGAGTTCGATCTTGCGATCGACCTTGCAGTCCCGTGCGGGCTTATTATCAATGAGTTGTTCAGTAACGCGCTGATTCATGGTTTTGAAGGTAGGCAGCATGGTTCAGGGACCGTAGAAGTAAAGTTATATCTGCTTGCAAAAGAGTGTGTAATTTTCGTTTCCGACAGCGGTCGCGGCTTGCCTATAGAGGTCAATACGGAAGCTGGATCCATGGGGTTCGAGATCGTGTCGATCCTGGTAGAGCAACTCGAGGGTTCGTTTCGATTGATTGGTGGGCAAGGAACCACGTTTGAGGTTAGATTTCCGGTATTGCGAGATGGGATTGTCGGTTAACTTTTTATGTGCCGTTCCACATAGGAATCTAGCAGCTCGCGAATTTTTTTCTGGTAAGCCATTTGGTTCTTGGTAGGCTCATCGCTGAATAACTCGACGCTTGATCGGCTAAGCATTATTGTTACTCAATGTATGGTCGTATGGGGTGTTAGATTCTTATCGAGCTAAGGCCTTGGTGAAAATGAGGGAGTAGGCGCGCAACGCGCTTTGATGTAAGGTCTCTGCTTTGTTAAACAAACAAGGTAAGTTATGAGCGATCTTGAAGAGTCGTTTGAAGACGGCATTCTGACGTTAACCATGAATCGGCCAAAGGCGCGTAATGCGATGAGCGGCGAGATGATGTCTGCGATGCAGGCAGCGATTCCCAGGGCTGCGGTCGATCCTGCGGTGAGATGTGTCGTGTTAACGGGTGCCGGTGGTGCGTTTTGCGCCGGTGGTGACGTAAAAGGTTTTGCGTCGGACGCTGGCAGCAATGAAAATTCCTCCGGCGAGACCTCGTCGCTGGAAGCCCGCGTCCAGGGTTTGCGTCAGGGTATGGAGCTGTCACGTTTGCTGCATGTCATGCCCAAACCAACGCTTGCGATTATTCCTGGTGCTGCTGCAGGTGCAGGGCTTTCGTTGGCACTCGCTTGTGACATGCGTTTTTGTCTGGATACGGCGAAGATCACCACGGCGTTTTCCAAAATTGGCGCATCTGGTGACTACGGTGGATCGTACTTTTTGCCGCAACTCGTTGGAGCTGCAAAGGCGCGTGAGCTTTACTTCGGTGCTGATGTTGTTACAGGTCAGGAAGCCTATGACATGGGCATGATGACTAAAATCGCTGGTGCGGATACCTTTGAAGAAGAATCACGCGCCTATGCGAAGTATCTTGCAGGTTTACCAACCGTCGCGATTGGCTACATGAAGAAGAATCTGAATGCAGCCCAGAACGCAACGCTGAGTGATGTGTTTGATCTGGAGGCGGCGCATATGATGCGAACCTTCATGACAGAAGATCACAAGCGCGCTGCAGTGGCATTTGTCAATAAAGAGCAACCGGAGTTCAAAGGCCGGTAAGCCTTTTCTACAATACCTGGTAAAAAAAGACCGGCAATTGCCGGTCTTTTTTTGCCATGTATTGTAGAAGTAGCTGCGGTTAAGCCGCTTTGCCAATTACCATATCGGCAAGCTTGGCTCGCTGGTATTTCGCATCACCATAAAGTACATGGTTGTGCATCTGTCTCTTAAAGAAGATATGCACGAAGCATTCCCAGGTAAAACCAATACCACCATGGAATTGTATAGCGCGACTTGACGAAAATACTGCCATGTCGCTTGCCTGTGACTTAGCCATTCGAGCGTTCAATTCTGTGCTGGCTTCGCCCGAGTCAATAGCGCATGCCGCGTTGTAAACTAATGACTTGGTTCTGTCGATATCCAGCATCACGTTAACCAGTGGGTGCTTAACTGCCTGGAAGAATCCAAGTGGCCGGTCAAACTGAACCCGTGTTTTAGCGTATTCAGTCGTGGTTTGAAGCAACCATTCGCCGGCACCTACCATGTCAGCTGAAACAATTGTCAGGATTGATGGTATAGCAGCATCGATCGCTTTGTCACCGGCGCCCTCTGCTGCGAGCTCAGTACATTTGGCTGCGTTAAAGGCGATGTGTGCCTGGTCCCGTGTCAGGTCAATAATGCCGTCAGCAATGATGTCAATGTTGGCGGCAGTTGCTTCGACTAAATACAGTCCAACACCATTTTCGCCTTTGGCGCTGACCACAAATCGATCGGCTTTCCTGGCATCCTGTACAAACCAGGCAGTACCCGTCAGCCTGCCATCGGCAACAGAAACGTCAGTGTCTGCGGACTCCCAGGAGCCTTTCTCATTGGTGATTGCGAGTGTGGTTGCAGTTCCGGTGGCGATATCGGCCAGTGCTTTGTTGGCTGAATCGGTGTCGCAGGCCATCAACGTGAAAGTTGCACAGTAAGTGCTAATGAGCGGTGATGGAAAAGCTGATTTTCCGGCTTCTTCTGCAATGGCAACTGCTGCAACGAGTGGCATACCAATACCGCCAGCGGCTTCGGGTATGCAGACTGCGGTCCATCCGAGTTCTACCACTTGTTGCCATAGGGACTTGTCCCAGATGCATTCAATGGGTCTGTGGATGCCGGGGTCATGAGCGACCTGGCCGTGGATTTTGTCTGGGCTGCAATTGTCTGCAAAGAACTTCTGTACTGAGTCTTTGAGCATGGTTTCGTCTTCACCGAAGCCAAAGTTTTTAGGTTGTTCTGTCATGTCTATCTCCTACTTCGACTTGGGCATGCCCAGGACACGTTCGCCCAGGATGTTGCGTTGAACTTCGTTGGCACCGGCTGCAATCGTAATACCGAATGAATTCATGTAAGCGAGTGGCCACTGACCACTGACGGGTGCATTGTCGTCGTTGACGTATAACGTTGCTGCTGCACCTTCTACTTCATAAGCTATCTGCTGCAGATCCTGAGCCATTTCCGTAGCGACCAGTTTGAACTGCAATGGAATACGCATGGGGTGATCGGTTAGCGAAGGGACGCTGGCTCGACGCTGATTTTGCCTGAAAGCTTCCTGGCGAATCATCATCTTGATAATATCATCGCGAATGAGCGGGTCGTCCGCCGCTGTCTTACCATTGCGGTATTGTTGTTTCGCGAGTTGTATTAATGCCATTGCGCTGTTTGTCTGTGCGCCTTCCTGCTCTTCAACTGCCATGCCGCCAGAGGCAGGTGTTGTCATTGGACCCGCGCCTCGTTCATGGGCGAGGGTAGTCATAGCCACTTTCCAGCCTGCGCCAACTTCGTCGAGTCTGTATCTGTCATCAACGACCAGGTTGTCAAAGATGACTTCGTTGAAGCCTGTTTCACCGGTTAGCTTAATAAGTGGGCGTACAGTCACCCCATTGCCGAGCGCTTTTTCAATCGGTACGACAAAGTAGGACAGCCCGTTGTATTTATCATCCTTGCTGGTTCGGCATAGCAGGATCATCCACTCCGCGAAATGCGCTAGTGACGTCCATACCTTGTGGCCATTGATTACCCAGTTGTCGCCATCGCGTTCCGCGAAAGTTTGCTGGTTAGCAAGGTCAGAACCCGCACCTGGCTCGCTGAAGCCCTGACACCAGATTTCTTCACCGGAGAGTAGCTTTGGCAGTAGTTCTGCTTTTACCTCGTCGCGGGCGTGGAACAGGACAGTCGGTGCGGCCATGCCCATACCAATAATATTGGGCAGGTAAGGGGTCTGTACCCTCTGCATTTCTGCATTGGCAATGGACTGGCAATTCTCCATTCCGCCGCCACCTACTTCCTTGGGGTAATCACAACCAATGAGTCCGGCGTCATAAGCAGACTTCTGCCATTTTTGGAGCCAGGCCAGCGCGTCCGGGTCACTGAGTTCCAATGCGCCCAGGGGTAATTTTACGGTTGGGCGACCGGGGTGATTGTTGGCAAGCCATTCCTTACAGTGGGCGCGGAATGCTGCCTGTTCGGGGGTGTCCATTTTCTGGGCTTCGGACATTGAATACTCCTGTTTTCCGGGGAATCCGGATGTTTGTGCAACTGCGTAAAATTTGAGGCACTGTTGTACCTTATAAATGACAAATTGTCACATTTGGGGTTTTGTCAATGAACCTGCAGGTATTAGAGGTGAATCATGGGGGGGCGATTATTATCAGATTGGTCAATGTCATCTGCAGCGGCCATTTTCTAAAAATAAAGGGATGTTAGGTTTAATACCCATAAAAAATATCAATAAACGGGAATGTAGATGTAATAATTCTCTATAAATAGAAAGATACGGGATAAGTAATATATAAGGCATTAAAATGATTAAAATAACAATAAGTGGGGATTATGTATCATTTAGGCGGCATATCAGGCGATGGAAATAGCGATACTAATTCCGCCAAGCTGGGTTTTTGCCTGATTCACTTTACTTAGCACATAATCCGGATAAAGCGAGGGGCCGCCGTGGTCAGCTTTTTTGCGGTTCGATTTATGACCAGGTTATTAGATGTCCTGCTCTGGTTTGATGCGCGGGATTGTCGGTGTCCTGTGCTACTAGTGCTGCCAAAGCGATGGCTGTCACCGGTGACCCGATCATAGGTGTCGTCATAGGCATCATTACGGCGGTGGCTGTCGCTACCCGTATCAGGTTACAAGGTGTCGGGTTAGTCTGGCATACAGATACCGTCAGATCTGTGACATAATTCAGTGGAACTCTAGGAATAAAAATCATGGCTATCTCAATCGAAGTGCTGCCCGGCGTAGGGGCTGAGATCCTGGGTGTCGATATTGCTGGCGGTCTGGCTTCATCGGAGCTTGAGACCATCAAACAGACCTTTTCACAGCATGGTCTGGTGTTTTTCAGGAACCAGAAAATCTCCGAGGCGGATCACATTGGCCTTGGCGAAGTGTTCGGCGACATCAACGTCAATCGGTTCTTTGCCGCGAATCCTGAATACCCTCAAATCGCGATGGTGAGTAAAGAGCCAGACCAGATCGCGAACATTGGCGGCGGGTGGCACACAGATCATTCCTATGACCAGGAACCCGCGCTTGGTTCTATTCTGGTGGCAAGGGAGTTACCAGCATCAGGTGGTGATACCTGGTTCACCAGTATGTATAAAGCCTATGACAGTCTGTCTGATGGTTTGAAAGAAACCCTTGAAGGACTGTCTGCGGTTCATTCAGCCAAGCACGTCTTTGGCCCGCGGGGAGAATACGAAACCACTGGGTCTGCAAGCAGCAGGATCGGAAATGCTGGGGCAGCGGTTGAGATGAAAGATCCGATACATCCGGTTGTCATCAGCCACCCACTAAGTGGTCGCAAGGCGCTTTATGTGAATGCCGGCTTTACGCTGCGTTTTGATGGTTGGACAGATGAAGAGTCAGCGCCACTCCTCGCATACCTGTATGAGCGGGCGATAGCCGATGAAAACATCACGCGGTTTAAATGGGAAAATGGTTCCATTGCCTTTTGGGACAATCGAGCCACGTGGCATTTCGCACAGAACGATTACCAGGGGCAGCGCAGGGTCATGCACAGAGTCACCATTGAGGGTTGTGCATTACAAGCAGCGAAACACTAGCCCGAACGCACTACTGGCCGCGACTTGTTAAAAGCTAAGGAAGCAGATGAATAGAAACCGATTGGGTCGAAGCGGCATTGTCGTCTCGGATATTTGTATGGGCACCATGACATTTGGTACTGGTGCAGACGAGAAAACAGCCTTTAAGATTATGGATAAAGCGTTTGATGCGGGTATCGACTTTTTTGATACCGCAGAGATGTATCCGGTACCTCCAGACCCTGATTATGTTGGGCGCACGGAAGAAATCGTTGGCCGGTGGCTAAAGACCAAGCCTCGGGATGCGATCATTCTGGCGACAAAAGTCGCCGGACCTAGTCATGGCTGGATACGGGCCGCCGTGCGTGAAGGAATGACGACACTTGATCGTCACAATATTGTCAGAGCCTTCGAAGGCAGCCTGAAGAAGTTGCAGACTGACTATATTGATCTGTACCAGACCCACTGGCCTGATCATGACATGCCCTACGAGGAAACCCTGGCTGCGTTAGATGAACTGATTCAGGCAGGAAAAGTCAGGATCATCGGTTGTAGTAACGAAACAACCTGGGGGCTGACGAAGAGCCTTGGGGTCTCAGAGCTGCATGGACTTGCCCGCTACGAGACGATTCAAAATAATTACAGCTTGAACAATCGCCGTTTTGAAGATGAATTGGCGCAAGCCTGTCGGCAAGAGCAGGTAAGCCTGATCCCTTATTCACCCCTGGCGGGTGGCGTGTTGACTGGTAAATACAACGACGGTGCAAGACCCGAAGGCGCAAGGTTTACCAATTACCTGAACGCAGGCGAACGGCAACAGGTGATGGCGCAGCGATTTGTTAATGATAAGTCTATCGCATCAACCAAGGCCTTTATGGACATCGCGAAGGAAGAAGGCGTTTCTGTCGTTACCCTTGCAACCGCCTGGAGTAAGCAAGCCGATTTTGTTGCCTCTACAATCGTGGGTGCGACGCACCCCGACCAGATGGATGACATTATCGAAGCCGCGTATCTGACCATTAGCACTGATGCCAACAAGAAAATAGATGAAGTGTCTCTCGAACATCGCTACCCGATGGGTTAGATCGTTACTGTTCTTGTCGCTGTTCCTTTCCTGGGCCGTTCGCGCAGACAGGGATCAGCGGGAAGAGTGGACGCTGAACCTGTATGTCGAAAACGACCTGTTCTCGGAAACTGACCAGGATTATACGAGCGGTATCCAGCTGTCCTGGGTATCTCCGGATATCAGTGATTATGTGGAAAGCGAAGAGCTCCCTGCCTGGGTTCGTCGACTGAATCAAAGTCTGACGTTCTTTCATCAATCCCACGAGGGGCTGAAAAGAAATGTCACCATGACGTTTGGGCAGCAGATCTATACACCCGAAGACCTGAATGAACCCAATCTGATAGAAGACGATCGGCCTTATGCTGCCTGGCTATTTTTAGGGCTTGGCTACCAGACCCGCGCAGAAGACCAGCTCGATACACTTGAAGTACAGCTAGGCATAGTAGGCCCCGGAGCATACGGGCAGGAGGCTCAGGATTTTATCCACGATCTTCGTGGTTTTGAGAAATTCAAAGGTTGGGATAATCAGCTCCGCAATGAACCTGGCATTGCGGCAACCTGGGAGCACAAGCAGAAGTGGAAGCGCATCAACCCTGAAACGCGATTCGGCTATGACGCAATTACTCACACCGGGTTGTCGCTGGGTAATGTTAGCACCCACCTGAATGCTGGTGCTGAAGTTCGAATTGGCTGGGCACTGCCTGATGATTTTGGGACGAGCGCCATTCGGCCTGGAGGACAAAACTCAACGCCGGATTCGACGTGGGATCCGCGTTTCATTGGAGAAAAAAAGTGGGGTCTACATGCCTTTGCTTCGTTTGATATACGCCTGGTTGGCTACGATATTTTCCTGGACGGAAATAGCTTCAAGAACAGTCACTCGGTCACGAAAGAATCGGTTGTTGCCGACGCGGCCGTAGGCATTGCCTATATTGTCGGCGGAGGGCGCCTGTCCTACGCCCAGATCTTCCGCACTAAAGAGTTCTCGGGCCAGGATTCATGCCACTCTTATGGCTCTCTCTCGTTTTCCTACACCTTTTAACTGGCTACACGCCAGATTGCTGATTTCGCAAGGCGTTATCTCGCATATTTCATTTTACGAAAAACGGGATATCAACTAGAGTACGCACCTTGAAAACCCGTCAACCTTCATCCCAGGAGTGGACCGTATCATGGCAAACTATTTCAACACACTTTCTCTCAGGCAACAGCTGGCCCAACTGGGCAAATGTGAATTTATGGATCCCGCGGAGTTCGCGGATGAAGCTAATTACCTGAAAGGAAAGAAACTGGTCGTGGTTGGTTGTGGCTCCCAGGGGCTGAACCAGGGTTTAAACCTTCGCGATAGTGGCCTGGATGTGTCCTATACGCTCAGGCAATCGGCTATCGATGAGAAAAGGGACTCCTGGAAGAATGCCACCGAGAACGGTTTCACAGTCGGTACCTATGAAGAGCTGATCCCTACAGCTGACCTTGTACTGAATTTGACTCCAGACAAGCAGCACACCGCGGTTGTAACAGAGATCATGCCGCTCATGAAAAAGAATTCCTGCCTTTCCTATTCGCATGGTTTCAACATTGTCGAAGAGGGAATGAAAGTTCGCGAAGACATTACTGTCGTTATGGTGGCGCCGAAATGTCCGGGTACAGAAGTTCGGGAAGAGTACAAGCGCGGTTTCGGCGTACCAACCCTGATTGCAGTCCATGAAGATAACGACCCTGATGGCGAAGGCATGGCGATAGCGAAAGCCTATGCTGCAGGTACCGGAGGCCACCGGGCCGGCGTCCTGTTGTCGTCATTCATTGCCGAAGTAAAGTCTGACCTCATGGGAGAGCAAACGATTCTTTGTGGCATGCTGCAGACAGGTTCGCTGCTTTGTTTTGACAAGATGGTTGAGAAGGGTGTGGATAGAGCCTATGCCTCCAAGCTTGTACAGTATGGCTGGGAAACGGTCACTGAAGCGCTCAAGTATGGTGGTGTCACCAATATGATGGACAGGCTGTCCAACCCTGCGAAGCTCCGCGCCTATGAGCTGGCGGAAGAGCTGAAAGATCTGATGCGTCCGCTCTATGAAAAGCATATGGACGATATCATGACGGGCGCTTTTTCATCTGGAATGATGGAAGACTGGGCTAATGACGATGACAAACTTCTGGGCTGGCGAGCAGATACCGGCAAGACGTCCTTTGAAACAACGGATGTCACAACGGATGAAATTTCAGAACAGGAATACTTTGATCATGGCATCCTGATGGTTGCCATGGTGAAGGCCGGTGTTGAGCTCGCTTATGAAGTGATGACTTCAGCCGGTATCAAGAAAGAGTCCGCTTACTACGAATCTCTTCATGAAACGCCTTTGATTGCCAACACCATTGCCCGAAAGAAGCTTTACGAAATGAACAGCACGATCTCAGATACCGCCGAGTACGGTTGTTATCTGTTTAATCATGCATGTTTCCCGTTACTGCAGGATTTCATGAAGGACCAGGATACGGATGTGATTGGTCGGGGGCTTGGCTTGAACGACAGCAGTGTCGACAACCAGCGACTGATTGAAGTTAATGCAGATATCAGAAGCCATAGCGTTGAGCAGATTGGCCAGGTACTGCGCGGCTATATGGGGGCGATGCAACGCATCGTCTAGAGGCCTGGTATAGAAGCCTCGTATAGAAGCCTCGTATAGAAGCCTTGTATAGAACCTTGGCAGGGCGGTTGCAGGATGATCCGGTTTACCCAGTGTGACATTAAGGTCAGCGACAAGTTTTCGCTGGCTGCACTCAATTGGCAGATTGAACAAGGCCAGACCTGGGTTGTTGTGGGACCGAATGGTTCGGGCAAGTCAGCCCTTGGTGCGGCGCTGACGGGGGAATTCCCTGTTGCGAGCGGTGATTTCGAATCTGGCTTACGGGTTGCAGTAGTTTCCCTGGAAGAACAATCACGGCTTATCCAGCGAGAACGCCAGCGCGATGACAGTGACCTGACCGACGAGGTCGATGACGGCACGCCCGTGCATGAGATGTTGTCAGAAGATTCGAAAGATCCCGTCCTGCTGGATCGGCTGATTGAAACCCTGGGCATGCGCCCACTGCTGGAACGCGGCTTCCGTAAATTATCCACAGGTGAGACCCGGAAAGTCCTGCTGATCAGGGCGCTGACCAGCCAGCCGGAAGTACTGGTGTTGGATGAACCCTTTGAAGGGTTGGATATCCAGACCGTGCCGAAGGTTCGAAATATTCTGGAATCATTATCCGGGAAAGTTGCACTGGTACTCTGCCTGAATCGTATTGAAGAAGTGCCGGACTTTACGACCCATGCCATCCGGATGGAACATGGTCGGATGGCACAGCGGTTTAATTGCGACAGTGGCAAGCAAGCCCGATCGCTACTCACTCAGATCAGCCAGATACGATCCCGGGATCTGACGCTGCCACCACCTGAGCAGTTGCTCGATGTGCCATTGAACGAGGATGGTTCTCTGGTAAGCCTTATCGATGCGCGTGTAGCCTATACAGACAATGTTGTTTTTGAGCACCTGAACTGGACTATTCGGCCAGGCGAACACTGGCAGGTCAAAGGCCCAAACGGTAGTGGCAAGACTTGCCTGTTGGGGCTGGTGACGGGCGATCATCCGCAGTGTTACGTAAACGAGCTCAGGCTATTTGGGCGCAGACGCGGCCAGGGCGAGACCATCTGGCAACTCAAGGCACACATGGGATTTGTCTCTACTTCCCTTCACTGGGATTACCGGCTGAGTGTCGGCGTGCGCAATGTGATTGTTTCAGGTTTTTACGATTCCATCGGCCTATACCAGAAGGCGACTGACCGGCAGCTAGAAATCGCAGATGCCTGGCTGACATTGCTCGGTTTGCAAGGCAAGGCAACAGTCTCATTTTCCAAGTTGTCCTATGGCGAGCAACGGGTGCTGTTGATTGCGCGGGCCATGGTGAAGCATCCACCACTTCTTTTATTGGACGAACCATGTCTGGGGTTGGATGATGCTAACCGGCAACTCGTCCTGTCGCTCACTGAACGAATCTGTGATGAAGGCAATACGACGTTGGTGTATGTGACTCATCACCAGGAAGACAAGATCAGAAACATCAGCAACGAATTGGTGCTTGGATAAGTTGTGATAATCCCGCTACGTTTGTTCGCTATCTAACCTCAATAATATCCAGGGAGAAAAACATGGGCGTATTAAAGAATCAAAATGCATTTATTACTGGCGGCGGTAGTGGGATAGGTCTTGCCTGCGCCAAAGCCTTTGCGGCAGATGGTGCCAACGTTCTGATTATGGGGCGAAGCGAAGAGAAGCTCGAAAAAGCGGCTATTGAACTTCAGGGCGTCCCGGGTGCTGGCACCATCAATATATTTTCTGGTAGCGTAGCGGACGAAAAAGATGTGGAAGCTGCTGTTGCTATTGCAAGCATGGGAGGTTCCCTGGACATTGCGGTCGCCAATGCGGGTACCGGTGGTCTGTCCCCGATTATGGCAACAGATTCCGCCAGCTGGGATGAGATTATGCAGACCAACCTGAATGGTACTTTTTATACGGTGAAGCACGCAGGCCGGGCGATGGCGAAATCCGGTGGTGGTGCAATTTGCGCTATCTCATCAATTGCAGGTATCAGGACTCACCGTTTCATGGCGCCTTACTGCGTTAGCAAAGCCGGTATCGACATGCTCGTTAAAAACTCAGCTGATGAACTGGGCAGCGTCAACATCCGGGTAAACAGTGTCTGTCCGGGGTTAGTAGACACCGAGTTGGCTGCGGGATTGATCAATACCGAAGAAGTGCTGAATGATTACCTGGATTGCATGCCAATCCGTCGTCATGGGGTTGTCGATGACATCTGCAATTCAGTACGTTTCTTGTGCGGTCCTGAATCTTCCTGGATCACCGGCGTGGTACTGAGCGTTGATGGCGGCCATCACCTTAGAAGAGGGCCCAATGTAGAACCGTTTTCGAGGGCTCTATTTGGCGACGATATAACAGAAGGTAGGTTCACCTAGGCAGCAACAACCTTGGGCCTTTCAATAAACACTCACGTGTTTACATCGGCCCCGGATGGCAATTCAATTAACATCCAATATATACGCCCAGACAACGACGAAACGCTACCGTGTGTCTACTATATTCACGGTGGCGGCATGGCGAGCATGTCTTGTTTTGATGGCAACTACCGGGCCTGGGGGAAAATCATTGCGGCACAAGGCGTGGCCGTGGCCATGGTCGACTTCCGCAATTCTGTAACCGCATCGAGTGCGCCTGAGGTTGAACCTTTTCCAGCGGGCTTGAACGATTGCGTGTCCGGTTTGAGATGGGTGGTTGAAAATGCAGGCGCACTCAATATAGATGCTTCAAGCATCGTCATCGCTGGGGAAAGTGGCGGTGGCAACCTTACGCTCGCCACCGGACTAAAATTAAAACAAGATGGCGATCTGTCTCTGATCAAGGGACTTTATGCTTTATGCCCTTACATCGCAGGATCGTGGCCGTTAGCGGAGAACCCTTCGTCAACGGAAAATAACGGCATTCTGCTAGACCTGCATAACAATTCTGGCGCTGTAGGTTATGGCATTGAGGCATTTGATGCTAAAAATCCATTGGCATGGCCGGGATTCGCGACCGAACAGGACGTTACCGGTTTGGTTAAGACCATGATCAGTGTTAACGAGTGCGACCCACTGCGCGATGAAGGCATCAACTTTTATCGACTGCTTCTGCGAGCTGGTGTGGATGCTCGGTGCCGTCAGGTGATGGGCACCATACACGGCACAGAGATTTTCCCACTGGCGTGCCCGGACATATCTCGAGACACGGCGGCCAGCATTGCGGAATTTTGTCGCGACAGTATCAGCTAAGTTCGGTCAATAGTGGTCAGCCGACGATCAATCTGTGGCCTCTGGAGTTCTTTCCAGAGCGTTCTTTCTAGAGCGTTCTTGTTAGATAGTTATTTCTAAAAAGTTCTAGCAACGAGCTTCTATCAAGGGAGTCTCGCCAAAAGAGTCTCGCCGAAAGAGTCCCTTCGAAAGGAGGGGTGTAAAAAGAGGTCTATCATCGGTTGGTCATACGCCGTGCTAGAGAGGCTGTGATCAGAGCTAATTGTGCCCAAGAATTTTAATCTGACACAGCCATTATGAAGAATAAAATGGAGGCCATCGGATGAAGATAAGCGTGCTTGGTGCAACCGGCGGAACCGGACAGGCAATTGTAAAGCAAGCACTTGCGAACGGGCATTATGTCAAGGCTCTCGTGCGCCGACCTGAAGGCCTTAAGGTTCGCCACGAGAAGCTGGAAGTTTTCATCGGTGATGCGCGTGATCCCGACATTATCGAAACATTGATGGAGGGCCAGGATGCGGTCATCTGCAGTCTGGGTATTCCGGCCGCGGGCACAACCCGAGCTGAGATCGACGACAGCATAAAAACAGATGTCTGCATGGTTTCAACCCAACTGCTGTTCGACGCGATGCCGCGCCACAATGTGGCGCGTATCGTCCTGATGAGCACGCACGGTGCCGGTTCCAGCAACGACGGCTCGGACTATTGCAATTGGCTTCGAGACCTAGTGAAGAATCGTGTCTATGACAAAGATGATATGGAAGCATTCATCGCAGGAAGTGATGCGTCGATAAAGTGGACTGTCATTCGCAATCCGGCAATCTACGACGGCGAGAAGGGGCGCGATTATAACGTCTATACGAGGATTACGATCGATCGATCATCGAAGATAACTTACCTCGATCTCGCTGATTTTGCGGTGTCAGAAGTGGAAGAAGCGCAGCATGTCGGGCAGTTTCTTTCAATCACGGAGCCGTTGGATAACAAGAACTTCATGGCGAGTGCTGAGGTTGCCCCGACGTGTCGTTGACGATAAATGATCTATGAGCTCGCTCTGAAATAGTGGATTGCCTCAACCTCTATTCGCAGGGCGTGGATCAACCCATCAGTTAGTTGAGTTTACCTTTTTATTGCTGAGCACGATGCCACCAATCACCATTAACAGCGCAATAACAAACTCGATGGTTATTTGATCGTTGAATATGATCCAACCAAAGAATACACCGAATACCGGCGACAGAAGACTAAAAGATGCCATGTCGGAAGTGGGGTAAACAGAAATGGCCCAGAACCAGAAGATAAAGCCAATAGAAACGACAAAAATGACCTGGAAACTGAATATAGCGAGAATTCCAGGAGTAAGATTTCTAATAGGATCTTCCAGCATCGGCGCAAGCAACGTGAGGATAATTCCTGATGCTGCTAATTGATAAAGCAACTGCATCTCTGGTGTGCTCAGGGAGATTTTCGTGGTTCGCGACATCAGTGCAATCATGGCCCAGGAAACAGCTGCTACCAGGCACATTACGTCTCCTTTCAGAGTTTCCAGTGATGCCATCTCAGCATCGCTGAACAGACATAGCGCGACACCGGAAATAGCAATTAGTAGGCCCATGATCCTGTTACGATTGAGTTGTTCGTCTGCAATGAGAAAGTGTGCTCCTAGTGCAACCCAGAACGGCTGGGTGTAGAAGAACAGGGAAACGCGTGAAACGGTTGTATAGTCCAGGGCGGTGAACAGCAGGAAGAATTCTGCTGTAAATAAAACCCCAATGGCGAGTCCGGGTAATAGACTACCATCGCTCAGAGATAATTTTTTCTTAAAGATCAGGGCGAAAGAAAGCACGATAAAAAATGCACAGGCAGAGCGCAGGCCTGCTTGGAAAATCGGTGAAAAACCGGCATTAACCAGTTTTACCAGAGCTTGATTGAGACCGAGCATAGCGCTGAATACGGTCAACATGATAATCCCGGCGTTGTCTATCCCGGTTTTACGTAACATCATTTATCCTGCTGAATGGTTATAGGTATAAGACTAACCCGAGCAATGCAGTTTAAACTTACTATCCTTAGCTAGGAGTTCCAATGTCTATGAACCCGATTGATTTGCGAGAGCTTTACGGAAAGCCGAGCGAGCTCGTAAGGGAGGCGCATGCTCCGTTTCTTGATGACACCGCCGAACGCTTCATCCGTGCCTGCCGATTCCTGTTGATTTCTTCCTGCAACGATGAGGGTTTTATTGATATCAGTCCTCGTGGTGGAGAAGCTGGATTTGTGCGGATAAAAGACAAAAGAACAATCGAATTTCTTGATATGCCCGGTAACAAGAAGATTCTGACGCTCACCAATGTCACAAAAAACAACAAGGTTGGCCTTGTGTTTTTTGTATCAGGAAATCGTGAGCTGATGCGTGCCTACGGCACCGCAGAGCTTATCAGCGAAAAGCAAGATATCGTAAAATGGGGTGGCGATATTGCAAGTAATAAGGTTCTGGTGCGAGTAAATTTGGAGAAAGTATTTCCACATTGCGGCAAGGCTATTGGCAAGGCCGACCTCTGGAATAGTGAGTCTTGGCAGAGCGAGGCCTCTGCGAATGTTCCTGGTCTTCTCGATATGGCAAAGGGCATGGCCAGTGCTCGTAGGGATGGTAGTGACAAGTAAAGTCGCAAAAGTTGGGTGCCGACAAGTTAAAGCGCTGTTTTTGAAAGAATGAATGGATGTATGAACGCATACAAACGCCACGTATTCCCACCTAACATTATTTCCACGCCGGCCAACCTGTTCTGGTTCAATGGTTCCGGACACTTCAATAAGAAACAATAATGGCGTCACTTATCGAGGTGTTTATGACAGAAAAACGCAGTTACCGGCAGTTCCCTCCAAAATTCAAGTAAGCGTCTGTCGCATTGATTACTGATCAGGGCTACTCGGTGCAGAAGGCGGTCGATTCTCTGGGTATCCGCAGCAATCTTTTGTATCGCTGGCAATGACAGCTAGAAGATTTAATAGCAGCGCGCTACATTAAGCTTTAAGTTTTTAGGAGTAGATCAGCATGATGGTTTTGTCAAAGAGCCCCCGCTTGCGTTTCCTAACCGGTGCAACCTTGTACTTTGCACAAGGTATTCCCAGAGGGCTTCTCAACGTCGCCATGCCGGCCTGGCTTGCTAGCCAAGGCCTTGGCGCAGGTGCGATCGCCTCATATCTTGCAATTATTATTTTGCCCTGGGTATTTAAGCTTTTCTGGGGTCCTCTTATGGACCGCTTCCAGTTTCCGGCGATGGGCTTACGTCGGCCTTGGATACTCGGAGCACAGTTCGGCATGTCTATTGCTTTGTGTAGTTTGGTTTGGGTAGAAGATCCTATGCAGCAGTTGGGTCTGATGACCGCTCTTGCGACTTTGATTCAAGCGTTTGCCTCGATACAAGATGTAGCCACTGATGGTATGGCGATTGATCTGGTGCCTGAGGAAGAACATGGCAGAATCAACGGATTCATGACGTTTGGTAAAGCGATAGGCTGGGCATCAGCTGCCGCTGTGAGTGGCGTGTTTCTGACGCAGGTTGGGCTTGGCACCACTGCTTTACTCGCGGGAGCCGTGAGCCTGCTGGTGTTTTTCTGGTTTTTGTTTGTCACGGAGCGAGAAGGGGAGCGGCTTCTACCCTGGAGCGACGGCGAGCACGCTGATGATGTCGCAGAGCCACCAACGGTGAAGTTTTTGTTGGGCGCTCTTAACCAGGTGCTCTGGTCGCGCACTAGCGTGATCGTAACCCTGGTTCTATTTTTCTTTGGCCTGATGAGCGGTTAGGGGGACGCGCTTATGCCGATTGCTGCAATCAAGTTATTCGGTATGTCGACTGGGGAATGGTCTAACCTTGTCGCAGTGATGGGCTTGCTCGGTGCATTTATCGCCGTTTGTCTTGGGCCTTTGATCGATCGCTTTGGGATTAAAAAGACGTCGATGATCTCAGTGGTTCTGATCTTCGCGCATTCATTGTTATTGGCTCTAACAGAGCACTTATGGGTCAATGAAGATTATGTGCTGGTGATGCTGGCGGTGTGGGTGCTACTTGATCCGGTGACTATGGTATGTGCGATCGCTATTGGTATGAGTATTTGTACAAAGCGGATCTCGGCAACGCAATTTGCCGTGTACATGTCGGCGGCGAATCTGGGAGCGTCGTTAGGGTCTAAACTCTTCGGTGAGGTCTCTGAGCATCTGTCATACTCGGACAGCTATCTGTTACTTTCACTGCTGGTTTTTTTCATCCTTGTGGTGGTGGCTTTATATCGAAAGCCGGTTCCGGAGTTACCCGAACCAGTATAGCCCGTGCCTACCCGCTACCTGACGATATCGCTAAAAAGTGATGGGCCTTCACGGTGCGTGGCCACGATTGGCGAACGACATAGCGTTTGGTTAGCCAGGGCAGCATCGCGCACTCTATTTTTTGGTAAATCCGCCCTGGGCTCCTGCCGCTCGGCTATTTTCCTGGCGACGATAAACCTTTTTGGCTTACGACCACAGACTGAGCCTTCTTGGATATTAGCGATCGCTCATCGGACTGCCCGGTAAAGAACCGAGACAACTTTGAGAAGAGCCCCCTTAGAATAATGCTAAAGAGCAACGGTAGTTTCTGCGCCGCGGCGGATGTGCTGGTGTTTGGGTATACCGCCCATGTCTCATGGCAACTCCTTGTCGTTGTAGTGTGACGATTCAAAAGACCGCATGTTTCAATAACCTGATCCGAAGTGAGCTTTTACCCGTCGATCAAACAGGTAGGCTGAGCTTGCTCGAATCGTGTATTGTAAGACGTCCATAAAAACCATTACTTCCACGCAGGAGCTTTACCATGTCACACGATCTCATCATACGCGGCGGTTTGATCGTCGACGGTACCGGCTCAGAACCCTATCTGGGTGATGTTGCAATCGACAATGACACCATCACAGCCCTTGGACATGTCGAAGGCATTGGCGCTAGAGAAATCGATGCCAAAGGACATGCGGTAACGCCAGGATTTGTAGACCTTCACACGCACCTGGATGCGCAAGCCGGTTGGGATCCAGATCTCACACCCATCGTCTGGCATGGCGTGACCACCGCATTGATCGGTAACTGCGGGGTAACGTTTGCACCCTGTAAACCGCAAGATCGAGAGTACCTGGCAGGTATGATGGAATCGGTCGAAGATATTCCGAGCTCAGTCATCCTCAACGGCTTGCCGTGGGACTGGGAAAGCTACGGTGAATACCTCGATTCTCTCGAAACGTTAAATCCTGCTATCAACTTGGTTGGCATGGTCGGTCATTGCGCAATCAGAACCTGGGTGATGGGTGAACGGGGGGTAGACGATATACCTACAAGCGATGAGATCGCGCAGATGGCGGCACTAGCCGGGAAATCCGTAGCAGAAGGCGCGGTAGGTTTTTCCAGCAGTCGACTGGTCGCACACAAAATGCCAGACGGCCGCAGTATTCCAGGGACATTTGCTAAAACCGAAGAGATGGTCGCCATTGCCAAAGCCGTTGGAGACAATAACGGGCTCATCCAAAATGTATTGGAGTACTCTCGACTCGATACTGAAATGGCCCAATTACGCGAGCAGGCCTTAGCCGCACAAACACGCGTTATCTTTACAGCACCTCATATCCCAGGTGAATCTGGAAAAGCCAACGCCTACGTGGACATTATCGAAACAATGTTAGCCGAAGGTATCGACATCACAGGGCTCGCCCTGCCTAGATCCTTCGGCTTTCTGTCTGGCCTTAAAACCAACATTATGTTTATGTCGCCAGCGTGGAAAGAACTGATCAGCCTCGACGTCGACTCCCGCCTTGCGGCTATTCAGGACGCCGACACCAGAGCGAAACTGATTCAGGAAGCCAGCGAAATGGGTAGTAGTGGCGATGGCACTCCTTCACTTGACGCCTGGGTGAGCAACTTCTATTGGCTTGGCGAGGGCGAGACACCTGAGTACACCAAAGGCGCAGATGAGAGCTTACCCGCTATTGCTAAGGCAAACGGTGAACATCCTGCCGAAACCTGGCTACGCATCATGCTGGAAAGCAATGGCGAAGCGCTATTTCATGTTCGGTTCGGCAACCATGATTACGACGCCATGGAAGAATTTCTCAAGAGTGATTGGGTATTACCAAGCCTTGGTGACACGGGTGCTCACCTGACTCAAATTATCGACGCTGGATGGGCGACCTTTATGCTCTCACACTGGCATAGGGAAAAAGGCACCTTTACTCTCGCAGAAACTATTCGAATGCTAACGAGTGCTCAAGCTCGTATCTTAGGATTTGCAGATCGAGGCACTCTGGCCGTTGGCATGCGAGCAGATGTAAACATCATTGACGTAGACAAGGTTACTGAAGGTCAACCAACGTTGATTCGCGACTTCCCCGACGATACACCTCGCTTGACTCAACAAGCGAAGGGTTATCTGGCCACCATTTGTAATGGCAAGATCATAGTTGAAAACGGAGTGTTAACAGGCGATAGAGCCGGACGAGTATTGCGAAATCAACAAAGCGCAACCGCCTGAGTGGCGCTTAGGATACAGCGCAGGGGTCAGAGATAGTGAGGCTTCGTGTCATCAAAATGTAATGATAATGCCAACAAGCGTTGCGGTTGTGCAGGTGGCGATGGTGCCAGCGAGAATGGATTTTAATCCCATGCCCATAATTTCAGCTTTTCGCTCGGGAACCATGGTGACCAGCCCGGTGATCATGATGCCCAGGCTAACAAAATTTGCGAATCCACACAGAGCGTAAGTCATGATAATACGGGTACGTTCGGTCAGTTCTTCTACAGGTAGCTGTCCGAACCGGACATAGGCAACGAACTCGGTGAGTACAACCTTTGTACCCATTAGCTGCCCGGTGATAAACGCTTCGTTCCAGGGAATGCCCATCATCATTGTCAGCGGTGCCATCAACACGCCGAGAATCCTCTCCAGCGTAATGGCTTCGCCATAGATGTCAGGAAACACCCCAAGCGTGGCATTTACCAGGTATACCAATGCAACGATGACGATGATCATCGCGATGATATTGAGAAGTAACTGTAACCCGTTCGTGGTGCCAGTAGAGATCGCATCCATTAGGTTCTCGGCACCTTGATCAATTGCCCCATCGCCGGATGTGACATGGGAGCGGTCTGGAACCAGTAGATGAGCAATGTAAACAACCCCTGGCAGGGTAATGAGTGAGCAGCTGATCAAGTGGCCGATTGCATTGGGCACAACGCTGCTGATGACTGCTGCTTCAAGTGCCAGCATAGTGCCTGCTATGGTCGCCATGCCAGCGGTCATCACGGCAAACATTTCGCCATGGTTCAGTTTTGATAGATAAGGTTTGATCAGGAGCGGGGACTCGATCATGCCGAGAAAGGCGTTAGCGGAAATGCCAAGACCGAGCGCACCGCCAATCTCAAGTGTTTTTTCGAGTATCAGCGAGAAACCTCGCATGATCAGCGGTAGCACCTTCCAGTACATCAGGATTGCTGAAATAACGCTGATAACGATCACCAGAGGCATCGCTTGAAATGCGAGGATGAAACCACCGCCTGGAATTGTCTCATCAAAAGGCAGTTGTCCGCCGCCTAAATAACCGAAGATAAAGGTCGTTCCTTCGCGAGTAGCGGCCTGTAGTACTGCGATACCTTCATTCAACACGACAAACAGGTTTTGGGAAGCTGGTAACTTAAGCAGTATTACCGCAAGCAATAGCTGCAAAAGCAGGCTTTTGATGACAATCGGGAAATGAACTTCCCGCCGATTTTCACTAAATAAGTAACATAGGCCTATCAATGTCAGCAGGCCGACAATGCTTTGTGCTAGCAGCATAGAAAGTATTCACGCGTTTTCCCCAACGCGTAAAGTTACCACGTGTGTCTCCTCAATTCCTCACCTAAAGCGCAACCAAAGGCTCAAGTTTTGGGTTGCCAGAGCCTTTGGTGGGTGCGGTCGCGCTTGGCGGCGGTATTCACAGGCTGGCGCGACAGATTGGTCGTAAACACGCTGTGGGAATGGTGCTCACTGTCCACCGTGTCATTGCAGAAGAAAGCTTTAGGATGAGGTTTATTAATCAGGTGATAGCAATGGATGCCCATGATACAGCAGTCATTAGTGGTGAATATCTGCCCTTATTCTGTTTTGCGTATCCTGCTTGTATCAAGATTGATGACAGACATATGATGTCGGACTGTATTGTGAATACTTTTTGATTATTTTCTTTATCTAATTCTTTATTTAACTTTTTATCTAACTTTTTTTCTAATTTAGGGGTGAAGCTGCGATGAGTTTTGAAACTATTCTTGTGGATGTCGAAGACGGCATCATGACGATCACGATGAACCGACCAGAGCGTTTGAATGCATGGACCCACCAGATGGGTAGTGAAATGGAAGCCGCGCTGAAGCAGGGGAATAGTGACACCGCTATCGAAGCCTTTGTTGTTACGGGTACTGGCCGAGGGTTCTGTGCTGGTGCAGACGTAAAAGACCTTTTTCACGCACAGGCAGAATCAGGGGAGGTGAGACAGGGCTCCAGGGAACCGGGGAACTGGGTTGCCACCGTCAGGAACTCGAAACCGGTGGTAGCCGCGGTAAACGGCGCCGCGATTGGTGTTGGCCTGACCCAAATACTGCCGATGGATTACATTATCGCCGCATCTGGCGCGAAACTGAGCTGTCGATTTATCAAAATGGGCCTTGTACCGGAGCTTGCGAGTTCTCATTTTCTGGTTTCAAGGTGTGGCATGGGCGCAGCCAGTGAGCTCATGCTCTCCGGTAAAACCGTCATTGCAGAAGAGGCGAAAGAGCTTCGCTTGGTAGACAAAGTTGTTGCGCCGGAGGATCTGTTGTCAGAAGCATCAGCCGTCGCGAAGTCCATGGGAGAGAATCCCCAGTCAGCCCTTGCGATGGTCAAGGGGCTGATCTTCGAAAACATGGCGGAAACAGACATCAGCCTGGTTCAAAAAAGAGAACTGGCTGCGCTGATGAAGTGCTACGAGTCTGCGGAACATAAAGAAGCGATCGCAGCGTTCCTGGAAAAGCGTGATCCTGATTTCAAAGGTGTTCCAGGACGCTAGTCCGCTTTAAAGGAAGGGGATATATATTTCGAGAGGTCAGTGAACGCGAAGCCGTAAATACAAACTGCTGCAGAAATGAACATGGCCGGCAGCATTGCATTCATGGTGCCGAAGCCTTCAATGATAAAGCCAATGACCAACGCGCCAACGGGCATGCTCCCCATCATTCCCAGTGTATAGACACTCAATACCCGTGCCAGATATTCTGGCTCGCTCGCCTCCTGCATGATGGCGCGAGAAAGGTTGGTGGTGACGCCCATGTTCAAGCCCCAGACGAACAATACGGCCATCAGCACCCACCATTCCGGCTGAATCCAGACCAGGTAGATGATGAAGATTCGGGTGAACTGCATGATAAGGAACCACAAGCCCGGTTTCTCCAGTGGCATGACACGAAACTGGATGATGTTGGATATAGTTGCACCGGCGTAGAACACGATCATGATGGTGGCAAGACCCAGTGCATCGCCGTCGTAAACTCGCTTCACAATAAAGGGCAGGGCAGTCATGAAGGCGCCGGCGTTAAAAACACCTGAGGTAAATGTAATGATCAGTGTGTGGAAGATATTCTTATTTTTGTACGAGGCTCTGAAACCATCGAGCATGCTGTCGAAGGTTGAACTTTTATTGTTGCGTCGTGCTATCGGAAGAGGGGCTATTTTCATCACGGTCAAGGCACCGAGCACCAGGCTGACCGACTGAATTAATAAGATATTTGCTACACCAACAATTTCCATTTGACCGGCTAGAATCAATCCCAGCATCTGGACAATAAAGCCCACCGCGGTTGCTGCCGTAACACCACGCTGAACCTCGGTGCCTACCACCCGATTCAGGATTGCCTGTTGCGCAGGACTGCTGAATGAAATCGCGGTACTCATTACAATACCGAACAGGCTAACCGTCCAGATGTTCAGTAGACCAATCTCTGTCATTCCAAACAGGGCAAGTGGGAACAACCAGGCGACGGCGTACACCTTGAGCAGAAACGATCTTGCATCGGTTCGATCTGCACTGGCGCCGCCCCATAGCATTAACACAATCCCCGGCAGCCCGATCAGAGCCTGGATCATGCCAACCTGGTCTGCAGGAAGCAGAAGGATGCCCACTAGCAGCCAGCTCAGCAGTAATTGCTGCATGGCAGTCGCGGTACCGGTAAAGGCCGTGGTTCCCAGGTAAATTCTGAACTGTGAATTTTGCCAGAGGCTGGTGTGCTGCTCGTTCAAATGGCTACTTCTATCAGGGGTAGAGGTAATGAGTGTCGATACAGGCAGACTAACCATTGGGCACACCAATCGCCAGAAATTTATCCATCGAAACGCATGATGTTTAAAAACAGTGACTTAGAGCATATATCTGAAAGGATTTTAGGATTGACTTGCTTGTTTCAAGCAAGTATCTTTACATAACTTTTCACGATGTTGATATAAAGATGGCAAATTACGTAGCGCCCGCCCGGGAAATTGGGTTTGTGGTCAATGAACTTTTAGACTATTCAAGACTGGCCTCACTTGCTGATTTCGCAGATGCGACGGAGGAGTTGACTGGCGCGATTCTGGATGAAGCTGGAAAATTTGCGGCGCAGGTACTGTCGCCCCTTAATAGGGTTGGTGATCAGCAAGGCGTGCGGATTGAAGGCGATACTATCAAGACGGCCGATGGTTTTGCGCAAGCCTACCAAATGTTCGTCGATAACCAATGGCTAAGTCTTGCACAAAACCCGCAATATGGCGGGCAGGGCTTACCCTTTCTGATTCATCTGGCTGCGGCTGAAATGTGGAATAGTGCGTGTACCTCCCTGGCGCTGTGTCCGATGCTCACCGCGGGCGGCATTGATGCCCTGGCGGCTCATGCCAGTGATGAATTGAAGGACAAATACCTCCCCAATCTGATTACGGGAAAATGGACCGCAACAATGAACCTGACCGAGTCACATGCCGGTTCAGATCTGTCGACACTAAAGACTCGTGCACAACCAGCGGGAGACCATTACCTGATAAAGGGGCAGAAGATTTACATCACCTGGGGCGAGCATGATATGACAGACAATATTGTGCATATCGTATTGGCTCCGATGACTGATGCGCCTCCAGGGAATAAGGGTCTTTCTTTGTTCCTGGTGCCCAAGTTTCTGGTTAACGAAGATGGCTCTCTGGGTGAACGAAACGATGTTCGGGTCATGTCGACTGAACACAAGCTTGGTATTCATGCCAGTCCTACGTGTGTGATGGGTTTTGGTGAAAATGAAGGTGCGATTGGTTACCTGATTGGTGAACCGGGCGATGGGCTTGCGTGTATGTTCACGCTGATGAATCACGCACGGCTGGAGGTGGGCCTTCAGGGTGTCGCGATCGCTGAACGGGCTTACCAGGATGCTTTAGGTTATGCGAAGGAAAGGGTTCAGGGCCGAGACGTAGAAACAGGCGAACCTGCTGCTATTATTCAGCATGCAGATGTTCAGCGAATGTTGATGTGCATGAAATCCCTGACCGACGCGATGCGTGGCCTGACTTACGATGGCGCGTTTGCGCACGATTTTCGCATCCACAGTAAAGATGAAGATGAGAAGCGGCATTTCAATGAACGATTTTCGTTATTAACGCCGTTAGTAAAAGCCTGGTGTACAGAGCTCGTCAATGAAATCACTTCGATTGGTGTCCAGGTCCATGGTGGCATGGGATTCATTGAAGAGACCGGTGCAGCCCAGCATTACAGGGACGCGCGAATTTCTGCTATCTATGAAGGCACTAATGGTATCCAGGCGAACGACCTGGTTGGCCGAAAGGTATTGCGGGATCAGGGTGCGGCGCTGGGGTCTTATCTTGAAGAAATTCTGGAGACAGCAGAGCGAATCGAGTCCGATGAAAGACTTAAGCCAATTGCCATTAAATTAAAAGATGCAGTGAGCAATCTGCAGTCAGCTTCTGACTATGTTATTGAAAATGCCGCGGGCAGCCAGAAGTTTGTCGGAGCAGTCGCGTACAACTTTCTGATGATGATGGGTTATGTCGCTGGAGCCTGGTATATGGCCAGGTCGGCTGAGAAAGCTGTTACAGAACTGGATGGCTCGGACAAGGCTTTCTACGAAAGGAAATTGGCGTCGGTGAACTTCTACTTTGCGCAACTCCTTCCAAGGCACAAGGGTTACCAGGAAGCCGTGATAACTGGTGCAGAAATTGGTGTTTCACTCAACGAAGCGTGTTTCTAGATCATGACTTTGAAGAGCCCGAGCACCCGACGTACACAGGCTGAGCGAACGGAGATTTCGGACAATCGGATGCTTGAGGCGGCAGTTGAGCTGATCGTAGATCGCGGACCGGCTGCGACCAGCCTAAAAGAAGTAGGGTTAAAAGCTGGTTATTCCAGAGGCCTGGCCGGGCAAAGATTCGGTTCCAAAGATAAGTTGTTCGCATTTGTATTACGTCAGGTTGGTGATAGCTGGCTGGCGCAATTGAAGCAGAGTACTGACCGGCAAACGGGCCTTGCGGCTATTCATGATGCGCTGGATGAGCACTATAAATTTTGTGTTGAGGCCCCTATTCAGGTGCGAGCCTTCTATACGCTATGGTTTGAATCCGTCAATGCAGGTTCTGAACTCACAGAGATTATTAGCAATATTCATAACCGGCGTCATCAAGACGTCTTTGCCTGGATCATGACTGATTCGGCCGTCGGCGAGCGGATTAAAGCCAATGCCGATGCCATTGCAGGACAGTTTTGCGCCTCGGTCATCGGCATTGTTTACTATTGGCTGGCGAATCCATCAGCCCTGAAAGAAACACGGAAACTACACGATAATTTAAAGAAAACAATGACGCTGATACTTGCGTCGGAACAAGAGGACTAACTCATGTCAGAAGCGAAAGTCAGATCAGTAGAAAGTAGTACTGAGCCAACAACGAAACTACCTCCGCTACGATTCGTCACGGCAGCAAGCCTGTTTGATGGCCATGACGCTTCCATCAACATCATGCGGCGAATTCTTCAGTCACTTGGTGTGGAAGTCATTCACCTCGCTCATAACCGGTCAGTCGCAGAGGTAGTGCAGGCGGCATTGCAGGAAGATGTGCAGGGCATTGCCATCAGTTCTTACCAGGGTGGGCATGTAGAGTACTTTAAGTACATCGTCGATATGTTGAAGCAAAACGATGCCGGGCATATCAAGGTGTTTGGTGGTGGGGGCGGCGTCATCGTGCCGGAAGAAATCCAGGAACTTCATGACTATGGAGTCTCAAAGATTTATTCGCCGCAGGATGGTATGACAATGGGCCTGGTCGGGATGATCCAGGATATGGTTGACCAATGCCGTGCAGCGGGATTTCCCAACCGAGATATTAGTAAGGCGACCGAGGACGACTACCTCGGACTATCCAACATGATCACCGCGATCGAACGGGGCGAGATGGGGTCTGCTGATCTTGCCGCACTTAAGCTCGGGACTGATCGATCCACGCCCGTTCTCGGTATTACGGGGACAGGCGGCGCAGGAAAATCTTCCCTCACCGATGAGATTATCCGCCGGTTCAGGATGGACAGTGGTGATACAGCGAAAGTAGCGGTCCTGGCCATTGACCCAACCCGCCGTAAGACAGGTGGCGCGTTACTCGGCGACCGCATACGGATGAACGCCATCTATGCGCCGAACATTTTTATGCGTTCTATCGCAACCCGACAATCAACAGGAGAAGTTCCTTCCTACCTGACGGAAATAATAGCCGCCGCGCGTAAGTTTGACTTTGATTTGATCGTGGTTGAAACACCGGGTATCGGCCAGGGCGATGCGGGTATTGTGCCGTTTGTTGATGCATCCATGTATGTCATGACGCCGGAGTTTGGTGCCCAAAGCCAACTCGAGAAAATCGACATGCTTGATTTCGCCGACCAGGTGATCATCAACAAGTTTGACCGGAAAGGGGCGGAAGACGCACTCCGTGATGTTGCCAAACAGGTGCAGCGTAATCGCGAAGCCTGGGATACATCGCCAAAAGAATTGCCAGTGTTCGGCACGATCGCATCGCGCTTTGGCGATGATGGCGTCTCTGCGGCCTACCATGGGTTGCTGAAGATCCTTCGCGAGAGGGGTTTGCGAGAGTGGCAATCACAGTTACCTTATCTGGATATTCGTGTACCAAGCCTACGATCAGTCATTGTGCCTTCAAGCAGGGTCAGATACCTGGCCGAAATTGCCGAAGCAGTGCGCGAGTACCTTGCGCAGGCCAATAGCCAGGCGCGAACCGCAAGGGAACGCCAGCAGCTGGAATCAACCCAGCGAATGCTGGGTGAATCCGATGAAAGAATTGCTGTGTTGATTGAACAACGAAACGATGAACTCACGGGAGAGAACCGCAACCTGCTCGAAAACTGGTCAGCACTCAAGGAAAGCTATATTGGTAAAGAGCGAGTTGAAACAACATCTTCCGGCAAGGAAATCAGAACCCTGTTGGGCAGTGAATCCTTGTCCGGTAACTGGGTGTCCAGGGTGTCTGTACCCCAGTATGAGGACGACGGCGAGATCCTGAAGTTCCTGAAACGGGAAAACCTGCCGGGATTATTCCCTTACACCGCTGGCGTATTCCCGTTTAAACGTGAAGGCGAAGATCCGGCGCGAATGTTCGCCGGGGAGGGTGATCCGGCCAGAACCAATCGCAGGCTCAAGAAGCTCTCTGAGCACTCTGACGCAAAACGCCTGTCCACCGCCTTCGATAGTGTCACCCTGTATGGATTTGATCCTGCAGTACGCCCGGACATTTACGGCAAGATTGGTAATTCTGGTGTTTCTGTTGCGACGCTTGAAGATATGAAGGTGCTCTATAGCGGGTTTGATCTTTGTGACCCCCGCACCTCTGTTTCAATGACTATTAATGGCCCGGCACCAGCTATTCTGGCCATGTTCCTGAATACCGCAATCGACCAGCAGATCGATAAGTTCAATGACAGGGAAGGTCGTGATCCGAGTGATGAAGAAACAGCAGAGTTAAAGGCCTTCGCACTATCGAACGTCCGTGGAACAGTTCAGGCCGATATTTTGAAAGAAGACCAGGGACAAAACACTTGTATCTTCTCTACTGAATTCAGCCTTCGGATGATGGGCGACATTCAGCAGTACTTTATTGATAACGAAGTTCGAAATTTCTATTCGGTTTCCATCTCTGGTTACCACATAGCAGAAGCCGGAGCGAACCCGATTTCCCAGTTGGCATTTACGCTGGCCAACGGCTTCACCTTTGTTGAGACCTACCTGGCACGCGGAATGAGCGTCGATGATTTTGCACCTAATCTGTCATTTTTCTTCTCTAATGGGATGGATCCGGAATACACGGTTATTGGTCGAGTCGCCAGGCGTATATGGGCAGTCGCCATGCGTGAGAAGTATGGTGCCAATGACCGAAGCCAGAAGATGAAATACCACATCCAGACATCAGGTCGATCCTTGCACGCTCAGGAAATGCAATTCAATGATATTCGGACAACCTTGCAGGCTCTGCTCGCGATTAATGACAACTGTAACAGCCTGCATACTAACGCCTACGACGAGGCCATCACGACGCCTACGGAAGAATCTGTTCGCCGGGCGCTGGCGATCCAGTTGATCATCAACCGTGAATTCGGTGTGACAAAAACAGAAAACCCAAGCCAGGGCGCGTTCATCGTAGACGAACTGACTGATCTGGTGGAAGAAGCGGTGCTTCGAGAGTTTGAAAGTATTTCTGATCGCGGCGGTGTACTGGGCGCGATGGAAACAGGCTATCAGCGTGGCAAGATTCAGGAAGAATCCATGAGGTATGAAACGCTCAAGCATGACGGCAGCCTGCCCCTGATTGGTGTCAATACGTTCCAGCCGGATACCCAGCCGGAAGAAACCACCATAGAACTTGCCCGATCCACCGAGGAAGAAAAACAGAGCCAAATTAGACGCCTTCATGATTTTCAGGCGCGCCATAACGCGACCGCCGGTGAAGCGCTGGATAGTCTGAGGTCTGCGGTGACAGAAGGCGATAATGGGTTTGAGGCACTCATGGAAGCAGTTCGACACTGCTCATTGGGTCAGTTAACTGATACCTTCTTTGAAGTCGGCGGCCAATACCGACGAAGCACCTAAATGTCGGATGTCGAGAATTGGCCCATCAAGGAGTTGGTCGAAGGCAAGCACTACTATCTTGAGGACGGGTTGATGGTGCTGACCGAGCACTTTCACCTGGTCAGGGGAAACTGTTGCGGCAATGCCTGCCGCCACTGTCCCTACAACCACGAGAATGTAAAATAGTTGAGAGTTATTTCGCTGGTCCCAAGCCTTACTGAAACACTGGTTGAGTGCGGTGTCGAGGTCGTCGGGCGTACCCGATTTTGTATACATCCTGAAGAAGTTGTGCTTAACATCCCGGTTGTCGGCGGCACCAAAAGCGTTAACTGGGATAGCTGCCATCAGCTAAAACCTGATCTGGTAGTCATGGATCGTGAAGAAAACACGCTGCCAATGGCAGAGTCCTGCCCTTTTCCTTGGCATGCTACCCACATCACTTCAGTTGGTGCAGTCGGTGATGATCTTCAGACGCTGGCCGGTAAGCTACAGAACCAAAAACTCGAGAAACTGGCCGCTGAATGGCAATCCCTGGCAGCCATGCCGAATCTGGATTTTACCGGCTGGGACAACCTGCCAGGTTTGATGCAAACAATGGGTTCGATACAAGATGTCACCCGGGTCCAGTACATGATCTGGCAGGACCCCTGGATGACGATCAGCCGAAGTACTTTTATCGGCTCTGTGCTAATTAAAACCGGCCTTGGACAATTGCTTCCGGATTACAGTAAGCCATACCCTGAACTAACCGGCAGTGGACTGCCGGAAGCGGACACCTGTTACTTATTTTCATCAGAGCCCTTCCCGTTTGCGAGGCATATTGAAGGGCTTGAGCGTAGAGGATTTAATGGAGCGCTGGTTGATGGGGAATTTTTTTCCTGGTTTGGCATTCGGAGTTACAGGATGTTGAAAGATTACATGGAAAGATACAGATGAGCTTATTGGCAAGTTTGACAATATAAAAAAAGGAATAGTCCATGTCAGAGTACGAAACAATTGTTATCGAAAAACGTGGCCAGGTTGACTGGCTCACGCTGAACCGCCCCGAAGCACTGAATGCTATCACCACGCCAATGGTGACTGAACTTCGTGATTACTTCGGTGGGCTAGCTGAAGACAAGGATACGCGGATTGTTGTGATGCGCGGCGCAGGGCGGGCGTTCTGCGCGGGTCTCGACATCAAGGCATCCCAGTCTAAAACCCACGAATTGCCGTTCGGTGGTGGCATGGGCTTTCAGGGTTATCTGGCAGAGGTTTACATTCGCATGCGCCGGTGCCCGCAACCGATCATCTCTCTGGTCCAGGGGCCAGCGTGTGGTGGTGGCTTCTCGTTTGTTCTCGCCTCGGATATCAGGGTCGCGGGTGAGTCCGCCAGAATGAATGCAGCGTTTATTCGAATTGGCCTGTCGGCGTGCGATATGGGGTCCAGTTACTTTCTTCCAAGGCTTGTGGGCACCTCTGTTGCCTCGGAGCTCATGCTCACTGGTCGGTTCATTAACGCAGATCGCGCGCTGGCGACTAATCTGGTGTCCGAAGTCGTACCTGATGATCAATTAGAGGCCGCGGCGCAGTCGTATATCGACGAAATGCTGACGACTTCTCCCATGGGTCTTCGGCTTACCAAGGAAGGTCTCAACATGGCGATTGATGCGGCGGGCCTTGAAGCGGCTATGGCTATCGAGAATCGTAACCAGCTGATGTGCTCAAAAACCAGTGACGCGAAAGAAGGGATGATGGCGTTTATTGAGAAGCGTGCGCCGAATTACACGGGCAAATAAGGCATCGGGGGTTCGGCTAGATCGCGGGTGTTCAATCATGGTTCAGTTATTCGGTGCTGATTACCGCCGAAGATATTGCTGCAATGACGATGAAGTTTGAACTGCCCGATTGTTAGTGGCTCTATGCCGTTGGTGTGAACTTCTCGTTAACCATATTGAAACGATCAGAAAGTCAAAACAACCCGGGTCAGTTTACCCTCGCGCATTTCTGCGAAGCCCTCGTTGATCTCGGAAAAATGTCTGGTCTTGTCCACGAGTGCAGAGAAGTCCAGGGTTCCGGATTCACCCAGCGCTGCAATTTTATTGAAATCGATGTGCGGAGAGGACGAGCCATAAATAGAACCGGTGAGCTTCTTTTCCCGAAGCAGCATGATGGCGGGAATATCGAGTTTTTCGGTAAACGCAGGCAGGCCGACAACAATTGCGCGCCCGCCGTCGCGAATCATATGGAAGGCATCCTGCATAGTGGCGATACTGCCGACACATTCGATGGCACAGTCAACGCCGCCTGCGGTCATCTGGATAATCTGCTTAGGCACATCCTCTGGTGCAAGGGTTTCAGTGGCGCCTACCTGTCTTGCGACGTTTCGCCGTTCTGCAATGGGATCAACGGCAAAGATTCTTGAAGCACCCGCTATTCTGGCTCCTTGAATAGCGGCAAGACCGACACCACCGCACCCAAGGACAGCAACAGTCTCACCCCAGCGGATACCGGCAGTGTTTACCGCGGCGCCGAATCCTGTCGTCACGCCGCAGCCAATGAGGCAGGTGTGCTCAGGAAGAAGGCTACTCTGGACGTGTACGGCCATCTTCTGTGGCACAACGACGTGTTCACAAAAAGCGCCCAGTCCCATAAATCGGTCCAGGGTAACGCCGCCCAGTGACAAAGGCCCCTGGCTGCCGGTTGTCATATTAATCCCGGCGCACAGATGAACCTGGCCCCGGATACAGGCGGGGCAGGTACCGCATGCTGGGGTCCACGAAAGAACAACTGTGTCTCCTTCTTTCAGGGTGGATACGCCGTTTCCAACAGCTTCAATGGTGCCCGCGGCCTCGTGGCCAAGAACAACCGGAAACTCGACGGTTTCTTTTCCTTCGAGGGCGCTCAAATCACTGCGACAAATGCCGCAGGCAGATATCTTGACCCTGACTTCTCCGTCCTTCGGATCATTCAGGTCCACTTCTTCAATTACAAATGGCCTGTTGCTGGCATGAGCGATAGCGGCTTGAGTTTTCATAGAGATTCTTCTTTTGTTTCCTGGTTGATGATGCCCATAGCGACGATGCTGTCCATGGCGTCGAGTGTGGTCTTTAGCGGAAAATCAGATGAACCGTTCAACGCCTTTACAAGCAACCGGGTACCCAGTTCATATAGCAGGTATGCCGTCACTTCGACGTTAATCTCCCTGACGCTCTGCTCTTCAACACCTTGCAGAAGGATGCGGCTTATGGCGCCTAGAATCTGTTCTCGATAATCGTTCATAACAGGTTCTGCATAGCGCGTCAGGGAAAAGTTCTGATCTTCTGTCAGCGCTGCAAGCAACAGGGGGTTTTCTGAAAAAGTGCTGGCGGTGAGTTCAACGAGTTGCCTGAACTTGACCGGTGCTGGTCTGTTCTCGCTTATCAGCATTTCGGTTTCCTGGATGAAGTTCTCTGTTACCCGCCGCAGTAGTGTCTTATACAACTCGGGTTTACTGGGAAAGTGTAGATACAACGTTGCGCGCGAAAGCCCGGCTTTCTCTGCGATTTCCTCCATGGACGTTTTTTTGGGTCCAAAGCGGCAAAACTGCGCTTCTGCTGCTAACAGTATTTTGTTTCGGGTCGCGGGCCGAATGGTTTGCATGGTGTTCTCGTGGCAAGTGTATGGTTAAAATAGTAGACAAAGTATGTCGATTTGTCTATTTTTGGATTTGGGACAAAATTTAGGGAGCATCGATGAGTATTCGAGCAGCGATGATCGCGTCAATCGTCTTGATCAGTATTAAAGCCCAATCTGCTGAAGTTCTTCACATCGCAGCTAAAGCATTGCCGTCAACTGAAATTATCATCGATGGCATATTAGATGAACCCGTTTGGTCCGGGTTAGAAGGCTATGACTCAATGTCCGTTGTTGCACCCGATACTCTGGAAAAAGCCAGATATCCGACCACCACTCGTATCTTCTATACGGAAGAGGGTTTGTACATCGGTGCGCAGGCCCAGCAGCCAGTTGAGACTTTACTACCCAGATTGAGTTCTCGAGACGGGGAGGTTAACCGCGATGGCATCAATTTTTATCTTGATCCGACAGGAGAAGGACTCTATGGCTACTACTTTGGTGTCAACCTCGGTGGAACGCTGAATGATGGAACGTTGTTACCGGAACGTCAGTTAAGTCGTTTGTGGGATGGTCCCTGGTTTGGGGCGGCACGACCTTCGCCGAACGGTTACCAGGTTGAAATGTTTTTGCCCTGGTCGATGATGGCAATGCCTGAGCAGGACGGGCCGAGGGATATGGCGTTCGCACTCACGCGTCGTGTTGCTCACATCGATGAAACATGGGGTTGGCCCGAATTACCCGAAAGCAAGCCAGATTTCATTTCCAGCTTTCAACCGGTGGAACTGGGTAATGTCAGTCCCGGCCGGCAGCTGGTTTTCTATCCGTTTACCGCGGTAACACATGACAGGATTGATGGTGATACTGAATATCGAACCGGTGCGGACCTGTTTTGGAGACCAACAACCGATTTGCAGTTTACGGCAACATTGAATCCTGATTTCGGTGCCGTTGAGTCAGACGATGTGATTGTGAATCTGACTGCTTTCGAGACCTACTTTCCAGAGAAGCGGTCTTTCTTCCTGGAGGGGAGTGAAATTTTTATCACCTCACCGCGTTCAGTCATTCGGGGTACAGATGCCAGCAAAGGAGCGAGGAGTGTACCAAATAGTTTTTTCCTGCAACCTACAGCCATGCTTAATACGAGAAGGATCGGTGGTGCTCCTCGTTCACCTGACATACCTGAAGGTTTGTCCATTGCTGATACTGAACTGAGCCAGCGAAGTGAACTGCAGGGAGCGGTTAAGGTCACTGGCCAGAAAGGCGCGTTTAGATACGGCACCTTGTGGGCGTCGGAAGAAGACGTGGTTTTTCAGGCAATGGACGCGGACATGGGCAAGGTTAACCTGCAACAGTCAGGTAGAGACTTTGGTGTGATACGGGCCTTGTATGAGGCTGATACGAGCGGGCGCAAGGCTGTGGGGTTCATGTCAACCGTCGTGAGATACCCTGATTCAGACGCTATTACCCATGGTGTAGATCTGCACTACCGTGCACCTGATAGCAAGGTCATCTGGGATGCCCAGTTACTTTATAGTGACGTTTCAGATGAGACAGGCAAAGGGGGTTACTTTGACGTCAACTATATTCCGAGGCAAGGTCGGTTGCATCGTTTCAGTTTTGATTACCTGGATGATCAGCTTGAAATAAACAATCTGGGGTTCATACGTAGAAACGATGTCATTACCTACCGGTACACCTACAATCGCACGAATTCAGATCACCCCAGGTATAGGCAAACAATCCAAAGCCTGACCTTCTCACACGAGACGAATACGGATGACCGGGTGGTTCGCAGTTCGATCTATTACAGGAATACACTGGTGCTCGAAAACAGCAATCAGTTTACGACGACCGCTTTATACAGACCGGCGCAATGGGATGATCGAACGACCGAGGGAAATGGCGACTACCGGACATCACCGGGAGGTATTCTCGAGTTCGAGTACGGCACGGACACCAGCAGAAAAATCAGTGCCAGTTTTGCTTCCAGCGCCATGGTTGAACAGTTAGGTGGCGTGACTTTCTCCGCGAAAGGGGGGATCACCTACAAGCCGGTGGATAGATTGTCTTTTGATCTTGATTTCATCTACAGAAGAACAGACGACTGGTTGATTCATCTTGATAGCAATGTTCTTGGCACTTACGATGCGCGGCAGTGGCAGCCAAGTGTCGCGGCAGAATTATTTTTAACGGCGAAACAGCAACTCAGGTTCTCGATGCAGTGGGTAGGTATTCAGGCAAATGCGCAGAACCTGTACCGCGTGCCTGATGGTGATGGAGATCTGATGCGGCTGACTAATGGAATTGCCGGGCCGGACTATGACTTTACGATCAGCCGCCTGACAGCGCAGCTGAGATATCGATGGGAGATCGCACCTTTGTCGGATCTTTTTATTGTCTACACCAGAGGCAGCAATCTGCCCAACCGGGGCGACGATAGTTTCGATCACCTGTTCAGGGATGCCCTGACAGAACCGGTGGTTGACCGCCTTGTGGTCAAATTTCGCTATCGATTAAGCTACTGAGGATATGTAATGAATAAGACTGAACCAGCTCATCCGTTCGCGGACCTGCTTGGCATGCAAGTTGACGCTAAAGACGATGGGCAATGTACCTGTTCGATTTCGTTTAGCGAAAGTCTGCTAAATCCCAACAATGTCGTGCACGGCGGAGTGATTTATTCGCTTGCGGACAATAGTATGGGGGGGGCGTTAACATCCATTCTGCCCGAAGAAGAGCGCTGTGCGACGATTGAAATAAAGATCACATATCTGAGACCGGCGGGTCATTCGGATCTGATTGGTCATTCTCAAGTAATAAAGCGCGGTAAGCGTGTTGCTATTCTTGAAAGTGAGATTCACTCTGGTGGAAAACTGATTGCCAAAGCCTCGGGTAGTTTTGCCATTTTTTGAGTTTCTTGAATTTATTGAATCTAACCCTGGGGGTCCCTGTGTCTCCAGGATACACCGCTACTGCATTCATCAAGCGCATCCAGAAACCGCTGAGCCTGATCAGTCGGCTTGAAGCTTCGGGATGTCACATCACTCCTCCTTTGCTCGTGCACCCGGGCCGGTTCATATGATTGAGCTGACCGATGGTTAGCATACAGCGAAGTATCATCACTGGTCTCTGGAATACTTTGGTTCGAATTTGTGACACCAAAGTCTGCTGGTTTCATCACTACGGGACACCACGTTCAGCAAATAGATATTCTAAATCCATATGGCTGAGGTTGAATCGATAGTAAAGCCATACCGCATAGCTAATGATTTCAGGGGTCGCCCAGGCGCGGGAAACCGTGTCGCCCGGAGGTATTCATCGCGTAATTTTCCACCACCGGCCGTTAACTTGTCGATACGGAACAATAAGCTGGCTGGATCGAGAGCGAATTCTAAGACTAAATCAGCACACTGCGCCCCGCCAGGCAGTGCGTGATTGTTGATGTTGTTATTGATGTCATAATAATATCGTGATATTACAAAGATATTACATATGTGAGTAAATATTTACTCACGAAAAACATAAAATCCCAACAACTCATGCAAAAACTCCACAACTGTATACACCCCCCCACAATCGCAGACAAAGCAATAACAGTTACACACTGCTTTATACGATTAGAAAAAATACAATCCAACTCGTGGACAACATTTTTAATCCACCTTTGTCAGAGATGATCGATTAATACTCGGCGAGGATTATTCGGATATAACGGATTAGGTCGAATTTGAAAGTTCTATTGAGTTGTTGAGCTTGGTTTAGGTGAATCGACTAGCGAAGTCTGAGCTTTGGAAAAAGCTGAAATTAATTAAAGCAAAGCAAAGGGTAAAATATCGTGAAAACTAAAAATAATAAACAAGTGAGAATAATATCAATATGCCTTCTTTTAGCTTTTGTGTCAGCCCCGGCGTTGGCAAAAAGTGAAAAGAACATGAAAAGTAAGAAAAGCGCTAAAGTCAGCGCCAAAACGTTAATCGCTCAAAACGCTACTGCTCAAAACGCTACTGCTCAAAACGCTACTGCTCAAAACGTTACTGAGAGTGCGGAGAACACGCAGGCACTAGACTATATTGGGCCACCACCTGCAGACGATCTATCTGCCTTCACGGGGCCTATCGTTAGTGAAGAACGCAGCGATGGTTTGGTGGATGCCATACCGGCCATGGAAGGGGCCCTTGAGATTCAAAATCATAAACATGGTGATCCTGGGCTCAATAATTCGCTGACCAATGGCATTCAGGCCGAAGGTATCGGTGGTCAATATGATGTGCCGACAGGTGGTGCAGCCAGCCCGATGTTTGGCGTGTTACCGTTTACCCAACCATTTTTGCGCTTTGAAGAGTTTGGTCCGCAAAAGCTGGACCCGACAGTGTCTGCCGGTACGGTTCCATTCCCACTACCTACAACCGGCCCAGCGCCCTATCAGGATCCAATCTCATCGACAGCAAGTGCGCCTGAAACTACGGTGCTAGATAGCTTTTTAGCGCAGGCCGGCATTTTTCCGTATCCGACTGAATTTTCCAACACAATTGATATAAACCCCTGGACCACAGCCATTGAAGGCTTTCTAGAGCGTGCCCTCGATCATGCACCGATGGAAGGACGTCCAGGTGGACAGGGCTGGGCACACCAGCGCTGGAATGAGTTTTTTCCTCAAGCATACGTTAAGACCCTGCAAGGTGGCGCCCGCATAAACGGGGGCATTCGTAATGAGCTGCAAATGCATACTTACCGTGAAGGTGAATTTGGTCCGGGTGGTCTGTATTACCTTGAGGGTGGCACGAAAGGTATCGAACCAAGATTCCACCCGGGTTTGCCTATCCAGGATCATAAGAGTCTGTGGACCTGGGATGGGACCTTTCCCCTTAAACTGTTGATGGCGCGGGTGGGTGAGCCGTTGGTCCTCCGTCATTATAATGCGCTACCCATTGACCCGACTGCCAATCGTGGTATCGGTATGCATACCATTAGTACGCATGAGCACAACGGTCATAATCCGGCAGAGAGCGATGGCTTTGCCAATGCCTTCTTCTTTCCTGGTCAGTACTATGATTATAGATGGCCGATGCAAATCGCCGGCTACGACACCATTAACACCACAGCGAAAGATCCAAAGGCTTCATATGCTTGTGCTCCGGGTGAGACGCTGTATGTTAATGACTTGAACCCAGGGATGAAAACCTGTGAAAACGGCCTGATCAATATCCGTGGTGATCATCGCGAGATTATGAGTACGCACTGGTTCCATGACCATATGTTCGATTTCACCGCGCAGAATGTCTATAAAGGCAATGCGGCGATGATGAACTACTACAGCGGTAAAGACCGTGGTAATGAATCTGTACACGATGGGGTTAACCTGGCTTTCCCGTCGGGTGACGCGATGGCATGGGGTAACCGTGATTATGACGTAAACCTGGTCGTATCAGACAAAGCCTTCGATTCAGAAGGTCAGCTATGGTTCAACATTTTTAATTTGGATGGTTTTATCGGTGACGTTTTGACCGCTAACTATCTGTATAACCCAGTGATGGAGGTTCGTGCTCGTAGTTATCGTTTCCGTATCCTGAATGGCTCAGTCTCCCGTTATTTTAAATTAGCGTTGGTTGAAGAGGTTGCTGGTCGTACGACGGGTGAAATCGAGGGCGCAGTGGGCCAAGACGTGTCATGGAATCGTGTTCCTTTTCATATGATCGCGAATGACGGCAACATCCTTGAGCATGCTATTGCTTTCGATGGCAAGACTGATCTTGATGGCGACGGCGACAGGCTTGAGCATAAAGGCACGCTACCGCAGCAGTCTATTGCTGAGCGCTACGACATCATCGTTGATTTCGCGGACCATAATTTGCAGCCGGGATCTAAATTGTTTTTTGTAAACCTGCTGGAACATCGTAACGGCAAGATCGTTGAAGGTAATGTTCCGCTAGAACAGGTATTACGTGAGGAATACAAGGCAGTGCTTGAAGTTAAAGATGGCGTAGCAACCTGGGGTGAAGGTGATCCCGTCGTCGGTAAGTTCATGCAGCTTGATGTTATCGCCTACGACGGTACTGACCTTAGTATGAACCCTGCTGAGTTTGAGCCCGGCGGAAAGCGTATGACAGAAATGCCATGGGATCGTAACAACGCTGAAGATGTTGCGGCTATTAATGAGGCGCGTCGTCGTACGTTCCACTTTGGTCGCTCTGCCGGAACGGATGTTGCTCCCTGGACAATCAAAACTGACGATGGTGGTGGTCTGACGGCAGACACAAGACGTCTGTCTGCAGCACCGCAATTGGCGCAAGGTCCGACAGAAGCTGGTTATTCAGGAGATGGTACCCGTGAAGTTTGGAAGCTCACTACCGGTGGTGGTTGGAGTCATCCGATCCACGTTCACTTTGAAGAGGGTGTGATCATCAGCAAAGACGGTCAGTTACCACCTATGTGGGAGATCGGTGCTCGTAAAGACGTATTCCGAATTGGTAATGATGAAGATGCTGCCCGTGAAATAGAGATTGCTTATCACTTCCGTGAGTTTGCAGGCAGTTTTGTAGAGCACTGTCACAACACGCAGCATGAAGATCACGCAATGTTGTTACGTTGGGATCTCGAGCATCCTGGGCAGGTCCAGTTGATGCCATCGGTAATCCCGACCTGGGATGGTGTTGAATACATCGATACGATTGCGCTGCCCACCTTCCGCGAAGGAAGTGGCGTTGGACCAGCGAGCGGTATACCAACCAATTAAAACCAGGGAAAACTTGAAACCTACCGGGGGGCATGTGAATGCCCCCCGGCCTTTCTTTAAAAATCAGCTTTTGCAATCACAAAGGCATCACCTTTGTAGGCAGTTTTTTACATCTAAAAGGTTAAAGTTAAGGGCAACAAAATCACCAGCCGTAATGATGACTGGAATTCCGAGAATAATCATGAACTCACAATTCGATCAAAAGAAAATGTTAAAGCGTCGGTTTAATTTGCTGGCCGCGGGGTTGACCGGTCTTTTCTGCTTTTCACCATTGAGTGCGATGGCTGATACTCAACATAGTGAAAAAGATCCTGTCGAAACAAAGCAGGATTTATCTGAACATAAACAATCTGCTGTAAAACATGCGCCTGCAACGAGAAGAAAAGCGAATGATATATGGGGTAAAGACTATTTCCCCAATATCGAATTAACGACTTCTAAAGGTGAGAAAGTACGTTTTTATGACGATTTGATCAAGGATAAGGTAGTCGCTGTCAATTTTATTTACACCTCATGTGGAGAGATGTGCCCGGTAGAAACTGCCCGCCTGAAAACTGTATCCCGAATACTTGGTGACCGTATGGGCAAGGACGTCTTTTTCTATTCGATAACTATCGATCCCGATCGGGATTCGGTTGCAGTTTTAGATGCCTATTCCAAAAAGTTCAAGACAGGTAAAGGCTGGACATTCCTTACTGGTAATGAAGAAGACATCAGGTTATTGCGCAAAAAAATGGGACTTTATATTAGTACCATCGATGAAGACGAGCGCGAGTTATCTGACCACAATGTGAATCTGGTGATTGGTAACCAGGCGCTTGGCCGGTGGGTTAAACGCTCACCGTTGGAAAACCCATACGTCATTGCCAATCAAATGGGCAACTGGTTACATAACTGGAAACTACCGCGTAAAAATCGAAATAAATACGAAGACGCACCCTTACTTCGCCAGATTTCTGATGGTGAAATGAAATTCAGGAATATGTGTACTTCCTGTCACGTAATAAGTGGTGGAATTGCAAAGATTCCGAATGCCCCGCAGATAGGTCCCGACCTTTTTGGCGTGGGTAAAGTTCGTGACCCACAGTGGCTAATTAGATGGTTAAAAGAACCGGATGTTATGCTGGCTGAAAAAGACCCGATTGCAGTTGCGCTAATAGAAAAGTATCAGGTGGTGATGCCGAACTTTAGTCTGTCAGAATCGGACGTTAAAAGTATTATTCAATATATGGAAAATGAAACCGTTAGACTGGAACAGGTCTCAGCAAAACGGCAGCAGAAAGAAAACCCTGCGCGTACAGTTTCAAGTTTATAAAGGATATTCAAACCCGGTACCAAGATGAGAATAGTGTTAGCTCAAATATTTAGTTTGCTGATTTTAGTCTATTCTGTCATCGGTCATTCAGTGCCGGTTGCAGCTAACAGTAGCCTGGTTGAAACCGAAGTAATCACGCTACTGGGTAGCGAGACACGGACACTTCCAAAATTTGAATTGATCGACCATCACCAAAAAACCTTCGGTAAAGATCGCTTAAGAGGCAAATGGAACCTGATGTTTTTCGGTTTCACCAACTGTCCGGATGTGTGTCCGACTACCCTCAGTGAAATGAATTCTATAGTGAACCAGATTCCTGCCAGGGTGCGGGATGAAGTGAAGGTGTATTTTGTGTCGGTTGATCCGGAGCGGGACAAACCCGAATTGCTTGCAGCCTATATGAGTTATTTTAATCCGGACTTTACCGCCGCTACCGCTGACCTGGATAAGTTGAAAATACTGACCTCAGCGTTAGGGGTATCTCATAAAACCAGGAAGAAGTCGGAAGGTGATCTAGCCTATACCGTAGACCATAGCGGCTATGTGGTGTTGATTGATCCAAACGTTCAATACGCCGGTTTATTTTTCAGTGATCGGGATAGTGTCGATGCGGTGGCCAGAGACCTGTCGAACCTTGTGACACAAAACAGTGATGAATAAAAACTATTCCTTTGTGTTCGTGAGAACGACGTTAATGGTGACAAGAATATTCTTGACCATGATGATCCTTTTCCCGCTGGCCAGTCAAGCTGACCTGGTGATAGCTAATGCGTGGATCAAAAATCTGCCGCCGACAGTACCGGTACGTGCAGCGTATATGAATATGAGTAACACGGGTCAGGAAGCGGTCTGTATTGTGTCTTTCAGCAGTGAAAAGTTTTCGAATATAGCGCTTCATGAAACCGTCATGAACGATGGCATGATGCATATGCAGCAGGTTACCGATTTAACGATCGCACCTAACCAGCAAATAATACTAGAACCCGGTGGCATGCATCTGATGATGCGGGCAAATGAACCAACACGCCCGGGTGAAAGTGTACAAATGACGATAAAATTGAGTGACGGATCGCATCAATCTTTGATGATGACCGTAAAGAAATAAATATCCTGAATCAATTATCGCCAACCTGATTTCCAAAGTTGCCAGGGTATCCTTGGCGAGGGTTATTTGGATGTCACCGATTGTGCCACAGTCTGAACGGGTCTAATGCTGCCGGACACCTCGTTAAGATAGATCAACTATCGACAGGGATGGTTGATACCAACGACCAAAGCCAGGGGTTAACCTGGATTCAAAAAAGCTGCCGTCGCGCCAGTGACAGAGCAACACTACCTGGTGGCCATTTGAGGTCAAATCGCAGCCACAGCTATCGCCGTTCGCTTTCCGAAGTGGTTATAAAACATTTTTTGCCGGGTGTTTCTCCAGCGCCCGCAAACAATAATCCCAGGTTCAGGCATTAGCTGAATATTACGTTTAGTTGTGCATCGCCTGTATTGCCTCTAACTCAGTAAAACCTGGGGGTCTGGTTTTGCTATAGATTGCCATAGCCAGGCAGGTGACCGGCTGGTCCGCCTGCAAGGCTGTCGGCCAACCCCTTTGCGGACATGGGTTGACACCACAAAAGATAGCGCGAAATTACAAAGGCATCACCTTTGTAAGTGATTAATTACAATACAAAAATCTAACATTAATACAACAAACGCATCACCATTTCAGACAGTCTTTTACATCTGGATTCATATACTGGTTGAGTCAGAAATTACTTTTTTATTGGGTGTCGAAACCCTGGAAATAATCGAATTTATATAAGAGCAACCTCGAAAGTAAGGTGCTCGGAGATTGGTTCACAACCTTTTTGAAGCGGGAGTACGATGATGTTGGCTACTAACAAATTACGTAAAATACTACTGGCCATGGGTGCGGTTCTTGCGCTGATCGTGGCGCAGGCCCAGGCGCAGATTATCTGTCCGGCACCTGGGGTTAAGGTTTTTGGATTGTCTGGTGTGCCGAGCTGTGTTAATCCTAACACCAGCGCGACGCTTATCGATGGAACGCTGATCCACCAGTTAGCCGAGATCTACGCAACGGAGGGGCCTATTTGGAAGATCAACGCCTCCGATGCTCCCCGTAAAGCAGAGGTCACGGTGGTGGGCAAGGTGCTCACCATCCCAGACACGTTCAGTATCGGTGGGGCACCCCAGGGAAGTGTCACGATGACCATCTTCGGTTCCTCGATCCTTGGCAACGACGGCGAAGCCCGGTCGGAAATGGATGCGCAAAACCTGGATAGAATGTTCGACGTCAACGCGACTGGGCGAGATCGCTGCCTGGCGGGCGGTGTGCGTGATCTTTCACACCCGGTAGGGGGCCATTGCTCTCCTATTCAAAATGGCGCGGTTCGGTCGGTATTCAGCTCGGTCGAATCGCTTGCTCGAGACCCGGCTCAACATCAAGTAATGGTCAATAATTATTTTAGGACAGTCGCGCAGGTTTATGATTTCCACAAGGATATGTTGCCTGCGACCTTCTTAAGCGACGTCGGATTCGGCCGTGGTACTGGAGTAGATGTAGATAATGTAACTTCTGCTCAACCAACTACACA
>Ga0233434_1000370_pt1 | contig 52390 bp, 49 predicted proteins | sample SI_122_August201_4_FD_182738 | JGI IMG/M metagenome (GOLD analysis project Ga0233434, IMG submission 182738) | Seawater microbial communities from Saanich Inlet, British Columbia, Canada - SI_122_August2016_120_MG | ecosystem: Environmental > Aquatic > Marine > Inlet | place: Canada: British...
TATCGCTGGCTTTACAGCTTTTTTTCGACAATATCCTTGAGAATATTGTGGTCCAGGCTGAGATCGGCATACATCTGTTTCAGCCGCCGATTTTCGTCTTCCAACTCTTTGAGCCGTTTAATATCGGACGCTTCCATGCCACCGCATTTACTTTTCCAGGTATAATATGTAGCCTGGGCAACCCCGTATTCCCGGCAGACGGCTTTGACCGTGCGGCCACCTTCCACCTCTTTTAATACCTTGATGATTTGGCTTTCGCTGTAGCGTGTTTTTTTCATCCGTCATTCTCCTTTTCGCTTAAATATGCGCGGGAGAACTCTACGATGACATGCCTCTAATTTAGGGGATGGTTACACTCCCTTGGACTTTGACTCCCCCACTTCGTATTTTGGTAACGAACTCAATAAATCTGTAGACCAAACCCCTTCTGATCCTGATGGTAATGGATGGGTACGAAATTCGTAATAAATGTAAGGTGATTTTGAGATGAGAAGAGAATTAGTGGAATTAATCACGACAAAGAGGAAAGAAATTGGAAAATCGAATTAGTGATCTCACGCTATTTAGCTTGGTCATGTTTATTACGGGTGATTCTCATTAATTCTACTTTGCAATGTCCAAATCATAAGTCAAGTGACTTGGAAAACTTAGGAGAAGAGGTTATGCAGAAAGATCGTTCGAGAAATGTCATTTTGCAGCATGCTTGGCTGTCTTTGTTTCTATTTAACTCGGTCTTGTTTGTTGTGGTCGACTCCCATGCGGAGCCCAATGCTTGTCAAAATAGGAGCAACGGTTGTGCAATCCCGGACGATTTTGAAGGATTGTCTAACCCGACTCGGTTCGATCAGAGCGTAACCAACAGTGTTTCCAATTTAATAACGGTAGCCGACTCATCTGGCTGTGATTGCCTTAAGTTGGACGAAGGAGTTTATAATACAAGTCGCCACCTCAATATTCCAGCGGGTTTTCATTTGAGAGGTACGATGGAGGACGGAGTGCCTGTGTCTAAGATTTCAGCTGTGGATATAGACTCAGAAGCCATCCGGATAAGAATAAGAAATCCTACGACGGCGTCTTATACTATCTCGCGTCTCCTTTTGCGAAATGTTAGAGTTGACATGAGGGGGACCGGAGAAATCCAACTGGAGATGGTGGATATTTCTCGTTTGGTTCTTTTTGATACGAACTACGAAGGTGCTCAAGTGCAGATAGACTACGTTGATGATTTCGAGGTGTCGCGAAACATTTTTCTGCGAGGAGATGGGTTTGGTGGTAAGGGGCTCAAAACCGACAACAGTACGGACGGGAGGATCTCAAAGAATTGCTTTGGGGGACAACCAGATTCAGATGATGAAGATCGGTTTTGTCCCAACGATTACTTTAGCGCAACAATGTTAGACTCCCTGGACCTAAGTAGACAAGGTTATTTCATCACCGCTTGGAATGCTTCGGAGGGCTTGGCTAATTCAAGGTTTGACGAAAATTTGGTGAAGGGGAATACTGACTCGGATGTTCACGTACGCTACCTGTCCCAATATAGCAACCGCGACCATGGCATCTATGTCAAATTTTCGGATGACATATCAATAACTCAGAACCGTTTTGAAGGCTGGCCGCCTGGGGCCGCACACGGTCACCTAAAAGTTCGAAACGCAAGTAAGATCAAGATACGCTCCAACGAGATCATCGGAATGCACCTAGATCTACGCCCATCGATTACGCGGGCAACGGCGACCCAAGACGTTCTAGGGCAGAATTGGCTAGTACAATCTTGCACATGGATTGACGGTAACGAGTTTGAAGGTGGTTCAGTGTCGTACGACGCAGTAAGGAAGCCGGCACGATCGGATGACGAGCAAATAGACGCTGGGATATGGGTAACAGGCAACACGTTTTCTGGGAGTACAATTGTTGTTACAGAGCAGGAGACGCAGAACCAATTGGCTGAACCGACCGATTATCGTATTCGAAGACCGGCCGATGATGGGATTCACACCCCTGGCTCCTATTGGAAGGTTAGGGATAACGTGAGGGCGAATGGAGGAAGTGCAGCATTGTTTGACACAGATCTGTGGATTAGTGACAGCGGAAGCGCTGACACATGGTGGAACGAATGTAGTCCATAGCGGATGCGTTTAGAATCGAGTCCCAAGGCCGCGCATACACTAACTACTGGCAGATGCAGAAACTTAGCCCGCGGTTGGTGTCTTCTGCATCTGTTAGGTACCGGTCTGAGTGTAGTATTTCGGTATTGGGAACACACGATACTGAGCACCTACAATTGTTGACATAGAAAGGGTTGGAGACACGAATAACGTAATGTTTCCAACCCTTTTTAGCCTACCAGAAAGTCTCACCCTAAGTGGGCCAAAACAGGCAAGCCTGCTAATCCATACACCCTCACTCATAAGGGAGATATATTTTGGAATATAGCAACCTTTGGACAACTATCAGTGAAATTTTGGGTATTATCAGCGTGATAATATGCGTGTTCTTAGTGGCTGCTTTTTGGAAAATTTTCGCCAAAGCAGGGCAACCGGGTTGGGCCTCTATCATTCCCATTTACAATGTGTTTGTGTTATTGCGCATCGTGGGCAAACCCGCCTGGTGGTTCTTCTTGTTGATTATTCCCGGCGTCAATATAGTCTCATTGATCATGCTCACTCACGAATTATCCAAGAGTTTTGGTAAAGGCGCCGGCTTCACTTTTGGCCTTATGGTCCTGAGTTTCGTCTTCTATCCCATTCTCGGCTTTGGCGGCGCTCCGTACCTGGGGCCAGGCGGCACAGAAAGCGATGCGAACAAACTCGGCTCATTCGAGGATTATGAGTTGAAGAGGTGACCGTGGCGGACAATAATAAACTGGCCCACCACACCGTCTCACAAGCCGACTAGGCAAAGCCTCTCGTGCGGCCACCGCGCCCACATAGCCAGATGCTCAATGCGGGGTAGTGTTGACTTGGTAAGTCATTGTTTTATTTTTACATCTACGCCGCTTTAGCTCAATTGGTAGAGCACCTGATTTGTAATCAGGCGGTTGTGGGTTCAAGTCCCATGAGCGGCTCCATTATAAACAAAGGGTTACGGTAGTATAAGCCGTAACCCTTTGTTTGTTTTCTACCAATATTCACCAAACGTTTACTTAAATATCATGTCAAGTGCGTTTATACCTTGTGACACCGGAGGCGTTTGTGCAGCTCTTATTTCTTGGAACAGGCGCAGGTGATTTTCAAAATCTTAATGACCTCACCAACCATTCTCCCAATGTCGCGGCCGCACGCCGGGCTGGCGGGCGCAATTTGCGGTATGCCTCCGCGGCTTTAATTGAACCAGATTTACTTATCGACTGTCATGACACCTCTAAGCTTCAACAATTTTGCAAGAATACCGCTTCGATCCGACACGTACTCATCACCCATGGCCATTGGGATCACTTTCAACCCCAGGCAATACTTGAGTTAGCCGAAGCTCTTGATGAGCCGCTTCAAGTGTACGGCACATCGGTCGTTGGTGAGAGCTTAGCTTTTGCGGCCCAGCACGATTGGAATGGAACTCTAAATCGTTTTCAAAGACGAGCCGATAACGGCAATTTCCGTTTCCACCAAGTTGCGCCCGGAGATAGTTTCGAATTAGAATCCACACGAATTACTGCTGTGCGCGCTAGTCATATGCTCGATAAGCCCCGGCTGCTAATAGAACAGCCCGCGCTCAATTTTATAATCGAACGCGATGGCTGCACTCTGTTCTACGGCCTCGACTCGTCGTACTTGTTACCGGAAACGTTAGAGACTCTCGCTAACTTTAATTTCGATGTGTTAGTCTTGGACGCGACATTTGGCAATCAGGCAATCAATCCAGCACAGTCTGGTCACATGAATTTTGAAATGGTCGTTGAGACCGTCACGGAGATGCGTTCCATCGGTGCCGTAACAAACAGCACCGAAGTGATCGCCTCACACATTAGCGTAGCGGCAGTACCGCCTCACGACGATATTGTTGACGATCTAAAACGCCGAGATATTGTATTAGCTTTTGACGGGATGCGTTGGACGCCTTAATTCTGAAATACCGCCATTCTATTTTTGCAGGTGAGCTCTAACAGTCGACTATCCAACCACGATCGGAAGATGACCAACATACCCGTCCTTGCTTCCGGTTATTCGATTACGACATCAAGAGTTGGCGACCAAATCGATCCTCCGCTATTGTTCGTAAAATTCCCCATACAGTTCTTTGTTCAGTTCGTCTTCAGCACCACGATTGCCATCATTTGATTAGAATTTATCCGGTACTGTGATTCAATTCCATCTTTCTCATTCCAGCCATAGATCGGTCCCCTACCCCTGCCTATTGATCGGCACACATTGCACTGCCGGAGACGGTACGGGGGCCCAAGCCATCTGGCATGGGGACGAATTCAACTTCGCCTACTGGCCATTACTACTAATTGTCGTCCAATACTTTGCCAGGTCAGCGCGCTCAATGCAGTGACGAGGAAGCACTGCAGCAGATCACCTCGATGATCGGTTTATACGCCCTCCACGGCCGTGGCGGCCTGCAGCATGGCGCGCGCGTAACCGACGGTATAAGCGAATCCGCAGTAGGCGCCACCCGCCCCAGGGAAACTATTTTCGCGATCGGCGTCGATTTGGGGCGGATGTTCGGGATATATCAACCCCGAGTAGCGCTGCCGCACCAATTCCCGCATTACGGCGAACATGTCTACTTCTCCCTCGTCAAGGAAGACCTCCGTGTACTGCTCGCGTGCTACACGCATCTCCACGTTCCGGTAGTGGGCGTGGTTGACACAATCGCGCTCGCAGAACCAACGACAGACCTCGACCGGATCCTCGCCGATCTCTCGCGTTACTCCCGGATCGAAAGTGATTCCGTTGTGCGGACTCGGCACGATATTAACCAGGCGTTTCCAACCCTCCAAACTCCCCATGATCTGCCCCGAACCCCGACTGATAGGCGGCGGGGGGTCGTTGGGATGCAGGGCTAACCGCACACCCGCCGACTCCGCCACTGGAACGACCGCCTTGAGAAAGTAGGTCACATTCTCCCACATTTGCTCTAGCGGATGCGCCCCCACGCCCGCCAACGGCGGCAGGTCGCGCACCCGTTCGTAGTCGAAGGCCAACAGGCCCGCACCACCACGTCCTTCTACTTCAAAATACCCTTCTGTGATCCGATGGGCATAGAAATTGTACTCTATCACCGGCAGCTCGACCTGGCCGGCAGCGCGGATCGAGGCACAGACCTGTTCGATCTGTTCGTCCCGCCCCTCACGACCGTAGATGGCATCGTCGAAACCACCGATCATCAGCAGACGCAACTCCAGCCCCGCCGCGCCTAAGGTCTCTATCCATTCCCCCAGCTCCTCAGTCGTCCAGGGAATCCTGGGCCCACCCATACACACGTGGTCCACACCGAGTTGCTTCACCCGGCGCAGGGTCGCTTCTTCGAGATTGTTGAGCCACAGGGTTATCTGTGGACCGGAGTTTGTCGGCATATTTGCACCCTCAAAGTTGATACTAATAAGGTTGATACTAATATAGTCTCTACCGAATCGTTTTTAACGGCGGTCCTTAGCAGTTTCGCTAGAAGTCGGGCGGCAATCCAAGATGTTCCGCCGCCCGAACCGTCAAGCCACCGATGACTTGACCCAGGTCGTAAACCTCGGCCGGCCATTTTTTCGCTAGGCGCTTAACTCAAGCTTCTCCAGCCTTTTCCCCTCCATAGCTCAAGACGATTCCAACGCCTTCCGGGCTGCGGCCCCTGCATTGATGACACTCTGCTGGACCATCCTGACCACCGCCCCGAAACCGACAAACCTCACCCCGCGCTTGTGCAGCTCAGGCAGCGCTTCCGGGTGGGTGAAATGACTGCCGGCGATTTTGCCGTGCTTCTGGCAGGCTTTGCCGATCTCAGCAGCGGCGGCCAATACCTGCGGATGCGTCACTTGTCCGGGCACACCGAGGGCCACACTCAAATCCCCAGGCCCCATATACAGCATATCCACTCCCGCAACCGCAGCGATTTCGTCGACCCGCTCCACCGCCGCACTCGTCTCGATCTGCACGATGGTCAACAATTCGCGATTCGCCCTCTCCATATAAGCGCCCAGATCATCAGGTGGCGCAAACTCGGTATGGGGCCGGGCAAAATGCGCACCGCGTTGTCCTAGCGGAGGGTATTTGGAGAATTCGACTGCGCGTTCGGCATCATCCGCCGAATCACACATCGGCACCATAATGCCCTCGGCCCCGTCGTCGAGGGCCCGCATGATCTCGCCGCGTTCCGGCCCCGAGACCCGCACCAACGGACAGACCCCCCAACGCTTGCCAGCGCGTATGTGCGCACTGACTTCGCTCGCGTCAAATTGGCCGTGTTCGGTGTCGATCAGCATAAAATCAAACCCGCCCTGTTGCAAGAAGCGGGCGACGGTCGGCGTGCGCAGTTCAACCACAAATGTGCCCAGCGCGGTATGCCCCGCCCCGATGCGCCGACGCAATGTTTTTACAAGGTCCATATCTTCTCCTGACTTTGCGCTTTACTATTTAGCAGCTTCGTATTACCCTTGGATTTACCATGAATTCTGCCAAACTCACCTCTATAATATTGCTCTGCGGACTCCTCTCCACGCTCGATGTGTCATCCGCCGACGCCGTCACTACCTATCGTGGCCACGGCACCTATTTCACCCTGTTGAGTTCCAATATAAAATTCCCAATTTTCACCAAGGAATTTACCGAATCCACCGGCGTGCTCTCCGTCGGCGGCGTCAAACAGGTCTGGCTCGACAAAAAAAATCAGACGATCGGCTTCCGCTTTACCCAAGAACGTATCCGCCCGAATGGTGCCGGTCTCGGTTTTAGCGTAACCTATTGGCGCGGTATCTTCGGCGATTCGTCCTTCCTCTACCAGAGGCGCGGCAACGAAAACCAGATCGCCAAATACCGCGACCCGAGCCACGATTACCTTTTCTTCGATCTCAACGGCATTTACATCGCATGGGAATCGAATCGCAAGGCTTTGGGATTTTACGGCCTGATCAGCCTTATCGCCGACCACGAAGCATACACCATCGAAAAGTACACCCTCCTAGGCGACGACCCGACACAACGGGATTTTACGACAGCCGAGCGGAACAACGCGGAATTGCGTTTCGGTTTTGGCATCGGCACCCGCATCTACTTTGCCCGCTTCTTCTCTTTGTGGTTCGAAAAACGCTGGATTGTCGGCGAGCGTTTTAGCGCCAACCGCACCTTTGGTGCCGGTGGCCTATTTGAAGGCGGGCGGCAGAAAACCCTCTACGTGCCGATCAATTCGCTGGGTTTGGCGATCGGCTTCTAAGCCAATCTGCCAACTCCATCCACGGCCCCTCGTCCCAAAATCGCCTAGCCGCCCCCGAAGTCGAGGGCAATACAAAAACCCTCGTCGTTCCACACGCATCCCGCTGCATTCCATATTGTACTTGGCCGCCCAAAAATAGCTGTGCCGGTCGCTTGCCATTAAAGGCCAATGCGGACGGCGCTAACGACTTAACCGCCTGTCTCAGCCTGGACGGATCATAGGCGGAATCCGCAATCTGAGCATCGGCTCCGGATTTCTCTTTGGCCAGATCGGTCAATCCGATCCCATAAGCCAAGACCTCGCGATAGCGCTGTGCCTCGAATAAGACCGGCGTCAACCCCATCCGATACACCATCGGCCAAAAGCGATTGCCCGGGCCCGCATAATACGCACCGGCTTCCGCCGAGCGTCGCCCCGCCGCCGAACCACAGAAGATCACCTTTAGGCCAGGAGACAGAATATCGGGTAATACGTCGAGCATTCCCCCGCACAACCTCCTTTTGCCAAAATCGCCATCACGACAAGTGAACTACAATCAAAGAGTTGGATTTTACAAAGCTTTAGTTCATTGACTTTCGACCGACAGAGGTCCACGTTTTTAAGAAATACAAACCCAAAAGCCACAGCGAACAAGGAGCAGACATGGCTACCAGTACAAAAGCCATAAGCCATAAAACATCGCCAAAAACGGCCAAAAAACGCATCAATTTCAACCTCAACGCGCCTGAGGCAAAAGAAGTTATACTAGCCGGGTCCTTCAACGAATGGGATCCTTCAGCCCGCGCCCTTAAATGCGATAAAAAGGGCGTCTGGCGCACCTGGCTAAACTTGCCGGCCGGCCAACACCAATATCGCTATATCGTCAATGGCCAATGGCAAGAAGACCCCAATTGCGACAACCGCGAAGCCAACCCCTTCGGTTCGTTCAATTCGGTCGTGCGCGTCTGAAAAAAATGAGCCCCTTAGCGATACCGCTACCAGGGGCTCATTTTTTGCGCTGCCATTCCTGTTGCCGGCCCGACGCGTCTTCCAACACCAAGACCCCATCCTTGACCTGCCAGCGCACGCGACTCTCGCCATCCGGGGAGAAATAAACGCCACTGAGCACCAGCTCATCCCCCTCAAACGCCCAAGATCCGGGAAAAGAACGCCGACCGCCGCTGGACAATATCAAGACCATGCTCAGCCGGCCATCCTCCTCAAGCATCATTTCGACATCAACCTCGCCCAAGGTCTCGTCGACCCCGTGCGTAGTCCAAACGCCGTGCAAACCCGTCTCGGCCCCTGGGGGGGCAGCCGGATCACTAACTATTGGCTTGCTTTGCTCATTGCAGCCCGCAATGAGCAATGACACCAATACCAGCAGACCCAACCTCAATTATTTGTGCCTCCGATTGGCCCTTGCACGGTGTCGGCGCGCGCCAAAACGGCTAATACCTCTTCGCGCAACTCCTCCGGCAACGCCTCAAAGCCAATCTGGTCGGCATTTTTCGGCAATTCGCAGCGGCCCTTAGTCCAACCCTCCGTACCCTTGGACCAAACAAGCACCGTGCCACCGCTGAGCCGGGCGAAATAGGCGCCATCGCCACTAAATAGTGCGGTCGCCATCGCTCAGATATGCGGACCGCGCTCGCGAATAATCCGCAGAGCGAGGTCGGGATCGATTTGCAAGATCATCTCCGGCTCGATTTTGCAATTCCCCGGTAGATCGTATCCGGCCACAGCGCTGCGCGTATGCCAACCCGACAGCGATTGGTCCCGCCCGTCTTCGGCGAACTGCGACATCGGACCGCCAAAAACATCATGGAACACTTCGGTATAGCCATCGACAACGCGCGGCGATTTTGAAAAAGCGCCACCACCAGCCGAATTGACCATGCCGATGCATTTAACGCAATACCAGATATCGTTAAGTGTGCCAAAGGGATCTAAGCCCCAATGCAAAGCGCGCACGTGATTCGCGCCCGCATCGCGTCCAGCCAGATAGCCCTCTTCCACATCGCCGTCGTCGTTGGTAACCGGCCCCTTACCGCCACCGGTACCCGAAGTGAACACCAGGCCCGCAGGGGTAAAAGTCAGCGAGCAAATTCGGCGCCCTTGCGGATCCGAGATCGTATTGCCCTTCTCGCCCAGATCGAGTTCCATTTTCGCGACCCGGTCATAGACGTCGAATTGGCGCTTCCAACCATCGTGTAATTCGGTCATATTGATCCTCCTTGTTTAGAGCCACAAGATAGGGTCCAGTAAGGCAAGTGACAAACCCTGCATTGTTTACTTTCCTCTCGTGGCCGCGTACTTTATTTAAGCGTTCACCAAGAAAAAATATGGGAATTGATGATGCAAAATCCAGTAATGCAAGCCCCCGCAGGCTTTGTCACATGCCACTACCAAGCCGGCGAACGCCTCTCCGCCGAGCGCGTTTACGCCCGCATCATCGAGCGCGACCACACGGTCTGGCGCAATGATCCAACGGAAATCGCCAACCGATTGGGCTGGCTCGATAGTCCGACCATTATGCGCGATAAGGTCGAGGAAATTCGCACGCTTATCGACGCCGTGCGCAATGACGGTTATACCCACGCCCTGTTGCTCGGCATGGGCGGCTCGAGCCTCGCGCCTGAAGTCTTCCGTGAGGTCTTCGGCGTCGCCGAAGGCTATTTGGATCTCGCCGTCCTCGACAGTACCCACCCCGACGCGATCCTGGCCAAAGCCCACGCGCTCGACCCGGCCAAAACGCTTTTTCTGCCCGCCACAAAATCCGGCGGCACCGTCGAAACGCTCTCCTTTCTCAAATATTTCTACAACAAAACCGCTGCGATCTTTAGCCGCGAAACCACCGGCCAACACTTCGCCGCCATCACCGACCCCGGTAGCGGGCTCGAAGATATGGCGGATCACCTAGGTTTTCGCCATGCCTTCCGCAACGACCCGAATATCGGCGGACGTTATTCGGCCCTCTCCTTCTACGGCCTCGTCGCGGCCGGTGCCATCGGCATGGATCTCGATCGCCTGCTCGACAATGCGCAATCGGCACTCGACCGCCCCGATCCAGGCATTCAGCTCGGGGCATTTTTAGGGGCGGGCATCGAGCTTGGTCGGGACAAACTGACCCTACTCGTCTCACCTTCGCTCGCAGCGGCCGGAGCTTGGATCGAACAGCTTGTCGCCGAAAGCACCGGCAAAAACGACCAGGGCATTCTGCCCGTCGACCTCGAACCTCCGATCAATGCCGAACACTACGGCGCCGATCGGCTCTTTGTCTATCTACGCATTGACGACACGCTCGATGCGCGAGTCGCAGCTATAGCCGCGGCCGGCCACCCCGTCCTGCGCCTCGACTTAGAAGACCCTTACGACCTCGGCGCAACCTTCTTCCATTGGGAAATCGCCACAGCCATCGCCGGTTATTTCCTGGCCATCCATCCCTTCGACCAACCCGATGTGGAAGCGGCCAAAGTCCTCGCCCGCGACATGGTCGAGGACTATCTACAACAAGGCCAACTGCCCGTGCAGACGCCCGACCTCGTGATCGGTGGCCTCTCCTTATACGGCAGTGGATCTGCCACGAGCTTGCCCGAGGCGTTGGTCGATTTTTTATCCGCCAGTGATCACGCCTATATCGCCCTGCAAGCATATATCCCGGCGACCCCAGCCAATACGCAAGCCCTTCAGGAACTACGCCAGCAACTGCTCGAACGCACCCACCTCGCCACAACCTTGGGTTTTGGCCCCCGCTTCCTGCATTCGACCGGCCAGTTGCACAAAGGCGACGGCGGCAAAGGACTCTTCCTACAACTAACCGCCGACGCCAAAGAAGACGCGCCGATCCCGGATGCCGCGGGCAGCGATACCACAGGCATGAGTTTCGGCGTCTTAGCGCAAGCACAGGCGCGCGGCGACCTCCAGGCGCTTATCGACCGGGGTCGGACCACGCTCCGTGTCCACTTGGGTGCCCAACCGGAGTTGGGCATCGCCCAGCTTTGCCAAGCATTAACCTGATTCAGCTACTACACGGGAGATAATTAATGAGTCAAGCAGATATCGGCCTTATTGGCCTTGCCGTAATGGGCGAGAACCTCGTCCTCAATATGGCCAACCACGGTTTTACCGTCGCCGTCTATAACCGGACCACCGCCAAAGTCGACGACTTTATGGGCGATCGCGCGCAAGGTAAATCCATCATCGGCACCTATTCACCCGAGGAACTGCTGGCCAAACTCAAAAAACCGCGGCGGGTCATGATGATGGTCCAGGCTGGCGAGGCCGTTGACCGGGTCATCGACAGCCTGTTGCCCCTGCTCGATCCCGGCGATATCCTTATCGACGGCGGCAACTCCAACTACCAGGACACCGTCCGCCGGACCAAGGAACTGACCGAAAAAGGCCTCCTCTACATAGGCACCGGCGTCTCAGGCGGCGAAGAGGGCGCGCTCAAAGGACCGAGCATTATGCCCGGCGGCAACCCCGAAGCCTGGCCACACGTCAAAGACATCTTCCAGGCGATCGCGGCCAAAGTCGACGGCGGCAGTCCCTGTTGCGATTGGGTCGGCCAGGACGGCGCCGGCCACTATGTCAAAATGGTCCACAACGGCATCGAATACGGCGATATGCAGATGATCGCCGAGGCCTATGCTCTGTTACGACAGGTATTGGGTATAGAGCCCAAGGAGATGAGCGAGATCTTCAAGCAGTGGAATAAGGGTGATCTCGACAGTTATCTCATCGAGATCACCGGCGACATCCTCGCCAAGACCGACGACGAGACCGGCCAACCGATGGTCGACCTAATCCTGGACACGGCCGGGCAGAAAGGCACCGGCAAGTGGACCGGCATCGACTCACTGCAATTGGGCGCCCCAGTAACCGCGATCACCGAAGCCGTTTTCAGCCGAGCGCTTTCCTCTTTGAAAGACGAACGCGTTGCCGCCTCCGCGGTGCTCAAGGGACCAGACACCTCGTTCGATGGCGATAAAGCCACTTTTATCGAGGATATCCGCCAAGCCCTCTATGCGGCCAAAATATGCTCCTACGCCCAGGGCTATCAGTTGTTGGCTTTGGCAGCAGCAGAATATGGTTGGGATCTCAGCTACGGCAGTATCGCCCTGATGTGGCGCGGTGGTTGCATCATCCGCGCGCAATTCCTAGGCCGGATTAAAGAAGCCTTCGACGCGGACCCCAAGCTGGCCAACCTACTCTTAGCCCCACACTTCGTCGGCGAAATCGGAAAAAACCAGGCCGCCTGGCGCCGAGTCGTGGCCACCGCCGTGACCTTGGGCGTGCCCGTTCCGACCTTTTCCAGCGCCCTCGCCTACTACGACGGCTACCGCTCCGAACGCCTGCCCGCCAACCTACTACAGGCACAGCGCGACTATTTTGGCGCCCACACCTATGAGCGCGTCGACAAACCACGCGGCGAATTCTTCCATACGAACTGGACCGGCCGCGGCGGCACCACCGCGTCGACTTCGTATAACGCTTAGTTTTTTGCGGCGCAAAGCCCGTTTTCATCAACAGGGTTTTGCGCCGCGCTCGCCACTGCTGTCGCCACTAAATTTTACCTGCTGCAACAAACTCTTCCAACAGATCCAAAAAGGCGGTCGTCGCCTGTGACCGCCGCCGCCCCTTGTGCTCCACCAATCCTATTTTTCGCTTAACTAGGCCGTTTACCTGTAACGCATGCAGTTTACCCGCCGCCACTTCCTCTTCCACTGCCACTTCCGGCACCAATGCGATACCCAATCCGATTTCAACATAGCGCTTTAAAATCTCGATCCCGCCCAGGTTCATCTCTACCTGCAATTCCAACCCCTGCTGACGAAATAACTCGTCGAGCAATTGCCGGCTTGTACTTCCGCGCTCCAATGCCAAGAATGGGTGTTCCGCGACCTGCTTAAGCCCAACCCTCTTTCGTTTGCCCAGCGCGTGATCCGGCGGGCAGATTAACACGTCCCGGCGTTCAAAGAGCGCTTCCCCAACGAGGTCGCGGTGTTTTACCGGCAGCGTCGCCAAACCAAACTCCACCTCGTCGTTGAGCACCAAATTGCCGACTTCCGGTGACATCCTGTTGCGGATATCTAACTCCACTTCCGGGTGGCGGGCGCGAAACTCGGCGAGCAGACCAGGCAGGATATAGGTGCAATTGGTATCGCTGGTCCCTATCGCTAATCGCCCCCGCAGGACACTCTTTAGGGCCGCTATATCGCTATAAGCCTCTTCTAAACGAGCGAAGATATCCCTAGCGTGCAAAAAAAGGATCTCCCCCGCCGGCGTCAGACGGATCTGCCGTCGATTGCGCTCAAGCAGCATCTCCTGCAATTCGGTCTCTAATGCCTTTATCTGCAAACTAATCGCCGGTTGTGTTAAAAAGAGCTTCTCCGCCGCGCGGGTAAAACTCTGTTCGCGAACGATTTCGTAAAAACCACGCAGCTGGTAGAGATCCATAGCCGTTGCTTCTCTTCATTAATATTAATTATGCTAAAAGTAATTTATATGAATTTTTCTAATGTATTAATTTCTCTTATCGTCCTAGCATCAAACATCACTCCCGGTGCCGAACCACCTCGGCACCGGCCCTTTGCCATTGCAATGAGAGACCGCGGAGGAAAATAGAAGAGAGATCGCTGAATACGGACGAACGACCCGGCGGCGACGACGCAAAGCCACCGGTATATCTTGGCCGCACTTGCAGGAAGCCATTATGCTCAATGGCCCGACCCAGATCGCCCTTGCCTTCTGCAACCACCTAGGCGCGTTACCCGAGCACGCGGCCTTATCGATGAGTTAGCATCGCGCTTAAACCTGCCCGTCTCGCTCTGCGATTGCGGCAAATACTATGAAGACCTGTTCAATTTATATTAAGCGGTTATAGACATCCGACGAGTTTATTTTGCGCATCCTGTAACCATTTAAGAGGATGCGCATTTTTGTATTTGGCCTATATTCTTGCTTGTGACTTTATCATATATAAAAAATAAAAAATAATCATGCTAAACCTTGTACTAGTCGGCGGTGGTGGTTTTTTGGGATCCGTCCTGCGGTATCTCGCCGGCTTACTCACTCAATCTCTGACCGGTTCGACCGCCCTTCCCTATGGCACGTTGGTGGTCAATGTGCTCGGTTGCCTTATCATCGGCTTCCTCGGCGGCCTTGCTCAACACCGCCAACTATTCTCTCCCGAATTGCGTCTATTTGTCTTCACGGGCATGCTCGGCGGTTTCACGACTTTTTCTACTTTTGGTTATGATACACTCAATATTGCGCGCGGCGTTGACCTACCGCTCGCCCTGCTCAATATCCTATTGCATATAAGCCTCGGCCTCGGTGCGGTATCGCTGGGATATTGGCTATCGCGATGGTGCTAATTGCGGTGAATATTAACGATTTAAATTCGCATTGCGTTTTTTATATGCTAACCCTTCCCATATCCAACAACATTCTATCCCAATGAAAGGATTGTCGAATATGCCCAACCTCGCGGCAGTATTAAGCGACGAAATCAGAAGACTCTCTCGCAAGGAAGTACGCAGCGCATGCGAGCCATTGCAAACCCAAGTGCGCGATCTCAAGAAGGCCATGCGCAAACAACGCGATACCATCGCGCGTTTAGAAAAACAGATCGGTCAGCTTAAAACCGTCTCGGCCCAACCCGCAGACAAGACTCTCGCAGCGGACAATATCGGCACCACGGGGAAAATTCGCCTCACCCCCAGTTCGATCAAAAAACACCGCAAACGCCTCAAACTCTCGCAGAGCGAACTCAGCCAATTGCTCAATGTCAGTACCAACACTGTCGTCCGTTGGGAAGCGGGGACATCTATACCGCGCGATGCCTATCGCCCAGGCCTAGCAGAGTTGCGTACGATGGGTATTAAGGAAGTCAAGATATTGTTAGGATGAACAGGGATCGGTCGCTCAGTGCCCCTTTTTCAAAGTGGTTTTTTCATTCCCAATCCGCGAGATAACTAGCCATTTTCCCGCGCAACTCTTCATTGCCGTGCTTGATCGCCCCCTTGTGCACTATGCGGGCCTTGCGCAATAACATCGCACACGCCGCCGCCCTACGCTCCACGACGAGTTCCGGCATATCGCGTAATAATTTGTCGAGTGCATAAATCCTGAAACGGTCCATCGCCAAGTGGGCTTGCGATAATTGATCCGCATGGCCGCCGTATTTGCGAATGAGCTTGTCTTCGAGATAAGCGACCTCATAGCGACTGCCAATGCGCAGCCAGAGCTCGTAGTCCTCACAAGCGGGCAAGTTTTCGTCAAATAGGCCGACGGCAGCGAAAACGTCGCGGTGGATCACGATTGACGAGGGGGACATTACACACAGCGGCAGGGCCTTGAAAAAAATATCGCCGCCGTATTTCCGGTGGTGTTTATGCGGGTTGACTCTGACGCCGTCGCGGATCCAAATCTCATCAGTGTGACAGACCAACAACCCGCTTTCGGCCAGGCACGTGGCCTGCCGTGCGAGTTTACCGGGCAGCCATTCGTCGTCCGAATCGAGCAGGGCGATCCACTCCCCACGCGCCGCTTCGATTCCGTGGTTGCGCGCCGCGGAAACTCCGCCATTTTTTTCGAGCACCAGCAACTGCACTCGATCGGCGAATGTTTCGCGCACCCAGTCAGACGTGCCGTCATCCGAGGCGTCATCGACGACAATAACCTCGCAGTCGCCCTCCTCCTGCAGCAAAACCGAGCGGATCGCCCGGCCGACCAGCTCGCGGCGATTATATACCGGGATTATAACGGAAAACATGCCGCGGCTACCGCGAGATTTCCCCCGCGATAGCCGCGGCTTCCTCGAGCTTCTTCAGAACCAACTCCGCGGTAATCACCTCCGGCAGGATCAGCGGGCTATCGGGGCGGCCAGCGGGAAAGATCACATAGAGCGGCACGCCCGAGCGCCCGAAGGCGCGCAGCAGTTGCGTGATCTCGGCATTGCGATTGGTCCAATCGGCCTTGACCAATGCCACATCGAGTTCCGTGAATCGTTGACGCACCGCCTCTTGCGACAATACCACCCGCTCGTTGACCTTACAGGTCCAACACCATTCGGCGGTGAAATCTATAAACACCATTTGCCCATTAGCAACTAATTCCTCAACCCCCCCGATGCTAAACGGACGCCAATCCAACTCATCGGCAAGATTCCCGTCCACCGCCGCCATCTCTTGTTCAACGGCCAGCAGCGGATGCAGGAACAGTCCATAGCTGCCCGCAACCAATACGAAAGCCGTTACGCGGGCGATCTTTTGCGAGCGACCGGTGTGCAGAAAACTGCCCCATTGCCCCCACACCCAACAGGCCAATGCCAATCCGAGCAGGAAAGCGCCCGTCCACACCACGCCCTCGACCCCCACCTGATTGCCTAAAACCCAGAGCAACCACAATACGGTGGCCATCAATAGAAAACCCATCAACTGTTTGAACCACCCCATCCAAGGACCAGGTTTGGGCAACCACCCCATCCAAGCCGGTTTTAGCGCCAACACCATATAAGGCAAGGCCATACCAATACCGATCGCCGCAAAAACAACGACGACGACGAAAGGCGATTGTGCGAAAGCAAAACCGAGAGCGGTGCCTAAAAAGGGCGCGGTGCAGGGTGTCGCCAAGATCGTCGCCAGCACCCCATTTAAGAAAGATCCCGATAAACCTTCGCGCCCCCCCAAGCCCCCCATCTCACCGCTGGTGCCCGGCAGCAGAATCTCGAATACGCCAAAGAGACTCAGAGCCAGTGCAAAAACCAACGCGGCCATCGCCATCACAAAACCCGGATACTGAAACTGAAACCCCCAACCAATTTGCTCGCCGCCGCCCTTGAGCAACAGCACCACGAGCGCCAAAGCCAAAAATGTCGCCAAGATCCCGCCACAAAATGCCCAACCCAATTGCCGCACGCGTCTGGCGTCTTCGCCGGCCTGATTAACGAAACCAAGTATCTTAAGCGAAATAACCGGCAGCACGCAGGGCATTAGATTGAGGATTAAACCGCCCAATACGGCAAAGGCGATATAGACCCACAGCGATCTAACGACCTTGTCGCCGATCGTGTTAAAATCCCGTTCCAGTAGCCCGGGGCCGCCTTCCCCCGCTTGCAGAGCCGACCGCAAATCCAACACCACTTCAGCTGCCTCGACCTGGCCATTGGCGCGATAGACCAACACTCCGCGCAATGAATCGATCGTTGTATCGCCGTAGGGTTTTAACGATAACAACAGCCGATCGGGACGAATACGCTGCGTTGAAAACTCGAAGTCGTCCGCGGCTTGCGGGTAAAATTCGGGGATTCGTTCACCTGCAGAGAACGTAGAAGTCTCACGCGTAAAACCCAGTTCAACCTCGAGGTCACGCGTTCCCCGCACCGTAAAATTCAATTCGACACGCTCATCCAATGCACCGGGAACGCGGGCTGCATAGCGATCAAATAGCGCTTGATGCGCGCTGGGGCGATTTACTTTAGCCACTGGCAGAGCCAACGCCAAGGACGTATCTCCTGGAATGCAAAGCTCTCGGCAAACCAGCCAGCTAACCTCTGCGGCCAAATACAGCGTATCGCCGACTACCAATCCGCCCGCCCCATCAACCGTGGCCGCGAGCAAAACCTCGTCAGCATAACCGTAAACCGTCAGCCCGCCCTCTTCTTCGTATTTGCTCGGTAGCGGCCATTGCAACGGACCAGCAGTGTATCCGTCCGGCGATTGCCATGCGATTTCGATCGGCAGACCGGCATCACCGCTGAAAGACCAATACGTGTGCCAGCCCTCTTCCATCTTCAGTTCGACACCGATGTTGAAGACCTGGCCAGGCACAACCGCGTCGACGGTCGCCAAGAGACGTGCTTGCACCGGATGATCGCCCGCGCCGGGCAAGGCGGCAAGCGGCCCATACAGTAGAAGCAGCAAAAGCGGGATTAGATTATAGCGACGATGCACGGCTTTCCCTAGTTAAGAGTGGCCGTATAAGAGATGCCCCAGCCAGAGCATTCGTTTCAGGCGTGCAACACGGCTTGGTGAATTTGTTCGATGTCGACAATATGACAATCAAAACGAATGGCAAAGTCGACGAGTTGCTGCCCTTTGGCCATCGAACCGTCAGAGGCCATCACTTCCGACATTACCGCAGCCGGGAAAAGCCCTGCACGCCGGGCCAGTTCGACCGATCCCTCGGTGTGGCCCTGTCGCGCCAACAAACCTTCGCGGCGGGCAGCCAAGGGTAGCACGTGACCGGGGATCACGATATCTTGCGAGCTAGTATCGGGGTCGAGAGTCTGGCGTATCGACTCTGCACGGTCCGCCGCCGAAACCCCCGTCGTAATGCCCGCCAACGCGTCGAAGGGCAAACCAAAACGCGGTGTGGCATGGTCGGCGTTATGCGGTTCGATCAATCCGACACCGAGCCGATCTAAATGATCTTCAGTCGTAGCCAAGTGTAACATCCCGCGCGCCTCCAACAACATTCGATTGATCTTATCACCCGATATATGCTCGGCGGCAACGATCAGATCGCCTTCATTTTCCCGTTCTTGTGCGTCGACCAATATCAGAAACTTACCGGCACAAAAATCCTGAACGGCCACTTCCAACGTACAATACACCGATTTTCCCATCCCTATGACAATCGGTGTGCAGCAAGCACCGCCTCGTCCAATTCAATGCCCAGCCCCGGCGCATCCGGCACCGTGATAAAGCCGTCGACTATATTTTCCGCGGGTCGCACCAATTCGCCCCGCCAAGCCACCTCGCCAAAAGCATGCTCTAATACCGTAAAATTGGCAACCGTCGCCGCTAGGTGCACCCCAGCCATCGTCGACACCGGACCGGCCGGGCTATGTGGCGCGATCGGCATCTGCGCCATTTCGGCCAAGGCCGCTATACGGCGGCACTCGGTAATACCACCTGCGTGTTTGACATCCGGCATCAACACATCCACAGCCCCCTGTACGATATAATCCCAAAACCCTTCGCGACCGACCAACGCCTCGCCTCCGGCAATGGTCTGTCCCGAGTGCAAACGCAATTGGCGCAGCGCGTCGACGTGGTCGCGCGGTACCGGTTCCTCAAACCAATAGAGGTTCAGCGGGCTGAGCTTTTCAGCAACCTTGAATGCGGTCGCCAAATCAAAACGCTGATGGCAATCGACCAACAACTCGATCTCATCGCCAATCGCCTCGCGGGTCTTGACAAGCCGCTCGATGCCGCGCTCGGTGTCGCGTGCGAACCCGTCGCGATCCATCCGCCGCCATTGTACCTCGTCGAAAGGTGTGCTTTTAACCGCCTGGAACCCGGCATCGACCGCGCGTCTTGCCGCATTGGCAAAACCCAGTGGGCTGCGGTCGTCGGTACCCCGGTTGAGGTTGGCGTAGAGGCGTATCTTATCGCGCCGTTTGCCCCCCATCAACTTCCAGGCCGGCACATCCATCGCTTTACCGGCCAAATCCCACAGAGCCTGGTCCACCGCACTCAGCGCCGTAGCCCCGATGCGACCAGCGTCGCCCGAAAAAATAGCCGATCCGCGAGCGAGCCGTTCCCATATCGCCTCGACTTGGGTCGGATCGATTCCCTTGAGTTGCGGCCCCAATTGCTGCAGTGCCGCGATCACCAGGCCGTCGTTACCGCTCTGACTCGCCTCGCCGAGGCCGCTCAATCCCGCATCGGTGTGCAATTGTACAAAAATCCAGTTCCCGCGTTTTGACGCATCTACCTGGTATATTTCCAAATGGGTAATTTGCAATCTATATCTCCAATTAAAACGACACGTTCCAACGCATCCTCGCTTGCCGCGATTCACTGTCGATTGGTCTAGTAGAACTTAAATAAGAGTAGCGATATCCGCTATGACACACCTGGACCGCGCGCCGCGAATAAAGCAACGCTCATCGCTACCGCGACATTGAGCGATTCAACCTCGGGTGCCATCGGGATGCGCACCAACGCGTCCGTTGCTTTCTGCACTGCCGGACGCAATCCCTTACTCTCATTGCCCGCGACCAACACCCTGCGCTTAGGCCAGTCGACCTGGAACAAATCTTCGCCGCCGGCCGCAGCTAGACCGTAAATCCAAAAACCGGCCTGTTGCATTTTCTCTAAGTCGCGGCCGATATGCGTCGTCTGTATTACCGGCAGATGAAAAATCGCCCCCGACGAAGCTTTGACGACCTCGTCATTGAGCGGGTGGCCACCCCGGCTCGAAAAAATCAGCGCCGCCGCCCCGGCCGCCGCCGCGCTGCGGGCGATCATACCCACATTGCGTAAATGCCGCACTTGGTCGAGTGCGACGATCGTGCATTCGTCCTCCAACCCCGCCAAGACATCCTCCAGGCTCGCCAATCGCACTGGACTCAGCCTGGCGACAACATCCTGATGGGCACGCGTACCAGCGAGTTTGCCCAATTTTCCCACCTCGATAAAATCAAAGCGGACCCCGCGTTTTTGCGCCAACTCCTTGATCTTGTCGATATGCTCGCCGCTAGCTTCGCGGGAAAAATAAACGCGTTGTACCGGATGACCGGCCTCCAGCGCTTCTGCTACTTCGTGCCGTCCCCAGACGACCTGGTCCTCATCTCTTTTCTGCAAAGTCTCGCCCCCCCATTAATTATGTAACCTAAAGTTCATAAATATAGTTATTTCCAAAGTTCGCCAAAGTTTTTATGTTTGCGAACTGCGCCTCATTCCCCGGAGGTGGGAAATGGATCTTTTTGAAGCCGGACTACAGGCGCGCCAAGCCGATGACCAACCACTGGCCGCCCGCCTGCGTCCGCGCCACCTGGACGAATATATCGGCCAGAACCACATTCTCGGCCCTGGCCGCCTGTTGCGCCGCGCCATTCAGGCCGACCAACTCGCGTCACTGATCTTCTATGGCCCGCCGGGCACTGGCAAAACCACCTTGGCCTCGGTTATCGCCAACACGACTAGCGCGCATTTTATCGCGATCAATGCGGTACTGGCTGGCGTCGCCGATATTCGCCAAGCCGTCGATGAGGCCGGTGAATTGCGCAAGCTACACGGCCGCAAGACCATTCTCTTTATCGACGAAGTCCACCGCTTCAACAAAGCGCAACAAGATGCCTTGCTGCCCTGGGTTGAAAACGGCACCATTCTCCTCATTGGTGCAACGACCGAAAATCCCTATTTTTCGGTCAACCGGCCGTTGCTCTCGCGCAGTCGAGTCTTCCAACTCCAGGGACTCAATACCAAGGACCTCGAAAAAATAGCCCTACAAGCGCTCGTCGACCCGCGCGGCTATGGCAACCGTCAAGTGGCCCTACAACCGGATGCACTCGCGCATCTGGTCGACGTGGCCAATGGCGACGCCCGAGCACTACTCAACGCCCTCGAACTCGCCGTCGAAACCACCGAGCCCAATACCCAGGGTGAGATCACCGTCGACCTCGAGGTCGCCGAAGAATCGATCCAGCGCCGTGCCCTACTCTACGACAAAGAGGGCGACTATCATTTCGACACCATCAGTGCCTTTATAAAATCGCTGCGCGGCTCCGACCCCGACGCCACACTCTATTGGCTCGCGCGCATGGTCTACGCAGGTGAGGACCCGCGCTTCCTCTTCCGCCGTATGTTGATCTTCGCCAGCGAGGATATCGGCCTGGCAGACACCGAGGCCCTTCAGGTCGTCGTCGCCGCCGCCGAGTCTTTCGACCGCGTTGGCTTACCCGAAGGCCGTTTTTCCCTAGCCCACGCCGCCCTCTATCTGGCCACCGCACCCAAGAGCAATTCGACCTTGGCCTTTTTTAACGCCCTTGAAACCGTCGAAAAAGAGCAGGAGGATGACGTGCCCAACCACCTCAAAGATGCCAGCCGCGACAGCGAGGGCTTTGGCCACGGCGCCGGCTACCTCTACCCGCACGCCTATCGCGACCACTGGGTCGCCCAACAATACCTGCCTTCGAGCCTACAGGGCCGCGCCTTCTACCAACCGTCCGACCAGGGCCGCGAAAAAGATACCGGAGACCAAGTCCGCCGCCGCCGCGAGCTACAGTTGGCCGCCATGGTCGAAGGGGAACAACACTCGAACGAAGTGCTCTCGTTCTCGCCGCCTGACCAACAGCGCGACCAGTGGCTCAAACGCGCTGGTGGCGAAATCAGCGCACAACTCGAACGACTGCGCGACCGACTCTTCACCCCCCTCAATCTCGAACGCCACCATCTGGTGCTCGACCTCGAATCGAACACCGGCCTGCTCACGTGGGAGGCCATGCGCCGCGTACCCGAAGGCCGGGTCTGGGCGCATTCCACCGACAAGATCGCGGCGATCGCCCTGCACGAGACCGCGACCTATCTGCCTGAGCTCGAACGCCCCGAAGTGATCCAAGGGCCTTTGCTCGACCTCGCCGAACAGGTCGACGCACGCGAACCCGGCCTGCGCTTCGACGCGGTGCTCGGCCGCAATGCGCTAGGCCCGCTCGCCGACAAAGCTGAAGTCGCCGTTGCCTTAGCCAAGCAGCTCGCCCCACAAAGCCGCATTAGTCTTGTCGAGACCCTCTCTTGCCAATCACAAAGACTGCACCAACTTGTCGACCTCAACCGCTTGGATCCAGATTTGAGCGAGCGCCTAATCGCCGCCGAGGAAGCGATTTACGCCGACGCCAGCAACCCCCAAGTCAATTGGAATGTCGAAGATCTCGTCGCCCACTTCACCGCAGCGGGTTTTACCCAGGTGCAAAGCAAAGTCGAGAGCCTGCAAAGCCAACGCCTTATAGAACTCAGGCAACTTAACCACTGGTTTAGCCCAGGAGGCGAGAAGCGCCACACCTACGCCAACTTTCTCGCCCAGGCCCTCGACGAGGACGAATTGCAGCAGGTCCGCAAGCTCTTCGACCACTGTTTGGCCAACCACACCGTGACCTGGACGACGAGTCAAGTCTTTCTCGTCGCGAAGTTCGGCGAATCAACGGTATCCACTACTAGTTGATTTATGCCCTGACACCGCTTAAATTACGGCCGTTCTGCAACCTGTAACCCGCCGAGACCCCTATGATCGCCAAGCGACTGACCTGCCTCCTGTTGTTTTCACTCAGCGCCTGTAGCACAACCGAAGAACAAGTCGTCGACCTGCTCGAACAGATCGCCGCCCATCCGATCGACTCCCCCGGTTGGCAACAAGCCGTCGACAACCTTGCAACCATCGGCCGACCCGCCGCCCGCCAACTGATCGCTCGCCTCAACCCCGGCCTGTATGTGGGCGAGGACTATCGCGAATTCCGCGACGAGCAGGAGCAATTGCGCACCGGCTGCGCACAGGCGTTAGGCCGCATAAAACCGCGCGGTGCGACGGCGGCGCTCAAGGATCGCATCACCGCCGCCTATACCGAGAACGAACGCACCGCCTGCCTCTGGGCCATCGGCCAAATCGGCTACAGCCAAGTCGGCATAGACGCGTTGAAGGTCCAACTCAAGGACAGCAATCCCGTCATCCGCATCCATGCGGCCATCGCCATCGTCAAAATGGACGACAATGTCGGAGATGACGAGATCGAAGCCGCCTTCACCGACGCGCGACTCGCCCCGATCGCCCTGCAAGGCCTAGAGGAATCGAGCTATTTCGGCGTCCCATTGCTTATGAGACTAAGCACCGACGGCGGCCCCCAGCAACAGGCCCTGCGGCAAATCATCGACAAGGTCAAAGACCAGCTCGTCACGCAACTCACTGCAGAGGAGCCCGTGCACCGCCTACGCGCCGCCAACGCCCTCGGCCAGATCGGCGACCCGGGCCCAACCCAAGCCCTGGCGAACCTGCTGACAGATCCCAGCAACCAAGTCCGCTTTAGCGCTGCCGCCGCCCTCGCCACCCTCGACCAGGCCCAGGGCATTGACTTCCTTTTCCAGGCCCTGCGCAACACCGACTCGATTCTACGGGCCAACGCCGTGAAATTTCTTGCCGAGGTACAAAGCCAATCCGGTTCGGTCGAGTCCCAACTGATCAGCGCCCTCAGCGCAGAGGCCCCACTCGCCCGAGCCGGTGCCGCCCAGGTCTTAGGCCAGGCACGGGTCCAGACGGCGATCGCCTCGCTGATCGAGGCGACCACCGACAAAACCGCCGAAGTGCGCGTCAACGCCATTATCGCCCTCGGTCAAATCGGCACCGGCCAAAGCCGGGCCCGACTCGAAAGCCTGCGCACCGACGACGACGCCACCGTTGCCTATTACGCCGAGTGGGCTTTGGGCCAACTCGGCCCCAGTTGACTCGAAACCCTATGGCCGCAATGAAAAAAACGATCTGCCTGTCCCTATTCTGCCTCTTGGTTTCGCCCCCGGTAGGCCAGCAGGCCCACGCCGGCGAAACGCCCGAGACCATCCTCATCCGCCAAGCGCTGTCCAACGATGTATCCGGATACCGCCGGGGCGATTCCGAATTGACCCTCAAAACATATGACGAGCGTTTCGTCGCCTATCAGGGCCATGCCAACGGCGACCCGCGTGCCTGGACCATTTTGCACGAGAATCGCGACGCCCTCGCCAAGCAGATCAACGCCGACCTCGAAACCCACCGCTATGAGATAACCCGGACGATCCCAATAATCTCAGTGCGCACTACGCACGCCTTTGCTACCACGATTGATTCGGGCCAGGTCATCGACCGCGCATCCGGCGCGACCACCCCCGTCCAGATCCAGCGGCTTTGGACATTTCTCAAGATCGAGGACCAATGGCTAGCCACCGCGATGGTATCGGACTTGGGCGACTCGTTACTGCCGGCAGCCGACTCGGGCACGCATGACGGCATATCGGATCTTCTGCAGCGCGAAAGCCAGGCGTGGGAAGGCGGCAACGCTTCGGATATCCTCGGACTCTTCGACGAACACTTCACCGGCTATAACGGCGGCATGACCTTCAAACCCGGCACCTGGACCATCGCCTTCAGCGGTATCGAGGAGATGGGGAAATGGCTCGACAAGCGCCTACCCTACACTCAATACGACCTCGACCGCAAAATACTGCACTCGGCAGTGGGCCCCTCCGGCAACGAGGGGCTAGCTGTAACGCACGAGACCGTGGCCATCCAACACACCGCAGGTCCCGCCAAACATCAGAAGGAACGCTACGTCCTCTGGACGATGAGTCGCCGTTCTGGTTCGTGGAAGATCACCAACATGCTTTACGACATAGGGCTCATCGACTAAAAAACGAGCGGTCATGACTGAAAAGATCCACAACTACGAGAACACAAACCGCCTTTTCGACAAGGCCGCCGATCTGATCAGTCTCGACGAAGAAATGCAGCTGTTGCTCAAGACGCCGTTTCGCGAATCCAGGTCGAAGTGCCTATCCGCACCGACGAGGGCGACCTCCAAGGTCTTTGTCGACTACCGGGTCCAGCACAACGCGGTGCGCAGTCCAATGAAGGGCGGGCTGCGCTTCTATCCGGAGTCGATTTCGACGAGGTCCGTTCACTCGCCTCGCTGATGGCTTGGAAGACCGCGCTGGTCAACGTGCCTTTTGGCGGCGCCAAGGGCGGCATCACCTGCGACCCGCACCAGCTCTCGCAGCATGCACTCGAACGCCTGACGCGCAAATTCATCGAGCGCATCGGTTTCGCCCTCGGCCATGACCTCGATATCCCCGGCATCGCCATCGAGCGCGTTGCCGGGGCCGAGCGTATTCGCGGCGGCCTCTAAGGAGCTACCGATTTGGAAAAACTGGTCTGGTTATTGGTCTTCACCCTCGGCTATTGGTCCTATTGCATTTTCTGGGGTCTGAGAGGCGCTCGTCAGACCAAAACGGCCTCCGATTATTTTATCGCCGGCCGCGGTATCGGTATCTGGGTCTTCGTACTCGCCGCCACCGCTACATCCTTCAGCGGCTGGACTTTCGTCGGTCACCCCGGCACCATCTACAGTGTCGGCCTGCCCTACGCCTTTGCCTCCTTTTACGCCATCACCATCCCATTCACCGGCGTCATGTTCCTCAAGCGCCAGTGGTTACTAGGCAAGCGCTACGGTTTTATCACCCCGGGCGAGATGTTCAGCGCCTACTACCGCACCGACGCAATGCGCATCCTCACCGCCCTCGTCGCCCTCGTCTTCAGCGTGCCCTATCTCGGCATACAGCTCAAAGCATCGGGCCTGCTTTTCAAACGCCTGATGACCGGTACGCCTTTGGAAGGCACTTTTATCGGCACCGTCGAAGGCGGGGCGATCATGCTCTCGGTCGTCGTCTTTATCTATGTCGCCTCGGGCGGCTTGCGCTCGGTCGCCTATGTCGATTGCGCTCAATGCGTCCTGCTGGCCCTCGGCATCGTCGTGCTCGGTTTTATCGCGCTTGACCTAGTCGGCGGCTGGGCCGCTTTCAAGACCGGCCTAGCCACCCTCGCCCAGCAAAAACCCGATATGGTCGCCATTCCCACCCGGCCCGAGTCAAGCTCATTGCTCGAACGCACCGGAACCCTCTTCTTCGATTCGGCCGGCGGTCCCTGGACTGGCTTGATGATCCTAACCTATATGTTCGCGCTAATGGGAATCCAATCGGCCCCGGCTTTTTCGATGTGGGCCTTCGCCAACCGCGATCCCTCGCCCTTTCCCTGGCAACAAGTCGTCGCCTCCTCGCTCGTCATCGGTGGGATCATGTTCTTCTTCACCGCCATCCAGGGTTTGAGTGTCCGCATTCTCGACATGGGCTTGATCCCCGGCACCCAACCGCTCGGCCTGCCCTCTTCGGACCAACTCGTGCCCTATTTGATCGACACGCTCGCCGATAGCTACCCCATCCTATTGGGGCTTTTAGCCGTTTGCGCCTTAGCCGCAATGCAATCGACCGGCGCCGCCTATATGTCGACTGCGAGCGGTATTATCACGCGGGACCTCTATCGCCATTTCTTCAACAAAGAAGCCTCAAACGCAGCGCAGATTTTTGTCGGCCGCCTCAGCGTCGCCATCGTCGTCGCCATGGCCCTATTGGTCGGCTTGGCTTCAGGAGATCTGCTGGTCCTGCTCGGAGGGTTAGCCGTCTCTTATGGTTTCCAGATGTGGCCGGCGCTTTTGGGCATCTGCTATATCCGCTTCTTCACATCCCAGGGCATTGTCTACGGCCTGATCGCCGGCCTCATAGCCGTAACCTTCACCTATATCACTGAATTGGGCGGACTAATCGGCATCGGCCGCTATCCGCTAACCCTACACAGCGCGGGCTGGGGCATACTGTTCAACCTCGGCACCGTCGTGCTCGTCAGCCTATTCAGCCAATCCAAGAATTCCGAAGCCCTAAGCCACCGCGACCGCTACCACGATTTCCTCAAAGAGCACACTGCCTTACCAGAACACAAAAAGAAATGGAAACGGCCGGCTTGGATCCTGACGATCGTCTGGTTTCTCTGCGCCATTGGTCCCTTTGCGGTATTGGGCAACGAAAGCGATCCCGCGCTTTGGCCCTTTGGCATACCCACGCTCTGGGTCTGGCAAATCGTCTGGTGGATCATCGGCTGTATTATGATGTATCTGCTGGCTTTTAAGTTGGAAATGTCCACCGTGCCCGAACGGGAAGTTGAACCTCTAACCCAAGAGGCATAAACCCCTTGCCAAGACGCAACGGATCCCCTTGAACATCCCATTCGCTATCCGACTGCCGTTGGCGCTGACCGCCGCTTGGGCTTTCACCGCGCTTATTCCCGAGCAAGGCGATACCAGCGGCCTGAGCCTCTTTCCGCCCGTTGCCGCGATACTCATCGCCATTAGCACAGGGCGGCTGATCCTCGGTTTGACGTTGGCGATCTTCGGCGGCGCGATAATCGCCCTGCCGGCGGACACCCCCCTCTATCTGATTCCCTTGCGCGGCCTGCAGCACGGTCTCCTAGATTTCATCTGGTCGCCGCTGCGCGATTCGTTCCAGCTTTTCATCCTCGGCTTCACCGCTTCGCTCATCGGCATGGTGCGCGTAATCTCGTTGGCTGGAGGCACACGCGGCATCGCCGAATTGTTGATCGCCAAAGCCGCCGGCGCACGTTCGACCCGAATGGCCACCGCTCTTTTGGGTCTGGCCATCTTCTTCGACGACTACGCCAATACCCTCGTCGTCGGCACCACCATGCGGCCGATCACTGACCGCTTCCGCATCTCGCGCGAAAAACTGGCCTTCCTCGTCGACTCCACCGCCGCACCAGTCGCCGGCGTCGCCATCGTCAGTACTTGGGTCGGCTTTGAAGTTGGGCTCTTCGACAGTGCGATGAACCAGGTTCAATCTGGCGTCTCAGGCTACGAATTGTTCTTCCGGGCAATGCCTGCCCGTTTTTACTGCCTATTGACCCTGGCCTTCGTGCTTATCTCAACCGCTCTCGGACGCGACTACGGCCCCATGCTCACAGCCGAACGCCGTGCCCGAAAGACCGGCCAAGTCCTCGCCCCCGGCGCGCATCCGCCGACCGGCAACGAAGACCAGATCGCCGACCACCCAGGCTTGCGCGCGCATTGGGCCGTGGCCGCGGCACCCGTCTTAGTCGTCGTATTCGGCGTACTCGGCGGCATGCACCTCGACGCGTACAACGCGCCCGCCGTCGTCGCGGCACGCACAGCGCACGGTTTTTTTGCCCGCCTCTACTGGATCGAAACCTTCGCCAATGCCGACGGCGCCAAAGTCATGTTTATCGCTGCCTTGCTCGGTTCGGCCCTGGCCATGATACTTGCGCTCACCCGCCGCGAAGAATCGAGCGAGGCACGGCCACTCGGCATCGTGCAGATAGCTAAAACCTGGATAACCGGCATTACCGGTTTCTCCTATGCGCTGGTGATCCTGGTCCTGGCCTGGGCCATCAAGGAAACCTGCGAAGCCGTCGAGACCTCAGCCTATATCATCGGCGCGCTGTCCAGCTTCCTCGATCCCAATTTTCTTCCCCTAATCGTCTTCCTGCTCGCCGCGGTTGTCGCCTTCTCAATAGGCACCTCATGGACGACCATGGCCATCCTCCTACCGACTATGATCCCGGTCGCCTACGACATGGGCGGTCTCGGGCTAACCGTGTTGGTCGCCGCGGCCGTACTCGACGGCGCCATATTCGGCGACCATTGCTCCCCAATCAGCGACACGACCGTGCTCTCTTCGATCGCCTCTTCCTGCGACCACCTCGCCCACGTCCGCACACAAGCCCCTTACGCCTTGACGACAATGGCCGTCGCCGGCTCCTGCGGTTACTTAGGCAGCACGCTATTCTGGTCGCCGGCCGTTGGTCTGGTCTTGGGATTGGCCATTATTACAGCCATCCTCTTACTCGTCGGTAAAAAGACGGACGAGGATTGAGTCGACTAGCCGACTTCCCTCTTCCCCTCTTCTCTCTTTTTATTTGGATTTGCTGCAGATAACTCCTACCAGACCCTCAATCGCGCAATCACTGCCCCCCCTACCCGCCTACCACCCCGCCGTAGTCCGATCCACTAATTCCTCAATCACCATATCCAACGCCCTATCCACCGCCACATCTCTTCCCTCTTCCTCCACTAGAGCCGCATCATAGGTCCCCCACCCCTGTAATTCCTCCAACGACAACAACACCTCGCCATCGACCGCGCGCACTAATTCCGCCGCCACCTCGACCGTAAATCGATACTGCTCGGTCTGTTCCGCGGCGGTGTACGTGAAAGGGCGGTCCTCGACCAAGACCACCTCAAGCTGCAATAGCGCGTCGGCACTCTCTTCATCGATCACTCGCAGACGGCCATCTTCGGCATAGGCATCGACGGTGCGCTCGGTCAAGCGCTCGGCGACGGCAAACTCAGACGAGCGATTGCCAGCCACCGGAATGCCGACGCTGCGGATACCGCCAATCAAACCACCCGAGGTCGAATAATAGGCGCAGCCGGTAAAGAGCAATCCGATCAGCGCCAATTTAAACAGGAGGCGCATCCCCGACTTCTCTACTTTCTCCAGCCGATACCGCACCACTAGCTTCTCCGCTTTCTCCAGCCGATACCGAATCTCCTTCCGGCGAGCGTTCTTTGTCCAAATCAGCCAAAGAACGCGCTCCGTCCCCTACGGCGATCGGCTGGTTTTTCGGACGACCGCTAATATCGACCCCGCGCACATCGAGTCGTTGCCACTGGTCCTCCTCTTTGGCGCTGGAGATCGAATGCTCGACCATCAGCGTACTCAAAGGACGAGCATCACTACCCATTGCACCATCGCCGACAATCGGGGCCCGAACAGTGCACAAACGGGGCTGTACATGCGTCGCAACCACTTGCGCCTTGGCCATTTCCCACAGACCCAATGCTTCACCGCTATCCGGGTCGACGATCTGTCCGTGCGTAGCGAAGATCGTAAAAACCGTACCCTCTACCACGCCTTGTTCGCTGCCAATGTTGAGCACCAAGGTCGTATCGTCGATAACTGCCGCTACCTTGCCTTCGATTTTCGCACCCATCTGCAAGCTCCCAAAAGAGAAACCGGCCCGCAGTAAATGCCGGCCGGTCGGTTTAATTTCACTACGGCTAAGCCGTTATTCCTCCGCGCCCCACCAGTTGGAAACCTCGGCATCGCTTCTCGCCTGGTCGAGGATGAATTTCTCCGGATTCACATAGCCCTTGCGATCCCCCAGACGGCGATCCTGGAAGCGCACCGCATAATGCAGATGCGGCCCAGTCGAACGGCCCGTGCTGCCCATCGCACCAATATGCAGCCCCCGCGTCACGCGCTGGCCCTTGTTGACCAGAATCTTGTCCATATGACCGTATTCAGTGCGATAAACGCCCTTGCGCATATAGGTCTCGCCTTGTTCATTGATCTCTTCTATATTGTGCTCGATAACTACGACCTTGCCAAGACGTTTATCCGTATAGGCATAGGACACGACCCCAGCGGCCGTGGCATAGATTGGCGTGCCTTTGCGACCGGCAAAATCGACCCCGCTGTGAAAGGCTTTCCGGCCGGTAAAAGGGTCCGTGCGCTCGCCGAAACGAGAAGAAGGCCAAGCGGTTCCCTTGCGGACCGGTGAAATCGTCGGCAGATGCTTGACATTGCCCTGCGTCTCTATAAACTTGCGCTCAATTTCCTCGAAGCTCTCTTCTTGCAGGCTGGCCATCCGCTTCAGATAATCTATGCGGGCACCCAAATCTCGCACGATCCTGCGCTTCTCAGACGGCAATGCGGTAAAATCCTCGGGCAGATCCTCTGACCCGCCGACACCAACCTGGCGAATATCAGCCGAGAGCGGTTCCATCTGATGATAGGCTCGAAGCAGGTCGTCATCAGCCATTAGTTGGACCATTGTTTTGTCTAGCTGCTCGACTTCACTCCGCGATAATTCGATGCTGCGCAAAAGGCCGCCATTCTCATCCTGCAAAACCGCCAGCGCCTTTTCCTGATCGACCTTCTGATAAAAACCTTTGCTATAAAAAGCGAACGCTCCACAAAAACAAACGGCGGCCAGCATCCCGCACCACAAAATCCAGGGGGGCAAACGATACTCGCGAACCTGGCCATCATTGGCGGGAATTACGATGAAAGTGATGCGCTTCTTGGGCATATTCGTTATTATTCCTCTAAGCCTTCCCCACACTACTTACACACTCTCTTTATAGCGCCTATGTACAATATATTTCACAACTTAAACCCTGCCAATCTACTGAAAGCCAATTCGAAAGTCAATACGCTGCAGCAAACCCTCGCCGCCCGCCATGCTCCTCGTTATTGATATCGGCAACACCCACGTAGACCTCGGTCTTTTCTCAGTGGAGCAAGCGACCGCTGCGCAGACCGCTGAATTTGTTCAAGATCTTGTCCGACACACAAAACACCCAATCGATGCAGCCGGGCCTAATAACCTGCAACAACTATTCGCTTCACTGACTAGTCCTCTTGATGGCGTAGCAATAGGATCGGTGGTCACCGGGCTGGCCGATAACTACGCCAATCTGTGCCGTCCCTACTGCCGAGGCCCCGTCGTCGAGGTCACTGGCCGCTGGGACTGGGGGTTGCATATCGACTATGACGATCCCGATAGAGTCGGCGTCGACCGCCTCGCCGCCGCCGCTGCGGCCTATCATCACCCCGCCAAAAGGCAGGCCGCCATTATAGCCGATGCCGGCACTGCACTGACGATCGATGCGGTAGACGCAAAGGGCACCTTTCTCGGCGGTGCGATCGCCCCGGGCCTGAGATTGGGTCTGCAAGCGCTTAGCACCGGCACCAGCTTATTACCCCAGATCGAAATAGACGCCGCCGCCCCACTACTAGGCAAGACCACCGCCGCCGGCCTGCGCTCGGGGGCGCTTTACGGCTCAGCCGCCCTTATCGAAGGGCTTTGTGCACGGATCGCCGCGGAACTCGGCGGCCCGACAACCGTCTTTCTCACCGGCGGCGACTGCCCCATCTTGCAACCACTTATCGCCGGTGTCGATATTTGCGATACAGCCTTGGTATTGCGCGGTTTAGCGCTGGCCTATAATCGCTACACTTCTTGACGCAGAATCGGGCCATAAGTATTATCAGACGACGCTGCACGGGACTTTAGGTCCCCTACTGACAAAGGAGTCCCGCTTGTACCTCATCCGAATTCTTCTGCTGATCAGCCTGGTCCTGCCTACGGCTAACGCCCGCGCAGACCGCACCGTCCAAGAGGAGTACCGATCCATCCTCTGGACCACCGCCTTGCGCATCCACCAGCTCTATTTTGAGGAAGTCCACCCCGATACCTTGATGCAAGCAGCGACCGCCGGCCTGTTCAATTCCATGGACCCGGCCTCCGAATACACCCTGAAGTCCGAAGACCTGCCGCAAATAGACGACCGCGACCACTTGCTGCGCGACCGCTTCAGCACCCTTATGCAAATCGCCCAGGCGATGGACGAGAAGGCGTTCTACCAAGTCACCCCGGACACCCTGATCCGTTTCGGCATCGCCGGGATGATGGAAATTCTCGACCCCTATTCGATCTTTTTGGAAAAGCGCAATCTCGACAATTTTAATATCCAGACCCAGGGCAAATACGGAGGCCTTGGCTTTCGTATCCAAGTCGTCTATCCGGACAGCGCCATTGCGGTGTGGAACCTTTTACATGACCAAACACCTGCGGCCCTAGCCGGCGTCAAGTCGGGCGACCTCATCAAATACATTAACGACACCTCGACGGTCGGTATGTCCGCCGGCACCGCCGCAGATAGCATGCGCGGCGATCCCGGCACCGCCGTGACCCTGACCCTTTCCCGCGCTGGTCGCGAAACGCCCTTTGACCTGACCATCGTGCGTCAGGAAGTCAAGATGAACAGCGTTTCGTTGACTACGCTATTCCCCGACAGCACAGGCTATATAAAACTCGACCGTTTCCAACAGGGATCGAGCCGCGAGGTCCACAACTCGATCGTCGAGCTCAAAGAACAGGGCATGCAGCGATTGATCTTCGATCTACGCAACAATGGCGGCGGCTACCTGCAAGAAGCCGTGCAGATCGCGGATCTCTTCCTACCCCGGGACCGCCTAGTCGTCTTCACCGCGGGCCGGGCCTTCGAAGACACCTCCAAGTATTTCACCGAACACGATGCCCAATTGCAAGACGAACCCCTGATCGTATTGGTAAACGGCCAATCCGCTTCGGCTTCCGAGATTATCGTCGGTGCCGTCCAAGATTGGGACCGCGGGTTGGTGGTGGGTGTAACGACGGTGGGCAAGGGCTCAGTCCAGCAAGTGGTAAACATCGACGATAAAGTCGAACTCAAGCTGACGATGGCCGCCTGGCACACCCCCTCGGGTCGTTCGATCGACAAACGCATGCGCAAAGACTCTACCTTGGTCGACGGCTCCGCCAAAGAATACAAAACCCGCCTCTTGGAACGCTTGGTCCACAGCGGCGGCGGCGTCAATCCCGATATTGAGATCCACGGGCGCAAGGGCAATCGTCTCTATGGGCAGCTCAATGGTTTTTTTACGCTCAACAACCAATTCTTTCACTACGCCCGAGGCTACCATTTCAAGCATCCCGAATTAACACCCGATTTCGTCGCTGGCCGAGAAGACATAGCCGCCTTCCGTGCCTACGCTGAAAACCGCGAATTCGAGTATGTCAGCGAAGCAGAAGCCCATGTCAAAGAATTGGACAAGGTCGCCGAGGGCGAGGAATACAGGAAGCTCGAAAAACCACTCAACCGCCTAATCGACGAGATCGACAAGATCGAAGAGAAACACTGGGACGAAAATGAAGAACTTATCGCCTGGAGGTTGACCTTCGATATTTTGGAAAAGTCCTTCAACCTGCAAGCCGCTGAAGCCTATAATATCACAGTCGACCCACAAGTCGAGAAGGCCCGCCGCGTTATCGCCGACCCGACCGAATACGAGATGTGGTTCGGAAAAAAGGAAATTGGCGTGCAGGAAGATGACTCGATCGCCCAGGAAGACAACGGCGACGACGTGCAATAGGAGTGCTTGATGGCGCTTTCTAATAAAGCGTGGACGAACAGACCAACCCCCTGGCTGGTGGCTGGTCTGTTCGTCCACGCCTTTTTTCTATTCGCTCTTTTCAACGACTTTCTGCGCCCCTTTTTCAACGACGCATCCCATACTCGCAGGGGTTTTGATTTTGGCGTTTTCTACTTGGCGGGCCAAGCCTTAGCCGAAGGCCGCGATATCTATTCGGTCCAAGGTGCCTTTGGCTTCCGCTACTTGCCTCCTTTCGCGCAAACCATCGGCCGCTTCTTCGCCCTCTTCCAGCCCATCACGTCGTATATCCTGCATCTCTGCTTCACCGAACTCTTTCTCGCCATTAATCTTTGGCTGACCTGGCGTTGGGTCGACGAATACCGGCGGGGTATCGCCATTTTTATGTGGCTGGCCTATTCCCCTTATTTTCTCGAGCTCTACATGGGGCAAGTAAGCTTCTGGGCCGCATCGCTGCTCTTCTGGCTGATCGTTGGCCTCGAACGGGGCCAGGGTCGGTGGACCGGGTTATTTTGGGCCGGCGCCATACTCGTCAAACCCAATGCCCTGATTCTCGTGCCGGGCCTACTGCGACTGCGCGCCTTCCGCATCCTCGCCCTCGGCCTGCTGATCAGCCTATTGAGTTCTATTCCCTATTTCATGCTCCACCCAGACAGCGTTACCGCCTTTATACAAAGCAATACCCAAGGCGGCCATATTAAAGGCGCCCTGACCCACGCCGGTAATCTCGGTTTACAAGGAGGCCTAGTTAGCCTTATTGCAAAGTTATGCAACCGCCCACTAGCCGAACTAAGCACACTAAACGATCTACCGGCCGCCGGGTGGATAAGCATATATATCTCGCAGTTGATCCTGCTGCTTATCGGACTTTTCGCGACACTGCGCTATCGGCCCCATCAGCCCGTACAAATTATCGCCCTATGGATATGCACCTTTTTTCTGGTCTATAAAGACATATGGGAGCACCACTATGTCTTTCTCTTGCCCATCTTCATTGCCCTGTACGCGCAATCATTTTCCCCTAAGCTCTTATGGTTGTTCGCTGTTATAGCTCTTCCGACACCTTTTATCTTTATTGATATCGAATCGGGCCGCTATGGAGCGATTGATCCCGAGCGCGAATGGGCTATCGGAACTTCGCTACTCTACCGCAGCAGCAAACTGCTACCCCTGGCCTATTTGTGGTTTACACTCTGCCGGACAAATATCGCCAAGCCATCATTGTCAAGGTCATAAACTTCTATTTATATTTCAGATACATACACCTCTACCGCGCTAAGACTTGATCTTGGCATGGCAGAAGCTTAGTTTATATGTTGTGCACGCTTGCTCGCTATTTTAGCGAAGCCGATCTTCTTTGCTCTTAAATATTTTATTAACTGTCCACTTATGCCATCTAACCTAAAACGCAGACGCCTGCCGCCTTGGCTTAAGGCCAAAGCACCAGGCCATCCAAACTATGTAGATATTAAAAATCTAATTGCCGATCTGCGCCTAAATACGGTCTGCGAAAGCGCCCAGTGCCCCAATATTGGCGAGTGTTGGGGCCAGCGCACAGCCACCTTTATGATTTTGGGCGATATTTGCACGCGCAGTTGCGGTTTCTGCGCCATTAAGACGGGCAAACCCGAAATCCTGGACGAAGACGAACCAGAACGCGTCGCCACCGCCATCGCCTATCTCGATCTGCGCCACGCCGTCATCACTTCGGTTAACCGCGATGAATTGCCCGACGGGGGCGCCAAGATATTTGCCCGCACGATCGAAGCCGTGCACCGCCAGTGCCCTAATACAACGATCGAAGTCTTAATCCCCGACTTCAAAGGCGACTGGACTGCCCTCGGCACCGTTATGGCGGCGGCTCCCGATATCCTCAACCACAATATTGAATCACCACCCAGGCTATATTATAAAATGCGTCCGCAAGCTCAATACGAACGCTCGCTGGAGCTATTGGACCGCGCGCGAAAATTGAGCCCTGCCCCGACCAAATCCGGCATGATGTTAGGCGCTGGCGAGACCGAGGAAGAAATCGCCACGAGCATCCGCGACCTCGCCGATGTCGGTTGTTCTATCCTGACCTTGGGCCAATATCTGAGCCCTTCAGCGCAACACGTGCAAGTCGAGCGTTTTGTGCATCCCGATGAATTTATCCAGTGGCGAGAATTCGCCATAGAGCTGGGTTTTCGCCACGTCGAATCCGGTCCGCTGGTCCGCAGCTCGTATCACGCCGCCGAGCAAGTGGACCAGGCAGTGGCCGCCGACCCGCTGCTATCCATTGAAACCGCCCCCTAAGAGGAGCCGATGAATTTAGAGAAGAAGGCTATATCCGGTTATTTACAACGCAAGAAACTGCTCACCCGGGGTACACAAATTCGCGTCATGAGCCTGGGCGACGGCCTTAAAAATAGGGTCTATTACGTTGCGACTTCCAACGAGTCCTGGATCGTCAAACAAGCGCATTCCCGCGCACAGCTCAAAGAGCGCTGGTGGCTCGACCGCAAACGCATCTTTGCCGAAACCAACTGCATCGAGATCCTCTCGCAGTTCCTCGCCCCAGAGATCATTCCCGAGGTAATACTCGAAGACCGCACGGATTTTATTCTGGTAACGACGGCGCCGCCGCACAACTCCGTGCTCTGGGAAAATGACCTACACGCCGGCCGCATCGACCTGCAAATCGCCGTGCAGTGCGGCGAATTACTCGCCACCTTACACAACGAAACTGCGGGCGTGCCGGAGATCAAGTCGATGTTCAAAGAGACCAAAGCCTTTGAGCAATTGCGCATCGAACCACACTACGATTACATAGTTAACGCCTACCCCGACTTGAAAAAAGCCGTTGCCGCACGTTCCAACCGACTGCTCAAAGAGTCGATCTGCCTGGTCCATGCGGACATGAGACCGCGCAATGTCTGGATCAACAACGGCCAGCTCTATCTGGTTGACTTCGCCACCGCCCACTACGGCTACCCAACCTTTGATCTGGCATTCTATGCGGCCGATATGGTCGTCAAAGCCATGCAGAATAGCACCCAGAAAGCGGCCTATCTCGAGGCGATTAACGTCTTCTGGAACGGCTATTTCCAGTTGGCCAGCTATAAGGGGGTCAAGGAAGTCGAAAAACAGGCCGTGCACGATTTGGGCTGTCTGCTCTTAAGCGCAACCGACGGCCGCCAGCCCGCCAAGATCGAGGACGAACACGTCGTCGGGCTCTCACGACGCATCGCCCAGAGCCTGCTTTTTACTAAGCTGGAGAAGATCGAGGACATTACCGAGTTTATCAACCGCACGCTGATCGACGGTTAATCAGCCCCGACCTGGACCTGCAGGTCCTCGCCGCTCGAACGAATATGCGCAGCCATCGCCAGACGGGCGCCTTCGGTGTCCCGCTGGCGTAGGGCCGCGAGAATCTTGTGATGCTCCCGCAAAGACAGCTCGGCCCTTGGCCCAGCCAGCGACGGCTCGGATAAGCTGCCCTTGATCCATTCTTGCAGGTGATTGCGCGTCGTTTCGAGCAAGCTATACAATATTGAATTGTGTGTAGCTTTCGCGATCAGCAGGTGAAAGCGCAAGTCATTCTCAAGAAACCGCTCCCAGTCCTGCAACGCCCCTTCCATACCCGCCAGCGCCTCGGCAATCGCCTCTAAGTCCGTCTCGGTAGCCCGTTCCGCCGCCAAAAAAACATTCTGCGACTCGAGCATCAACCGCGTCTCACTGAGATCCTGCAGTTTTTTGCCATCGAGCCGGAACCCCCACTGCAGTGCCCTCTCTAGATACTGACTATTATCGCAGACAAAAGTCCCCTCGCCGATCCGTCCGTCGAGAATCCCCATTACCGAGAGCGAACGCAGCGCCTCGCGCAAGGAAGACCGCCCAACCCCAAACTGCTTGCACAACTCGCGTTCCGGCGGCAATCGATCACCCGGTTTGAGTACATTGCGGGCAATCAAATCCGTTAATTGCGCGACGATGTCATCGCTAACCGAAGTGCGATGTACAGGACGCATAGATTCACTAACTTCGACAGCAGCTTTTTTCGGCGAAGGTGGCATAATATCACATCTCTTTGTTTATTAAGCCATTTACGAAAAATATTCCACAAAAGCCAATATTCTATTTGCTGATGGTCTGACCATTAACTATTTTGTATAAGCTTACTTAACCCGGCTCTTTGCTGTCAAGAGGATAATGCACATGACACAAACTCTGGATCTTGGACCGCGCGTCGAATTAGTTTCGATGGACCCGCATTTTCACGATATAACCATTGCACTCTATAGCCCGGGCAGCGATGGCCAGCCCGCTTATTTGGTTCACACCTACAGTTCCATACCCGGTGCAGATGAACGCCTCGCCCGCTTGCGGCAGACCATGCAGACCCTCGGAGGCATGGAAGCTATCGGCGAAGGGTTGCTGCATTTTCCTTGCGGCCACGCACACCCCTTAGCCGCCCGCCGGGTTTTCTTGGACTCCTGTAAACTCAAGCCCGAGCCCCCCGCCGAAGCACAACCGCTGAACGTCTTCGATAAAAAGTCCAACGGAACGATCACCGTCGCCAGTCTCGGCAACGGGCTTTACGAAGCTCGACCGGCTGATGACGCCCAGGGAACGGAGCGCCGCGTCGCCACGATCGCCAGGGGGCTAATGCGTCTAGGTGAAATGGAGGAGGTAGATGGCCAACCCAATCAGACCCGCTTCAGCTGCAGCCAAGAACACGACGATTTGATCGGCTTGCTGCTCGTTCGCGCCCCGAATGTGCGTGCCGCCATGCGCGAGGCCGAAGATATGGCTTCGCGCGGCGTACTCGCCGCCCCCAGCGCCCAGGAATAAAGGAATTACATATGACCGCTTCGATGACTAGCCGCCAACGCGTGCTCGCCGCCCTCAAGCGCGAACCCGTTGACCGCACCCCGCTCTGCAACCCGACCTCGGTCGCAACGGTGGAACTGATGGATCTCGTCAACGCCCCCTTCCCCGAAGCCAACCGCAATCCTGAGTTGATGGCGCGCTTGGCCGCGACGGGATATACCGAACTGGGCTTCGACACCATCATGCCAGTCTTCACCATCATTCAGGAATCCTCGGCCCTGGGTTGCAAAATCCAGTGGGAGCAGAAGGATAACTGGCCCACCGTACGCATGAATGAGCCGATCTGGCGCGAGCCCGACGACATCAAGGTTCCCGCAGACCTGTGCACCCACCCCGATACCACCTGCGTCACCGAAGCGATCAAGATCCTGCGCAAAGAATACGGCGATGAGGTCGCGATCGTCGGCAAGACCATGGGGCCGTGGTCGCAGGGTTATCACTGCTTTGGCGTCGAGCCCTTCCTGCTGATGTCACTCGACGACCCGGGCAAGACCAAGCTCTGCCTCGACCGCATGAAAGAGATCACTATCCAGTTTGGCCAAGCACAGATCGACGCCGGCGCCGATGCGCTCTGCCTACCTGACCACGCCACCGGCGACCTGGTCAGCGGCGAATATTACCAGCGCTACCTGCGCGATATGCACATCGAATTTGCCGAACGCCTTTCGGTGCCGATTATCCTGCACATCTGCGGCCGCACCGTCGACCGCATGGAGTATATTGCGCAAACCGGCATGGCCGCTTTTCACTTCGACTCCAAAAACGCGCCGCAGGAATCGATGGATATCGTCAAGGACCGCATTTCGCTGGTCGGCAATATCAACAATCCCGAGACCCTCTTTTCCAAGGGCCCGGAAGCCGTCAATACCGAAGTGACGCGCAACCTCGAAGCCGGCGTACAGCTCGTCGGCCCCGAATGCGCGATACCGCTACAAACCTCGATCGAAAACTTAAAGGAAATTTCCCGCACCGTGCGCACCTGGCACCGGGATCAGGCTTCCAACTAGGAGACAAGCTACCACCATGGCAGAGCTAAAAGACATCGCCAACGAATTCATCCGTGACGAGATCGAAGAATTTATTGAGCGGCCCGACGAAATCGAACGCATCATCAACCTTTTTGTGAACGCTAGCGAACGGATGCAGGACATCTCCGCGGCCCTCATTGACGGCAACCACGAGACCGTCAACGAACTGACTTCCCAAGCCCTTACCGACAACATCGAGGCCTCCGAGGTCATGGACAACGGCTTGATCGCTGGCATGGCTATCGTCGGCATCAAGTTCCGCGAAAACTTTATCTTCGTACCCGAGGTCCTCGCCTGTGCTCGGGCGATGAAAGCCGGTATGGCGCATATCGAGCCAATTCTTTCGGCCTCCGGTATCGAACCGGTCGGTGTCGCGGTTATGGGCACGGTCAAGGGCGACCTGCACGATATCGGGAAAAACCTGTGCATCATGATGTTGCGCGGCGCCGGTTTTGTCGTGCACGATCTCGGCGTCGATACCTCCGAGGACCAATTCATTGATGCCATCGAAGAACATGATGTGCATTTGATCGGCATGTCGGCACTATTGACTACTACCATGCCCAATATGGGTAAAACCATCGAGGCCTTCATTGATGCCGATCTGCGCGATGACGTCAAAATTATGGTCGGTGGCGCGCCAGTAACCCAGGAATTTGCCGACGATATGGGCGCCGACGGTTATGGCAAGGACGCGCTCGACTGCGTCTCCAAAGCCAAAGAATTGCTCGCCGAACGCGCGGCGGAGGCTTAGGCGCACCTTGCAGCGCATCGACCCGGCCAAATACAAGGAGAGTCTCGACCGGCTCTCAGGTATACTCGAAGACATGGCCGGCCACGCCAACGAGCAGGCGCTGTACCGCTGCCCGTACAAAAATCGTTTTGACCAGTGCACCGCTAAATTCGGCTGCCGCAACCAGCGTAGACCAGAAGAAAAGAGTGAGCTGCTCAACTGCGGTGGCGACGACAAAATCGACTATCGCCCGGCCTGGCAGGAAGACCTACGCCCCATCCCCAGCGATGCGGTCGCCGGCAACGGCAAGGTCCGCTGCGACGGTGCCTCCCATGTGCTGACCACCGGCTATACCCTCTTCGATTACGCCGACCAACTCGGCACCCGAGTACCCACCTCCTGCGGGCGCACCGGCCACTGTCACGAGTGCATCGTCGAAATTAAGAGCGGCGCCGAAGCCCTCAACGGTCGGACCCCCCCCGAAGACTTCCTCGGTAACGAATTCCGCCTCGCTTGTCAGGCTACAATAGAAAATGCCGATGTCGACATTGAATTTTCACCGCTCAGCCGCACGCCGAAAATTCTAACCCAGATGATCGAGCGCCCGACCGATATAGATCCCGTAGTCAAACGCCGCGGCCAAGCCGTCTACTACGGCGAAGAACAGGTCGACGAATTCCGCGGACACCTCTACGGTCTGGCAATCGACTTAGGTACCACCACCGTTGTTGTCGACCTCGTCGATCTCGAAACCGGTGCGAGTGTGCACCTGAGTTCGTTCGAAAATCCACAGCGCTTCGGTGGCAGCGATATCATGAACCGCATCTCCTACGACGGCCAACACACCGGCGAGTTGCGCCAAGCCTTGGTCAAGGCGCTCAACTACGAGATACAGGCGCTGTGCGAGCGCTATTCTTTTGTCCGGCAGGAGATCTATGAAATCGTCGTCGCCGGCAACTCGACAATGCGCGATATTCTCTTCCGTCTCGACGTACAGACCATCGGCCAAAAGCCCTATAAGTCACTCATCGAGAATGAATATCTCGACGGCCAGCGCGAAACAACCAGCCTCGTCGAAAAAACCCGACGCATCGGCTTACGCGCCAATCCCAAGGCCCGTATCTACTCGCTGCCGCTAATCGCCAGCCACGTGGGAGCTGATGTCGCCGCCGATCTGGTCGCCATTGACATGGACGAAACCAGCGAAAGCGCAATGCTCGTCGACGTCGGTACTAATACCGAGGTAGTGATCGCACACGAGGGGCGCCTTGTCGCCGCCTCCTGCCCTGCCGGCCCAGCCTTTGAAGGCGGCGGAATCACCTATGGCATGCCCGGTTACGAAGGCGCAATAGAATCGATGCGCTGGAGTGGCGAGACCTGGCAATACACGACAATCGCCGGAGCCACGCCAGAGGGCCTGTGCGGCTCCGGCCTGATCGATCTTTTGGCCGAATTGCGCCGCCATGAGTTGATGACCCCGAAGGGCGTTTTCGCCGAGAAAAAACGCCAACTCGAACTAGTACCCGAGCACGGCATCACCTTCTCCCGGCTCGACGCCTCAAACTTGGCCCAGGCCAAAGCCGCCAATTACTGCGGTCAGTATATCGTCCTGCGCGCGCTCGGCCTCGACCCCGGTCATGTCGAAACACTCTATCTAGCCGGCGGTTTCGCCAACTACGTCGACACGCAAGCGGCCGTCGACATCGGCTTTTTGGCCGCCGTGCCGCAAGAGCGTATCGCCAAAGTCGGCAATGCCGCCGCGCAAGGCGCGCGCGAAGTACTGCTCTCGCAAAGCAAGCGCGCGCGCATTGAAACACTAGTCAAACGCATCGAGCATATCGAACTGGAGACCACCACGGACTTCTTCGAACTCTTCGTCGAAGGGTGCCAGTTCAAGCCAATGCCGACGACGCTTTAGCCGATGTCCCTGACCACGCTGCATCCCCCGAATCACTATTCTGGGGCCTGGCAGAAAAAACCCCTGCGCCATATGCTCGAAGAGACCGATACCTTCGTACATATCGTCGAATTGGTAACCTCGCGCGGCCTGATCACCGAACGCGACGGCCGCAAGGTTATGGCGCTCTCCCGCCGCCTGGCTGAACACCCGGCCTTCCACGCCCTGAGCATCACCGACAATCCCGGCGGCAACGCCATGATCAACCCCGACATCCTCGGCACAGACCTCATATCCCGCGGCCAGGATTGCATTATCCACATTTCCTGTAAAGACTGGAACCGCAACGCGATTCAGGGCCGGGCCTGGCAATTAGCTAGCGAGGGGTTCAACAATATCCTCGCGCTTTCCGGCGACTATCCCATCAGCGGCTACCTGGGCACTGCCGGCGGGGTTTTCGACCTCGATTCGATCGGTCTGCTCGAGATGTTCGCCGATATGAACGCCGGGCTCAAGATGAAAAAAGGCAAAAAAACCCGTCGTATGGAGTCGACGGCTTTTTATCTTGGTGCCGCGATTAACAACCATAAGCGCTATGAGCGCGAGGTCATGCCCCAGTATTTCAAGCTGGCGAAGAAAATCGAAGCGGGTGCCGGCTTCGCCGTTAGCCAAATAGGCTACGACGCACGCAAACAGGACGAACTACTCAAATACATGGCAATGCGCGAACTCGAAATACCGGTCATCGCCAATGTCTACGTACTCTCCGCCCCAGCGGCCCGCTACTTCCATAAGGGCAATATTCCCGGCGTCGAAATCACCGACGAACTGATGGCCATAATCGAGCAACAAGCAAAGGCCGACGACAAGGGCAAAGCCTTCTTTCTCGAACTGGCCTCCAAGCAATATGCCATCGCTAAAGGCCTCGGCTATCGAGGTGTCTACCTCGGTGGTCATATTCCATACGGCGATTACGAGAAGGTCATCGAAATCGCCGGCACATATGCCGAAGACGATTGGCGCGATTTCGCCAAAGAACTGCATTTCTCCTTCCCCGACGAGTTCTATTTCTTTGAACCCGCCGGCGACACCGGCCTGAGCTCGACGGATATCAATCGCGCCTATATTGCATCGAAAGAAAAAAGCGCCCTCAGGGAAGCCCGTGCCAACCTGCCAATCAGCTACAAATTCAATCGCTTGGTCCACGACCGCGTCTTCGAGAACGAGAGTGCCGGATTTCGCCTCGGAGCACGTTTGGCCGCGGCTCTCGCCAAACGCCCTAAAGCCGAAAAATTATTCCACACCGCCGAACACCTGCTAAAGATCGCCGCCTTCGACTGCCGTGACTGCGGCGATTGTTCACTACCCGATATCGCCTACTTATGCCCCGAATCGCAATGCGTCAAAAATCAGCGCAACGGCCCCTGCGGCGGCACCCGGCAGGGCAAGTGCGAAATCGGTGAGAAAGACTGCATCTGGGCCCGCGCCTACGACCGCCTGAAAGCCTACGGACAAGAAGAACAAATGCTCGATGGGCCGGCCATCATTAAGGACGCCGGTCTCAAGGGGACCAGCGCTTGGCTCAACACCTTCTCCCATAAAGACCACCACGGCAAGAGGAAAGGATCACCATGAATATCCCCGACACCGACCGCTCGTTCGTCGTCATCGGCGAAAATGTCCACACTACCCGCGTGATCCTGCGTAAAGGCAAGCTCATTGGCGACGACCCACAAGGCGTCGAGTCGGTGCGCTTCCGCGACGGCGAGGGCAAACGCCGCTTCCTCGAGATCCCCGAGAAGGTCAAAACGACGCAAGACTATGAAGAGGGGCGTGTCAAGCACCTCAAGATCGCCGTGCAGCAGGCGATGCTCGGCAGCGCCGACGCCATGGATTATATCCGCCGCCAGGTGCAACGCCAAGACGACGCCGGCACCCATTTCCTCGATCTTAACGTCGACGAGATCTCCCTCAAAGAGGAAGAGCAAAAAGAATCGATGCGCTGGCTGGTGGGCACGGTTTCGGCAATGTCCGAGACGCCGTTGTCGATCGACTCTTCAAAAATAGAAATCCTCGAAGCCGGTCTCGAAGCCGGTGCCTCGCACCCGAAACGCATGTTGCTCAACTCGGCTTCTTTGGAACGACCGGAAGCATTGGACCTGGCCAAAAAATTCAATGCGCAAATCGTCGTCACCGCCGCCGGCGAATCCGGCATGCCGCAAAGCGCCGAAGGACGCGTCGGCCACGCCGGCCAAATGATCGACAAGGCCCTAGCCCTCGACCTGCCGCTTGCCGATCTCTATATCGATCCCTTGATCTTTCCCATCTCGGTAGACTCGCAATTCGGCCACCATTCCTTCGATGCCATTCGCCAACTGCGCGAAGCATATGGTCCCGACATCCATATCACCGGCGGCTTCTCCAATGTCTCCTTTGGCCTGCCTTGTCGCCACTTGATCAACGATGTCTTCCTGCTCTTGGCCGTCGAAGCCGGTGCCGACAGCGCCATCATGGATCCGACCACCGCCGCCTTAGGCAAGATCTTCACCATGAACCGCGACGCCCGCCCCTACCAACTCGCCGAGGACATGCTGCTCGGCAAGGACGAGTATTGTGCCGCGTTCTTACGGGCTTATCGCAAGGGCGAACTCAATAGCTAAGCCTTTGCTGGATTATTAACGGTTAGGGCGGTGTGTGGACGGTCGGGTCGCGGCGCGCGTCTGCGGTTATTTTTAGTTCCCTGGGCTGTTGCCCCTCGGTTCGCCGACGCGACCACTGCCCCGCCCCTCCCCCACCAGGCCCTTGTTCCACGAACCCGCCCGAAAAACACCCTGCGTCGCACACCGCAACTCGACCTCGGAAAATTTGGCGAATCTTGACTGGATCAACTAAGAGAAAAGTCTGAGTCTGGCTATTATTTGGCACCACCTATAAGTTATAGTACTCGATTATAGGCACTGAAGTTCGCCGGTCAGCGCGAGGGTGTTCCTTACTCCCAAGCCGACCGAGCACCAAACACCCGAAAGAAATTCATGGCCAAATTCATAGAAAGACTCGCCGAAAACCGCCCCCTTCTCTACGACGGCGGCTTCGGTTCCCAACTATTCGCCCGCCAAATAGAACTCACCAACTCCACTCTAGCCAACGAAGAGCACCCCGACGCCGTCGTTGACATCCACTCGGACTATATCGCCGCCGGCGCAGACCTGATCGGCACCAATACCTTCGTCGCCTCCGAGTTGCATCTCGAAATGGCGGGCAAAGACCCCGCCCAGGCCGAAAGCCTTACCCGTCGCGGCGCAGAGTTAGCACGACAAGCCGTAGAAAAGAGCGATCGCGAAGTCTTTATCGCCGGATCCGTTGGCCCCTCACCAGGCGCAATAGAGACCGATGCGGGCAGCACGGATTTCGGCATTGCCGACGAAAAAGTCCGCGATGCGCACAAACGCGTTATCGACGCACTCTACGCGGCAGACGTCGATTTCTTGTCCATCGAGACCCAGTTTTCGGCCACCGAAGCGGCCTTCGCCTGCAATATCGCCCGGCAAACCGGTTTGCCCATCGCCATCAACCTGACACTCAAATGCACCAAGGACCGCAAAAGCGGCGAGGTCATCTACAAAAGCGATTGGGGCCACTCCGCCGCCGATCTGCTCGACATCCTCGCCTCCGGCCAATATTCGCAAGGTGACAACCTGCTCGACCATGTCCAGATCCTAGGGCTCAACTGCGGCGCCGAAACCCGCCGCAGCGAGCACACCGGCATGCCTTACGCCATCAACGGCATCGAGCAGTTCAAAACCGCGATGCAGGAACGCGGTATCGAGAAAAAACTCATGACCTATCCCAACGCCGGCATGCCCAAGCTCAATAGCGCGCACCGCACGGTCTATTCGCAAAACCCAGAAGAAATGGCCGGATTCCTGCCCGACCTCTTGAGCGTCGGCACACAAATTATCGGCGGTTGCTGCGGCACCACCCCGGACCACATTCGCGCCTTCCGCCAAGTCATCGACGCCAACGAGCAATAGCCCCATGATAGAATATCAGATCCTCTACTGGCGCGACATCCCCGTGCAAATCAAGCTCTACGCCGGCAAGCGCCCCAAATCCTACCAATTGCCCGAGCGCTTCCAGACCTGGATAGACCGCATTGCCATGCAAGACGGTGTCACCGGGACTGACGCCTATCTAGAGTTGTGGCAATGGTCAAAAAAGCAAACGCGTGAAGGCGAAGGCGAGGCCGTACTCAAAGCCTTACTGCGCGAAACCGAAGAGGAAGGTGACCGCATTCTGGCCGCCTACAAACAAAAGTGATTCCCTACGAAAAAACCTACGATGTCATCGTCGTCGGCGGCGGCCACGCCGGCACCGAGGCCGCGCTCGCCGCAGCGCGCATGGGTGCAGAAACCCTGCTCTTAACAATGAATCTCGATACCATCGGCCAAATGTCCTGCAACCCCGCCATCGGCGGCATAGGCAAGGGGCATATGGTCAAGGAGATCGACGCGCTCGGTGGCCAGATGGCCGTCAATATCGACCGCACGGGGATTCAGTTCCGCCGACTCAACACCTCGCGCGGGCCGGCGGTGCGCGCATCTCGCGCCCAGGCCGACAAAAAAGAGTACCAGTTCGAAATGAAATACGCCTGTGAAATACAGGCGCATCTCGATATCCGCCAGGGCATGATGGAGAGCCTGCTGATTGACGCCAATACCGTACAGGGCGTCGGTGTTAAGGGAGGCATTGCCTATCGCGGCCATTCGGTCATCCTGACCACCGGCACCTTCCTCAAAGGCAAGATCCACGTCGGCGACTTCTCCTATAGTGCCGGCCGATCCGGCGAGACCGCCGCGGAAAAGGCCTCGGAAGGCCTGGCATCGATCGGCTTTGAGTTAGGCCGCCTCAAAACGGGAACCCCACCGCGCGTCAACGGTCGCACCATCGACTTCGCCGAGCTCGAAGAACAACCCGGCGACGAGCCACCGCGCCCCTTCTCCTATGCCGTCGATAAAATCGAGCAGGAGCAAATCCCCTGTTGGGTCACCTATACCAACGACCATACACACCAACTGATCCAAGACAATCTCGCGCGCTCCGCGATGTACAGTGGCAAGATCAAGGGCATCGGGCCGCGCTACTGCCCCTCGATAGAAGACAAAGTCGTGCGCTTCGCCGACAAGGACCGGCACCAGATCTTCGTCGAGCCCGAAGGGCGCCGCACGCTTGAATTCTACATCAATGGCCTGTCGATGAGTCTGCCAGAAGAGCTGCAGCACCAGATCGTGCGCTCCATGCCTGGCTTCGCCAAAGCCGAGATCATGCGGCCAGCCTATGCCGTCGAATACGATTATGCCCCACCGACGCAGCTCTATCCGCACCTCGAAACCAAACGCGTCGCCAACCTGTTTTTCGCCGGCCAGATCAACGGCACCACCGGCTACGAAGAAGCCGCCGCCCAGGGGCTTGTCGCCGGTGTTAACGCCGTGCTCAAAGTCCGCGGCGAAGACCCGTTGGTCCTCTCGCGATCCGACGCCTATATCGGCGTGCTCATCGATGATCTGGTGACCAAGGGCACGCTCGAACCTTATCGGATCTTCACTTCGCGCGCCGAGCATCGTCTGCTACTGCGCGAGGACAACGCCGACTACCGCCTAATGGAGCGCGCACGAACACTAGGCTTGGTCGCAGATGATATCTGGCAGAAGTTCCTCACCAAACAGCAACTCGTCCGCGACGAACTCGAGCGCCTAAAAGCTGTACGGGTGAGCCCAACGGAAAAAGTACAAGAGGTGCTGCGGCGCTACGCCAGTTCTCCATTAAAAGAATCGACCTCGCTCATCGAACTGTTGCGCCGCCCCGAGCTAAACTACCATCACCTGCTCGAATTCGCCCCGGGCGGCGATGCCCTTTCCCCCGACGCGGCCGAACACGTCGAAGCCGAGGTCAAATACGAGGGGTACATCAAGCGCCAGGAAAATCAAGTAAAAAAAATGCAGCGCCTAGAATCGCTGCGCATCCCGCCCAGTTTCGATTTTGCCGTGCCCGAACTAAACCTCTCGACCGAGGCGCGCCAGAAGCTCGATTCCATTCGGCCGCAAACACTTGGCCAGGCATCCCGGATTTCAGGGGTTTCCCCGGCCGACGTCTCGTCGATTATGGTAATTCTGCACACCCAACAACAGGGTCTGGTAGTCGGCGAAAAGGGCTGATCCAGCCGACACACAGCCCGCCCAATTCCCCAACTTCGACATGCCACGGGTGTTGGAACGACGCCTGCCGAAAGGAAATGTCGTCGTCAAGAAAGCCTACTGCGACTGGTACCTATACAAAGAATTCAAGCCGATCATGCACGATACGGCGTTCGAATTGATTGAGATCCTCCACACGCGGTAGTCCGGAAAAAAATCGGCCGATATTCGCATGGTCGTCGACGCGTTGGATCTCTGTTATACCAAAGACCACATCGACCCCTTTGTCGTGAACAGCAGTGGCTGCGATTTCTCGCCGCTGGTCCCCAAATTGCGGGAGAACGCCAAGTTGGTGATCGGGGTCGGCCTCAAGAACAGCACTTCCGACTTGTTGATGAACAATTGCGACGAGTTCCTGTTTTACGATCGGGTGCGGACGAATGATTCGACAAAACCGCGCTTCTTTAAAAAACTGGGTCTAGGTTAACCCGCTTTTAGGCCTGCCAATAAGTCCATTTGCGGTTTTTCACCGATCTGAATCAATGACTCAGCCCCTTCGTAGGGCATTCGCCCACCAATACAGAAGGTACACAAATCGCGCTCGGGCAACCCGGCCCGTTCGAAAGCCTTGAGCATGCCCTCCATCGACAGATAAACCACCGGCATCTTCATCGCCTGACCGACTTCCGTGACCGTGCGGTTGCGCGCGATAAACTCGTCTCCCGGTGGCGGATCCGGCGGCATATCTACTCCGAAAGTACACCCCCGCGGCACCCCGTCGTCGCCAATGATACCGATCGGCGGCGTATAACTAACCAAATAGGCCTTCTCGACCCCAGCCTCCTCGTACAGCAGATCGCGTGCCCGCTTGGAGTTATTGCCCCGGACGATGCTGTCGTCGAGCAGGATCACGGTTTTGCCTTTGATCTTTTGTGCCATACCCGGTAATAGATGCAGATTCTGACCGATCGACTCCTTGCGCTCGTCAGCGTTCGATCCCTGAAAAGAACGCTCGCCGCGCATCTTGTAAAACACCGGCTGAAAGGGCAAGTCTGCTTTTTTAGCGTAAGAGCGGGCGGCTACTTCCGGGCAACGCGGCAAATAAGTGACGAAGTCGGCGTCACCGGGCTGAAACTCCTCGCTGAGTACTTCACCCAACGACTCGCGGATGCGTCGAACGCTTACGCCGTTGACGATCGAATCGAGGTCGGTGATATAGTTCCACTCGAAAAAGCAGTGCGCCAGATTTGTCTCGACGACAACTTCCTTACTGAAGTCGCCCTCCGGCGTGAGATAATATATCGTCCCGGGCTCGAGATCCTCGACATATTCGCCGCCATTTTTGCGGAAGGCAATATCTTCGGAAGCCACCCCGTATTTACCGTCTTTCCAACCCAGGACTCCGGGTTTTATGCCCGTGCGGTCGCGCATGACGATAACGTCCCTCTTGCGCTTGTCGGCGATGGCCATGGTATAGGCGCCCGGTACTTCCTTGAGAAAATTGTATTCGCCGTGGTCTCGGTAGAGATAGAGCAATGCCTCGGTATCGCAACTCGAATACATATGCTCGGGGGCCGAGTCCTTTAAAAAAACCGTATCGACTTGGCCATTGTGCACCGCCGCCATATCGCAGTCCCAAATCATAATATGGTTGTCGCGGTTTTCAATAGTGCCGCCGATCACGTGCGGATGAGCTTCTTCGAGGATCATATCCTTCGATCCGCGGGTAGCATAGCGCACATGCGCCATATAGGTGTGATAGTTCGGACTCCGGAAAATCTTGTGCAGATCGGTCACGTCAAAGCGGGAGACGCCCCCCTTCCACTTGATTACATCGATGCGGCCATCGCCTACCGCGGCGATGCCTGCCGCCTCCCGACCTCGGTGTTGCAATGATTGGATAAAGCGGTAAGCGTCGTGCAAAGTATGGGCTACGCTCAAACCACAATTGTGGCGTATGACCTCGGCCATAGGTCTGCTTCCTCGTAGGAAAAAATAAATGTGGGGGGAGAGCTATAATATTCGCCGTACAACAAGCCTGCTACGAGCGCGCCGCCCTCAACGCGCCATACAACCGGCTTTTTAATCTATAGGGACTACTGTTCGCGACCGAAGCAACAGGGATTTCAGGGTAGGTACCGAACCCAATGATAAGGGCTGAGCTGCTATCCACTAACCGCGCAAAGTAACTGTCCGGTTGAAGATCAACGTCAAAATATACACCCGTCGCCCCCCTCGGCAAGGGCCAATCTGTAATCGAGTGGTTTTTTATTGCCTAACGCGCCCCAAGCGGCAAAAAAAGCTAAACTAGTCGATCGCGGTCGCCTGTCCTGGACGACCGCGATCAATTTTCCATGCATAACACCAGCCCGGCAAAATCGGGTTATCGCCCCATGCTCTTGCCGGCGGACTTAAGGTCTTCACAGGCCTGGACTACGCGACTTGCCATATTGGCACGGGCCTTCTTTAGCCAAGCGCGCGGGTCGTAGTGCTTCTTGCTGCCGACCTCGCCCTCGATTTTGAGCACGCCCTCGTAGTTGCTCAGCATATGGTCGACCACTGGTCGAGTAAATGCATACTGGGTATCGGTGTCGACATTCATCTTTATCACACCGTATTCGAGTGTCTCCTGTATTTCCTCCTGGCTCGAACCCGATCCCCCGTGGAACACCAGCCAGAAACGCGCCGCCTCTCCGTATTTGGCAATTACGGCCTCCTGGCCGTTTTTCAGGATTTCGGGCGTCAATACCACATTACCGGGTTTGTATACCCCGTGCACATTGCCGAAGGTCGCCGCCAACATAAAACGCGCGTCCTCAACCTGGCTCAACGCCTCGTATACGGCGACCATATCCTCCGGCGTGGTATAGAGTTTTTCACGGTCGACATTCTCGTTGTTAATCCCGTCCTCCTCGCCGCCGACAACCCCGGTCTCC
>Ga0233434_1000373_pt1 | contig 52111 bp, 53 predicted proteins | sample SI_122_August201_4_FD_182738 | JGI IMG/M metagenome (GOLD analysis project Ga0233434, IMG submission 182738) | Seawater microbial communities from Saanich Inlet, British Columbia, Canada - SI_122_August2016_120_MG | ecosystem: Environmental > Aquatic > Marine > Inlet | place: Canada: British...
CGGCATTACAGTGAGTCATAATTGTATCATTATCATCAAAAAGAACTGAACCATTCTTTCCCATGGCTTTGTTAATTTCAATATCCTCATCAGCCATTTTTTTAGCAGTAGAAATTACTAGTTCTCTAATTTGTTGAGCAGTTTCTCCAGTCTTTGCAACATTCATAATTTTTTCTAATCCCCAACCTAAATTTACAGCAGTAGGTCTTGTTGCAAAAAGAATTTTTCTTGCATCTTCCAAGTCAGAGAGTAATTCTTCTTTTGTTGTTGCCTTACTTTGTAAAGCAGCTAATCCCAATCCAAATGCACCAGATACTCCAATTGCAGGTGCGCCTCTAACTATCAAAGTCTTAATTGCATTTGCAACTTGATTAAAATCATCATATTCTACAAAAATTAATTCATTAGGAAGTTTTGTTTGTTCAATCATTATCACTTTGTTATCTTTCCATTCTACTGTTCGCAATCCAGTAACATTTTGCATATAATAATAAAAAATTTAGGTTTTTAAAAACTAATTGATGTGTTATAGTGTAGATAGATATTTTATTGTAGATATTAAATTAGAAGTATTGGATATTGCCAGTTTAAAAAAATATGATTTACAAAAGATGTATGAAATTTATGATAAATGGCCAAAAATTGCACGAGAATCATTTGAATCAAATCAAGAATCAGTAGAGTTCAAAGATATTGATCACATAATATTTGCGGGAATGGGCGGTTCAGGTTCAATTGGGGATTTATTTTCTTCAATACTGTCAAAAACAGATATCCACGTATCTGTTATCAAAGGCTATCTTTTACCAAAGACAGTTGACAAAAATACGCTGGTAGTCGTAACAAGTGTATCTGGCAACACATCAGAGAGTTTAACTGTATTAGATTCTGCAAAAAAAATGGATTGTAAATTGATTGCATTTTCTTCAGGAGGAAACATAGAAAAATTTTGTAAAAATAATCAAATTATATTTAGAAAAATCCCATATGTTCATTCACCGAGAACTTCTCTCATTAATTTTACATATTCAATTCTAAATATACTAAATCCAATACTTCCAATTATCAAAAATGATATTATAGAATCATTAGATGAATTAGATAGAGTAAAAAAACAAATTGATTCTCACAATTTATTAAATTCAAATCCTGCAATTGATTTAGCAATTTGGATGAAAGGGATACCCCTAATTTATTATCCATATGGTTTAGAATCAGTTGCAACTAGATTCAAATCAGCATTGCAAGAAAATGCAAAAATTCATGTAATAGTTGAAGATGTTATTGAAGCATGTCATAATGGCATAGTAGCATGGGAAAAATCATCCATAGTTCAACCTATTCTTATTCAAGGACAAGATGATTACATTAAAACAAAAGAAAGATTTGGTATAATTAAAGAATTTTTTGGTGATAATGATATTAGTTTTAAGGAAGTCCATTCACCTTCAGGAAATATTTTAACAAAAACTATCTCTCTAATGTACAGGTTAGATTATACATCAATTTACAAATCAGTTTTATCTAAAATAGATCCATCACCAGTATCATCTATAAATTATATTAAAAAAAAATTAAATTAAGATTAAATTATAATTTTATTGATTAATTTTTTCTAGAACAATTTTTCGATAAGGAAAATAATCAATAGCAGAATATTCTAAATCAAAATATTCTAAAAATAAAGAGTCTTCAAGTGAAGTTAAAAGGTGAGCGACATTAGGTTCAACAGATATGATAAATGGTGCACGGATAATACGAATTTGTTCAGAATTTGTAGTAAGATTTAGTTCTTTGAATTTAATTTTTCCTCGTAATAATACATGATCACTTTTGAATTTATGATAATGGCCACCGCGAGAAAATCCTTTTTTTGTTTCAACAAAATTAATGACTTTTTTTCCAAAAGAACAAAATAGAATAATTCCTCTAACATCAGTTACAGATTTATCAAATTCTAATCTCATTTGTTTTATTAAAATTATTATTGATAATAATATTTCTAAAAGAATTTTTTATTGAATAAAAACTAGAGATTATTTCCTTTACAAAAAAATAAACAATCAAAGAATTTCTTTTATTAGATCAATTACTGTTTGAGTTTCATTTTTTTCAATTTTAGTTTTTATTTGAGAGATAGATTCTTCATCAAAAACTAAATCGTTTAAATTTTCTTCTAGAATTCGATTTTGTAATCCAATCCTACTTAATTTATCAGATATTGCTTTTTGTTCTAAATGATCGTTATCAGAAATATATAAAAAAGGAATTCCATTAGTTAGACACTCAGATATAATGCCATAACCACATTTTGATATAACTAAATCAGATGCAAAAATTAGATCCTGACCTTCTATCCACGGATTTATGTACATTACATTATTAGAATAAATCTTAGCTCCTGTAGAAATTATTTTTATATTTTTTGACACTTTAGGTCTGATTGAAAAATATTTACCAAGATTAATGAAAACACAAATTTCAGAATCTTTTAAACCAAGTTTTTTTCTTAATTGAATTCTAGAATTTGTAGGTGTTTTACATACCAATCCAACTTGTTTTTTATTTTTAAAAGGCTTCATAGGTAAACCAAAAGGAAGTTGGATGGCCATAGTAGAAAGATCATATGCTTCTTCCAATAATTGAATTTGATTATTAGGAAATCCCCTTAACACATCAATCCAAGAAAAATTTGAAATTCCAATAGAATCTATTTGAGCTTTATGAGCTGCAATGAATGGCATTGCAGAAATATCACTCAGAATAAGATTTGGATTTATTTTTGAAATAATATCTTGTTCGTTTTTAGATATTTCATGAATTGAATCAATCCATTTTCCCATTTTTTCTAATGTTTTGTTTTTGTTGATAGATATAGTATTTTCTTCAATAACAGGACCTACATCAGTAATTCCAGAAATAATATTTGTATCAGGTAAAGATTTGTTAAAGTAGTTCAAATTTGAACTTCTTACAGTAACTTCGATTTGCTCTTCAAGCAATTTTCGTATGATGGCAACTGATCTTGTTGCATGGCCTAAACCATGATCAGTGACATAATAAAGAATTTTTTTCAAGTAATAATTATGGTGTGTTTGAACAGGTTTTTATGGGTTATTCTAAAAATTGCGATGATCACATTTGTCTGAAAAAATTCTTGTTGTTGGATCAGGTTTTCTTGGATCAAACATTGCACAAGAATTTAAAGAACATACAGTCACACAAACAAATTTATCCAAAACTATGAATGGTTCACATATTCTAAATATTATTGATAAAGAAAAAGTGATGAGATGTTTTCAGAAATTTAAACCAACCATTGTAATTAATTGTGCGGCTAATACAGATGTTGATTTTTTAGAAAAAAATGCAGATATAGCATATTCTATCAATAGTGAAGGAGTAAAAAATCTTGCAATTGCATCAGAAAAATTTAAAGCTAGACTCATACACATATCAACAGACGGTATTTTTGATGGAAAGCATGGAATGTATTCGGAAAAAGATAATCCAAATCCAATCAATATTTATGCAAAATCAAAACTCATGGGAGAAAAAAATGTCATTGAAAATTGTTCAGATCATGTAATTTTAAGGACAAATTTTTATGGTAATTTTCCAAAAGGAAAATCTCTCTTTAACTACATCCTAACAAAACTTCAAAAAAAAGAACAAATTGTAGGTTTTAGTGATGTATTTTTTACTCCACTAGAGGTTTCAAACCTTTCATGTTTAATATCAGAGATAACATTTTCGAATCATGTTGGTATTTTAAATTTATCATCAAATGAACTAATGAGTAAATATCAATTTTGTTGTAACATAGCAAAAATTTTTAATTTTAATTCAAGCTTAATAAAAAAAGGATCCATAGAAGATATGGGGTTTATTGCAAAAAGACCAAAAAATACTACACTTGACAATACAAAATCAATGAATATAATTAAATCTAAAATTGTGCCATTAACAGATTGGTTATTAAAAATTAAAGATGCACCCTAATCTTTTTTTAAGATAATAATGAATAAGAAATAATATATTCCCATAAATAAATTTTTAGTAGAATGATAAAACCAATAAAGGTAGGTAGAAGGTATATCGGTAACAATTCAAATTGTTATGTAATTGCAGAAATAGGTTCAAATTTTAATGGTAACATATCAAATGCAAAAAAACTCATTAAATTAGCAAAAGAAACAGGTGCTAATGCGGCAAAATTCCAATCATTTGTACCAGAAAAAATAATTTCAAAAAAGGGTTTTGAAGAAAAAATAGCATTTCAAAAAAAGTGGAAAAAATCAGTTTGGGACACATATGATGAATCTCAATTACCACTTTCGTGGCATAAAGAATTAAGTAAATATGCAAAAAGTATTGGGATAGATTTTATGTCAACGCCTTACTATGAGAAGGCAGTTGATGAACTAGTTAAATTAAAGAGTCCTGCAATAAAAATTGGATCTGGAGAAATAACAAATATAGAATTTTTAAAATATGTCGGTGAAACTCAGAAACCAATATTATTAGCAACGGGTGCAAGCACGATGAAAGAAGTAGAAGATGCAGTAAATGCAATTAAATCAACAGGTAATAAAAAAATCATCCTCATGCAAACGATAACACAGTATCCATCTCCAATATCAGAGGCCAATCTAAGAGTTATGGAAACATTTAGAAAAAAATTTAAACTTAACATCGGATATTCAGATCATTCATCAGGTAATTTAGTTGTGTTAGCAAGTGTTGCGATGGGTTCTTGTGTAATTGAAAAACATTTTACTGCTAACACAAAATTACATGGACCTGATCATGTTCATTCATTAGATACCAAACACTTTAGACAGTTAGTTCAAGAAATAAGACTCTTAGAAAGTTCATTTGGAAATGGTATTAAAAAAATAGAAAAAAGTGAGAGAGATACACGAATAATTCAGCGTCGAGGTATTTGGGTAATTAAAAAAATCCTTAAAGGTCAAAAATTTGACAAATTAAATATAGATGTTTTACGTCCAATGCATGGAATTCCAGCATCAAAATATAAGCAAATTATTGGAAAAACAGCAAAAAGAAATTTTGGCGTATATGAGCCAATTAAAAAAATAGATGTATAAAATATTTTTCCTAAAAATAAATCATAGACATTAAAATTAAGGTTTTTTAAAGTAATATTCTATAAAATAATTAAAGATCACCATTGTTTTTATTCTAGAATATCAATCAAAATTTATGATAATTTGTGAAATTGGTCTAAATCATATGGGAGATGAAAAATATGCAATGAATTATATAAAAAAAATAATTAATGCAAAAGCTGACGGTATTTTATTTCACATTAGAGAAAAATCATTTTACAAAAAACATCCTGAACTAGAATTATCAGATAAATTTTATTTAGTAATTTCTAAATTATTAAAAAAAAATAAAATTAAATTTGGTGTTACAATAGCAGATTTAGATAAAATAAAATTCTGTGAAGAAATTGATGTGGATTTTTATAAGATATTTAGCAGAGATATTTTAAAATCAAAAATAATAAAAAAAGTAGAATCAACAAAAAAGCAGATTTTTGTTTCAACAGGAATGTCAAATCTAAAGGAAATTAAACAATTTATAAAATTAATTAAAAATGATAAAAAACAATTTACATTAATTCATACCCAACTAGATAACGATATAGAAAAAGTAAATCTTAAAGCAATATTATTACTTAAAGAGAAATTAAAAATGAATGTAGGATATGGAAATCATGCATCCAACATATTTTCAATTTATCTAGCATTGGCATTTGAACCATCAGATTTAATTTTTTATATAAAAGGAAATAAATTTCAAAAACACATAGATGAAACACATGCAGTTAAATTAAATAATTTAGATGAATTTATTAAAAACTTACAAGAGTTAAAAAAAGCAATTGGAAATAAAACTAAAATAAAAATGAAATCCAAAATAAAATAAACAATATTATTTGACGTATTTTTTATATTTTAAAGATACGCTAGAATTAATTTTAGATACTTCTTTATGAGTATCAAGAAAATGTATTATTTTTTCAAATTTTAGTGGTTTAGTTTTATTTCCTATAGAATCGTGAATTATTCGTACAACCCATAAATCTTGTGGAGTATCCACGGTTAATCTATAATTTGGCCGTTGAAGTGATTTTTTAGGTTCAAGTCTATTAATTTTAAAGTATTTTTTATTTTCATAAATATATAATGTTGAATACTCACTACGATGTTTTTTTGTTCCATGTTTATGTGAAAATTTTAATGAGTTTAGAGAAACAATTTCATAAGAGGAACCTACTGGAAGACCACCATAAAAAGAAAGATCAAAATTGCCATCTATATGATTTTTAATAAGATTATCAATTCCTTCCCAATAAACAAATGGATTTTCAGAAGTTACTCTAAACAAAATATTAGCATTTACTTTTTTCATGCCAGCGATTAATCTACCAAGAACATCAATTTCATCACCAATTAAAAATTTTATTTTATGTTTTTTGGCAAACTCTACAAAAAGATCTTTTCCATCACTTTTAGCTATTGCTAAAATAATTTCATCAATAGATTTAGATTTTTTTAATTGTGTTATTAGTAATTCTAAAATTGTGAAATTTCCCACATATTGTAGTGGTTTTGCTAACAATCTAGTTGAATATATTCTACATGGAATGACTGCAGCAACATATGTAGATTGTTTAGATTTAATATTTTGAACCAAAGAACTCATTTAGATCTAAAAGAGTTTGAATATTTAAGAATAGTTTAATATTAAATTAAAATAGAATTATTATATTAAATACAATTAATAGATAATTAAAATTTAACTAAAATACATATAATTAATAATAATTAAAAAAATAAGAGTTAATAGAAATTTTGGAAATAGATGTATTAAAAAAATTGATTACAATATACAAAATAATTATTTTTTATAATACATTCAAATATCACTTGAAATTTATCATTTTTATTGAAATATAAATTTGGTAAAGAAATCTCCTCTAATTTTGTTAAAGAAAAACTCAATTGGAATTCTAAATACTATATTAAATTAGGGAAAAAATATGCAAAGATTTCTTCTTTAAAACAAAAAAAATGTTATATTTGTTCCAGCGAAAAATCTCATAAAGTTAGTACTTTTTTTGGCTTAAATTATGTAATGTGTGATAAATGTAATCATGTCTATATGAATAGAAGGTTAAGCGATAAAGATCTAACAAAATATTATACAGAAGATCCAAATTATTTTAATAATCCTTACACAAGAAAAAATATTATAAAATTACGTGATACAATTTTTAAACCAAAAATTGAATTTATAAAAAAACTTACAAATGGAAAAAAATGGTTAGATGTTGGTGCAGGTGACGGTGCTGCGGTTTTTGCAGCTAAATCTTCAAAATTTGATGTCACAGGAATAGAAATTAGTGAAACCGCACGTATGTTTGCAAAAAAACATAGAAATCTTAATTTGTTTAATGGTACATTAAATGACTTTTTAGAACAGAATACAGCAAAATGGGATGTAGTTTCTTTTTTTGGTGTAATGGAACATGTTCCTAATCCAGTACAAGTTCTTAGACAGTCAAATAAACTTCTTAAGAAAAAAGGATTAGTTGCAATTGAAGTTCCAAACTATGAATCATTCTCAACTTATTTTCAAAAATTGACTAAATCTCCAGATAGACATTTATCAATTCCTGCCCACATAATGCTGTTTACAAAAAAATCTGCAGAGCACATACTTCGTAAAAATGGATTTGAGCCTATCGCTATATGGTATTATGGTATGGATGCAATTGAACTTTTAAAATATATGAAACTATTAGATAAAGAATTTTTTAATTCTGAATTATTACAAGCATTATCTACTAAAATAAATGAAATACAAAATATCTTTGATAGTTCTGAAAAGAGTGACACATTTTTGATCATTGGTAAAAAAATATCAGATGTTAAGCTAGAGTAACATAAAATCATTTTTAACAAATTAATATTCATTTTCAAGTAACATTTATCAAAAAGAGTTTTATTCTGTATTTTTTTTTAAAACAAATAATCATGAATGATGATGAAGTTGGTCTTAAAATGTATAAATTAATGGAAGATCTTTATCCCATTTGCAGAAGCATTACGGGTGATGGAGTTAGAGAAACACTAGAAATTATAAAAAAAAACATTCCGTTAGAAATTTTTGAGGTCCCTACAGGAACAAAAGTTTTTGATTGGGAAGTTCCAAAAGAATGGAACATAAATGATGCATATGTTATTTCGCCTAGTGGTGAGAAGATTATTGATTTCAAAGAATCTAATCTTCACATAGTGAATTACAGTATTCCAATTAGGAAAAAAATTTCTCTTAATGAATTAAAAAAACACTTACATTCTATTCCTGAAAAACCAAATACTATACCTTATCTTACTTCATATTATAAAGAAGATTGGGGGTTTTGTATTCAACATAATAAATTTCAAAATTTGGAAGATGGTGATTATGATGTTGTTATAGATTCAGATCTTTCAAAAGGAAATTTAACTTATGGTGAATTTTTTATTAAAGGTGAAACAGAAAATGAAATTCTAATTTCTACATATGTTTGTCACCCATCAATGTGTAATGATAACTTATCAGGAGTAGTTTTAGCAACGTTTATAGCAAAATATTTGAATAGTATTTCTAATTTCTATTCAATTAGATTTTTATTTATTCCAGAAACAATAGGGGCAATTACATGGTTAGCAAAAAATGAGAAAAATACTAAAAAAATAAAACATGGTTTAGTCATTACATGTATTGGAGATGATGGAGAATTTACATATAAGAAAAGTAAAAAAGGAAATTCTGAAATTGACAAGATATCAGAATATGCATTAGAAACTAGCAAATATCCGTACAAAATCATTGATTTCTATCCAGTAGGAAGTGATGAGAGACAATATTGCTCACCTGGTTTTAATTTACCTGTAGGGTCATTAATGCGAACTATGTATGGCGAATTTTTGGAATATCATACATCAGATGATGATCTAAATTTTATTAAATCAAAAAGTCTTCAAGAAAGTTTTGAAATGTATAAACATATCATTAATTTAATTAATAAAAATAAAAAATTTTTAAATTTAAATCCAAAATGCGAACCTCAACTAGGTAAAAGAGGATTATATAATAGTCTAGGAGCTCAGCAGCTCAATGCTAAGGGAAAAATCATAGATAGGGCATACTTGTGTATTCTAAACTATTCAGATGGAGGTAATTCATTATTGGATATTGTAGAGAAATCAAAAATCTCCTTTGAGATAATTTCATCTGCGGCAGAAAGATTGTTAAAAGCTAATTTAATCAAAGAGATTTAAATTATTTTAGTTGATCATTTTCTAAAAATTCTAATATTGTGGAACTTGCTTTTCCACGATTTGTCACATAATCATCTAAAAAATTTTTCCCTAATTCTAACAACTTCTTGTGAAAATCATCATTTGAAAAAAATAATTCAATTGTTTCATCTAGTTTAGATAAAGAAACTAGTAATTTTTCATGATTTTTAAATAATAAATGGCAATTTGGAGCATTGACAGGAACACAGATTGCAGGTTTTTTTACAATTAATGATTCTAATATTGCAGATGTAGGGCCAAGAATGATCAATAGACTACACGATTTAATCAACTCAAACATAGAACCAGATTTTACAATTTTGATATCAGGATTAATTTTATTGATTATATTTTCTTCATTTAGTGATAATCCAGGATGAATTTTAATAATTAATTTTTTATTTAGTTTTGTAGCAATTTTACAGATTTGTTCTAATGAATTATTGTAATTTAATCGGGCAGAAATAGTTTGATGAAAAGATGTGTATTTTTGAAGACCTGCGGGCGCAACCAAAATATAATCTGATGAAATATTTTCGACATTTTCAATTCCATCGTAAAAATGACAACCAGTTTGAATAGATTTTGTATTAGTTATTTGAATATTTTTAAAATATTTTTGATTTATTTTTCCCCATACAAAATAAATATCAGATAACGTAGGAAAACTACCTAAAAAAATATCAAGATCAGGTTGAGAAGGATATAACATCCCATGTTGAATGCATGAAACAGTCACATTATTTTGTTTTGCAAAATGTATAGCAATTTTTTCATCCCTCCCAGATTCATTAAATATTAAGATATTTGAAAAAGAATATTTTTCAAATAAATTTTTTATTAAATATATTTCTGTAATAGATTGAGTTAAATTTTCTTTAAAGAAATTTTTTAAATTATCTTTTATAATTGGCCAAAAAGAAATATTATCTATAATAAAAAAATTAAGAAAACTATCATTTTCAAACATTAAATTAATTTTGTCATTAATCAAAGAAACAGTTTGAGAAATATGATTTTTTGTTTTAGTATTAATTAATGAAGAATAATTTTCAATTATAGAATTGGAGTTTTTTATAGTTCTAAATGAATCAAAATTCCAAATGGAAGGAAGATATCTATCAAATTTAATCAAATTCATATTAAAATTTTGAAAGTTTAGTAGAAAAGATTTGTTTCTTCTCGTAGTAAAATTAATTATTAATGTTGTTTTATTTTTAGATTGAAATTTTGTATTGGAAAAAAATTTAGAAATATTTTCCATCATAGAAATAAAATATGGAAAAAACAGTTTATTATGTAATGAAAGATAATAATTATTAGATTTATTTAATTTCGAGTAATTGGATGTAGAAGAAATTTTATTGTTATTTGAAGATTTTATCAATAATACATTGTTTGTGAATAGATTCATAATTTTAAAAATAGATTCTGATGTATGAAAAATTGTATTAGGATATAATTGAAAAATATTTTTGAGAGCTGTGAATTTTAATAGAAAAGATATCAAATAATTTTGAAATGTTACATCAAATAATTTACCTAAATTAACCTCGTTGAAAAAAATAGCATCGTTTAAAAAAGATTCTTCATACCATTTAGAGAATTTAATAGAACTTTTATTAATTGTAAATAAATCGGATTCATTAATAAAATCATCAATTAATAAATTTGGAATATTATGTTTCACTAAAATTTTATGGGATTCATAATCAAACGTAATAATTTTCTCATTTTTAATTTCTGATAAATCTGCAATATTTTTAATTTCTGAAAGTAAAAATATCTTCTTTGTATCTAAAATGAATTTATTGTTATTCATATCTATTTCATTGAGATTTTACAAACTTAATTCTTTTTATTGTTAATAAAATGCTTAAAATTTTTAAAGTTAGAAAACTTATTGTATGTGTAAATATAGAATTCATTATGTTTGATAACAAGAAAATCCTAATAACAGGAGGAACAGGTTCTTTGGGTACCGCGTTAATAAAAAAAATTCTTGAAAGCGATGTTGAAACTATTAGAATTTTCAGTAGAGATGAATGGAAACAAGTCAAGATGCAATCAGAAATATCAGATAAACGTCTAAGATTCTTCATAGGTGATATTAGGGATAAAGAGAGATTATCAAGAGCTTTAGAAAATGTAGATATTGTAATTCATGCTGCTGCGTTAAAACAAATGCCTGTTGCAGAATATAATCCATTTGAAGCAGTTAAAACAAATGTCATAGGTACAGAGAATTTAATTGAATCTTGTTTAGATAATAATGTCAAGACAGTATTGGCAATAGGTACAGACAAAGCCGTAGCTCCAGTTAACACTTATGGCGCTTCTAAATTCTTAATGGAACGATTATTCATATCAGCAAATTTCTACAAAGGTAATCGAGATATAAAATTTTTGTGTGTTAGATATGGTAACGTATTAGGTAGTAGAGGTTCAATTGTTCCAGTTTTTGCAAATCAAATAAAAAATAATAAAAAAATTACCATTACAGATCCAAATATGACCAGATTTAATATAACTATGAATGAAGCATTGGATTTAATTTTTAGAGCAATAAAAAATGGAAATGGGGGAGAAATATTTGTTCCAAAATTAAAAGCATATAAAGTTGGAGATATGAAAGATGCAATTATAGAATCCTTGAATACAGCAACAGAAACAGAACAGATATCTATTCGTCCAGGAGAAAAAATTCACGAATCATTGATAAGTTATGATGAAATAAGAAATACATTTGAAACAGAACAAGATTATATTATAATAGATAAACAATTGCAAAATAATTTAAAACATAATTTAAAAAAAGCAGAATTAGATAAACAGTATTCTTCAGATAGTGTAGAAATAATTTCAAAAAATGAATTAGTTGAATTATTGAAAAAACAATTTTTCTCTAAAAATGAGAAATATGATTAATTATTTTATCAATTCTATAAAATCTAATTTTCAGATGTCTATAGAATTGATAAAATAATATCTAGCATATGTGAAATTCTATAATTTCAAATGAGAACGTTCACCAAGTAAGAATTGTTTATTCAAATCATCAGAAGATTCAATCTTTGATCCATTAGCAATTATACTGTCGGATAAAGTGATTTTACTATTAATTGTACAATTATTCATAATAATGGAATTTTTTATGTTACATTTTTTTATAATACAATTATTGCCAATACTAACATGCGGACCAATTTGAATTCCAGGTCCAATGTAACAATCATTGCCAATAATAGTTGGACCTAAAATAGATGAGTAAGATGAAATATCAGAATTTTTTCCTACAACTATTTTGTTTTTTATTTCAGACGTAGAATCAATAAGGAATTGATTTTCCGTTCCTATTGAATCTAAAACTAGTTGATTTGCATGAAGTATATCTTCAGGAGTTCCAGTATCCTTCCACCATCCTGTAACAATATCATATTCTATCTTGTTTTCTTGGTTCATCAGCGTATCTAAAGCATCAGTAATTTCAAGTTCTCCTCTCCATGATGGCTTTAGGTTGTCGATTATATCAAAAATTTTTGGAGTGAGGAAGTAGATTCCAATTACTGCTAGATCTGATTGTGGATCTTTAGGTTTTTCTACAATCTTTTTTATTTTTCCTGGATTAGTTGAGTCTAGTTCTGCAACGCCAAATCTTTGAGGTTGGTCTACCTTACACAATAAAATCATTGCATCAGAATTTGATGTTTCAAACTTTTTTGTGTAATCAATTAGATTTTTTCGTAATACATTATCACCTAGATACACAATAAATTTATCGCTACCAATGTAATCCTTACATAGCCCAATTGCGTGTGCGATTCCCTTTGGGGTATCCTGATATATGTAAGTAATTTGAACTCCAAACTTTTCTCCTGCCCCATAATATTTTTTTACTTTTTCTGGATATACATCACCAATAATAATTCCAATCTCAGTAATTCCTGCAGTCTTTAAATCTTCTAGGGCATATTGCGACATGGCCTTATTTGCAATTGGTAAAAGCTGTTTAGGTCCAGTATGAGTTAACGGTCTTAATCGGGTACCATGACCTCCATGTAAAATAATTCCTTTCAATTACATCTAATCCATTTTAATCTAATATAAAATCGATTATAGTTTGGATAAAAATAATTAAAGACTATGCCTATTTTACCAAATATTTTATGACATTTGGATTAATTCTCATTGCCAAATCTTATTTACTCTCAAAGAGATCAACATTTGTCATTGCAGCCAGATAGTTATTCTATCAGGTTTTGTGTCTCGGATGATTTGTATGATGTTATCTGATTAATAAGATCAATTGGACTTGGATTCTCTCAAGTAATAAAAAAATCCGATTAGCAAATATCATACAGTATCTTCTTGTCATCATGATGAATTACCACTACATGGAATACCAATCCTGATGAACCTGTAATCAGAAATTCATTTCCAGGATACTGTCCAGGGTTGAGGATGTAAAGTATTTTCATTTGCTAGTGGAGCCCACCACAATTGATTTTCTAAATACCAGTTTACTGTTTGTTTTAGCGCATCGTTAAACTCATATTTTGAATGCCATCCAACATCATTTTTAATTTTAGAACAGTTAATGGAATAACGTTTGTCATGTCCCGGTCTATCCCCAACATACTCTATCATAGAATGAGATTTTCCTAAAATATTCAATATTTGTTCAACTATGGTTTTGTTTGTGATTTCTTCGTATGCTGTAATATTATAAACACAACCAGATTTTCCTTTTGAGATTAGGGATTCTATTGCTTGTACATGATCATTTACATAAATCCAGCTTCTAATTTGTTCCCCGTTACCATATAATGGAACTTTGAGATTTTTAATTGCTCGAATTATTGTCTTTGGGATTAGTTTTTCAGGGAATTGATGCGAACCGAAATTATTGGTACATCTTGTTGTGATACAGTCTATGCCATAAGTCCTATAATATGATGCAACTAGATGATCAGCAGCAGCCTTTGTAGCAGCATATGGATTACTAGGATTAATTTGGGATTTTTCATCAAAAGAATTTTGTTCATTTGATTCTCCATATACTTCATCAGTAGAAATATGAATAAATTTTTTATCATACTTTCTTACCGCCTCTAAAATAGTATATGTACCCAATACATTTGTTTCAATGAATGGTTTTGGATTAGATATACTTCTGTCAACGTGTGATTCAGCTGCAAAATTTATGATAACATCGATCTCTTTTACTAAAGAATCAATCTTTAATTCATTTTTAATATCGCCATTAATAAAAAGATAGTTTGGATTATTATTTACTTCAGTAAGATTTTCCAAATTAGAACCAATACTAAGATTATCTAGATTGGTGATATGAGATGTATTATGATTTTTTAAGAAGTTTTTGACAAATGTACTTCCAATAAATCCTGCACCTCCACACACCAATATTTTCATATTTTAAAGATTGAAATTTCTTATTTTAGTGTGGTGATATGTATTAGAAATTATTATCAACATCAATCAATTTTTGTAATGTGGGTGATTGAAATAATTCCATAAAATAACCACGCTGATCAGGAAAAGATTTTGCTTCGATTAGAATAATTTCAGAGATTTCTAATGATTTGAAGGAAAAAGGCATAATCATAATGACTTTTATTCGATAATATTTTTAAGGCTTTAAATAAATTCTACATACTTTTAATTATTCCAAAAGAAATCAATTTTTGAAGAATTGACTATTTTAGTATATACAGAATTAACTTTCAATCACGTCTCAAAAAGATTCAGATTTCAAGGGTGAAAAGATTGTCTAAAAAAATTAAAATTCTTGATACGACTCTTAGAGATGGTAGTTATACTGTAAACTTTTCCTTTACAATTGATGATACAATCTCTATTTGTTCAGGTTTAGAAAGATCTGGTATTGAATTTATTGAAATAGGACATGGTTTAGGATTTAATGCAAGCAATTCAGGACATGGTAAATCTGCACAAACAGACGAAGAGTATATGATTGCAGCAAAAGAGTCTTTAAAAAAATCAAAATATGGAATGTTTTGTATACCTGGAATTGCTAAACTTTCGGATCTTGATGTTGCAAATAAACATGAAATGGGATTTATTAGAATTGGAACTGACGTTACTAATGTAAAACAATCTGAGAAATTTATAAAGAAAGCAAAAAAAATGGGATTTTTTGTTGCAGCAAACTATATGAAATCATATGCATTAAAACCAAAAGAATTTTCATCCATTGTAAAGATGTCAGAAAGATATGGGGCGGATATGATTTACATTGTAGATTCTGCTGGCGGTATGTTTAACACAGATATCAAACAATATTATGATTCAATACGAAAAGTTTCAGAAATTCCAATTGGTTTTCATGGCCATAACAATTTAGATTTAGCTGTATCAAATAGTATTTTTGCAGCAGATACAGGTATTGAATTTCTTGATTCATCATTACAGGGAATTGGAAGAAGTTCAGGAAACGCTTCTACAGAAGTTTTGGTAATGGCTCTTAAAAAGAAAGGTTATGATTTAGATATAGATTTCCATCATCTCTTTGAAACTGGACAAAAATATGTAAATCCCTTAATTAATCATACTGGAAAAATGCCTTTAGATATCATAGCAGGTTATGCAGATTTCCATTCAAGCTATATACACCACATAATGAAGTATTGTACTAAATACAAAACTGACCCACTTTCATTAATTATAGAATATTCAAAAATTAATAAAATAAACATAAATCAAAATCAACTTAAACTAATTGCAGAGAAAATGAAGTCAAAGGATAATATTTACACTGCAAAATATAGATTTAATCAACATGTTGGAAAAAAACAAGACAGATTACCCTGATTCAAAAAAAGTATTATATGAAATTTTTAATCATAATTGGGAAAGAGATTTTCTAGTAGATAGTAAAAATGAAAAATTTCTCACGTATAAGGATTTTCTCAAAAATGTATTTAGCATAATAGAGAATATTTCAAATAAAGGTATCAGAAAAACTGACATTATTTGTTTACTAATGGATAACTCTCTAGAAACCCTTCAAGTATTATTTTCAGCATTAGTAATGGGAATCGTAATCGTACCCATAGATATAGAAAGAGGGAGGGAAGACCAAGATGCAATTTTAAAATCAATTAACCCTAAATTAATTATTACAAATATTTCAGACATATTGAAATATAAAGAAAATGATAAAAATAAAGAGCAATTATTAGATATTTTAAGAAAAATTAATCCTAAAGAAGATTTTTTAATTACATTTACTTCAGGTTCGACAGGTCTTCCTAAAGGAGTTGTGCATTCTTTTGAGAATTTATTTATGAGTGCTTTAGACTTTAATTCTAAATTTAATTTCAATCAAAAAAATATTTTCCTACATAACTTTTCAATGAGTTACATGGCAGGGATTTTAAATTTATTTATTCTGCCATTAATTTCCTCGAGTAAAATCATTTTAACAGACAAATATAATTTTTCTCAATCACTAAATTTTTGGCAAATTCCAATAAAATTTCATGTTAATACATTTTGGTTTACTCCAACTATGATTGGGCTTCTTTTAAAATTTGATCGCAGCAATGAAGGAGAAAAATATTGTTCAAAAAATAAAATTTTGGGGTGTGTTGGAACATCTCCTTTAAATCAAACAAATAAGATTAACTTTGAAAAAAAATATGGTTTTAAAATATATGAAAGTTATGGACTATCTGAAACATTATTTTTAAGTACCAATTCTCCAAACTTCGATTCTAATGGGGTTGGAGAATTACTTCCTTCAATAAAAATAAAATTTGAAAAGAATGAAATATTAATTTCAACTCCACATATATTTAAAAAATACACATCATCAAATCAAAAAATATTAGAAAAAGGTTTTTTTCATACAGGTGATTTTGGTGAATTTTCTAAAAATACTTTAAAAATTACTGGACGAAAAAAAGAAATTATTATTAAAGGAGGTATGAATATTCATCCTTTAAAAATTGAAAATATAATTACAAATTTAAAATATTTTGATGATGTTTGTGTATTAGGATTTCCTGATGAAATAATGGGGGAAAAAATCATATGTTTTTTGCAAGGGCAACCTAAATTAGACCAAACTAAAGAAATTAACAATAAAATAGTTCAAGATTTGGGCAAAGATTTTCATATTGACGAATTTATATTTATGGATTCATTTCCTAAAACAATTTCAGGTAAAATTAACAAATCTAAAATTAAAAAGTATTATTCTAAAAATAATGTATCAAATTAAATATATAATAATTCAATTTTGGATAATACAATATGGCTGAAATTATAGATTTAACATATAACATTAATGAAGATATGATTACATATCCTACTCCTTGGCATCCAAAAGTTGAAATTGAGAGATTAGGAAAAATTGAAGAAGTTGGAAGAAACACTAGAAAAATTATCATAGGTACACATACAGGTACACACATAGATGCCCCATTACATTTTATTGAAAATGGAAATAGTATTGAAAAAATTCCATTAACAAAATTAATTGGAGAAGTAACTATTGTAGATTTTTCTTCAATGAAATGTAATCATTCTATTTCAAAAGAAGATATTTCACAAATACCATTTTCTAAAAAAATTCTGTTTAAATTTGGTTGGGAAGGAAAATGGAATAATATGGAGTTTTATGAGAATCACCCTTATTTTTCTAAAGAAGCAGCAAACCTTCTAGTATCTAAAGGGGTGGAGTTGATTGGATATGATACACCTTCGCCTGACAGTAGTTTAAAAAATAACAACGAAATAGATTCTCCCATACACAAAATATTTCTTAAAAACGATATTATTCTTTTAGAATATGTTGCAAATCTTTCAAAAATTGATGATTTTAATAATTGGACAATAGTTGTAGCGCCCATGAAAATAGAAGGATCTGATGGTTCACCATCAAGAGTTTTCATATATAAATAAATGATCAAAATGGAAATTAAAAAATGGCTTAGCAAATGGTTTGAAAAGAATTCAGATTTAAAATTAATAAATATAGAAAAAGAGTTTAATGATAATTATTTAGATAAAGGTTGGATAGATTCATTCAAATTTGTTTCACTTGTTACAGATATTGAAAAAGAATTTAAAATAACATTTTCAACAAATGAATTTCAAAATAAAAAATTTCTTACTGCTACAGGCTTACAAAAAATAATTGAGGAGCGAATTGAAAAAGAATTTTGATTTTGATAAATCGGACATCATAAATAAATTAAAAGAAGTATCAATTAGTAAAAATGACAATATATTTATTCAAAGTAATTTAGGATTTTTTGGAAAGTTAAAAAATGCCAATGATGCAAATGCATTATGTCAGATTTTTAAAGATGCAATTTTTGAAGTGATTGGACCTAATGGTACATTAGTTGTACCTACGTTTTCATATTCTTTTTGCAATAATCAAGTCTATGACAAAGAAAAAACTCCAAGTACAGATTGTGGAATATTTTCAGAATTTATTAGATTAGACTCAAAATCAAAGAGATCGGATGACGCAAATTTTTCTATTACAGCTATTGGAAAAAATGCTAAAAAGATTACATCAAATTCTCCAGAATATTCTTTTGGAAAAAATTCATTTTGGGATAGATTTCTATCAATAGATGGAATGTTATGTAGATTTAATCTACATCCAAATTACATGTCAATTATTCATTATGTAGAAAAATCTTGTAGTGTGGAATACAGATGGGATAAATCATTTAAAGGAAAATCTATCATAAATGGACAAGAAGAAAATAAGAGATTTTTTCATTTTGTAAGAGATTTGAATATAGATGAACATTCTTCTGAACTTGGTAAATTACAAGATTTATGTATAAAACAAGGAATAATGAAGGTTTCAAATCTTGGGAGAGGAAAAATTTATGGTGTAAAAGTTAAAGATTATGTAAATTTAGCAAAACAAGAGGTTGAAAAAGACAGTTTATTTTTAATTCAAGGTAAAAAGTAATTCAATAAATCATTGCTTTAGAAGCACTAGACGCATCAACATCTTGACCATTGAGAGTTTTTACATTTACCAAAGCTGAAAAACACATCCATCGCCCATGAAAATTATTCCAATCTAATTTATTTTCAGGATCTATTGGGTCTACTCCATGTCGTGTATTTGGATGAAAAACAAATGCATCACCAGGATTTAATTTTGAATCAACATAAATTTTTTCATTCTTTTCATTTCGAAAAAATAATCCACCACTAAAAAAATCTCTAGAAAATTTACTTAGTAAAACACTAAAAACTACTTTTTGACCAATAGAAGGATCCATATGTTCTTGCATATATCCTCCACCACTAGGGTATTGTTGAACTATTGGAATAGAAATCATATCATCTTCTAAATTTTCTAAAGCATAATTCTCAGGGAGATTTGAAATTAAATTTCTCAATCTAAAAAGTCTCTTGAAAAATTTTGCAACTGGTTGTGACTCTTTATTCCAATAAAAATATGTGAATAAATGAAGAATACTCTTAACTTTTGATTTTTCAATATTATTATCAATTCTGTGATAATTTGGAGTATTTGCACTAACAGTAGGACAGGAAACATCCTCAGTTTTGGAAAAGCCTATACTAAATTTAATTAATTCACGACATTCTTCTTCTGAAAAAAATCCTCTAATAATAGCAGGATTTCCAGATTGGACATGATTTTTTAAATCTTTAATATTAAAATCAAATTTTATTTCTTCATCATTTCTTTCAATGATTAAAAATTCTTTTAATTCCACAGATTAATAATTTTAGAAGATAGTTATAAGACTCTCTAATTATGTCGGATTCAATTCAACAATTCTAAATTAGGTTTGGTACTAGATATATAAAATAATTGCTTCTAAATTATTTGAAAGAAATTTTATTTCATATTGTGTTAAATCTGTTCTACGTATGTGTCTCTACATAAATAACAAATTTTTATATAACTTGTAATTAAATTACTGCTAATATAAGTATCATTTACAACCAACCTAATTAATTTTGAATAGATCCTAAAATTAAATTATGTGTGTTTCTGGAATTGGAATTATATACTTGCCACCATTATTTTTAAAAGATTTTGTTTTTTCCATTACCTCATCAATGAAATTCCAAGCAAATACAACAAGATAATCTGTGGGATTTGTATGAATATAGGATATAGGAACTATCGGTATGTGGCTGCCGGGCGTCAAAAAATTTTGTTTTGTAGGAGTCTCATCAATTATGTATTGAATTGAATTAGAATCAATACCACAATAATTGAGTAAGGTATTTCCCTTAGCAGAGGCTCCAAATCCAGCTATTTTTTTTCCTTGTTTTGATAATTCAGATATTAATTCAGTTAAATTTTTCTTGATATTTTTAACTTCATTTGCAAAATTAAGGTAATATTCTGAATTATAACATCCATAATTTTTTTCTATATCAATAAAATCATTAACATTGGATGAAATATCTTTTATGAAATCATTATTATTCATTGCTCTTATTTCAATTGTTCCGCCATGTATAGAATATTTCTTTACCATGATAATTTTCATGTTGTGTTTTTCAAGAATATATTGTAGAGGTTTAAGAAGAAAATATGATAAGTGTTCATGATACACTGTATCAAACTCATGTTTTTCTAAAAAGTCAATCAAATAAGGTACTTGAATTACAAATATACCATTATCGTTCAAAGCTATTTTTACATTTTCAATAAATTCATGTATGTCATCAACATGAGCAAATACATTGAATGCAGTAATTAATTTAGCACCCCTATATTTATTTAAAATTTTTGTTGCAATTTCTTTATTCCAAAAATCATTTAAAGTTTCTATTCCGTTTGAATTTGCTAATTTAGATAAATTGACTGCAGGTTCAACACCCAATGTTTTAATATTTAATTTTTTAAATTCTTCCAATAGACATCCATCATTACTTGCAATATCGACAACAAGGTCATCTGAACTTAAATTTAATGAATCTTTTAAATTTAATGCAAATGAATTGCAATGTTCTCGAAATGTGTTTGAAATCGATGACATATACAAGTAATCGGTAAACAAAACTTTTGGATCTACTATTACATTAAGTTGTGAGAGTGAACAATCATTGCAATAATATACAATTAATGGAAATTTAGGCTCTTTTTGATCAAAATTTTCTAATTTTATTAGTCTATTTGCAAGAGGGGTTATACCTAGATCTAAATACGGTGCTAAGTTTTTTCCCTTACAACTTCTACATGAAGAAATAATTCTATAGATATTTTCTGAATGTTCCACCATCAATAGAATTTTGTATGTATTCAGTTTATTAAACTTGGATATAATTAAGAAGTATCTAAATTTTAGTTATTATAATTATTTAAAAAATGATTTAAATTTAGAAATATCAATAGATGTATCAAAAATAGTTTTATCATCAAATTCATTTCTAATTGCTTTTTTTATATTTGGATTTAATTTATTTGCATATTGAAACATATTTTTTCTCTGTGTTCCAATGTTAATTATTCCTGTTAGATCACTCTTAGTAGCTTTAAGAATCATAGGGGATACTACATCTACTGTATCTTTTGAAGTCCACATATCAACAAATGCTTCATCATAAGGAAACACCAAAGAACCAATACTAGTCCTAATAATTAGATGATTAGAATGTTGGATTACTGCACATTCACCACCTAGTTTTGACCAAGCATATTTGTTTACAGGTAAGATTTCATCATTTTCTTTGTACATACCTTTTTTTCCAGAATATACATAATCTGTAGAGAGATATACCAATCTAAGGTTTTCTTTAATACATGCTAACGTTACATTAGAGGTTCCAATAATATTATTGTTAATTGCTCCTTGTGGATCTTTTTCTAATTTTCTATTATCTGTAAATGCTGCTAAATGTAAAAAAATATCTGGTTTGTTTATTTTAATTTGTTTAACTATCTCATTATAATTTGAAACATCCATTTCGCTTCTAGATAGAGAAATAATGGAAGGATCAATTTTCTTAAGTTCTCTACCCAATAACCCGTCACCACCAGATATTAAAATTTTCATGATTTTACAATTCAATCTTATTATTTTAATTTAGTACTCAAAATCATTTTCAGCATTCTTTAATGTAGGTAGCAACTGATCTTTTTCTGATAAAATTGGATTACTAATTGGCCATTGAATTGCTAGGTCTGGATCATTCCAAATAATACCTCGTTGTGATTCTAATGTGTATTCGGAGCTCATTTTATACAATACATTTGCATTATCACTTAATACACAAAATCCATGAGCAAATCCTTCAGGGGCATACAAAATATCATGATCTTTATCAGATAGAATTTTGGTAATAGATTTTCCATATGTAGGAGAATTTTTTCTTATATCGACTAAAATATCAAATATTTCTCCACTCAAAACCATGATTAATTTTGCTTGTCTATTTTGAAAATTTTGATAATGTAATCCTCTAATTACTCCTTTTTTAGAATGTGAAAAGCTATCTTGAATAAATTTTGTTTTAATATTAGAATTTTCAAACATGGATGAACGAAAAATATCCACAAAATATCCACGAATATCAGAAAAAGATTTTGTTTTTATTAAAATCACATCAGGGATTTCTAATGACTCAAATGAAAAAGACACAACACTTAATGGATCTCATTCGATAAATATCTTTAAAACTTAAAAATAATTTTCAAGAAAATATTCTAATTAATTGATGAAAATTATGTTTTTATCATCATGATAAATAGTAAGTATAAATAAATAGATCAGCATTAAAAAATGAATTGCAGAAATTATTAATTTTAAAAAGTATTTATAAAAAAATACCTATATTACAACCATTTTTTATAAAAATAAGCAAGCCATTTTTTAATTTTATTCCAAAATTTTCGGGTTGGGGAATGAAAACAGGTCATGAATTACCGTGGAATGACAATTATAATTGGAAAACTTTCAGAGATTCTCATAAGTATATTCAAGAACACTTTAATTTTTCTAATGATGGTATTGGAATGAACAAAAAAAATTTGGATGAATTACTTTACAGACATTGGTATGTATCTTATTGCACAAAACATGCAATAGAATTTTCAGATACTAATAATTATAATTTTGTTGAATGTGGAACCGCAAATGGGGTTACTGCATATTTTTCTCTAAAAGAAATAACAAATAATTTAAAAAATTCACAATTCTCTATGCATCTTTATGATGCATGGGATGCCATGCAAGAAAAAGGATTGTTAGATACAGAGATTGGACATGTTGGAAATTATTCTAAATTAGATATTAATATCACAAAAAAGAATTTAAAAGAATTTGAAAATAACTTAACTTTTCATGTTGGATATATACCTGAATCTTTAATTCCAGAAAAATCCCCAGAATCAATTAGCTATATGCATATAGATCTAAATTCAGCAACTCCAACCTTAAAAGCATTGGAATTTTTTCATCCAAAATTAGTAAAGGGGGGAGTTATTTTGTTCGATGATTATGGTCAAGAAGAATACATAGAGACAAAGAATGTGATTGATAAATTCTTTTCAGATAAACCGGGTTTGTTATTAAAATTTCCAACATCTCAAGCAGTTTATTTTCGTTGAGGGATAAATCAGAAACTAATTCATTTAGATAATAAATAACATGATCATTTGAAAAGATAATGATAGAATCAGATAAACCAAAATTAAGTATAGGAATGCCTGTATACAATAATGAGAAAATCATAAGAAACAGTCTCAAGAAAGTTTTATCATTACCATTTACAAATTTTGAATTGATTATTTCAAATGATGGTCCAAATGAAGAGATATCAAATATTTGTAAAGAATTTCAACTATGTGATAAACGAATACGTTTTTTTCAACAAGAAAACAATATTGGTTCAAAAAACAATTTTAAATTTGTTTTAGATAAAGCATATGGAGAATATTTTTGTTGGTTAGCACAAGATGATGAAATCTTACCAGGATTTATTGAGAAAAATATCAAAGTACTAGAAGAAAATAAAAATGTAGTGTGTAGTTCTGGCCAAGTGGAATTGGTTGGAGAAAGATCAGAATTTATAAAAATTAAAAAAAATGATTCAGAATTTATAAAAATTTATAAAAAAATTTTGTTAAAATTTGCTCATGTTCAAAATATTCCAACAAATGATACATATGAAAAAAATGTTAGGCTGTATTTAAAAAAAAGAGGACATCAACATATTTTTTATGGGATTTATAGAACAAAGCAATTAAAAAAAATAATAGTAACAGAAATTGATCATGCATTTGATTGGGCATTAATTATTAATGCATTAAATTATGGGAATTTTTATGTGATTAATGAAACTCTTTGTAGAAGATATGATGGTGGGATATCAAGTAAAGGATTATTTAATTATGCCAAAGTTAATAAATTAAAAATTTTAGACATATTATTTTTGAATGGTAAATTTGTTTTATGGTGTTACAATAATCTTAATAGAAAAATTTTCTTAAGAAATTTAGATTATTTTATCTTCACCATATTTGAAGGGTTTTTTTATTTATCCATAGATATTTCAAGAAAAATATTAAAAAAAATATTTTAAAATACATAGTAAACAGTAGTGAATTTTAAAATAATATTGAGTACAATTTAATTACAAATTAAAATTCAAAAATATAGAGAACTTGTTTAATAAATTGAAAATAATTTTTGGTGGATTTAAAGATATCACTTCATTGGGTATTGCATCCTTTATCACTAATGCAATTGGAGGAGTTTTTTGGCTTTATATGGCATCAATGTTAGGTACAGAAAAATATGGAGAAATAAGTTATTTTATATCAATAGCAATTCTTGCATCTACAATAGCATTATTGGGAATGTCAACCACAGTCATAGTTTATACCTCAAAAGGAGTTAAAATCCAATCAACTGCATATTTATCTGGAATTATTTCAGCAATTACTACATCAATAATTTTATTTTATATTTTTATCAATGATGTAGGAATTAGTATTTACATTTTTGGTTTTGTTACTTTTACTTTAATCACTTCAAATTACTTAGGTCAAAAACTTTATTCAAAATATTCAAAAATAAATATAATACAAAAAATTTTACTTGTAATTTTTGCCGTTGGTTTTTATCATTTAATGGGGTTGGAAGGAATAATTTTAGGTATAGGGATTTCATTTATTCTATTTTTTGGAATTATTATAAAATCATTTAAAGAAATGAAAATTGATTATTCAATTTTTAGAAGTAGGTATAAATTTATTTTGAATAGTTTCTTACTAGATTTAACTAGAGCATCAAGCGGCTCAGTAGATAAATTAATTATTGCACCATTGTTAGGATTTGCGTTATTAGGAAATTATCAATTAGGAATTCAATATATTGCATTATTACATATTGTACCAGGTATTGTTTTTCAATATACATTAGCACATGATGCAATAGGTAATCAAAATAAGTCTCTCAAAAAAATTGTAATTTTATTTTCAGTACTACTTGCAATATTGTCAATAATTTTTGCACCTATTTTTGTACCAATTTTATTTCCAGAATTTGTTGAAGCCGTAGAAATAATTCAAGTTATGAGTCTTGCAATAATTCCAGCCTCAATTATTACAACAAATGCTTCAAAATATCTAGGTAGGACTGAGAGTAAAATTGTTTTAATCGGTTCAGGAGTTTATCTATGTTCTCAAATTATTTTAATTCTTATTTTAGGAACAATTTGGGGAGTTAATGGTGCAACTATTTCAATAGTAATTGCCACTACTATACATGCATTTTATTATATTATCATCAATAGATTTTTTGATAGTTCCAAAAATAAATAATTAGTCCATATGACTATCATCGGATTCAATAATTTTGAATTCGGGTAGAGGAATGATTAATTTTCCTCCATTTTCTAAATAAATTTGTTCACGATCTCGAAATTCTTTCTCAAAATGCCAAGGAAGAACTAAGTAGTAATCAGGTTTCATTAAATGAGATTCTTCTTCAGATATGATAGGAATATTAGTTCCAATAGTTATTCTACCCCATTTATCAGGATTTCTATCAGCAATAAATTTAATTAATTTTTCATCAAGATTATAAAATTGTAGAAGTGTGTTGCCTTTAGTAGAAGCACCATATCCATGAAAAATTTTTCCTTTAGATGTTTCAGTAGCAATGAAGCTTACAAGTTTATTTTTTTCAAGATTTATTTGTTCTATAAAAGCATCATATGGGATATTTGAATTAAGATTAAGTTTTTTTTCATTTTCTCGTAATTCAATAACACGGTTTAACGATTCTTGCTCAATAATTTTATTTTTTTGTTGAACAAAAATACGAAAGCTTCCACCATTAATATCATTTAATTGTACATCTGTAACTTTTAAATCAAATTTAGATAAAAGAAATTCTATGACTTCCAGATGATAGTATTCTAAATGTTCATGAACCATAGTATCAAAAGCATTTTGAGACAACATTAAAGGAAGGTATGACAATTCAAGGACCCAAATTCCATCAGGATGTAAAATTTTAGAAATATCTTCAACAAATTTATTTGGGTTTTCTAAATCATAAAACATAGCAATACTTGTTATGATTTTAGCTTTTTCATCACCATAATTTTTAATAAATTCTTCAGCTGAAAAAAATTCAGTGATTATTGTGGCACCACTTTCTTTAGAAAATTGAACCATATTTTTTGCAGGATCAAAACCAATGGATCTTACCTGTAATTTTTTATAATTTTGCAATAAAGTCCCATCATTACATCCAATATCTATTACAAAATCATTAGAATCTAATTGTATTTTTGATATAGCCTGTGTGACAATTTCATTTAGATTTTTTGGCATTGTTTGATTAATTCCTGAACGATAGAAATATCGATCATACATTAGATTTGGGGGAGTAGTGTGACGTAATTGTACCAATCCACAAGAAGTTGGATCATCTGTTTTATTACATCGGATTAATTCTAGAGGGATTTTTTCTTCAAATGGTATGACGTCATTAAATTTAGAAGTATAATTTGCCAAATACTGATCTCCTAAATTTAGAACAGGTGTGAGTTTTTCTGAGCCACAAATCCTACATGAATCTCTAGATTTAACAATCAACTAATTGAATAAAAAATGTTCCTTGTTATGAACATTTTGAATATTATAATAAATTTTTAGAATTTTTTTTGAACCAATGAAAAACTTCAGCCAATCCGTCATTAAGAAGTACTTTGGGAATCCAACCCAATGTTTTAATTTTAGAAGTATCACAGACTAATTCATCAGTATCATTATTTCGGACTAAGCTTGAATCAAATTCAATTAATTTAGAAGTTCCAGAAATGTGTAAAAGTTTATCACAAATATCATCAATAGAAAAGCTTTCGCCATAGCCAATATTAAATATTGAACATCCATTACTTTTGTTTTGAATTAAAAAATCAATGGCAGATAAAAAATCAGAAATATGTAAAAAATCACGTTTTGATTTAAGATTTCCTAAAATTATTTTTTCTGAAAATAAAATTTGATTAATGATACGAGAAATTAATGCATATGGTGGACTGTTAGAACCATAGATAGAAAAAGTCCTAACAATATCTATGTTCATACCATATAATTTTGCATATTCCTCACAAAGGGATTCTGCCTTAACTTTACTTTTAGCGTGAATTGAAATAGGATTAATTGAAGATTGTTCATTTATTGGAAGCGAATCTGGTTTTCCATAAACATGACTAGAACTAGCAAAGATCAAACTTGAGTCATTTTTACGTGCCAAATCTAAAATATTTTTTGTTCCATCAATATTAATTTCAAAACATTGCTTTTGGTTTTTTTCACAAAATTGAATATCAGTTAAAGCTGCAAAATGAAGGATAGTAGAGAAATCATAAGATAGATTTTTGAAATTTAAAATATCATCACCAATTTGTTCAATATTAGGATTTTTTGTTTTTCCATGAGAAATACTATAAATTTTTGTATTTTTTTTAAGAAAATATTGAGTCAGATGTGATCCTAAAAATCCATTTGACCCAGTAATAAGAATGGGTTCCACAATTAAGGATTTTTTAAATGCCATTAATATTTTAGATAAATTGACATTAACTGTTTAAATTTGGAATAATTTAAGAACCATCATGAAGCGTGCATTAATTACTGGAATCACAGGTCAAGATGGCGCTTATTTAGCAAAACTTTTGATATCTAAAGGTTACAAAGTATTTGGAACTTATAGAAGATTATCTACACCGAATTTCTGGAGATTACACTATTTACAAATTTATGATAAGGTAGAATTAATTCCAGGAGATATTATAGATTCAAGCTCTGTTTCACAAGCATTGGAAAAATCAAATCCAGATGAAATTTATCATTTAGCTGCTCAAAGTTTTGTTGATGTATCATTTAATCAACCATTGTATACAGGGGACATCACAGGGTTTGGTGCTGTTAGAATTTTAGAACAAATAAACAAATTAAATAAAAAAATAAAATTTTATCAAGCATCATCAAGTGAAATGTTTGGAGTAGATAAAACCTTATTAAAAAATGAAAAAACACCTTTCCATCCAGTTAGTCCATATGGTGTAGCAAAAGTATATGCATTTTGGATGGTTAACATGTATAGAAAAATTTATAACATTCATGCTTCAAATGGAATTTTATTTAATCACGAATCTCCAATTAGAGGTCTTGAATTTGTAACAAGGCATGTATCAAATGAAATTGCAAAAATTTCTTTAGGACTTTCTAAAGAACTATACTTAGGAAACTTAGCAGCAAGAAGAGATTGGGGATATGCTCCAGAATTTGTAGAAGGAATGTGGATGATGTTACAACAAAAAAATCCAGATGACTATGTATTATCTACGAATGAAAGTCATTCAGTAAAAGAACTTGTAGACGAAGCTTGTAAAATTGCAGGTATTTCTTCCTCAAAAATAAAACTTTCAAAAAAGAAATTAAGACCATATGATGTACCAGATTTGAAAGGAGATTTTTCCAAAGCAAAAAAGAAAATTGGATGGGTACCTAAAACTAAATTTAAAAAACTTGTCAAGTTGATGGTTGAAGAAGATATTAGTAGATGGGAAAGGTGGTTAAAAGGAGAACAATTTCCTTGGGATGCAGCAACATCTGGTGAAGATTCAAAAGTAATCAAAAATCTCAAAAAATAATAATTATTTAGATTCAATCACAGAAATGTAAATTGATTCAAGAATTTGGGTCGTTTTCTCCCAATTAAATTTTTTAGGGAGTATAAATTTTGAATTTTTTGAAATTTCGTCATATAATTTATCATTATTTAACAATAAATCTAATTTTTTTGCTAAACCATCAGAATTAATTTCTTTAACAATAATACCTGTTTTGCCATCCTCTAAAATTTCAGAATTAGATTGTACATCAAAAGCTATACAAGGGACACCTATAGATGCAGCCTCAAGTAATGAAAGTAAAAAAACATCTTCTAATGAAGGATGAACGAATATGGTTGTCTCAGATAACAAATTAATTTTTTCTTGTTCAGAAATCCACCCACGAAAACTCACTCTATTTTCTATCCCATAATCAATTGTTAATTGTTTAAGTTTTTTTAACATTCCAAAATCAGGTCCTGCTATTATCAAATCGATGTTTTGAGTTTTTATTTTTGAAAAAGCATTGATTAAAAGTTCAACATTTTTGGTTTTTGATAATCTTCCAATATAAACAATCTTTCTTCTAGAAGGATTTTTTATTTCTACTGGATAAACTTTCATTGCAGGAGGTAAAATTTTGATTTTATATTCTGGTATTTTATTATTCATGACACCATATTTTTCAGATAAAGATGAAACAAGAAATAAATTAATTCTTTTATTGAATTTTAACATAATAAAATTATGAAATTTCTTAAATAGGTTAAATGGAAATTTGTTAAATTGATGTAATGTGCCGTGTAAACTTATGATAATTGGTGCATTGATAGATTTTTTTTTGATCGTTAAATAATCTGTTATATAAAGAGGATATTCAAAAATATGAACTAGATCATATTGATCAAACTCTCTACTGACTAATAATTTTTTTAAATCAGGCATAAATCTATACTGTGGAAATTTAAAATTTTTAATTTTCAATTTTATAATTTTAGTAAATGGAATATCTAAATTATATTCGGTATCTGTGAGAAGTGAAACTTCATGTTTTTCTAAAAGAATTTCGGAAATATTAGAAACAACTTCATAGGTCCCAGTTTTGGTTGATAAACCTGTTGCAACGAATAATATTTTCATTACTTGATCCTATTATATTTCATCTTGAATAGAATATTTTTTCCAAACTTTAGTATCCAAACTCATGTCAATGGTCAATGGTGGTCCTGAATATTCTTTTAATGTCATAGATGTAATGTTAGGAGTAGTCATTTTTGCAAGGTCAAACATAGATAATTTTTTATCACCAACTACATGAACAATTCCTTTAATTCCATCTTCTATTACTTCTTTAACTCCTAAAGCTACTTGATTGGCAAATAGATAAGTTCCGAATCTATCAGTAAATGCTTTTGGATATGGCCATTGTTTTCTTCCCACAAAATTAGTTCTAATAATTATTGAATTATTAAATTGGAGCACTATTTGTTCTCCAAGTAATTTTGTCAATGAATAAAAATTCTCAGGATATGGGATTGAATTTTCATCATACATACCTGTATGGCCATCAAAAACACATGCAGTACTAATATAAACAAATTTACCTAAAGGATTTGAATTATAAAATTCATTAATTATATTTTTTGTCCCTTGAACATTAACTTGTATAGCTTGAATTTTATTTTCCTCACAACCTCTAACTGAGGTAAATGCAGCACAATGTATCACAGCATCTATTTTATTATTGCTAAAAATATTTTTGACAGAAGCAAGATCACAAATATCAAAATCTTTGTGTGTAGGTGAAATTGAATCAGGAAAAAGTATTTTTAGTTGTGAACCTAATTCTCCCGTTACTCCAGTAATTAGTATAGTCAATTATGATATTATAAAATTTTAGGCATAAAAAAATGTTCAGTAAAGATTACCATGTAAAATATTTATCACTTTTCTAGATGTTTTCCCATCACCTAAAGCTTCTTTCCATTGCCAATCAGGCTTGCCTGACGTGATAGATTCAGTTGAACGTAAGATATTTTCAGGTATCAACCCAGATAGAATGTTAGATCCTGCTTCTATAATTTCAGGCCTTTCGGTGGTTTCTCTAATTGTAACACAAGGCTTTTTAAAATACAATGCCTCTTCTGGAACAGTTCCAGAATCAGTCAGTAGACAGAAAGCATTTTTTTCTAAATAAGTAAAATCAAAAAACCCCAGAGGATCAATTAATTCTATTCCTTTAGGAATTTCAATATTTTTCATTTTACTAGTTGTTCTAGGATGAATTGGATAGATGATTTTTTTGCCAAATTTTTGATGTATTTTTTCTAGTCCGGAAAAAATATTCTTTAAAGACTTTAGATTATCTACATTTTCACTTCTATGGGCTGTAACAAGGAAATAATTATTTTTTTTGAGTTTTAGTTTTTGAAGAATTTTACTTTTTTCAATTTTTGGCATATAATGTTCAATTACTTCAATAATTGGATTTCCAATAACAAATATTTTACTAGGATGAATATTTTCTCGGATTAAATTTTCTCTGGAATAAGGAGTATAAGGTAATAATACGGTAGAAAGATGATCAATCATCACTCTATTTTTTTCTTCAGGCATTCTAAAATCATAACTTCGCATTCCTGCCTCAAGATGAGCAATTTTGATTCCTTGATGTGCAGCTGGAATTGCAGAAAGTCCACTATTTGTATCACCCAAGATTAACAAAATATTAGGTTTTTCTCTTTTTAACAGTTTTTCAGTTTTTACAATTACATCTGCTACTTCAACTCCATACGCTTCAGTATTTACTTTCAAATCATAGTCAGGCTTTCTAATTTTTAAATCATCAAAGAAAACTGAATTAAGTTCTTTTGTGTAGTTTTGACTTGTATTTACCATCACATGCTCGAAATTAGTATCTAATAATGCAAAAATTCGACTAAGCCTAATTATTTCAGGTCTTGTGCCAAAGATAGACATTACTTTCATCAGATATCGGCTCTCTTCATGAATGAATTAAAAAGCTATTGCTAAAATGTCTTGTTCAAACTTCTCATCAATGATCAGTTTAAAATTCTAATATAATTAGCCTTGAATTTTCATTAAAGAAAGGTTAAAAATTTGTTTAAAAGTTTTTCAGATAAAATTTTCCAGTCATGATGTTTATGTGCATAGTCTAAAGCCTGCTTTCCTAATTGATTTAACCTATTTTTGTCTAACAATAAAGTAGATAATGTTTTAGTAAAATTCTGCGAATCAGAATAAAGTATGCCATATTTTTCATCTGGCAATAATTCTTTAGTTCCAGATAAAGGAGTAGAAAGTACAGGTTTCCCACAAGCAAAATATTCTATAATCTTAGTTGGAAGGATTCTATTAGTGACATAATTAATCTCAAAAGGGTTAATGCAAATATCTGCCAATGAAATATACTTTGGAATTTCTTTTTGTGGAATGAAATTTGTTAAAATTATTTTAGATTCTAATTTTTTTGAAATTACAAGTTTTTCTAATTTATCATATGATGGGCCACCTCCAACTATAATTAATTTAACATTTTGAGTTTCATTTTCAATTATATTAAAATTATTTACAAGTTCCATTAATCCAGCAAAAGGGTATATTGTACCAACAAAAACAATAACATTATCATTTTCAGATATTCCAAGTGAGTCTCTAAAAGAAATATCTTTTTCAAGTGGTTTAAAATTATCAGTATTGATACCAAGAGGAAAGTATTCAACAAATTCTTTTTTTGCTCCCATTTCAGTTGCAAATCTAGACATATCAGGGGTAGTGGTTAAAACTTTAAGGGAATTTGATAAAACTATACTTTCATATTTTTTTGCTAAATTTTTTAATATTGGAATTTTTACTAATCCATGAGCTATATCAAGAAGTCTAAATATTACTGGAATTTGTAATTCTTTTGCAATTTGCAAAGTTTGAATGCCGTTTGTAATTGAACCATATAAAAAAATTATATCAATTTTATTTTTAAGAATAGTTTCTTTAATAGTTTTTTTACATGTTAAAAAATGTGAAATTCTAGTTAGACCTTTAATTAAAATAGACGGTGGATGGATAAGGGTAATTGAAGCATCATCATACACTCTAGAATAGTTATGAATTGTTTTAGATCTAAATCCAGAAATAAAGATTTTATTTTTACTATCTGGACAATCAATTACAAATACATTATGACCAGATTTAGAAAATAATTCTGATAAATGATGAGGTTCAAAAATTACTTTATTTGTCCAATCTATTTCATGAATAACTAAAATATTCATATTTAATCATGATTTTCCTTAACTAGGGTTACAAGAGTATACAAAATGATGGATGTTAATAAAGAAATAGTTCCAAATATTATAAAACCAAATCCAATAATGGATGTACTCAATAAAATTTGTCGAGTTTCTGAAAATCCTTGAATCGTCATTATTATAAAAAATAGGCCAATTACTAAAAAAATTAATCCAGGAATACCATAAAATTTTAGAGGGTGTTCAATAGAAATAATTTTTAAAGTTTTCATAATTAACAAAATCCCATTGGCTTATTGTATTTATTTAAATTATTTTTATTATCAGAAATATATCGTTCAAAAGAAGTAAACTCAAATTCTTGAATTAATTTGGTCATTTTATCAAATGCTTTTTTAATATTATAAAATGTGATAAAATTATCTATGAATGGTAAAGAAATTTTTGGCATTAATTCAGGCGCTAATTCCCAAGAATGAATATAGAATGTTGCAGGTTGGCTAATTTTATTAATTTGATTGATAGCAGAACGAATTAAACCTAAAGGTAAAGCTCGAAGATAAAATCCCCCACCTGCAGGAATTTGTTTAGATAAAAAATTTGTTGTCAATAAAGGAAATTCTAGTAATTTACCTGAATTATCATTTTTTTCAAGAGATTTACTGGATATAAAATAAGGAGTATGTTGGGCATTTTCAACACCATATAACCTAGTTTTAGCAGGCACTATACTAGTGTCATAAAGATAACCATGAGATTCCAAAATATCAATTGCCCAAGAAGTATTAGAAGAAAGAGAGAAACTAGGTGCCCTAAAACCTTTAGATTTTTTATTTGTTAATTCTGAAAATTTTTTAAGTTCATCAGAAAAAATTTCTTTATAATTAGTTTCATCCAATCTATTATGAAACATTGTATGAAATCCAATTTCATGTCCATTTTCAAGTATTTTATCTAAGAGTTCAGGTTTGAATTCTAATAATTCACCAACAACAAAAAATGTTGCATATGTATCATTTTTCCGTAGCCAATCAATTATTTTATCAATCGCATTAACAATCAAGGGTTCAAAAGATTCTTGTTTATAATATTTTTTAATTAATTCAGGATGGTACCAATCTTCAAAATCAATTCCTAATAAATTCAATTTTTTTACCTACAATTTACATTGTAAAAAAAGATCAATGATCAATTTTTTTTACAACCCTCGCTGGATTTCCTAGCGCAACACAGTAATCTGGAATATCTTCACCTACCACACTACCTGCACCAATCATAGAATATTCTCCAATAGTTACACCTGCAGTTATAATACAACCAGGAAAAATTACAGAGCCCTTTTTTATAATTACGGGTGCTACTTTACGTGGAAAAAGTTTTTTGAGTTTAATACTAGCTGTAGGATTTACATGAGCAAAAATCATTGAATTGTTTCCAATAGTTACATTATCTTCAATTTTAATTAATTGTGGATAAACAAGATCAATTAGAACATAAGGTGAAATATGACAAAAATTTCCAATGTCTACACCTCTAGCACGTTGCATTTTAATTATAAAACTAGACAAAGGTGTAAAATATGCTAATGAATGTAAAAGCCAAGTTTTAATAAATTTACATTTTAAATTAAATTTACCAAATATTCCTTTAAAACCATAATACTCTAAAACTTCATTTTCATTTAATGAATAAGGATTATCAACATCTTCCAATATATCTATTAAAAAAATAAAACCACGTCTAAAAGGTTTCTGATAAATAATGTGAATTAATCGTTAATGTAATTAATATGAAAAAAGAGTATTAGTTATCATGCCTGAAGAAAATTCACTCTCACATTATATCAATAAATCTAATGAAATCACAAAAGTGTTTGATAAAAAAATTAGAATCGCTCTTTTGTCAAGCTTTACAATTAACGGATTAAGTGAAATTCTCAAAGTCAAATCTGCAGAAAGAAATATTTCTTGTACGGTCTATGAAGCTCCATACAACCAATATTCTCAACAAATACTAAATAAAAAAAGTGATCTTTACAAATTTTCACCAAATATAACATTTTTAATTTTAGATACAAGGAATATTTTTGGAGAAATTTTTCGTTTTCCTTATTCTATTTCTCATTTAGAAAGAGCAAAAATTGTAGAAAATAAAATTAATGAAATTAAAAACTTATTAGATAAATATATTAAAAATTCAAATTCAAAAATTATCGTAACAAAATTAAATATTCCTTCATTTTCTCCAAATGGAATTTTTGAATCAAAAACAGAATATGGTTTTTATAATATGATCGAAGATTTTAATAAACAAATAATAAATAATTACTTTAATTCAGAAAATGTCTTTGTTTATGATTTTGATAAATTTATAACAAAAAATGGAGAAGATAACGTTTTTAATTATAGCCAATTCTTTTTTGGAGATTTAAAAATATCCATGGAGTTTTTACCTTTGTTAGGACAAGATTTAATGAAATATGTTATTGGGTATCTTGGGATAACAAAAAAATGCATAGTATTAGATCTTGATAATACACTTTGGGGAGGAATTGTTGGAGAAGATGGTTTTAATGAAATTAAGTTAGGTCCTGAACCACCAGGCAATGCATTTATGGAATTTCAACGTGTATTACTCTCATTACATCAAAGAGGAATTATTTTAGCAATTAATAGTAAAAATAATTTTGAAGATGCAATCAAGGTAATTAGAGAACATCCCCATATGATCTTAAAAGAAGAACATTTTGCTGCGATGCGCATTAATTGGAATGATAAGGTTAGCAACATGAAGGAAATAGTTAAAGAAATCAATATCGGATCAGATAGTTTAGTTTTCATAGATGATGATCCAGTTAACAGAGAATTTGTAAAATCAATTTTTCCAGAAATACTAGTTGTTAATTTATCAAATGATCCATCATCATATGTACTTGAAATTGAAAATCTTATTGATTTTAGTGTTTTAAAAATTACAGATGAAGATAGAAACAGAGGAAAAATGTATTTAAAAGAAAGAAAAATAATTGAATTGGAGAAAACAAGTATAGATCTTCAAACATTTCTTAGTCAACTTAATTTAAAAATTATTATTAAAGATGTAAATGAATTTACTTTACCAAGGGTGTCACAATTAATATTAAAAACTAACCAATTTAATTTAACAACAAAAAGATATCAAGAGAGAGAGGTAGAAAAAATGATTCTAGATTCAAATTTTATTGTAACGTCTGTACAAGTAGAAGATAAATTTGGAGATAATGGAGTTACAGGGGTATTCATCATTAAAAAAGAAAATAAAAAAGAATGGAGAATAGATACATTTCTAATGAGTTGTAGAATTATGGGGAGAGATATAGAAAAAGGAATTATGACGTACATTATTAATAAAGCAAGAGCAAATAATATTGAAAAAATAAATGCAGATTTTATTCCAACACAAAAAAATAAACCGATTGAAAATTTTTTGTCAGATCATAAATTCAAAAAAAATGGACAATTTTGGACATATATAGTAAAATCAGAAATTAAATTACCAGAATATCTTAGTATGGAGATAAAATAATGTCAAAAAAACTATATGAAATAATTTCACGAGTAATGAAAATAGATATTTCAAGTATATCGGATGAATTAGGACCAAAAACCATTGAAAATTGGACGTCATTTAATGGATATGTCTTGCTTAATGAATTAGAAACAGGGTTTAATGTAAAATTTACCATTGATGAAGTAATAGATGTTAAAAATATTATGGATATTAAGAGACATTTAACAAATAAGGGAATTAAACTAAATGAATAATCCATTAGAATATTCATTTGATGAAATTAAAATAGGATTAGAACATCATTTTGAAATAAGTATTGATGAAAAACTAGAACGAGATTTTGCAAAAATTTCAGGAGATTTTAATCCACTACATATGGATGAACAATATGCTAAGAAAACTAAATTTGGAAAAAGAGTATGTCATGGAATGTTATTAGCATCATTTTTTTCAAGATTAGTTGGAATGTATTTACCGGGAAAAAATGCGTTATATTTTTCTCAAAATTTAAATTTTATAGGACCATGTTTCATAGGAGATATAGTTATTGTAAAGGGGAAAGTAATGAATAAAAGTGAAGCTACAAAAATGATCAAAATAGAAACTACTATTAAAAATAATACAGGAAAGTTATTGGTTGAAGGAATCGCACAAGTGTTGGTTACATAAATAAAATGTTTAAACAAATAGGAATTGGCATAGATATTGCAGATGTAGAAAAATTTGAAAAAATAAAATTTGAAAAAAAACCTGAATTTTATAAAAAGATGTTTTTACCTTCTGAAATTTCATATTGTTTAAAATACAAAAATCCTTATGAAAGATTTGCAGGTAAATTTGCTATAAAAGAAGCTACAATAAAAGCAATCAAAGAAAAAATTAGTCTATTAGATATTGAAACAATGCATATAAAATCAAAACCCAATATAAAAATTCAAAAAATTAAAAAACAATATGAATTTCAAATTTCTGTAAGTCATGATAAAAAAATTGCGGTTGCAGTTGTAATATCATTTAAAAATAAAAATAATTAATTATTAAGAGTAATTTTTTCTTAATTTTTTATTTCTCATTAGTTTAACCATAGCATAAAGAAGAATCGAAGATTGTATTAGAATAATTCCAAAAATTATAGAACCAACTCCAATTATAGCAGAGCTAAGAAGAATTTGTCTAGTTTCTGTAAAAAGATTAACTGTGAAAATAAGAAAACCTAAACCAATTAATAGAAATACAAAACCAGGTATTCCATAAAATTTTAAAGGATGTTCCATTGAAATAAATTTAAGAGTACTAATCAATACAGATGAAGCATGAGATATAGGATTATGAGTAGAAGTATCTCCATGATATAAAATAATTATTGGAACTTCAACAATTTTTAATCCCTGCTTACTTGCTTTAATCAATATTTCATTTGAAACACCCATTCCAGATTCAGAGGGTGTGACATTTTCAATAACATCCTTACCATAACCTCTAAAACCACTTTGTGAATCAGTAATATTTTGCTCCAAAGAAGTATTTGCTAATTTTGTAAGAATTTTAATTCCTATTGTTCTGTATGATGGAACATTTTTTCCACCATTATTTAAAAACCTTGAACCTATAACAATATCAGCCTTACCAGTTTTTAGAGGTTCCAAAACAATTTGAATATCTTCAATTCTATGTTGTCCATCAGAATCTAAAGTAATTAAAAATTCAGATTTTTCTTCACGTGCTTTTAAAAAAATTGAACGAATTGCAGCACCATATCCTAAATTTGTTTCATGCTGAACAACCAATACGCCCATTTCTTTAGCAATTTTTGCAGTTGAATCATTTGATCCATCATCACATACAATTATTTTATTAGTAATTTTCTGTAATTTTTTTATAATTTCTGAAATATTTTTTTCTTCATTATATGCAGGGATTCCAACGGTAATTTCCATAGAATACACTACATATCTTTCTTTAACATTCTAAAACCATCATAACACATTTTCAAATCCTTCATACTTCTAATTTTTAAAAATTTGTTGAGAATATAAGAAGGTCTGAAATAATATTCCTTATAGGCTTGGTTTGCCCAAGATGCTAAATCACTAGCTGATAATGAATTTGTAATTAAAATAGGTGCTTGTATCCCACCAACACCAACACCAGAATATACAAATTGATCCCAAGCATCATCTAATTTTACTAATCCAGATTTTACTGCTTCATCATATAATTTATTTCCAGGAAATGGCATTGTGATTGCAAACATAGCATATGTACAATTTAATTTTTTTGCAAAATCAATTGTTTTACGAATTGTTTCAGGGGTTTCTTTTGGTAGTCCAATCATATAGTACCCTACAGTTTCAATTTTTGCATTATGTGTCCATTTTATTGCATTTTCAGCTTGTTCTAATGTAGCAGTTCCTCCTTTTATCTCATGAATAAATTCACCATGCTCAATTCCATAAGACATCATTCGGCATCCAGCTTTTTTCATAGCATAAAGCATTTCTTGATCTACCAAATCAACTCTAGTTTCAGCATCCCACACTAAATTAAATCCAAGATTTTCTGGAGTCATTTGATCTAAAAGTTTCATTGTGGCTTTTCTGTTAAGTGACATTACATCATCATAAAATGTGAGCTCCTCTATCCCATATTCTGAATGAAGATATTTAATATGATCAATTACATATTCAGGAGATTGGTTTCTAAATTGTAGTCCAAAACTATTTTCTCTATTACAATAATTGCAAAAGAATGGACAGCCTCTACTCCACATTATACTAGACCATCTTTTACCAGTACTTTTTGGCGGATGCGGATGATATCCATCTGGGAAATGTGGTAATTTATGATATGCAGGATATGGTAATTCATCCATATTTTTAATATAAGAACGAGGAGATGTTGGAACTATCTTGCCATTAGATCTTATGAATAATCCAGGAATTTCTTCCAAAGGATTACCTAAAACAATTTCTTCAATTTGTCCTTCACTTTCATCATATGAAATAATATCTAAAGCAGGACATTTGTTTAATGTAACATTAGCGAGGACTGCATGTGGTCCACCTAAAACAGTTAGAATATTAGAATTAACTTCTTTAACAGCAGTTGCAGCCTCTAATGCAGGATTTGCAAAAGGGGTAAAAGCACTAAATCCAACAAAGTCAGGATTATGTTTTTTTACAGCCATTTTTACATCGTAAACATAATTTTTTGAAAAATTTCCATCGAGAATATCTAAAACACTAACATCTGGAAGACGTTCTAAAACACCTGCAAGATAAGCAAGGCCCAATGGGGGTTGAGGGTGAGGATCTGCATCAGAACCCCCTTGAAGAGCATTTGAACCAGTAGGAGGACGCGTAAGAAGAATTTGCTTGTATTTCATTCAATTTTATATAAAAATTTTCTTATATAAACATCTAGGGTCTTTTATATCTAAACTAATTTCTAAATTAATTTATAAGATTTTGTAGGATTGGAATAGAATGGATGAAGAGAATATTTCAATAAATAATGTATCATCAAAAAGGGAATTTTCGATTAATGTAATAATTTCACTTATCATTATTGGAACCGTAGGATTGATCCTAAGAATTTTATTCCTACACGAGGATCTTCCTCTAATTTCGGATAATTTCCTGTATTTTAGATATTCAATTGATTTGTTAGTAGGGTATGACTCTCCAACGGATGTAGTTTTAAACAACGGATGGTCACTATTTTTGTATCCATTTTTTGCAGTATTGAATTCAAATAATTTTATGGATTATATGATGCTGCAAAAATATCTGAGCATAATTCTTTCAGTTTTAACAATTATTCCAATTTATTTTTTATGTAGACAATTTTTTAATAAACAATATTCATTAATTGGTTCTACAATATTTATTTTTGAACCTAGAATTATACTAAACTCATTATTTGGAATTACAGAACCACTTTATCTCATAGCTTTGACAACATCAATATTTTTATTTTTGAATAAAAAAAATTATTTACAATATGCATCATTTGCATTTCTTGCTAGTGCATCCGTAATTCGTTCAGAAGCATTATTTATTATCCCAATATTTTATATTATGTTTTTTATTAAAAGTGGAATAAATAAAAAAACAATTATTAATTTAATAATTATTTCATGTATTGTAATTAGCATATTATTACCTGTATCAATATTACGAAATGAACAAATGGAAACAAATGGAATTACAGATAGAATTTCTTCTGGAATAATGCATGTTTCATCTACAAATCAAAATACCTTAAGCAACATAATATCATTTTTTGTTAATGGATTTATCAATATGATCAAATTTTTAGGTTGGTCTCAGATTCCATACTTTATTTTATTTGTTCCAATAGGGTTTATATTATTTTTAAAAAATTTACAGTTTAAACAAAAAACATTGCTAGTTATTGGACTGGGTTCAATAATTCCTTCACTTTATGCCTATTCTGTTCCAGCCTTAGATTCACGTTATTTATTTGCATTATATCCAATATTTACTGTTATTTCTTTATACTCTATTAGATATTTTTTTATTAAATTTAAAGCACAAAAAATATTTTTAATATTAATTTTTTCAATAATTCTTTCTTCATCTATATTTTATTTAATTTGGAAAGATATAGATTCAGAACATGAACTTGAAGCATATAATTTAGCATTTGAAGTTTCAAAAATTGCAAAAATAGTGAATGCATATCCACCAGAATCTAGTTATCTCCCAATAATTTCTTTAATTGAAATTAATGATTTTCCAATAAAAAGTGAAGACTATCTCAAAAAAAGATTTGTAAACTTCCATTATGATAAAATAAATTCATTACAAGAAATGTTAGAAGAGGGTAGAAAAATGGGTATGACACATTTAGTTATTGACGAAAAGGAAAGTAGAGCAGTGTATTTAAAAGAAATTTTCAATAATGAAGAGAAATATCCATATTTAATTAAAGAATTTGATTCAAAATCATCGGGTTATACGTATCATCTAAAAGTCTTTAAAATAGATTATGAAAAAATAATTAGATTAAATTGAAAGTAGTAATTTTAGCAGGAGGGTTTGGTACAAGAATAAGTGAAGAAACAGTACTTAAACCAAAACCATTGATCGAAATTGGAGGTATGCCACTTTTATGGCACATTATGAAAACATATTCTTCTCATGGGATAAATGATTTTATCATTTGTTGTGGCTATAAAGGGTATTTAATAAAAGAATATTTTGCAAATTATGCTCTACACATGTCAGATGTTACAATAGATATTCAAAAAAATGAAACAGTTGTTCATAAAAATTTGGGCGAACCATGGAAAGTTACCTTAGTAGACACTGGAATAAAAACTATGACTGGGGGAAGATTGAAACGAGTTAAACAATATCTTTCAAATGAAACTTTTTGTTTTACATACGGTGATGGATTAAGTGATGTAGATATTACAAAATTAATTAATTTTCATCGTACAAAGAAAACTAAAGCAACAATTACTGCGGTTCAACCACCAGGAAGATTTGGAGTTCTAAATATGGAAAAAGACAAAATTTTAGATTTCAAAGAAAAACCAGAAGGAGATGGAAATTGGATTAATGGAGGATATTTTGTGTTAGAGCCATCAATTTTTGATTATATTGAAAATGATTCAACTATTTGGGAACAACAACCTTTAGAAAAATTAGCAAAAGATGATCAGTTATCTGCTTTTAAACATACAGGTTTTTGGCATCCACTAGACACACTAAGGGAGAAAAATAATTTGGAGAAATTATGGAGTTCAAATAAAGCTCCATGGAAAAATTGGTAATGAATGAAAAAGAATGGAATGGAAAAACAGTATTAATCACAGGACATAGTGGATTTAAAGGGAGTTGGCTTTCACTGTGGTTACAAAAATTAAATGTTAATGTGATTGGTTATTCAAAATCTATTCCTACAAAACCTAGTTTATTTGAATTAGCAAATATTGATGAAGGAATGACATCAATTTTTGATGATGTTAGAGATTATCAAAAATTAAAAAGCATTATTAAAAAATATCAACCTGAAGTGATTTTCCATATGGCAGCTCAATCATTAGTCAGAGAATCATATAAAGAGCCAATTGAAACTTTCTCCACAAATATTATGGGGACTGTAAATATTTTAGAATCAATAAGACAAATTGGAAAACCATGTGTTGTGATAAATGTTACAAGTGACAAATGCTATCAAAATACAAACAAAATAGAACCATATACTGAGGAAGATCCTATGGGAGGCTATGATCCATATAGTAGTAGTAAGGGTTGCTCTGAATTAATTACATCAGCATTTAGAAATTCATTTTTTGATATTTCAAAATCAAATCAACAAAAAATATCAGTTGCATCAGTAAGAGCTGGTAATGTAATAGGAGGTGGGGATTGGTCAAAAGATAGATTAATTCCAGATGTAATGAAAGGTTTTTTAAAAAATGAAAAAATTCAAATTAGAAATCCTGACTCTATAAGACCTTGGCAATTTGTGTTAGAACCATTAAATGGATATTTGTTACTTGCAGAAAAATTATTAAATAAAAAATTTGAATTTGCCAGTTCATGGAATTTTGGTCCGGATGAAAATAAAACATTTAGTGTTAAAACCATTTTAGATAAAATTAGAACAAAATGGGGACTAGAAACATTTGTAGAATTTAAAACTTCAAATATACATGAAGAAAATAATTTAGTTTTAAATTCAGATAAAGCAAAGAAAAACCTAAATTGGCAACCTAAAGTAAATATTGATTTAGCAATAGATTGGATTGTGGAATGGTATAAGACTTATCATGAGAATAAGGACATTAGAAAAATTAGTGAAAATCAAATTGAAAAATATTTAAAATTATAAAATAATATTTGAAGCTACTTTTTTATCAATGATTAAAAGCATAATGATATATGAAAATTGAAAAATGTGGAATTGAAGATGCACATATTATAACAATTGATAAAATTAGTGATGACCGAGGGTTTTTTTCAAGAATTATGGATAAAAAACAATTTGAAGAGGCAGGATTGAATTTTGATATTGTACAATGTAATACATCTTATAGTAATTTCAAAGGTACCATGCATGGATTACATTATCAAATTTCAACATATGCTGAAGAGAAAATTATCAGATGTACAAGTGGTAAAATTTTCGATGTAATGATAGATACAAGAGAAAATTCAAAAACATTCAAAAAATGGTCAGGTGTTGAATTAACAGCATCAAATCGTAAAACACTTTATGTTCCAAAAGGATGCGCACATGGATTTGTCACGTTAGAAGATAATACAGAGGTTTTTTATCAAAATACACAAGTTTTCAACCATGAATTTGAAAGGGGTATAAAATGGAATGACCCATCCTTTGATATCAAATGGCCTATCAAACCAACAATTGTATCTAAAAAAGATAATTCTTGGGAACGTTTTAAAGAATAGAAAATAATGAAAAAGTGAAAAGTTTTGAAAGATATAGAGTTTGAAAAAAGAAATAAAGAATTTTTAAAAAATATGCTTAAAGATAAAGAATTAAGAGAATTAACAAGAAAATGGTTTGATAAAGCATTTCCATATGAATATTCATATCACTTTACATGGTTAGGACGTCCAATTTTTCAATTTCCTCAAGATTTAATTGCACTACAAGAATTAATTTGGAAAATAAAACCTGAATTAATAATTGAAACAGGAATTGCACGAGGTGGATCAATTATCTTTTCTGCATCAATGCTAGAAATGATTGGAAAAGGAGAAGTTGTAGGCGTAGACATAGATATTAGAAAACACAATAGAGTAGAAATTGAAAAGCATCATTTATCTAAAAGAATCACAATGTTAGAAGGTCCATCTACAGATAAAAAAATTATTAGTAAAGTAGAAGAAATTGCTAAAAATAAAAAGAGTGTTTTGGTCTTATTGGATTCAAATCATACACATGAACATGTCTTAAATGAATTAAAAGCATATTCTCCTTTTGTAAAAAAAGGTGGTTATGTAATTGTGTATGATACAATGGTTGAAGATATGCCCGAAAATTCATTTCCAAATAGACCATGGAGTAAAGGAAACAATCCAAAAACAGCAGTGCGTGAATTTTTAGAAAAAAATAATAGATTTAAAATTGATAAAAAAATTGAAGAAAAATTGTTAATTACATCAGCACCTGAAGGTTATCTAAAATGCATCAAATAGAAAAAATTCCAGTGTTTAAACCAGAATTAGGAGAAGATGCTATTGAGCACATTAGGAAAGGTTTTGAATTAGGGTGGTTAGGAATGGGCTCAATTACTAAAGAATTTGAAGATAGAATATCAGAATTTTTAAAACTAAAAGACAGATATGTTTTATCTACAAATACAGGCACATCAGCTTTACATCTTGCATTAAAAAATGCCAATGTAGGACCAGGTGATGAGGTCATTACGCCTTCATTTAACTGCGTAGCAGATCATCATGCCATACGTATGACAGGGGCAGATGTTGTAATGTGCGATATCAAAGAAGAGAATCTAGGAATTGATTGTGAAAAAATGGAGAAGTTAATTACTGAAAAAACAAAAGCAGTAATCCCATTACATTATTCCGGAATTTCATGTGATCAAAAAGAAGTTTATGAAGTTGCTAAGAAATATAATTTAAGAGTTATAGAAGACTGTTGTCATGCCTTTGGAACAGAAATTTCTGGAAAAAAAATTGGAAGTTATGGGGACATGGCAGTATTTAGTTTTGATCCAATTAAAACAATAACGTCAGTAGATGGAGGATGTCTTGTAATTAACAATAAAGAAGATCTTGAAAAATTACAACAAATGAGATTATTAGGAATGGATAACGATACTTTTGCAAGATATAAAGACAAAAGATTATGGACTGGGTATGATGTATCAGTGGAAGGGTATAGATATCATTTAAACAACATTCTAGCAAGTATTGGAATTTCACAAATTAAAAAAGTAAAAGAAATAATTTCCAGTAGACAAGAAGTGTGTAAAAAATACAATAAATCTTTCAAAAAATTAAGTGGTGTGATTATTCCAAATTCAAATTATTCAGATGTTTCACCATTTTGTTATGTTTTAAGAATTTTGGATAATAAACGTGAAAAACTCATAGAATTTTTAAAAAATCATTCAATAGATACAGGAATTCATTGGACTCCTGCACATAAATTTTCATATTTTTCAGATGTAAAATGTGGAGATTTAGAAATTACAGAGAAAATTAGTTCTGAAATTTTAACAATACCTTTACATTCAAATATGAAAAATGAATATGTTGAAAGAATAATAGATTCAATTACAGAATTTTACAGAAATCAAAGCAATGCTTGAAAAAAGAAATCATGTTCTAAGTATAGGGCTTCCAGTTCATAATGGTGAAAAATTTATTCGTAAAGCAATAGAATCAATTCTATCACAAACATTTACAGATTTTGAGTTAATAATTTCCAATAATGCATCTACAGATTTAACGGAACAAATTTGTAATGAATATAAAGAAAAAGATAATAGAATTAAATATTTTTATCAAAAACAATATTTTGATTGGGTAGGAAATTATAATTTTGTTTTAGATAAAGCAAAAGGCAAATATTTTGTATGGTTATCTGCAGATGATTTTTGGGAATCCACATTCTTAGAAAAAAATATCAATATTTTAAATTCTGATAAAAACATTGTAGGGAGTTCAAGTGATGTGAAAATGTTTGGAAAAATGAACAAAAATTTGAAGAAGATATCTTTAGATAAATATGGTAATCAAGAAAAATTTCAATATGTAATTCCTATCAAGGGAACATATGAAGAAAAAGTTAAGACTTTTTTAGAATTTGGATGGGTTGTTAACATGTATTCCATATTTAGAACAGAAATATTGCGTAAAAGTATGATTAAAGGTAAACCATTTGCCGTTGCAGATTTTACAATAATTTTGAATGTTTTAAAATATGGTGATTTAGAAGTAATAGATGAATTTCTTTCACACAGATCAACTGAAGGGTGGACTTCAACTGAATCTTTTATAGAATTACTTAAAAAAGAGAATGTTGGATTAATGGGGATAATTTTTCCTTATGCAAAATTTACAGGTTGGTGTCTAAAAAATTTAGGTTTGAAAATATTTTTGAAAAACCTAAAATGGTTTTTAGTAATTAATTATAGAAGTGAGAGAAAGATTTTTCGTGAATTATTATATAAATTGAAAACATAGTCTAGAATAAAACTAATGTTAAATTGATTGCCTAACAAATAATTTTATTGTCAAGTATTTTTCATACTGAAAATATGATTATTAGTCAATTTTTATCAATTAAGTGATATAATTGGCTTAGATTTTAATAATATTAGAAAGTGGATAAAAAGTACTATTGGAACAAAATATTGAGCAAAATACAAAAATTAAAGTGAATAGTTCTCAATTCAATTATCAATATAAAAAAAGAATTCACTTTCCATTTAGTATTAGTCTATTAGTGACTTATTTAAAATCAAAAACACATATTGATAAGAATTTCAAATTTGAAAAAAGTTTTATTTTCAGAAATGAAGTTGAAAAAAATATTGAGCAATGTAAAGATTCAGATATTTTGATGTGTTCTTGTTATGTATGGAATTGGGAAGTAACAACCAAACTTGCTAAAGGAGTTAAAAAAATAAATCCTAAATGTACAATAATTTTTGGAGGTCCACAAATTCCAGATATTTCAGATGGCTTTTTTGAAAAATACCCATTTGTAGATATTATTTGTCATGGCGAAGGAGAATTAATAATTGAAAATATTTTTAATGCATTTTTAAAAGATCAAGACTATTCAAGTGTTTTAGGTATTGAAACAAAAAAATTAAAAAACTTACCTCAACCTAGAATTGATGATTTTTCAACTCTTCCTTCACCTTATTTAACAAATACAATATGGGATTTAGTAGAAAAACGAGAAGATATAGAATATGTAGGTTCATGGGAAACTCTAAGAGGTTGCCCCTATCAATGTACATTTTGTGATTGGGGAAGTGCCACAGCATCAAAGGTAAGGAAATTTTTGGATGAAAAAATTGATAAAGAAATTGAATGGTTTAGTGAAAATAAAATTGCATATATTGATTGTTGTGATGCAAATTTTGGTTTATTTGAAGAACGAGATTTAAAAATTGCTCAAAAACTTAGTGATGTTGCATTAAAAAAAGGATATCCGCAAACATTTCATCCTACATTTGCTAAATTTTCATCAGAGAGACTAATACCAATAGCAAAAACATTGCAATCATCAGGATTATTACGAGCAGTTACACTTGCAGTTCAATCAATGGATGAAACCACATTGGATATAATAAAACGTGCAAATGTAAAATATGACGAATGGACATCTTTAACAAAATCTTTTAGAGATGCTGGAATTCCAACATATACCGAATTAATAATGGGTCTTCCAGGAGAAACTCTAGATAGTTTCAAAGAAGGGTTAGAAACAATAATTACGGATTCAAAAATTGGTTCAATCTACATGTATAACTGTGCAGTATTACCTAATGCACCAATGAATGTTCCAGAGTATAAAGAAAAACACAAAATCAAAACACTTCGATCACCAATTTACCTTCAACATTCTGGAGTTAAAGAAAGAGGGATGCCAGAATACGAATATCTAGCAGTTGGTTCTTTTTCATATACTCTTGATGACTTGAAAGAAATGTATCTATATTCATGGATAATTCAAACTTTTCATAGTTTAGGAATTTTAGAATATATCGCAAATTATTTCCATATTGTAAAAAATACAAAATATCGAGATTTCTATGAGACATTTTTAGAATTCATGAGATCTGAAGATTCTTACTTTGCAAAAGAATATTCATTTATTGCGAAGTATATAGACAAAGGTTATTCAGGAAATGGGTGGGATCATTATGATCCAAACTTAGGAGAAATTTACTGGCCTGTTGAAGAAGCAACCTGGTTAAGGATTACAGATAATAAATCTAGATTAGTTAATGATATTTTAAAATTCATAACGTTTTTTGAAAATAAATCTAATTTAAAAATTCCCAAAAAAATAATTGAAGATCTTGTACAGTTTCAGATATTCTTATTATCATATTATGATGATCCAAACATAAAATCAGAAAACTTTGAGTATGATTGGAAAACATTTTTTATCAATGAAAAATCATTAAGAGAAATCACCATAAATTATCAATATAAAAAACAAATTGATGAAAAAGATAAAATATTATGGGGATGGCAAGCAGTATTCACAGGTAGACCAGGTAGAAAATATAAAGTAGATCCTGAAAAACTAGAAAGTAAGGAAGCAAAGATTCTTCATAACGTTACCAAAAATCCAAAGTAAATATCTCAGTTAATTAATCTAAAAATTAATTTAAATAAAATTAGATATTTAGAATGCACATATTATTATATTTAAAAATAATATTAGATTAATTCAATTTCATTTTTTCAGTAACAATTTGTCTATATTCAGGGTATTTGATTTTTAATTTTTGATTTTGTGGTAAAGTTTCAACTAAAAGTGAGTCTTCTAAAGCAATTAATAAAATTGCAGTGTTTGGAGGAACTGTAATCATATAAGGTGCAGAATAAATATTAATTTTTTCAGAATTATTTTCAATATTTTTTTCAAAATATTTTATTTTTCCAGAAATCAAAAATAAGGATTGTTCAATTTCCATATAATGTCCACCTCTAGCAAAATTTTTTTTTGTTGCTGCCATTCCAAGGAATTCATCATTTTGAAAATAAAAAAAGATTTTTCCTCTAACATCCTCAATAGTTCGTTCATATTTTAAAGTCATATTTTCTTAAACAAATATCCATATTTCAACATTAAGAAAACAAGAACAAATATGGATTAAAATTGAGAACGTTTAGATAAAAATTGGGAATAGTTAAAAAATTTGGTTAGTTTTTTCCAACTTTTCCACCGTTAACTAAATCATCAAGTTTTTCTTGTAAATCCTCTAGTTCAGATATTGTTTTTTGATCTAATTTTTCATTGTTACTAGATTTAATCATAAATTCAGTCATTTTAAGAAGGACTGGAAATAAAGCATCTTTGTGCCAACCTAAAGGAAGTTTGTACATGTATGGATTTTGTTCCAACTGTACTTCAGCTTCTGATCCATAAGCGGCGGTTCTACGATAATGAAACCAACCTACAGTTACCAATAATGGCAATATTATCATAACAGATATCGCAATATAGTGAAAAAATGATGGAAAGATTGTTACTAAAATAGGTATTTTTTCAATTGCCAAAAAATAGGTTACAGTTGCTGTGTTTATTCCAGCAAAGAATAATGCAAAATAGGTTGACCAACCAACTCTAAAATAAAACCATATACGAAATCCAAAATTTTCCTTCATAGACAATCATTTACCATCTATCTATATGAAAGATACTTATTAAAAATAATTTAGTTAATCAAAATTTACTTATCATAATGAGGGTTTTTTATGAATAGTATTTATTCCAGTTACACTAATTCCACTTTCAATTTCTTTAAAATGAGTAATTTTGATTTTAGTTTCATTATACCAAGTTTTTACTTCATCTGGAGTATGTCTATATGCAAATTTTGGGGAATACCAATCAAAATTCACCCCTACACTTCGGTCTGAATTATCAGAAGGATCCCAAAAACATTTTAGAAAATGCCAGTAGATGAATCTTTGAACATCATAAGTTCCAGATTTAATTCCTAAAACAGGGATATCTTTATGGATAGTAATTTTTTTGTTTAATTTTGATAAACTTTTTCCTAAAATTGCCATATCCTTAGAAAATTTCATACAATCATCAAAAGACATGTTTACAGTTGTTTCTCTAATATGATCATCAGAAAATTCACGAACTGGTGCTTTCTTATTATAAACATAAATTGAGATTTCCCCATCTTTCTTAAGAAATTTTGTTAAATATTTGAAAGAAGTTTTAGTATTTTTTGTATGATGTAATACTTGATCAGATAAAATATAATCAAAGAATTTTTTTTTAAATGGTAATTTTCTAAGATCTGCTTGAAGAAAATGAAGATTTGATTTTTTACCATATTTTTTAAATGCAAAATCTATACTTTCACTAGCATCGATTGCAAAAACAGTTGAAGAAGAATTAGTAGATAATAGATCTGCAGTATTTCCAATTCCAGTACCTGCTTCTAATATCAATTTTTTTGATTTGATAAAAGTTGTAAATCGTTTTAATGTTTTCCAACCAAATCTGTCAAAAAACCATTGTTTCTGAAAATCTATCCAATCTTGTGCTTGATGATTTGAATAATGTTTTTTCCATTTTGCTGAAAAAGAATCTTCAGTTTTAACAAAATCTTTATCAGTATCTTTTACAAATCTAGGAATTCCTTTTCTTACAGGAAAAATTTCTTTGCATTTATTACAAGAAAATTTACCTGTAATAATTTCTTTTTTAATTTTTTTAGTTATTTTTAAAGATAATTGGCCATGGCATAAAGGGCATTGCAAATATTCTAAAAGGTTAATTTTCACAATTTTATGAAAAAATACGATTAATTAAAGTATTAGATGGAAAATATACTCAATATTTTATCAAATAATAATAGTAAGATTAATTTCAATATAAAGGAGGAACAAGATTAAAATGAAATTATTGATAGGAGGCTCACCCTCAAAAATTTTCCATTTAGAAGAATTTCAAAAGGCATTAACAAAGTTAAATGTTGAATGTAAATTAGTCATAGATACTGATATTTGTAATGGTTTTCCA
>Ga0233434_1000379_pt1 | contig 51817 bp, 38 predicted proteins | sample SI_122_August201_4_FD_182738 | JGI IMG/M metagenome (GOLD analysis project Ga0233434, IMG submission 182738) | Seawater microbial communities from Saanich Inlet, British Columbia, Canada - SI_122_August2016_120_MG | ecosystem: Environmental > Aquatic > Marine > Inlet | place: Canada: British...
TGGGCAGTCTGCGTCGCCTCCCTCGCGCGCCATCGTCTCGTGCAGCGTTCTCGGTGGCGCCAGGTATAGACCGTCATCATAGCGGGTGATTGCGTCGGGCAGGAACGAGCCGACACCCTCCGTCGTCTGCCTGGCGCGACGGGCGGAGGAGGAAAGGACCAATTGTGGGGAATCGGCGGCAGCGATGGCATGTCCCATCCGCGGAAGATCCGCACGACCTCGACTGTCCAATTCGCGGTCAAAGTCATCCTGTCCGGCCATCGCACCGGCTGATTTCGCGTGGCGCATGACGAGCAAACTCTTCACGGGATCTGTTCTCCTTTGGTTGCCTGCTAATTTACGTGCATCTATCTTCTAGACAGAACGCGCTTGTCAACTCAGATTATGGACCTGAGCCATCCTCCCGCCTATGAGTACTTGTGTCTGAACCCCTAGAAATAACTGTCGACATCGTGCCCACGTCACGGTACGAACTCATCGACGTGGCACCGCGGGTGCGCGAGCAGGTCGGTGACCGTCTTGAAGGGTATCGCAAGGTCCTCTACTGCTCTCATCACACGACGGCGGGGTATCTCGAGCAGGGCGTCACTTCGCGATTGGGCCGGACCGATCAAGAATTAGACCCCTTCTTCAAATTCTTTCAGCAGTTGTTTCCGCACGATGCGGGCTATCACCATGACCAGATGCAACTGCGAGACGAACTCACCGACCAGCAGAAGGCTTGTGAGCCAGTTAACGCCGATTCTCATCTGACCTTCATGGGTGCAGGTCTGAAGAACTGCGTCACCTATCTGAATCGACCGGATGAACCCGTTTACTTCGTTGAATTGGATGGTGTCTTCAACGACGTGCATCGCCAGCGCCGCACGACGGTGCTAGGATTTGATGACCAGGACATCGTTCACCGCGAACGCATTAACATCCCTGTCGCTTCAGACCACCTCATCGAATCGCACAATCTCAAAGATCCTCGCTACGGCCTTTTCCCGCTCTTCGAAGAGTGGCTTGATCGATTCGGTATCGACAAGGGGCGCATCGACATCCGTCTTGCACCGGAGGAGCGTGATGTGGGTCTGACGGTGAATGAGTACGAGACTCTCCTGGTCCGCAACGACCTGCCCGAGGTAGTCCGTGATCCGCTTCGCTATATGGTACGTCGGGGTCGCAATCTGTTGCGTGATCCGGGAGCAATCCCGGAAAAGACCCGTGATTACGCCACGTATGATCTGATCCATCTCTACAATGAGATGATGGAACATCTACCCTTTGGACGGTCCGTCGTTGATCGCATCGTTGCCGTCATGTCGACGCCGGCGGCCCTGATGTTGCGACTGAAGCGAAATGTCACACTCCTCGTCTCCGATGGGGACGGCGAGCAGGGCAGTGGACGCATCGTGCAGGGCACCTACCAGACACCGATCCTGATTCAGCACCACAAACCGGCCGATGGTGTGTGCCAGGTGGATGTGACACTTCGTCGTTTTCAGTGACTGGTCGACGCGGGTTCAGTGTAGGTCGACGCAGGTTTACTGACGGGTCGACGCGAGTGACGTTGCACATGACCACAACCATTTCGGGCTTGGAGCAAATGCTTCCGGCCATTTTTTATGCTTCCCCAAGCCGACGAGGGCAATAGCAATGAACGTCGATCCCTCGATTTTCAAGGCGTATGACATACGCGGTATCTACCCAAGCCAGCTCGACGAAGCAACGGCACGTGCCGTCGGTCGTGCCTTCGCTACCTATCTGCAGCCATCCAAGGTTGTTGTAGGCAGGGACATGCGTCTGTCCAGTCCCGCTGTGTGTGCTGCATTGATGGCAGGACTCACGCAGCAAAAGGTCGATATCATCGATCTTGGCATGGTGAGTACGGATCAATACTACTACGCCTGTGCCACCCTGGATCTGCCGGGCCTGATGGTAACGGCCTCGCACAATCCGCCGGAATATTGCGGCTTCAAGATGGTGCGGAAAATGCCGTATCTGTTGTCCGGTGATGCAGGTATTCAAGATCTGCGGCGGATCATTGAGGCCGAGAGTTACAGCGATGCACTTGGCTCCGGGCGGATCGAGCAGCGGGATCTGAGCGCAGATTTCGTGGATTGTGTTCTCGGACTCGTCGATATCACGAGCATGCGTCCGCTCAAGGTCGTCGCCGACACGGGTAATGGCATGGTGGGGCCGATTTTAGAACGGGTTTATGATCGTCTGCCTGTTGAACTGGTCGGTATGTATCTGGATCCAGATGGTTCACTGCCAAATCACGGTCTGGATCCGATGAAGGAAGAGAATCGTGCCGAACTGCAGCAACGTGTTATCGACGAGGGCGCAGCCATCGGTTTCGCTTTTGACGGCGATGGGGATCGCTTCTTTGCCATCGATGATCGCGGACAATTCGTGCCGGGAGATTTTCTTACAGCCCTGATGGGTTGCTATCTGCTCGGCCGTGAACCGGGAGCAAAGGTGATCTCCGATGTGCGCTGTTCATGGGCCGTGCGTGATCGCATCGTGCAAGCCGGTGGACAATCGTTGGTGGAGCGTGTGGGCCATTCCTATCTCAAGCCGCGTATGTTCGAAGAGAACGCCATTTTCGCCGGCGAGCTCTCTGGCCACTACTACTTCCGTGATTTCTTCGGCGCAGACTCAGGTATCGTGCCGTCGCTGATTCTGCTGCAGATGTTATCAGAGGGAGGCGGCGAGCCACTCTCCCGACTCCTGACCTCCTTGGAGGACAGATACTTTATCTCCTGGGAGATCAATTCTCGCGTCGACGATCCACAGGCCAAACTCGAAGAATTAGCGAACCGGTATGGCGACGGTCACATCGAGCGTTTGGATGGGATCTCTGTCAGCTTTGATGATTGGCATTTCAACGTGCGCGCATCCAACACCGAGCCCCTCCTGCGGCTGAATCTGGAGGCACTGACCCAACAGCGGATGGAGGACAAGCGCGATGAAGTGCTGGCCATCATCCGCACCTGAGCCGCGTTGAATTACATTCGTGGCCTGTCGGTCACGGCACTGGCGACAGGACTGACCTTCGCTCTCGGCCTGGCCAATCAAGCGCTGTTGGCGCGAGTATTGGGCGACGAAGGGCGAGGGATTCTGGCCGCCGTGGCAACAACGGTCTTGCTGGCGACGCTGGCACTGGGTGAATGGCTACATCGAGGTAGCACGTATGTTGCAGGCCATCACCCGCAGCGATCTTCTTCGCTGCTGACCCTGACTCTGGTCTGGGCATTGTTTCTCGCAGGTGCCCTCGCTGCCGGACTGAGTCTTGGGGATGATTGGCTGGCGGGGCTCATCTCGAGCCTGACATCGACGCCGTTCTCTCGACCCATCCTGTGGGCGACGGCTCTGCTCACGATCCTCCTCGTGGTTCAGCGTGGCGGCCAGGCCATTTTGCTGGGTCAGGATCGCCTTCGTCCATACAACGCGATTCCCATCCTGTTCATCGTCGCTTACCTCGGTGGCAATCTGCTCGTGGCCCACGGTGCCGAACCAGATGTCCTGCAGGTCTTGATTGCGTGGTGTGCGGCGGTGGCTCTGTCAGGCGCTGTTGCCGTCAACCTCTGCGGTCGACCCGCCCTCGTGACACCTGTCCCTCTGCTCGTGGAAACCGCTCGGGTCGGTGGGCGCGGAGCTGTGTCGGCGATTCTCGTGTTCCTCATGTTTCGCAGTGTCATCTATCTAGTGGGTGCCATGATGGGGTTGAAGGCACTGGGTGTCTTCACGATTGCCGTCATCATGGCAGAGATGATCCAGCGACTGCCCAACATTGCTGGTACGGTATTGCTGCCCAAAGTCATGGCTGGCGATGACGCTGATCACGAGATGAGTCTGCGAGTCGGTCGCATCACGCTGCGGATGAGCGTGCTGATCGCCCTCATCGTGGTTCTGGTGGGGCGTTTCTTCATCGAAGTCGTGTTTTCCCTGCCCTTTGTTGGAGCCTACGAGCCACTGTGTCTGATGCTGCCAGGGCTGGTTGCCTCCGGATATGCTTCGATTTTCAACAGCAAGCTTGCAGCCAATGGCTACCCTCCGGTCACTCTGTGGGCGCCGGCGTTGGCCCTGTTGGTCAATGTGGGGCTCAATCTGTGGCTGATTCCGATCTGGGGGTTGGCAGGGGCCGCTGTGGCCACGTCCGTCGCCTACATCCTGTGGGCAACTGTGATCACCTTCGCTTACCGGCAGCACACAGGTGTCGCGTGGACACGATTGCTTGCCACCTCGGCTGAGCACCGGTAGCTTGGATCTATGACCAGTCTCCCCTCGCCATCGGCGAACGAGCGATTTGATCTGCGCTGGTTCGCCCTCTTCATCGGTGTCCAACTGCTGGCCGTACTGGCCGCGATCTGGCTTCCCCACAAGCTACTTCTCGTGGCCGGTGTTGCTGTGTTGGGTGGGATCTAGCTCGTTGCCGTATTGCTGTGGCCCTGGATTATCGTGCCCGCCATCGTGGCCACGACGGCCCTCGACATTACGGGACAGCTGATCAAGGAGACGGGACTGGGTATTCCTGTTACCGGTTTCCACATTTCCTTCGGCCTGATGGTCACTGGACTGCTGACCAACACCTTCCTGCGTCGGCGCGTGCACTTCCCCGACTTCGAACTCAAAGGGCCACTCTTCGCTCTGTGGGGGATCATGCTTTTCTCCCTCACCTACACGCCTGAAGCGGCCTTTGTCGACGGCACGATCGGTGTTTTCCGCACCTTGTTCCTCATCGCCTTTCTCTATGGCACGCAGCTGATGATCGACTCGCGACGGGCGATGAATCTCGTCGTGATTTCCATGAGTGCTGCGCTGTTGGGTGGTGCCTTGCTTGCCGTCGTACAGATTTTGACGGAACGATTCTATCTACCCGCCAGTTTCGTCATTGCTGTCGGCGCGAATGCACCGCGAGCAACGGGAACATTCCACAACCCCAACACCTTCGGCACCTTCCTGATGGCGGGCAGCATCTTCCTGCTTGGCATCGCGTTGTTCGGCGGTCTGTCGCGGACCCTTCGCGGCTGGTTGCTGTTGGCAACGGCTGCCGGGTTCGGTGGTCTCGTTGTCACTTTCAGCCGCGCCAACTGGGTTGCCGGCGCAGTCGGTATCGGTGTGGTGCTCTTTCTGGCGAAGAAGATGCGGTATGCCATCTATGCCGTGATCTTGGGTCTGATCACCGTGATGGCCGTCAAAGAGTTCGTCCCCTTTGCTGAGCACATCTTTCAACGTCTGATGTCGATCTTCACGCTCTTTGAACAATTCGGTGAGACGGGACGGGCCAGCAGTTCGGCGCGCGTCTACTTCGCCCTTGCGGGGATGGAGATGTGGCTGGACAACCCAATCTTCGGTACAGGTTGGCGGTCCTTTCCGGTCTTGTTTGATGCCTACAAGTCGCCTGACTTCCCGCATTGGGTGCCGACGAAGGAATCCCACACGCTATTTGCCAATATCCTCGCTGAGTTGGGAATCATCGGCGTTGTCGCCTCCTGTTGGATCGTAGTCAAGACGCTGGGCCGCGGCTGGACGGCGATGCATTCGACGCAGGATCCTTACCTGCGTGGCGTGATGTGTGGTCTGCTGTCCCTGTTCATTGCCTTCCAGGTGAGTCTGTCCTTCACGGCCGACTTCAGCAATAACTTCCTCTGGTTTTTTACAGGGATGATCTTCGCCGTTGCTCAGCTGATTGATCGCTCGACGACGTGAAGCTGCTGATTCTCAGCCATCTCTATCCGCATCGGGCTTCTCATACAAGCGGAATCTTCGTTCATCACCAGGCGCTGACGCTTGCTGCCAAGGCGCAAGTGCAGGTTGTCGCACCTACTCCTTGGTGGCCACTTCCATGGGGTGTCTGGGGTCGTCGTAGTCAGAGTCCACGGCACGAAGTCGTCGACGGCGTCCAATTGCACCGGCCTCGTTTCCTCGCATTGCCACGGCGTTGGCGTTTTCATCGGCAATGGCGCAGATACGAAGCTGCTGTGAAGAGGGTTGTCACCGAACCGCCGGATGTGATTCACGCGCACTGTGCCTATCCGGATGGATATGTCGCCCAACGATTGGGCAAGCTGTGGAATCGACCCGTCTACATCACCGTGCACGGCTACGATGTTCACGAACTTCCCAAGCTGAACCCGCGCTGGCGCGAGCTCATCTGTGATGCGTTGACCGGGGCTGACCGCGTCGTGTCCGTCAGCGACGAGTTGGCCAGTGGCGTGCTCGAGATGGGTGTTGGAGAAGAGCGCGTGCTGCGGCTACCTAATGGCGTTGACTGCGATCTTTTCCCACCTCGTGCAGAGCGGGAACGGCGCGTACCACAGATTCTTTTTGTTGGGCGCTTTCAACAGTCGAAGGGACTCGGTGTGCTGTTGGAGGCCATCGATTTACTCAATGACGGCAAACGCCAGTTCAGGCTCCGATGCGTTGGTGGCAACACGCTCCATCCGGCAGCACCCTTCAGGCAACAGGCGCAGCGCCTCGGTATCCAAGGGTTGACTCGGTTTGATGATGAAGTGCCGTGGCTCCAGATCCCGCAGGTGATGGCTGGTGCGGACCTGTTAGTACTTCCCAGTTTTTCTGAGGGGATGCCCCTCGTTTTGCTCGAGGCCATGGCTGCCGGGTTGCCTGTCGTCGCCACGCACTGTGGCGGCCCATCGGAGATCGTCGATGACGCATGGGGTGAGCTGATTGAACCGGGTGATGCGATCCAGTTGGCCGCCGCTCTGGCTCGCGTGCTGGATAATCTCTCAGCCTACGATCCGGTAGAATTGCAGCAGCGAGCGCGGCGCATGTATGACTACCGAACGCTGGCGGAGCGTCTGCACAGCGACTACGACGAGATCTTGGCGGCCTACTAAAGTGTGCGGACTCTGCGGCATCGTTCAACCTGCGGGACAAACCGTCGACACATCACGACTCGAGGGCATGCGTGACAGTATGCGTCACAGGGGACCTGACGACGCGGGACAGTTGATTGATGGCAATGTCGGGCTCGGACATCGACGCCTCAGCATTATCGATCTGAGCGCAGCGGGGCAGCAGCCGTTGGCCAATGAGGACGAAAGCCTATTCCTCATCTTCAATGGTGAGCTCTACAACTATGTAGAATTGCGCGCCGATCTGCGTCGAGCAGGACACCACTTTACCTCGCAGACGGATTGTGAGGTGGTTCTGCACGCTGTCGAGGAGTGGGGGATCGAGGCGAGTCTCGTGCGGTTCGTGGGTATGTTCGCCTTTGCCCTCTACGATCGCGATGCTCGACAGTTGTTGCTGGCCAGAGACGCCCTCGGGATCAAACCCCTCTACTACCAGACAGGGGAGGAGGTGCTGTTCGCCTCGGAGCTGCGGGCGATTCTGCGCGCCGGTGGCGATGCAACGCCATCGAGGACGGCGATCTATGACTTCCTCTCGCTCGAGAGATTCGATCACAACGAGACGACATTCTTCGCCGGCATTCAGCAGCTACAACCCGGGCACTTCATCCGTATGGATGTGGACGAGCCAAAGTCGATTGTTCAGATTCCGTACTGGAATCCGACGCCAGAAGGGGCGCGTGCCACCTTCGACTACGCGCGGCCTGTCGAGACCTTCAAAGACCTCTTCGATGACAGTGTGCGACTCCAGCTGCGAAGTGATGTTCCGCTCGGGATCTTCCTCAGTGGAGGGCTCGACTCCAGTGCCATCGTCGAGTCAGCTACGCGTCAGAGTACACAGACACTGCAGTCCTTTTCCGTCAATTTTGATGATGATGGTTTCGACGAAACGGCCTTCGCGTCGCAGATCGCCGAAACCTATGGAACCCACCACCACCGACTTACGCCAGATGCCACTGTGCTGCGTGACCAACTCGGCGACTTCGTCGCGGCACAGGAAACGCCGACAAATGGCCCTGGACCCTTCTCAGAGTGGTGCGTGGCGCAACTTGCAGCGACACATGTGAAGGTTGCTCTCAGCGGGCAGGGGCCAGACGAGATGCTCGGTGGCTATCACCTGTATTTTCTGCCCTACCTACATACTCGTATGCGGCAATTGGACGAGCAGGGTCAGCGCGTAGGATGGCGTCGTCTGCTAGGTGAGGCACGGCGCATTGGTTCGCTGACCGGTCGTCACTGGGGCATCTACCTGGCCGCTGCCATTGGGGCCCAAGGTGACGGCTGGCGACGTCGACTCAAGCAAAGACAGGCACAATCACTGATGCAGGATGAATTGCTCAGCGAGGTGACGGCTGTGGCACCTGTGCAGCAGGATTGGCCTGGGGACACGGCACTGGACAAAGCCTTGTCGGAGGCTCTGCTGGGTTGGGGCTTGCGGCGTCTGCTGCACTATACGGATCGCAGTACGATGGCGGTTTCTTTGGAGGCACGGGTACCATTTCTCGATCATCGTCTCGTCGAGTTCTGTATTGGCCTGCCTTATCACACGAAGATCCGTGACGATCGCAGCAAGTGGATTTTGCGCGAGGCAATGAAAGATCGTCTGCCATCCTCCATCGTGGAGCGGCGTGACAAGAAGGGGTTTCCGACCCCCGTGGGGCGCTGGTTGCGCGAGAGCGAGGAATTTGTCCGTGACCATCTGGCGCCGGCGACCATTGCGCGACGCGGACTCCTGCGTGAATCGACGGTCACGCGCTTGCAGGCAGAGCACTTCGATGGTAGCACGGATCACGGATGGGCTCTGTGGCGACTGCTGAATCTTGAGTTGTGGTATCAGACTTTTGTCGACAAGGCTGCAGGGTCGACGAAGGCAGCATAGAAGTCGATCAGATGTTCTGCCTGGGATTCCCAGGTGTAGTGCTGATGGACTGCTGCCAGTCCATGGTCTCGACAGCGACGCCATACCTCATCGTCTTGAAGCAGTAGCTTGAGGTGGCTGACAATGGCGGTCATGTCATGGGGACTGACGGTGAATCCACAACCGCTGTCAGCGACGATCTGCTGCCAGAGAGGCACATTGCTGCATAGGACGGGGACGCCGGCGAGCATGTATTCGAACAGTTTCGTTGGCAGGGAGTGCAGATAGTTAGGCTCCGGTTCGAGCAGAGCCAGGCCAACACGCGCATCTTTGAGTTGAGCATGGGCCTGCACAGGAGCCAGGCGACCGGTAAATTGAACGATCTGATGTAGGTCGTGGTCATCGATGAACGCTTTGGCACGCGCTGCCTCTGAAGGCACATTGATCGGGCCCACAAGCTTGAACAGAACAGAGGGGATGTCTTCCTTGATCTGGCGGGCTGCCTCGAGCATGGTGAACAGGCCGCGGCGCTCGGTGAGAGTACCCACATAGGCAACGACCTGGCCCGGCGCTTGAGCAGGCACCTGGCCCGGTTCATCGTCCGATGCCGATATTATCTGGTGGGTGGCATCTTGTGCATCCGCTTGGTGGGATCGGGTCGTTGGATAGTTGAGGACCGTTGCACGATGTCGATGGGTGTAGGCCGGCTCATATCCGGTCTCTGCCAGAACCAGTCCATCAAGGCGGCGCAGGGCGAAGCGTTCCAGACGTCGGTAGAGTGCCGCAATGAAGGGCCGCGACCATCGGGGCAGCCACTCCTTCATACCGATCTGGGCCGGCATGTCCTCGTGCATGTCGTAGACGACGCGGCAGCGCAGAAGCTTGAGGGCCAGGGCCAGTGGCAAAAGCTCAGGATCGTGGACGACATAGACGCGGGCGCGAAGCTGAAAGACACGTCCTAGCAAGCGCAGGGTACTGACGAAGCGGGCGAAGCGAGAGTGATGGCTGGGGAGGTATTGGACGTCGACCGTGTCATCTGGCGGCGGATCATCCTCCGCGCGCGCCAGAACGGTCACGCTGAACCCGGCAGCGGCCAGTGAGCGGGCCTGCTTGTGGTAAATACGATTGTCGTAAGCGTAGTGAACGGTAGAAAGCGAGCAGATGTCGACCATCGGTTGAAGTCTGCCGCCCACCCCAAGGATTGTCAAATCTTCCATGAGTGAATCCCGGATTGATCTGGGTGTTTTTGACGGCCATAACGCGGCCGCTTGTCTGAGTATAGACGGCCAGGTTGTGGCGGCGTTGCAGGAAGAACGCCTGACTCGTCTGAAGAACGACGTGGGTACCCCTGTGCAGGCCATTGGCTGGCTGGCAAAGGAACACGGCGTCGATCTGGCAAATGTGACACAGGTGGCGGTGGCGTCGCGGTATGTGGCGACGATGAAACGGCCGGAAGATCTACTCCTGGGTTTTGATCGACGCTATCAAGGCACACCGAAAAGCCGTCTTGCCTCCTGGCTCGGGCGCCGTGGCCCCTATCGCCGGTGGCGAGGGGCCGCACGATCCGGGCAGCGAACCAGTGCCCTCGTGCAGTTGGGACTGCCCGAAGATCGAATTCACTACTACGACCATCACGAGGCGCACGCGGCGACCGCCTACCACGGCATGCGCCAGGACGATGACGACTACCTGGTGATCACACTGGATGGCGGCGGCGACGGGCTCAGCGGATCTGTGTGGCGTGGGAGCCAGGGGCATCTACATCCGCTGGCCCAGGTTTCTCAGCAGGATAGTCTGGGAGAACTCTATGCAGTTGTAACCCATTTGCTGGGTTTCAAGCCCCTTGAGCACGAGTTCAAGATCATGGGTATGGCCCCCTATGCGGCAGATGAATATGCCGAACCGGTTGCCGCTATTCTGCGTCGCTATCTGCGCGTTGAACGGCAAGGGCCGCGCTGGATTCGCGGCGTCGGTGAACCGATTGCCCTCATCGGGCGTCGACTTGAGAAGGATCTGCGTCGCGTCCGCTTTGACTCCATCTGTGCTGGTCTGCAGAAATTCACTGAGGAAGTCATGACACAGTGGGTCAGCGCTTGGATCGAGGAAACAGGATTGCGCCGCGTGCTGGTCGCCGGTGGTGTGTTCATGAATGTCAAAGCGAGCAAGATGATCTGCGAACTACCCATGTTGGAATCCTTTGCTGCTTTTCCCTCCTGTGGCGACGAGTCGTTGCCCTTCGGGGCATGTTATCTAGCGGCGGCAGCCGACAGGCTGACGCCCAAGCCTCTTGCTCACGCCTATCTTGGACCGGACCTCGGTTTGGAAGAGTGCCGTGCCGCCGTCGCCGATGTCGGTGATCGCGTTGAGGTGGAACGGCCCGAGCAGATGGCGGAACGGGTTGCACAGCTACTGGCGGCGGGGGAGATCGTTGCTCGAGCAGCTGGACCCATGGAATTTGGCGCGCGTGCCCTTGGCAGTCGCTCGATTCTTGCCGATCCCATCAATCAGGATGTCGTGCGGGTCATCAATCGCATGATCAAGAAGCGCGATTTCTGGATGCCCTTTGCACCCGTCGTGCGGCGACGGGATGCGGCCCAGTACTTCCGCAATCCAAAGGATCTCCCCTCACCGTATATGATGAATACCTTCGACTCTACCGAGAAGCGATCTGACTTTATGGCTGCCGTGCACAATGCCGATCTGACGGCGCGGCCACAGCTGCTGGAGGATGGGCAGAATCCGGGATACGAAGCGATTCTTGAGCGCTTTGCCGCACGAACCGGACGTCATGTCTTGCTCAATACGTCTTTCAATCTGCATGGTGAGCCAGTGGTCTGTGGCGCCGCAGACGCCGTGCGTGTGTTGCTTACATCCGGCCTGCGCCATCTGATTCTCGGAGATCTACTGGTAAGCAAACGAGGCGCCCCATGACTCAACCGTCGACGAGATGGCTTGCCATCGTCGACTGGCCTGAGTGGTATCTGGTCGCCAGTGTGGCTGCCGGTGCAATCCTGTATGCCTATCTGCTCTATCCGATGTCACTGTGGCTGTTGACATTCTGGCGTCGTCGCACACCCTTCGTGCCACCCGAGCAGTGGCCGTCGGTGAGTCTCGTGATTGCCGCCTACAACGAGCAGGATGTCCTGGCCTCGAAGATCGAGAATTCTCTAAGTCTGCAGTATCCAGGTGATCTACAGGTCGTCGTCGTCTCCGACGGTTCGACGGATCAGACAAACGAAATCGCCCGCGGTTACGAGGCACGTGCGGGCTACGTGTTCGTCGAACAACCAGAGAACGCGGGCAAGACTTTGGCACAGAACGCTGCAGTGCGGCAGGCGACGGGTGATATTCTGGTCTTCTCCGATGCCAACAGCATCTATGCCGCCGACGCACTGCAGAAGTTATTGACACCTTTCACCGATCAGAAAATCGGCTGCGTCTGCGGCGAGCTACGCTATCTGAATCCGTTGCACGGTGGTGCCGGCAAGGGGGAGGGGTTCTACTGGCGCTATGAACAGTTCCTCAAGCGTCAGGAGAGTCGTCTCGGCTCGCTGGTCGGCGCCAATGGCTCCATCTATGCACTTCGCAGGGAGCTCTTTGAGGAGCTGGATTCGGCGATCATCTCCGACTTTATCATGCCCATTCGGATCCGACGTCGCGGCTGGCAGGTGATCTACACGGATGAAGCCGTCGCCACTGAAACGACGGCGCCAGGTTTTAATGACGAGATGCGCCGCCGGCGGCGCATCATCGCCCGCTCTGTTTACAGTCTTTGGCAGGAGCGCGGGGCTCTTGTGCCCCTATGGTCCTCCACTCTGTTCGCTTTTGAATTGTGGTCCCACAAAGTCATGCGATGGCTGGTGCCGGTGTTTCTGCTCGTGCTGTTGGCGGCGACCATGATGATGTCAATTCAGGGACACCCACTGGGTTCACCACTGCTGATGGCGCAGTTGCTTTTCTACGGCCTGGCGCTGCTTGGGGCTCTGCTTCCTGGAACGCTTGGTCGCGTCGGCCTGTTCTACGTACCCACCCACTTTTGTGCGATCAATCTCGGCGTTTTGCGGGGGCTGTTGGCCGCTCTGCGAGGACAGCGTCATACAATCTGGAAGCCGGTGACGCGCTAATGTCGCAACTATGGGTTCTCGGCCTGTTGGCGATCAGCGACTTCGTCGGCATCAATCTGGCGACGGTGACTCTGCTGTGGATGAAGCATGTGGGTGGCTCGCTGGACACGGTGACTCGCAGCTGGCAGCAGATGCATCCGGCGAGCACGCCAACCTTTTCCTATGTCCTGGATTTTTATCTGTGGGATGCGTTGCCGCTGATCTACGTGACCTGGGCCGTTCTGTTTGTCTTTCAGGGACTCTATCGGCAGCGACAGTCGATGTCTCGGTTCGACGAAGCGATCACTGTGCTCAAGGTTGTTACGATGGGCACGGTCTTGATCTTCATCGCGACCTTCGATCTGCGCGATGTGAGTTTCACACGTGCACTGGTCGGATCCTACTGGCTTGCCTTGGTCGGTCTCGTCGCCGGAGGAAGAATCCTCGTTCGGACTCTGCAGCGGAAATTGCTGGCTTCGGGGATCGGTCGGTGTCGTGCCGTCATCGTTGGCGTGGATGAGCGTGGCGAACGATTGCTGCAGAATCTCTCCTCTTCTCCCGCTCAGGGATACGATGTCGTCGGCTTCGTTGATCCGTCTGTCGAACACACGGCGGAGGCGCGGCAGGTCGGTGGCGTCGAGGTCATGGGCGGTCTGAAGGATCTCGCGCAACTGCTGGGTCGTCACAGGGTCGAGGCGGTTCTGATTGCACTCACATCCAATTCGCATGAGGACATCATGCGTATCGTCGAGGCCAGTGGTGGGCCGGGCACGGCAGTGAGTTTCTCTATTACACCGGATCTCTACGACATCGTGACGGGCCACGTGCGCACGAGCCAGATCTATGGCGTGCCACTGATGGAGTTGCAGCCGCAGTTGATGGCCCCTTGGGAAGCGGCCTGCAAAAGACTGATTGACGTGTCCGTGGCGGTGCTGATTCTCGGTGGTCTGGCGCCCTTGTGGTTGTTGACGGCGCTGCTGATCCGTCTGTCCTCCAAAGGGCCGATCTTGTTCCGTCAGGAGCGGGTGGGACGCGACGGCAAGAACTTTATGATGTACAAGTTCCGCTCCATGGTATTGGAGGCGGAGGAGGGCACCGGACCGGTTTGGGTAAAGGGCGACGACCCACGCGTGACGATGATCGGCCGAGTTTTACGGGCTCTACATCTGGACGAGATTCCTCAGTGCCTGAACTTCCTGCGAGGCGACATGAGTCTTGTTGGACCACGACCGGAACGTCCCTACTTCGTGGACCGATTTCGTCAGGAGATTCCCTTCTACACGCGCCGCTTCAACGTGAAACCCGGGCTACTGGGTTGGGCGCAGTCGAAGCATGAATTCGACCTGAATTCAAGCGATGTCTCAAAGATCGCTGCGGAGCGTCTTGAGTACGATCTGTACTACATCGAGAATGCCTCACTGCTACTCGACTTCAAGATCATGGTGCGTACGGTCTGGTTCGTGCTGGCTGGCAAGAGCACCCGCTGAACCACTGCGGGTGGGGGGGCCGGAACACACCTACTCTACCTGAATCGGCTCCCACACTACCGTGTCACCCACGACATAGTCGACGACCCATCCCCACTCATTGACGCCCAGGTCGGGCGTTGTGAGCAACTCAAATTGTGTATGCTGCCCGTCCGGATTCCACGCTTGCAGGATTTCGATTCCTTGTGTGTCACCGCGCAGATCGGCACACAGGCGGGCGCCCTGCAGATAGCCGGTCCGTGTGAAGACGGTATAGCGACCCAGAAGCTGGGTACCTTCCAGTTTTTCAACGCGACTGCGACCCAGAATGGACGTGACGTCGAGGCACAGGCGCTGGCCGCCATCTACAGCCTGACAGTCGATGACACGATAGTTGCGACCACGACCCTCTGGATTGATGATGAGACGGTCACCGACACCGATGCCGACCAGGCCATCGACGTCGATCCAGACGCCCTCACGATCCAGGCCGATGATCGTTGCCTTACAGGGTGTGCCGGTGACAATCGTCTTATCGGCCAGGTCAATGCGAAGCGCCCCACAGGGCTGGCCTGCGAAAGACGTTTCCCCTTCTGGTGACCATCGCAGTTGCAGATGTCGTGAGCCACATGTGTGGATGTCGACGCCGATGGCGGACCCATCCTGGGCATCAATGGGTTGGACACTCGTCAGCTTTGTTGGCCCGAGACGTGGTTCGAAGACGAGATCGAAATGGGACATCTCCTGCGTCCTCTCAGGGACCCGCCAACACACGGTGCGATAGGAATAGGTAGATGATTCTGGTGTGCCCATCGTCGCTGTCGCTCGGCCTGTAAGGGCCTGGGCGCCACTGGCACGCAAGACAAACATGTCCATTTCGGCCTCGTCGTTGCGTCGGCTGCGCCAACGACCACACCAGCCATCGGCTTGGGCCACTTCCTCCACTTCATCCATCCAGGCCAGCCCACGGTGGTCTGTGTGCCGCAGACTCTCGTCTTCGCCGCGCTCGACATCCGGCGCTGCCAGTGTCCCTGTCCGCGGTGTGGTGGTGGCGTCGAGGATCTCCAATTCACCCTCGAGTCCACGACAGAGGCGGAAGTGTTCATCGCCGCCTTGCACGCGTGAAAAGTCGATCAATACGACGCCGTCTTCATCGGTCTGTAGCAGGGCGAGGAGACGTCGAAACCGAACATCTGTCCGTGTCCAGTGTGATGGATTCTCGTCATCGGCTCCCTGGATCCACCGGGCCGCCTCGATTTCGATCAGTTGCAGGCCATCCATCTCGATGCTGCGCAACACACGTCCGCGACCAGCCAAATCGCTCGAGACGCCTGGAACCGTAGCCCATACTGTATTGTGCGTCGCCCAATGACCTTCCCAGCGCACCCTCGAGGCCCAGGACTGTGGGTAGCCGAGATCAGACAGAAAGGGTTGTCCTTTCACCCACAGTTGCACATCCAGCAAATCCTGGTGACGGTGACCGGACGTGTCGCCATAGACGATGCCAGCTGCCGCATGCTCAGGTGTGCCAGCGCTGCGCAGGACGGCCAGACCCACGCCGTCGAGAATCGTCATCCCCTGAGACACGAATTGGCGTGACATCACCGTCTCGTGGAGTCGGGCTACCGCTGCGTCTGCCGTGTATTGTGCGGCCCAGGCCAGCGCCCGTGGAGCCAGTGGGGCGTGAAAGGTATCAGCGCCCTGCGGTGATTGCACGGCTGGCCCGCCGCCGTCACCGAATCCGAGATAGGCTCCACCGGTCATGGAGATTTCGTGCGGCGCCAGGGCGACACGTGCGGCACGGGGGTCGGCGAGCATCGAGGGGAACTGTTGTTCATCATACGCACCCGGCTGATCTGCCTTGAGTTGCCGAAGATGATGCTCAAGGGCGAACAGACCATTTGTGTGGATGTTGTTGTAGCCTCCTGTTGCTTCTGGCGGTGTGCCATCGGGGAAGAAATCATTCGATGTGAACACGCGTAATTCGTCGGGCCCCTCGTCATAGATCCAGGTCAGTGCATCGTGGCCATCACCACGTTGTAATACCCGCAGTGCTACCAGCACACCCTCACTGACGCGAGGAAGGTTGCTGGAGGCACCGCCATCGAGATGTACCTGCAACAACGACCGCAGCATCTGCTCCACCAGCTCGACTGCCCCTGTCGGTGACCCGACTTCCAGGCCGCAGGCCCGCGCACGTTCGACGATTTGCTGATCTTCGCGCAGCATGGGCCACACCGTGTCATAGGCGATGGCCAGCGTCTCGGTGATGTAGGGTGTGTCGATACAGTAGCGTTGTGAGCCCATGCGATAGAGGGCGGCAACCGGGTCGGGTTCACTGGCCCAGTCGGTCTGTCCAGTCGTCGTCCATTGCCACAGGAGCTCGGTTCCAAGGGTCGGCCCATAGCGGAACTGCGGCACGGCGGCCAGGTAGACTTCCTCTTCTGCGTAGCGCAGCAACATGAGGCTCAGGCGTCGTCTTGCCTCCTCACCCTCAGGGCCAGTTCCCAGCTGTCTCGCATGAGCCGCCATGACGCCGACACCGGCGCCAAAGGCCCGCGTCTGGTCCCGACAATAGGTTGCGGTGAAGAGAAACAGATGCCCCTCCTCATCGACGTATCCAAAACCGTCATCGACGATGCTTTGCCGTGGGTCCAAATCACTGTGTGCGCCTGAGAAGTCTCCTGCAAGGATATCATTGTCCGGGAAGACAAGGCCACACTCAGGACAGGTGGACTTGAAATCGCCGGGAAGGTGATTGCGCACCCATGGATAGAAACCACTGTGGGTGAAGACATCGGTGCCGCACCCGGGACAGCCCTGATGGCAATTGACGAAGTGAGCGCGCGGCAACTCCGCCACGGGCAACTGCCGCCAAAGTGTTGCATCGTCGCAGTTGTGCCAGAAAGAGACCGCTTCTGCACTCGGTGGCGCCAGGGGCAGGTCGTGCAGGACTTGCCCGCGCTTGGTCGAAGGTGTCGATGCGACGCCCAGAGGCCAGCGTCTTGGATAGGTGGTCTCACGGAACGTGATCGGTTGGCGTATCTGTTCGAGACTGCGCACGCCGATCGTCGTGGACGCCTCCTGCGATCCGGATTGCGCACTGACGACCTCGTCCCCCGCCGACAGCGGTGCACGGACATACAGATAGAGTGTGCGCTGCTTGTCAGACCACCGGCGATCGACTTCGGTGAAGCTTCCCAGGTCAAGGTTGACATCGGGTGTATCGACCCGCAGTGGAAGGCGCGTCGTACGACCGCACTGCAACAACCGGGGGGACCAGGCGAAATCGCAGCGAGCCATTTTATGTGTCTCCGTGGATCAGTTCGGTGAATCGAAGGGCGTGGTCAAGATCAGCGGTGCAAGCGAAGGTAGATCGTCTCTTGGCAACCAGGTGCGCGACGACGTGCCACAGTCAGGACACGCGCATCACTAAGACATGCACAGAGCTAGAACACACGCACGACGCTGCCGCGTTCAGCCACAACACGCGCTGCAGCTTCCTCAGCAGATACACCAAGCTGTGGCCAGGCGTCGGGTTCGACCTGCGACAGACGCAGCATCAAGCGCGATAGCTGCGCCACATATTCCTTGAGTTCGCGAACATTCAGTTTGTCCGCCGTATCTGCAGGTTCATGGTGAAAGTCGGCGTCTGCATGCCGAGAACGGAAACGCCAGCGCCACAGATGGGCAGCATCGATGCCGCGATACAGATAGGGGAAGTGATCTGAGGAGTTGTCCAGTTGCGCCATCACGTGGCACGCCAAGCCGTCGCCCATGGAGTCGAGCTGCTCTTGCACGAACAAGCGAAGATGATCAAAGCCAAGAACGATGCCCTTCATCGGCCCTGCTGACAGTTCATCAAGATTCAGTGCCAGACGCGGGCGATGCCCTGCTGCATAGTGGCGAGAGACGAATTGGCCGGCACCGTGAAAGCCCTGCTCCTCTGCAGCATAGGTCACAAAATGAATGGATCGGCCCGGCCGTTTCCCGAGGGCCTTGCGCAGATGGGCCAGCACGCGAGCCGTCTCGATGACGGCGATCGTTCCAGATGAATTGTCGTTGCCACCCGGTGTGCCGAAGACCGTGTCGTGGTGACCACCGAGGACGAGATCTTCCTCAGGCCAGTGTTCGCCTTCGAGGACCCCATGAACATTTGCACTCTTTACGCGGGGTGACGTTGTCTCCACATCGAGATGGATTCGAGCTGCAGGAGTCCGTCGCAATCGCGCCGCGTCCTCACGTGTGGCTGACACACAGGGCAGGGGGGGGTGATCAAAATCGGGATCCCGTGAGTCATGGGCAGAGTGATACTCCCGGCGACCACCTGTCTTTGGATCGATGACGATTGCAGCCGTCGCGCCGGCGGCAGCAACCTGTCGCAAACGATAGGCGGGAGGGATTGGCTCCGAGAAGGGTTCGTGAGACATCGCCATGAGGGCGATACGACCACTCAAGGGTCCCGCTTGGTCGATCTCCCGTTGCGTACCAAAACCGACATCGACGACCTGGGCATCGACCTGGAAAGAGGGGCAACGAATGAAGGGCAGAATGTCGAGATCGAATCTGTCCGCCTGATCTACAAGCACCCATGCATCCGCTTTGGACCAGGACCAGCTGACGAAATCGAATTCCTCCACGTCTACACGATCGAGTCCATATCCCTCCAGGACGGACCGTATGTAGTCGATCGTCCGCCATTCTGCCTCTGTGCCTGACCAGCGCGGTCCGATCGTGTCACACAGGGCGGTCACGTGGTCCGGGATCTGAGACCCCGTCCACGCTTCACCAAAGAGCCAGCGATCTACATCGGCACTCACAGTCATCGTTGTCAGCGCACGAGCACGAGCTTGCGACTCAACACCTGATCACCCGCCTGCAATCGATACAGGTAGACACCACTGGCCACGGGATGTCCCGTGGCATCGCGTGCATCCCATTGTGTCTGATACGTTCCAGCTGCCAGCGCCTCATCGACGAGGTCTGTCACGACCTGTCCCGAGAGATTGTAGATCCGCAGTCGGACTCGCTCCGTTGCAGGTATCCGGTATTCGATCACCGTCTCACTGTTGAATGGATTCGGGTAGCTCTGCGCCAGGGCAAACGCGGACGGCGAGGATTCATCCTCGAGGATCGCCGTGCGTACGGATGCGCCGCGCAGACGCACATCGTCCACATAGATCCGCCCGAAAAAATCACCACCCAGGGTGATTTCCTGAATCGGGGCTGCACGACCAAAACGTGTCAGTGGTATGTCAACGAGCTGCCAGTCCTTCACGGCAGGGTCGACGAGCCCCTCGTCGATCAGATCGACGAGAGTGCCTGCAATGTAAATGTTGAAGTTCTCGCCATTGCTCCAGTCGACAGGGCCCGGATGGAAGGCGAAGGTGATTCTATCGAACCGGGTCGGATCCAGTGGCTCTGGTGGGCGGTATCGCAAGACCCAATCCCAATCACCTGACTTGGTGCGGAAGGAAGTGGATACTTCACCACTGTAGACGAAGAGGTCCTCCCGCAAATCGCGCGTGAGATCGTCAAAGAAAGTATTGTTGACCAAGGTCCAGCCCTCAGCCAGGACCTCATCGTAGACGATCAGGTCCTCCTGCCGGCGAGACGGCAGCACCGCGATCTGCCAACCCAGATGCACATCACCCTCTTCAGAGGCACCCGAGGCATGCACGCGGACACGGATCTTCCTGAGTCCCGGGCGTAGATCTGGCGGCGCCACCATGCGGAACTGCAGGCGGAAGTCACCTTCGCCTGCCGGCATCAGTGAAACGTCTGGCGGTCCGCCCAGCTGGCTCAGATCAGCTGTTACCACCAAGGGTGAGCCATCCACCGGGGGGCGTTCCACATGGACCATTGCATCAATACTCAAGGGCGTGCCAACGGCCAATGAATCCGGTAGGTTGTGGCGTCCCCAATCGGCGGCCACCTGCCCATGTTGGATTCTTATGATCACGTAGTTGTCACGGTCACTGCTGACGTAGAGACTGCCATCTGGACCGGTGACGATGCCATTTGGACGGCCCCACACGTCTTCGACCTCCACACCCGTCTGGAAGCCTGTGATGAAGTCGGCGATGCGCGCGCGACTGCCATCCGGTTCAGAGAACATGGCAAGGACCGAATAACCCTCGATTGGTGCCAGATAAGCATGCCCCGCATGCAGAGCGATGAAGGCGGCATGCCGATACCTGCGAGGAAACTGTTCGTGATCGTAGAAGTGGATGGCCATGGGCGCCGTGTGTGCCGGTACCATCACAGCAGGTCGCTGCATCGTCGCCACGCGGGCCGAGTCAGCAGGCGTGATTGGCAGGATGTCGCGATAGCTGGGGTTGGTGAAATCGGCCCAGACCTGATAACCATAGGCGAAGGGGATGCCATAGAAGCCGCCATCACGAATGACGTCGATCCACTCCGGTGGATCATCGACCCCTTGATGGTCGAAACCGTTGTTCGTCCCCCACAATTGTCCTGTGACGGGATGGATGTCCATGCCGATCAGATTACGCACACCCGTGGCATACACGCGCCGACCAGAGCCGTCGAGGTTGAATTGCAGCACCGAACCACGTTCGGCACCGCGATTGCGGCACAGATCACAGGGCCAGCCGACGCCGAGATACATCTTTCCCCCCGGCTCGTCGATGACCAGCGTGCGTGTCGAGTGTGATCCAGTCGACGGGATGTCATCGGCGAAAATCGATCGTTCCTCGAAGATACCGTCCCCATCCAAGTCACTATAGCGAAGGATACGAGGACGATCACCGACATAGAGGTCGCCGTTATAGAATTGCACCGAGTGGGGTCGGTCGAAATTGGTCGCCACCACAATCGATTCGTCAGCGGCACCGTCGCCATCTCGATCAGGCAGGGCCAGGATCTCGTCGTTGTCCATGTTGGCCACGTGCAGCACGCCCTCGTCGTCGAAGGCCATGAATCGCGGGCGATTAAAGTTCTCAAAAGAGGCGAACACGCTGGCGCGGAAGCCGGGTGGCAGATTCAGCGTCAGATCCTGGGGTAGGTGGTCAAACTGCGGTGGTACATGTACACGCACCGGTTGCAGTCCCAGATCGATTCGTGGCGTGAGCCGGAATGTGCCAGGTGGGTAGTCTTCCTGGGCACTGACGGCAACGCCCAGGAGCAGAAGTACCAAAACAGCAAGAGTTTTCGGACGATGCGAGCCCATAGGTCGCCTCCTTGAAAGACCAGCCCTTAGCGGCCGGCGTAAGACTTGAGTCGAGTGATGTGCTGCGTCACGGCAGGCACGCCATAGGCAATGGGGCTGCCAACATTCAGGAAGCGATATCCCCAGTCGATTTTTTGCTCGATTTCGTCTACATCAACGAGGGTCGTGCCGACGACAATGCCCGATCCTTCAAGCCGTTTGGGCACTTCTTCCATGATGCTCTGTACCTCTGGTGATCCGGTCTTGCCCATGACACCAAGTGAAGCGGACAGATCGAGGGGTCCTACGAGAATGATGTCAATTCCACCCACGGCGGCAATCTCGTCGAGGTTGTCCCAGGCCTGTTGCGACTCCAGTTGGCAGATCAGCAGTGTTTCATCGTTGGCCGTTTCGAGGACTTCATGCCAATCTTCTCCGGCGATTCGAGTCCACATGGGAGACAGACCGCGATTGCCTTCAGGCGGATAGTGGGCGGCGTCCACAGCGGCTGCCGCTTCTTCTGCTGTGTTCACCTGTGGAATCATAACCAGCACGGCGCCCACATCATAGGCCTTCTTGATCAAGGCTGGGTCATTGTTGGCAACTCGGATCATCGGGGCGACGCCGCGCTGGCGCGCCAGGACGGGAATCGTGTCGAGGGCCTCAGCCCCGTAGGGCATGTGCTCGGTATCGATCCAGAGAAAATCGATGCCTGTGTCCAGTGTCGGCCCGGCAATGTGAGGCGAAAAAGCGGCAAGGCCTGTACCGAATACGACCTGACCATCAGCGAGCTTCTGTTTGATTGGGTTGGGATACATGGGAGACCTGTCGTTGGCACGCCTCGGGTCAGGCGTGCAGGCTATAGAGGATGCCGATACCTAATGCGATGCGATAGAAAGCGAAGGCATGGGTACCGAATCGTTCGAGGAAGCGTAGGAGGAAACCAATACTGACGTAGCCACTGACTGCGGCGACGCCAATGCCGATGCCCAGATTCACAAGGCCATCGGTTCCTATATCCGCTGCGATCAGTTCCATCAGTTCAAAGAGGCCACTACCAGCGATGGCAGGCAAGCCCAGGAGAAAAGAAAAACGTGCCGCCTCATGACGGGACAGACCGACGAAGAGACCTCCCATGATCGTCGATCCAGATCGCGAGCAACCAGGCACGAGGGCAAGAGCCTGGCACCAACCGATAATCTGTATGCGCCAGAAGGTCAATTGTCCGAGGCTGCGATCGCGCCGACTGACACTCTCTGCCAGTAGCAGCAGCAGGGCCAGCACGATCAGAGCCGTTGAGATCACACTCAGATTGCGTAATTCCGTCTCGATGTAGTCTTTGAAGCCAAGACCGAAAACGACAATGGGAATGGTCGCAGGCACGATGGCCCAGGCCATGAGCGTATCGGGACTACGGTGCAGGTCACGATGAACCAGTCCATCGATGGCGGCGCGTGTCAGGCGGCGGATATCCGCGGCGAAGTAAATGAAGACGGCGAGCAGTGTTCCCAGTTGAATCGCCGCTGAGAAGGCCGCCCCAGGATCGCTCCAGCCCAGGAAATGAGGGACAATGCGCAAATGCGCCGTGGAGGATATGGGAAGAAACTCGGTGAGCCCCTGTACCAGTCCCAGCAGGACTGCCTGGGCCGGGGTCATGGGGCCTGGTACCCCCGTCATCGGGACAGAACATCTTCCGCCAGGCGGCGACATTCAAGGTAGTAGCGTTTTTCCTCTGCCTCACCGAGGGAGAAGCTCTTGCGCGGCAACGGTCCATCCTTAGCAATCGTTGGGAACAGGGCGTGTTTGTCGATGACCTGGGACACGAGCCCCACATTCCCGGCTTTGGATCCGACCTCTTGTGTCGCCTGGGCACCGTGGATGTAGTCAACTTGCAGTTCACCGTGTTCCTCGCCAAAGCCATCGAGGAACTCCTGCAGGGAGACCGCCTCCAACTCATGAGTGGGTTGGTGAATGGTGAGGATCCCCTGATAGGATGTGCCATTGCGGCCACCCGCGACCCATGGAATGTGATGATCTTCGCCCTCAACGAGCCCGTCACAGGTTTGTTGCCACAGTGACCGGTCATCGATGTGGTCGATTTTGACGGTCGAGCCCTGGCGCCGGTAGTAGTCGGTCATTGCTGCCAGCAAAGCGTCATGGCCGACATTGAACACGACGCGATGGATCGGTTCAAAGGTGAGACCCTCGTCGTGCAGATTGACCAACTCCACCAATGCATGTCGGGCCGGATGGTCGGCTACAGCTTGCAGCCCACCGGCATCCGCCTTGATCTGCTCCCAGACCTCCTTGGCCGTCGCAAACGAGTGGTTTCCATCCCCCATGGCGTACAGCAAGCCATCCACAGCCAGGGCGCGCAGTGCCTCGACAACCTGAGCAATGTGTTGCTGCTCCTGCACATGCCAGCCGCGCACGCGACCACCTCCAAACATGAGTTCTGTGTCGTAGGCAGGGGGGAGAGAAAGCTGAGCAAGGGGTTCGATGACCGTGCGTTGTGGGTCATCGATCAATACGAGGATATGTGGGGTTTCAAGAGGTGCCCCCTGACGTACTTCGATACGTGGCGGTAGACGTTCGAGTACCGTTCCCTCCGTCGTGCGGATCAAGGTCGTCGCGTCCTGCGCGTAGGAATACTGCTCCAGGTCCAACGCGACCATGAGCCCCCGACGAGAGGCGGCGTGCGTCGTTTGGCGGTCCACCAGAACAAATCCAGGGTCCCCTTCCTGCAATACGCCTTCGCTCGTGCAGACCTGCATGTCGGCGCGGATCTGTTCGATGCGCGTCTGGCGATCTGATGAATGAAGATGGACTTCAGGATAGATCAGCCGCAGACTCGATGGCGCATCGCCAACCTGCTCAGTCACCTGCTCCCAGTAGGATGGATTCGACGTGTGCTGGTCGCAGGCGATGACAGACCACTTTGCCAGGTCGATGTCGGGGCGTGGCAGCATGATGCGGGGCACAGCGAGGGCAATATCGTCGAAACGCATGAGCTCTTTGGGTGTGGTGATGAGTGGGGGACAAGGGTAGTCCGAGTGTAGAGTGCCCCCGCTGTGTCGGCAAGGAGTTGACGCCTATCTTGCCCTGCCAACATGTCGTGCCCTGAGGCCAAGTCGCCAGGACAGCCGGATCTTCGGATCGATGAGGAAGAGGAAACAATGATCGATGAGCTACAGATCCAGCGATTTCTCGATGACGGTGCCTTCACTATGGACACACCGATCTCGATGGATCGCATCACAGCTGCAGCAGAAGCCCTCGATCGATTGCTGCCACAGAAGGAAGGGCGTAACAGATCCTCGTTGACATGCAACTACGATGATCCGGCGCTGATCGATCTCATCCAGGACCCCTTTTTCGAGCAAGTCTCGTGTCAACTGCTCGATTCCAAGGCGGTCTACTTCTTCCAAACGGCGATCATTACGGCCTTTCCTCAACCCGGTGTTGAGTTCGGCTTCGATCAACACGTCGATTTGCAGTATACCCTGACCGATCTGGAAGCATCACCTCGTCGGGTGACGTCCATCTTCTTCCTATGGCTGTCCGATGTGGCGTTGGATCAGGCACCGATGATGTATCGTCCCGGCAGCCACCGACCTCTGGCGGCCCATTGGGAGACCCAGGCTGAGCTGAAGGGAGAGATTCCACGCATCATCGGCATCAAGCTGGCCGACCTACCCGAACTCGATTATGCCGAGCCACAGCCGTTGCTGGCCAAGGCGGGCCAGGCGTCGGTGCTGACGACGGGTATGGTCCACGGCGCCTCCGTCCATACGGGTGACCTGCCTCGCAAGGTGCTAGTGATCACTTTTCACGCTGCCGATGTGACCATCGGTCTACCCGAGGTGCAGGAAATCGCCAAACGCGAGTACGATGCAACGCTGCGTAAGGCCCTGCCGCAGGAGCGACGGCACATCGTACGGCCCATCTGAGTCGCGGCTTGAGTCACGCAGCCAGCCACCACGCTGCGTGACTCACCGACGAACGTAGCGCAGGATGATCGGGGACTAGTCCCGGCGCATGGATATCACCCACGAGACCGGTCCGCAGTCATAGTAGGTGACGTTCGAGCGCTCACCCGATTCCTGGTCGATTCGCCAGCGCATCAGCCGACCTTCCTCGGTGCTGCCGGCGGCAAACAGAAAGTGAGAGTCGGGGCTGACCGTGATCGGTCGCGGATTCGGATCAGCTGGTGTGAGACCGGTCGGTTGCAGTGAGCCGTCGTCATTCACCAGGAATCCCGCAATGCTGTGATGGCCGCGATTCCCTGAAAAGAGGAAACGACCATTCGCGCTGATGTGGAGTTGCGAAGGGTGGTTGGCCTCGGCAAAACCCGCTTCCGGCAAGGTGGTGAGGGTTTCTTTCGCACTCAGACAACCCGTGGCTTCATCATAATCCCAGATCGTCACACTCGAACCCTGTTCACCATTGGTGTAGACGTAGCGGCCGGACGCATGAAAGCAGAGATGTCGGGGTCCCTGTCCCGGGGGAGGTGAGACCTGTGGCGGGTCGTTGGGTGTCAGTTGCCCGGTGGTCTCGTCAAAGCGGAACTGATAGACACAGTTGGCCGTGTCCACGTGCGGCACGAAGGCAAAACGGTTGCTGGGATCGGTCTGGATGTAGTGGGCGCGCAGCTCGGTTGGGTTGTGTGAGGTTCGCGCCCCTCCAAGGGCACCCGCCGCATCGATAGGATCGACTGTGGCCATGCCATCAGAATAGTACGCCCCCAATAGAAACCGACCTGTGTTGTCCGTCGAAAGATGGCAGGGGTTACCACCCATGTTGGTTTGGCCTGTGAGGGCCAGATCCCCGTCGGCGCTGATACGATAGCTGCGCGCCAGGTGCTGGTCATCCACCTGGACGCTGACATACAGATGCTGACGATCAGGTGACACAGCCAGGGGACCGGGATTGCCATCGCAGGCCAGATCTGTCAGTTGCTGCAGGTCGCCGCCAGAATCGATCGAATCGACGGTGATTTTCGGCTGGGGGCCACCAATGCTGGTGATGAGGTAGTCGGTCATCTATTTCACCTTTTTCCGGCAGACCAATCATCGATCTGTTCGCAGACGCGAATCTCGCAAAGACGAGCATGGTCGAGACCATGGGTCGCCTCGGCGGTCAGCCGCAGAGCATCGATGGTCGGCGGGGAGTCGAAGTCGTGGATGTTGAGACGCTGATAGTTGTCCGTTACGTGGGCAAGAGACTGCCACTGGCCAGAGACTTCCGCCTCCAGGTGATAGGTTCGAACCGTTTCGGGTTGGGCACAACCATACTCCATGCGATCTACATACGCGTCGGAATGACTGAGGGTCAGTACACGATGCAGGCCCGTATCGAAGACGAGTTGAATTCGCGCGACCTCGACCGCCGCTGACCAGCGCAGTTCCAACCACGCGGGGAACCCCTCGGCGGCATCACTCATCCATCGATGCGAGCCCGGGTTGGCCACATCGGGCGCGGCACCCCCTTCTCCATGGACACTGCGGGTCTGACCACTCACGACATTCGTCGCTTCACCGCCGCTGCACTCGCTGGAGGCACTTATCGTTGCCTTGCCCGCCACGTCGGTGTCGTCGCTGTTGGCACAACCGATGAGGAACGCATCGTCACGTAGCAGCCGTTGTTGGATCGCGTGCATTGCCTTGGCGTCGCTGGACAATTCGGTGGCTGCATGGCCGTGCAGTGCGCCGAAGGCGGCCGCCGTGCCCACGCCCTGTCCGATGACGGCGCATGTGGCCATGACACGCGTCGATGAGAATCCCACATGGGTCGCAGAAATATTGCGTCCCGCAAACATCAGGTTGTCCACGTCGCGGGAGACGCAGCTGCGCAGAGGAATATCGTAGAGGTGCGGGGGTTGCGGTTGATTACAAGGGGGTAGGTCGACGGCATCGACACCCTCAGGTGGATGCGTGTCGAGGGACCATCCACCAAAGGCGATCGTGTCATCAAATCTCTGCGCTGCGAGAATGTCATTCTCACTCAAAACATGCTGACCGATAAAACGACGACTCTCCCGTTTGCCCGGCAGGAAACCAAACCAGTCGAGGGCCCAGCAATCTGCGCCATGATCGCCGTCATTCTTGATGTGATTCCACACACCAAGCATGATCGCCAGCAATTCATCGCGGATGGTCTCGTTGTCCTTGACCGTATCGAGTACGCCGCCCCATTCCACCCACCAATAGCCGTATTCAAGACCGCGATCGATACCAGGGGCACCGTGCGGCCGCAGGCGTAAGTCATGCTCGGTGAACTTGCGCACCCATGGCGGAGCCACGAAGGGCATGGGATGGTCGTGCTGCCGCGCCTGAAACAACAGGGTCGACCCCAGACTCTTGTCGTCGGCAGCGTCCTGCGCCTGTGGCTCACCGTACTCGGCCTTCGACTCGCGACCCTCACGAAAGGGGGCGCCCGCCTCCAGCCCCAGCCGTCCGTCACCTGTGCAGTCGACGAATAGGTGGGCAGTGATATCGAAGCGGTCCTCCGTCGACTGACGCAGGGCGCTGGCGGCCACGATATGCCCGTCGGACACGGTCACCCCATCGACGGCGGTATTGAGCATCAGCGTCAGATTCGGTTCGGCGCGGCATTTCTCGTATAGGATCAGGTCAAGCATCGATGCCGAGCGTTGCGGGTTGCGCAGGCTGGTTTCGAGGCGGATTTCCTCGATGATGCCACCTTCGCGTGCTTCAGTGGCCAGTTCCACGCCGCGGCTCCCGGAGGCGTCAGCGCCGACGATATGCATGCGGACTTCCGAAGAGGCATTGCCCCCCAGAACAGGCCGATCCTGGCAAAGGATGACACTCGCCCCATTTCGGGCCGCTGCCAGAGCGCAGGGCACACCGGCGGGGCCACCACCTGCGACGAGCACATCACACTTGAGTTCATGTGTTTGTAGGACAGACATAGCCACGTTTCTCCTTATGCGTGGCAAGGTAGCGCACCTGTTCGTCGGGACAAGGCGTCGCTACGGTCTGATGGGCCAAAGAAGCGCGCGGACCTTGTGGGCAGCGCTTGAATTTCTCTCAATTGGATAGTCTGCAAACCACAGGTGACGAAGAGAGTCGATAGTGAACCCATCCTGTCTTGAACACACGCTCACTCCATCCGAGTCAGAGCAATTCGAAAGGGATGGATACTTCGTCGTTCCCGATGCCATCCCCCAAGATCTGGTACAGACGCTGATGCCTATCTCTGACGAGATTGACCGAAGCGAGCGTGAACGCCAGGGGATGGACCCGGGAGCGCGGGTCAACCATTACGACTTCATTGGCCGAGACGCCGCATATCTGAAACTGCTCGACTGGTCGACGACGTTTCCCAAGGTCTGGGGCATTCTTGGTTGGCATATCCAATTGTACCACACGCACATGACCTACACCCCCGTCGAACCGGCGGGGCGGCGTGTCGAGGACGATGGTCTGGCTCTGGGATGGCATCAGGATTCGGGTCAGATCAACCGTGATCTGGAGGGCAACCCTCGTCCACGTGTGTCACTGAAAATTGGCTACTTTCTGTCGGATGCCTCGCAGCCAGATCGAGGGAACTTCTATGTGCTGCCCGGGTCGCATCTGCGCAATGAGTTTCCTGGCGATGACAGGTCGGCGATGCCGGCAGGGGCTGTTCCCGTCTGCGTACCGGCGGGAAGTGCCGTTTTCTTTGATCGTCGATTGTGGCATTCGGGCAGTGCCAACTATTGGATTGAACCACGACGTGTTCTGTTCTACGGCTATTCCTATCGATGGCTGCGGCCTCGCGACGACATGCGTGTCGAACACTTGCTGCCAGCCTGCGACGCGATTCGACAGCAACTGTTGGGCGTAACGCATTCAGGCGGGCGGGGCTTTACGTCACCCAACGATGAAGATGTCCCACTCAGAGGTTGGCTCGAAGAACAGGGGATTACCATCTGATGCGGATCAAACTCGCAACGTGCCTCGCCATTCTTGTGGCGGCAACCATCCAGGGACAGACAATGGCTGAATCATCTGCAGACATGGCGATGGATTTTGATGCGGTCTGGGATTACAACGATCCCGCCGCCACTCGGACTCGTTTTGAGCAGTTCAGAAACCACGCAACCGACTCCACTGCGTCCTATCGATTGCAGTTGGCAACGCAGATCGCTCGTACGTACGGGCTGGAAGGAGACTTCAAATCGGCCCATGGGACACTCGATGAGGTAGAAGGGCAGCTGCGAGGGGCTGCCAGTGTCGAAAGGGTACGTTTCCTTCTCGAAAGAGGACGGGCGCATCGATCAAATGGCGAGACCGACAAGGCATTGCCCCTCTTCGAACAAGCCTATGACATGGGCCGACTCATCCGGGCAGACTACCACGCGATCGATGCGGCGCATATGATGGCGATCGCCGCCGATTCGACCCAAACGCGGCGTGCTTGGAGCCGCAAGGGGATCGATATCGCCGAAGCGTCAACACAAACAAGAGCGCGCCACTGGCTTGGCTCCATCTACAACAATCTCGGCTGGGACCATCACGGAGATGGTGAATTCGACGCGGCTCTCGAGTTGTTCCAGAAGGCCCTGGTGGCGCGCCAGCAAGAGGCAGAGGCAGGCCCGATCGCCATCGCTCACTGGTGTGTTGCTCGTTGTATGCGCTCTGTCGGCCGACTGACCGAGGCCCTGGAGATCCAACAGCAGCTATTGGCTGATCACGAGGCTGCCGGCACGGGTGACGGGTATGTGAGCGAAGAGCTGGGCGAATTGCACCTGGCTCTCGGCAATACACAAGACGCGGCCCGTCACTTTGCTGAAGCCTATCGGCAACTATCCCAGGACAGCTGGTTTGCCGCCCATGAGACAGAGCGACTGCAGCGGCTGAAGGACTTGAGCCAGCAATAGAAGTGTGATCTTTTGCTTATGCCTACTTCATTGCTGCAAGCACAATGTCCCGGGCCTTGAGCAAATCTTCGCGGGAGCGATAGTACTCGAGCACGAAATAGGCCACGTTGCAGTGTTCCTGCACAGCGTGCACATAGGTGGGGTAGTCGAGGCGACCCGATCCTGTGGGGCCATAGTCGGCGACTTCGCCATTGTCGGCGAAGCTCGCATCCTTGCCGTGGACGATGACGGTATCCGCCGCGAGCATACGCACAGCACGCTCGAGAGGTGTGCGGTCCGGGCAGAAGTTGGCCGCATCCACACAGACCTTCAACGCCGACGAGCCCACGTGATCCTGAAGACGTAGAAAGGTCTCGGCACTCCCGACGGATCCGGCACGGGTAATCTCCACCGCTACGTCGATACTCGCTGACTCGGCTTCCTGGCATACAGATTTCAGACTCGATACGAGACCCGCAAAGATGGCGTGGTCCTGTTCACCTTCTGGATAACCCGAGGGATGCCAGACGAGAATCGGCCGTGGGTTGTCGCCAAATCTGCCCGCAAGAGCGGCCGTCTTGTGCACACATCTGATGGCACGATCTACATCGGCTTCTACTCTTCCTGTGGCGTTGACGAGATCCACGTGCAGTGTCATCGCTGCCAACGATGTGTCGCCTGCCTTGAGCGTCTCATCGACGGCTGCCGGTGTCGGATCGTCGCCGTCGCCTTCGGCACCGCCACCAAAGAACATCTGCACTGCTTCGAAGCCGAGCCCGCGCAATTCGTTTGCCGGCACGGTGTCTCCCCGCATCAATCCCAGTTTCATCTCAACCATCGCTTTTTGGTGTGCGTTGCGTGACTTGTGTTCACAGTGAGAACAGACACTCAATGGGTCGCCAGAGGGCCTCTTCGCCCTCATCATCCCAGGGAAGAAAGTGTGGCTCCATGAGGGTGTGCCAGTCTCCAGGTGTGTTCTGCGTCGATAACTCGCCCGCGTATCGTGGCGGTTCAACGATCGTCGGCTCTTCAGCGTAGAAAAACATGATGTCGTCGTGAAGGCTGATGAGGCCGTATTTGTCGCCTCCTGCGGGACGCTCTTCCTGCAGCTGATAATGCAGGAAGATGTAGCTGGAGGCCATCTGCGGGCGCAATCGCAGGACCCGCGCCGTGCGCTTATCCGGCGGCGTCTTGCGACGCCACTGGTCGGCTCCCAGGCAGCGGTGATAGTGGAAGATGTCCGTCATGGGTACCCAATGGCGAGGCCGCTGCTCGCCGGGCCAACTCAACAGATGCGGAGCGAGGGGGGCAGTCAATGAATCGACGGGGTTGTCGCCGATGGTTTCCAGATAGAGAAACAGACGCTGATCCCAACGAAACAGACTCGCCGTCATCACCTGCCCCGCATCCCGCCCAGATGTCAGCTCTTGTACGAGATCCGGCAGCGCAGACCCAAGGTCCGCCGTGTCTGTGCAGTGAGCACGCCACACCTGGCGAGAAAGGGTCGCGCCAAATCTCTCTGTCTGGTCTTCTCTTCTGTTGCTCATGTGTGACGTCCCCGCTGATAGGCGATTGGAAATGCAGTATCGGGACTTCTTGCCTTAGATTCTACTGTCAACCTGCGACGGATGCCCACGAGTGGACGACAGTCCATGCGTTCGGAGCGCTCGCCCTTCACCGTATAAGACAGGATTTATGCAGACCTTAACATTCGCTGTTCTACCTGGCGACGGTATCGGCCCGGAGGTCATGGCCGTCGCGCTTCGTGTCCTGGAGCAAGCGGGACAGCGCTTTGACTTTGCCCTCGATGCGACCCACGCCGACATCGGTGGTATTGCCATCGACAACCATGGCGTTGCCTTTCCGGACAGCACACACAAGGTGTGTGAAGATGCGGATGCGATCCTGTTTGGCTCCGTCGGTGGCCCCAAATGGGAATCTCTACCGCCAAAGGAACAACCCGAGCGTGCTTCGCTGCTGGCGATCCGCAAGGCCTTTTCTCTCTACGCCAATATCCGCCCCGGATTGCTGTATGAAGAGATCGCCGATGCGTCGCCCCTGAAGAGAGAGCGGATTCCCGAGGGCATCGACATTGTCTGCATTCGTGAATTGACGGGTGGAATCTATTTCGGCGACAAGTCCACGACGAGACTCGACAATGGCGAAGAGCAGGCGATCGACACGATGGTCTACAAGACAAGTGAGATCGAACGGATCGCCCAGGTGGCCATCGATACGGCCCTGGCACGTGGCAAGCGAGTCACCTCCGTCGACAAGGCAAATGTGCTGGAGTGTTCGGTGCTTTGGCGCAAGGTGGTGACAGCGTATTTCGCCAAACACGCTCCTGAGATCGAACTGGACCACATGTATGTCGACAATGCAGCCATGCAACTGGCGCGTGATCCGGATCAGTTCGATGTACTGTTCACGGAGAATATGTTCGGCGACATTCTGTCCGACGAAATGGGGATCATCTGCGGTTCCCTCGGCATGCTGGCGTCAGCGTCTCTGGGCGCACGGAAGAATCGGCTGGATAGACCTTTTGGTCTGTACGAACCATCTGGTGGCACGGCTCCTGACATCGCCGGTCAGGGCATCGCCAATCCGAGTGCGCAGATCCTGTCGGCGGCGCTGATGCTGCGCCACAGTTTTGGTCTCCATGAGGCAGCAGACGCAATTGAGACGGCTGTGAGGTCGACGGTGAAGGCGGGAATCAGAACAGCTGATATCGCCTTTGGTCTGGCCTCGGTTGGCAGTGAAGCCATGGGTGAAGCGATCCTCAAGCACCTGGACTAACCAGGTAATCCTGCGCCACCCAGCTGGGCCCGCCTTCTGACACGATCTGTCGATGGCGGGCCTTTTTGCGTTCTGTGTCGCGTTTGGGGTTCACTATCCTGAGAGCTTGTCCTTTGGGTTCTGTATGCAGGGAGAGGAATGTGACGCGAACGCAAGGCGGAGATCGCCAGATTCTGAGAGAACTCGGCCTCCAGGTTGGAGAGATAGCGGCTCTACCACAGCAGGAGACGACGCGGCAACACTGGGTGGCACTCAATGGTTTGCGGCCAACGCGACCTATGGTCGTGATCGATCAGATCCCCTGGCATGAGATGGGTGTGGATGGCGAACTGGGTCTGTTGTGCGTTGATCCGTTGAATCGGCAGGTGGAGACCGATCTTCGTCGTCGCCTGTACAAGTGGCGGCACATGCGTGATGACCAGGTGATTGAGCCCAGTGTCGATGTGTCGGCGGTGATTCACGGTCTTGGTTTTGGTATCCAGGTACAAGAGGAACGCGCCGTAAGTGATCCGCACAACGATGTCGTTGGCCATCGCTACGTCGACCAGATTCGCACCGAACAAGACCTGGAAAAAATCCAGTTTCACGATGTCCACTTCGACGTGGAAGCGACAGCAGAGCGTGTCGGACCCTTGGAAGAGATCCTCGACGGTATTCTTGAGGTGCGAGTGCAGGGCGCACTACCTGTTTTCAGTGCGTGGGATCAGTTGGTTACCTGGCGATCGCCCGAGGGTATCCTCCTCGACATCATGGACAGGCCGGATTTCATCCACCAGTTGATAGAGCGCTATACCACAGCCAGTCTGGCGCAGCTTGATGCCCTGCAGGAGCAGGGCTTGCTGGGACACGGGCAGTTTACGATCCATTGTACCGGCGCCTATTCCGACGAGTTGCCAGCAGCCGGTTTCGATCCCGATCATCCCCGGTCCTGCGATCTATGGACCTATGGGATGGCGCAAATTTTCTCCACCGTGTCGCCTGCGATGCACAAAGAATTCTGGCTCGATTATGCCGTTCGCTGGTTCGAGCGGTTCGGCTTGGGGTACTATGGCTGCTGCGAGCCACTGCACAACAAGATCGACATCATCCGCTCGGTACCGAATGTGCGGAAGATTTCCATGAGTCCCTTCGTCGACGTCGAAGTGGGTGCGGAGAATATCGGCGCAGACTACGTCTTTTCACGCAAACCCAGCCCAGCGTTGCTGGCAGTCGAAAGCTGGGATTCTACTGCAGTCGAACAAGACCTGAGGGAGACGATCGACGCCTGCGAGCGGCACAATTGTCCACTCGAACTGATCCTCAAAGACATCAGTACGGTTCGCTATGAGCCAGAGCGATTGTGGGAATGGGCAAAGATCGCCGGCGAGCTGGTGCAAGCGGGTGTTGCGGCGTGAGAAGCTGCTGATTCAACGTCCCATCCAGCCACCATCGACCATCAAGGTCGTGCCGTGTACATAACGCGAGGCGTCGGAGGCGAGAAAGACGATGGGGCCCCTGAAGTCGTCAGGATCTCCCCAACGTCCCGCAGGAATCCGCCCGAGGATCGACTCATAACGCGCCGTGTCATTGCGCAGATCGTGTGTATTGTCTGTCTCCACATAACCCGGGCCAATGGCATTGACGTTGACGCCGTGTGCTGCCCACTCGTTAGCAAAGGCCATGGTCAACGTGCCGATACCGCCTTTGCTGGCGGCATATCCTGGTACGGTGATGCCGCCCTGAAAACTGAGCAGTGATCCGGTGAAGATGACCTTGCCACTGCCACGCTCCACCATGCGTTTGCCGATTTCGCGAGTCAATACAAACTGCGCGCTCAGATTCACCTCCAGTACCTTGTCCCAGTATTCGTCGGAATGCTCCGTAGCAGGTTGGCGCAGGATCGTACCCGCATTGTTGACGAGGATATCGATCTGTGGATGGTCTTCGGTCACCCGATCGATAAAGCCATGAAGCGCCTGGCGATCGCTGAAATCACAGGCATAGGGGCTGAAGGAGCGTCCATAGGCCGTGACGCCGGCCTCGATCTGACTGCCAGAGGCCTCCATCGACGCAGACACACCAATGATATCGGCTCCCGCTTCGGCCAGTCCAAGTGCGAAGGCCATGCCAATGCCTCTACGGCATCCGGTGACGAGGGCTGTTTTGCCAGTAAGATCGAACCCTGTGTTCATGCGCTCCCCCTGCAATCGATGAGATACTTGATACCATCCGGGCTCGAATCGATGAGCTCGAAGGTCTGTTGAACATCACGGATGGGTCGGACTTCGGTGATCAACTGATCAAGGGCCAACACGCCGCTGGCGGCCAATTCAATCGCCTCTTCAAAGTCGGCCTCCTCATACAGGCGCACACCGATGAGGCGCAACTCAGACCAGAAGAACTTGAACAGATTCACGGGTCGTGGCTCTGGATGGATGGCGACCATGACGATGCGACCACGCACATTGGGTAACTCGGTCATGGCCTCTACGCCTGCGGCCGAACCGGAGACCTCGAAAACACAATCTGCCATCGCACCATCGCTTAACCGCTCAACGATGGTGGTCAGATTCTGTGTCAGCGGATTCACCGCTCTCATGCCGAGTTGCGCTGCCAAGGCCAGACGCGTCTGATTTACTTCAGAGAGAATGACAGAAGCGCCCTTGTGCAGGCAAACGAGACCAACGAGCAGACCAATAGGCCCGCCACCGATCACGACGACTGTTTCTCCTGCGGTGACTTCACCCATGCGTACGTCGTGACAGGCAACGGCGGCGGGTTCGATCATGGCACCGTGTTCGAAGCTGAGACCATCGGGCAGCTTGTGCAGTGTGTAGGCGTCGACGGTCCACGATGACTGCATCCCACCGGGCAAATCGATGCCGATGAATTTCAGATTCTTGCCGACGTGGGGGTGCCCCTTATCAAAGGGCGATGGTTCACCAAAAAGCATGGGGCGAACTGCCACGCGATCACCGGCGACGACATTCGTCACGCCTGGACCGATGTCTATCACCGTCGCCGATGCTTCATGGCCGAGGGTCAGTGGGCGCTGCACGCGGGCATCCATGGCGCCGTGATAGATGTGCATGTCCGTCCCGCATATGCCGCAGAAGGAGACGTCGAGCCGCACTTGCCCAGGGCCAGGGGCGATGGGTTCGCTCACACCGACGCGGATGGTGCGGTCACCGTGATATTGGGCTGACTGCATGGTATCCTTTCGAAGTTTGACTTCTGCGTGAAAAGTGAGTGATCGCGTACACAGCGGCAATCCGTAGAGTCCTTGCAAGCGATCACCCGCTACATCCATGGTGTGTTCATGCTTCCTCATGATCGGCAAAGCCCTATGTTTGCTGTCCATGACTGCGAGCCCATCATACAACTTCTTTGCACCGACGCCACGCGGCATCGCGTCGCTGCTGGCCGAGGAGTTGCGCCAGCTAGGTGCACTCGAAGTCGACGAACAGCGGGCAGGGGTCGGATTTCAGGGATCGCTGGAGGTCGGTTACCGCGCGTGTCTGTGGTCACGTCTGGCCAGTCGGGTCCTGCTCGTCCTCGAGGACGCGCCCGCCTCGACATCAGACGAACTCTATGAGAGTGTGTCATCATTGCGCTGGGACGAACATCTTCGGCCCACGGGAACCCTGGCAGTCAACTTCAACGGCACGTCGCCAAATCTTCGGCATACACATTTCGGTGCTCTGCGGGTCAAGGATGCCATCGTGGACGGTTTCCGCGAGCGCAATGGCACTCGTCCCTCCGTCGACGTCGAAGCACCAGATCTGAGAGTCGACGTTCACCTCCATGGCGTGCTCGCCACGATCAGTATCGACCTGTCCGGGCGACCGCTACACCGGCGTGGTTATCGTGCGCAACCGGTGGACGCACCGCTGCGCGAGAATCTCGCTGCCGCCGTCCTGATGCGTGGCGACTGGACGCAGGTCGCAGCAGGAGGTGGCCCCCTGGTCGATCTGATGTGTGGATCAGGGACGCTGTTGATCGAAGGCGCCTGGATGGCGGCCGATCGCGCCCCCGCCATGGAACGACCCGATCTGGGTCTGCTGCGCTGGATGGGCCACGATCAGCGGCTCTGGAATGGTCTCATCAAGGAAGCACGCGAGCGCTATCGTCAAGGTCTGGAGACGCTCCCTCAGATCGTCGGCTACGATATCGACCCTGCCGCAGTACGCGCGACACGGGTGAATCTGCGTGGCGCGGGACTCTCCAAGCGGGTCCACGTAGAGACACGGGCGCTGGTTGCCGGTGCCGGGCCTGATGATCCGGCGGGCCCTGGCCTGGTCGTAGCCAATCCGCCCTATGGTGAGCGACTCTCAGACGAAACCGCTGTGCGCGTGATTTTCGCCGACATGTCGCAGCAGCTACACGATCGATACGCTGGATGGCGTGCGGCGATCCTCACGACCAGCGCCGAGTGGGCGATTCCCTTGAGTCTGAGTAGTGGGCCGGCAGATGTCTTTTACAATGGCGCCCTGGAATGCCCCCTCTTGCACGGTGTCATTCCAGCGTCGCGTCGGGTTACGACGCCCGATCCCGATGCAGGCACTGAGACGAGCACCGGACGGGTCGCGCCACCAGCACAAGCGACTTCCAGAAGCGATGGGGCGCAGATGCTGGCCAATCGCCTGCGCAAGAATCTGCGAACCCTCGGCAAGTGGGCCCGACGCGAGGGCGTGACATGTTATCGGCTCTACGATGCCGACCTGCCCGAATATGCCGTCGCCGTCGATCTCTACGAGTCGGTACCCCAACAGCGGCGGTGGGCGCATGTGCAGGAGTATCGTGCGCCGGCAACAATCGATCCTGCCAAGGCGGCGGCGCGTCTGCAAGAGGCCCTGCCAACGATCGTTGAGGAATTAGGGATCGCCCGGGAGGATATGCATTTCAAACTGCGTGAACGAAAAAAGGGGAAAACCCAGTATCAGCGGCTCTCCCAGGGTGGAGAATACCACGAAGTGTCTGAGGGCGGCGTCTCGCTGTGGGTGAATTTCACTGACTATCTGGATACAGGATTGTTTCTCGATCATCGTCCGACGCGAGAGATGATTGGCGAGTTAGCCGCCGGCAAGCACTTTCTGAATCTATTCGGCTACACCGGGTCGGCGACCGTTCACGCTGCCGCAGGTGGTGCCGCGGCGACGACGACGGTGGATATGTCCAATACCTACATCGAGTGGGCGCGTCGCAATCTCCACGGCAATGGTTTTCGCGGTGTGCCGCACAATCTCATTCAAGCTGATTGTCTGGCCTGGCTCGACATACCGCGTGATGGATTCGATCTGATCTTCCTCGATCCGCCGACTTTTTCCAATTCCAAGCGCATGGACAGTGCCTTCGATATCCTCGAAGACCACGCAGATCTCATCCGTCGAACAGCTCGCCTGCTCAACGACGGGGGCCTTATGCTGTTTTCGACGAATGCCCGTCAGTTCAAGATGGACATAGCGGCTTTACCTGATCTGGAGTGCAAGGACATTACGTGGAAGACGATCCCCAAAGACTTCGAGCGCAATGCCAAGATCCACCAGTGCTGGAGTATTACCCACGCGTGAAGGCTGAATGACACCGCACGCAGACACAACACAACCGCCTGAATGGCTTCGGCAGGTTCGCCATCACGTGAGCTCCTGGGTGCATTCAGTGATGTCTGCGCAGCATCCCGGTCTGTTCCGCATGTGTGTCGACGCACACGTTCCCTGGGATCTTCAGTCGAGTGCCAAGGGATTGCACATTCTGCAACGTCACGATGCGCTGGATACGGTACCCAACGGCCCCGCAAGAGCTGATACTATCCGTCTGTTGCAGGATCTTCAGGATGAAGAGACCGGGTTCTTTCGTGATCCGATTTTTGAAGAGCACTTTTCCGCAAGGCAGGATCCTGCGGCGCTACTGAAGCTGCGTCGCAACAATGCCAAGTGGGCGAATATCGCTTTGCGCGTCCTGGGTGCCGAGCCACGTCGGGCGTTCTTCCGTACCGGCACGGGTGGTGATCCAGATCCGGAGGCGGTCCTGAAGATGATCCGTGACGGTGACTGGTCACAGCCCTGGGGCATCGGTTCCCACGCCGCGCAAGGTGTACGCGAACTCTTTTTTCTGGCCTGTGAGGGGCGAGACGATCTTGTCCCTTATGTCGAACGCGGCCTGACGATGATCCTGGCGCATCAGAATCCGCATACGGGAATGATCGGTGACTCGAGTCTGCCACTGTTTCAGCAGATTTCGGGTGCTCTGAAGGTGATCGGCAACTTTCAGTTCTCTCTCGGACTGAAGGTCCCGTATCTGCGGCAACTGGCCGATGCCTGTGTCACACATCACGCTGATGGCAGCTTCTATGCAGAAAGTGACTCTCACTGTATTCCTCGCAATGTGGCGGAGATGGCGTGGGTCTGTCTATTGCACTCCGACTATCGTGCTGAGGAACTACGATCGACTCTCGTGGATATTGCGCGTCAATATCAGGATGTTTTTGGCAAACCTGATGGCGGCTACAGCCCGACACCAGAGGGTACGCAGGCCTACAGTTGGAACGGCACGTATCTGAGTGAGTCGTCGTCGACGCCACGCAGCAGCATTTCGGGAACCAATGGCAGTGGCTGCCTGGGCATGATCTGCGCTGCCCTTGGCTGGGAGGTCGGGTTCCCATCGATGCACGATGGCTGGCAGGAGCGTGTCGCCAATCTTCGCTATGAGGTGACCCTCTCCAGCGGCGGATCGGCGCGATTGCAGCTTCGCCAGTCCCTGTGACGCACCTGTGACGTATCCCCCCTCCGCCCACTTTCGCGCCGAAAGACTCCTCGACGCGCCGATCATCCATGCGGGCTTACCTGGCCTGGAGGGGGAGCGTGGGTTCAATATCAACGGCCCTTCATTGGTTCGTGTGCCCGTCGGTGCACCGGGAAGACTCGGTCGCTATTACCTCTATTTCGCCCACCATGGGGGGCACTATATCCGCATGGCCTGGGCAGATGAACTGAGGGGACCCTGGACGGTCCTGCCTGAACCGGGTGTTCTGCACATGGACGATGGCCCTGGGATAAACCATATCGCCAGTCCCGACGTGCACATCGGCGACGATGGCCAATGGCGTATGTATTTTCACATGCCTGTGGACCAACGGGGACAGCGGACCTTCGTTGCCCTGTCTCGGGACGGTTTGCAGTGGGAGGTGCGCGAACCAGAGCTAGGATGGTTCTACTGTCGGGCATTCTCCTACAGTGACGCCTGGTTCAGCTTCACAAAGGACACGAATGTTGGTGGCCTGTTAGGGCGTTCAACGGACGGTCTGGAACCCTTCGAGGAAGGCGCCGCTGTGGCCCCGTCCTCGCGCCATGCGGCAACCTGGGTCAACGGCGACACACTACACCTGTTCTACTCGCGAGCAGAGGATACACCGGAATGCATCCTCGTGGCGCAGGTGGATCTACGCCAGCCGTGGCGACAATGGACGGACTCTTCAGGAGAGCTACTGCTGAAACCAGAGCGCATCTGGGAGGGCGCCTGCCTGCCGCGGCAGGTATCGCGTTGGGGTCGATCGAAGGTGCCCGTGCACCAATTGCGCGATCCGGCAATCTATGTCGAGCACGACGAACTCTATTTGCTTTATTCAGGGGCGGGCGAGACAAATATCGGCATTGCCCGCCTGCACCGTCTGTGACATTTCAGCGAAAACATCTGCACCAGCGGCCGAACCTTTTGGAGGATAGACATCATGAGAAGATCACTCCTATTGGGATTTGCCATCAGTTGCTGATGGCTGACTGCTAAACCTTGGGATGAGTGAGATGACACTACTGTCAGACGAGCAGATGATTGGCTTTGTTCGCGAGGGATACCTCACGATCGACGCCGATCTCCCCGCAGAATTTCACGCCGCATTGCACAGTCGGATCCAAGGCTTGTTCGAGAAGGATGGGAATCCGGGCAATGACATCCTGCCCCGTGTTCCTGACCTGCACCGTGTGTTGGATCAACCGACCGTGTCCGGTGCGCTGACGAGCCTTCTTGGTAGCGATTACCTGTTGCATCCACATCGGCACTGCCATCTGAATCCAGCAGGAAGCCCGGGGCAGCAGATGCACCAGGACAGCTATGAACGGGATGAGAATGTTCGTCATCATCGGGCTCGTTGGCTTATGGCCTTTTACTACCCGCAGGATGTCGATATCGATCGCGGCCCTTCGTCGATTGTACCTGCTACGCACTTCCTGACGTGGAAGAGTCAACACGACAGCCCCCATGAGTTGCCCATGGTCGGCAAGGCCGGGACGGTGACAATCGTGCACTACGATCTGTGGCATCGAGCGATGGCCAATGTGGGCGCGCGGGACCGTTTCATGGTGAAGTTTCTGTTTACACGCATGCAGGAGCCCACTGCCGCGACGTGGGCCCATGATGGGCGGGATTGGGAAGCAGGAGATCGGGACGACGATATCGTCTGCAGTCATGTATGGGATTGGCTGCGTGGAGCCACCAACCCCCAGCCAGGCAACCAAGTGGAGTCATTGGAGGAGTTGACCCGCAGATTGTCCGATGAGGACGAAATGGGGCGCTATGACGCAGCTTATCGTCTCGGTAGAATGGGTGAGGAGGGTGTGTCGACACTGACGGCGGCCCTGCGGGCTGAGAGCGAAGATCGACTCGCAGCAAATCTCGAACGCTCGCACACGAACCCGGTGCAACTGGATGCAGCCTATGGGTTGACGACGGCCGGTTCTGCCGCGATTCCGACGCTGACGAACCTGCTGGAAGATGAGTCCTGGGGTTTGCGGGCCAGTGCTGCGGACACTCTCGGAGACATGGGCCACGTTGCCGCGCCCGCTGGCGGTGCCCTGGCTCGAGTGCTCGACGACGAATCTGCGTGGGTGCGACGCAATGCCGTCGAGGCCCTCGGCAACATAGGACCTCTCGCTACGGCAGCTGCGCCGGCTCTGAGTGAATGTCTCAGTGATCATGATGTGACGGTCCGCCACAATGCGGCTCTGGCGTTGGCCAAGATGGGCGCTGGCGATACAAGTCTTCTACAGCAAGCCAGTGCTGACGAAGATCACTATGTCCGCGAGTTGGCAGGTTATGCGCTAAGCCGACAGCGCTCTTGATGAGTCTCGAATTGCTCTAGGGCTGCCAGGTCGACAGATTTGCGGTCTTCTACCAGGTGCGAACAACGACAGGATGGGATGCTCGATGCAGGACGAAGACAAGACGAAAGATCAACTGATCGAGGAGTTGCGTGATCTGCGCCAGCAAGTGGCTACTCTCTCTGGCAGGGCTGAAGCCATGTCCTCGCCTGAGCAGGGTGAGCGCTCCCTGCGGCGGCCAACGCAGACCCCTATCGAATTCGTCGCGAATTTTGAACTCGTTCACGCACAGGGCGTCGATGTGTCCGCATCGGGCGTATGCTTCGAAACGTCTGAGAATCTGGAATTTGAGTTGGAGTTCGAAGCCGATGGAGAAACACATCAGCACACGGCACATCTGGCCTGGATGCGCAAGGTGTCATCGGGCAATATCCGCTGGGGATTCGAGCTGGTCTCCAAAGAGACGTCTGGTCTGCTCAGTGTGCGAAAGTTGCTGGACACGGCCGAAATCGAGATGGATGTTGGGGAGTAGAGGCTGAGCAATCCCGCCGATGTAGCCACACGTGCCATCGTTCTTGGCGCGCTGCTGGCGGCTCTCATCAATTTCGCCTGTCCCTACGGCGTCCTCGTCCTGCACAATGCGGGACTGACTTCTGATTACATCACTGCTGGTGCGATGATGTTGTTCTTCGTGCTCACGGGTGCAGTAAATCCCTTCTGCAAGTGGGTATGCCCGCGGCTCGCCCTGAGCAGTCGTGACCTGGTCGTCGTGTATGTCATGATGATTGTCGCCTCCGCCATTCCCACGTGGGGGTTGGTGACCAATCTGTTCCACATCCTGACACGTCCCATCTACTACGCAACACCCGAAAACAACTGGGTTGATACGCTGCTGCCGCTGTTGCCATCGTGGTTGGCGCCTCGTGAACCTGCGGTGGCGAGATTTTTCTACGAGGGGCTTCCTGCAGGTGCCGGTGGGATTCCCTGGCGCGCCTGGTTCGTGCCGATGCTGGCGTGGGGCACTTTCATGATCGCTGTTTTTCTGTGGATGGTGGCGACGATGATCATCTTCCGACGCCCCTGGGTCGAACGTGAACGACTCACCTATCCGCTGACGCAGCTACCGCTGGAGATGATCCGAGGTAGCGACGATCACATGGTGCCTCCTTTGTTTCGCAGTGGCTTGATGTGGGCAGGATTCTGTCTCCCCTTCATCATTCAATTCACACGCGGCCTGCACCACTACTACTTCTTCCTTCCTGAACTCACGACACTTTTCGATCCTGTCTATCTGTTTCGCAACAGCGTGCGGATGATCGTTTTTGTCAATTTTTCCATCATCGGCCTGTCCTACTTCCTCAGCCTGCAGGTGTCCTTTTCCGTCTGGTTCTTTCACCTGCTGGCGCGGACGCAGACCGGTGTCTTCAATCTCATTGGCTACGAGATCAAGGGACACAACGAATCACTGACGGGATCGTCCGTCGCACTGTCCCATCAAGGCATGGGTGCTATGCTGGCATTGGTGGGTGCCATGCTGTGGACCTCGCGTGATCATCTGCGGCGGGTTGTCACGGCGGCGACTCGCCGCGAAGGCGACGGGGATGACGCTGACGAGATCCTCTCCTATCGAGCCACGGCGTGGCTGTGGCTTGGCTGCCTGATCTATATCGCCGGCTGGTTGCTGGCCACCGGTCTACCGCCTCTGGCGATGGTGGTGTTCCTCGTTGGTTCCTTCGTCATCTTCCTGGCGATCGCACGTGTCATCGCACAAGGTGGCGTCGGGTTCACCTCATCGACGATGCTGCCACAACCCTTCACGGTCTACACACTGGGTACGGATCTGATCGGTTGGAAAGGCCTGGCGAGTACAGGTTTGAGTTATTCCTGGGCGGCGGAGATGCGCACGACCGTGATGGCATCCAGCGCCAATGGCCTCAAGCTCATCAGCGGCCACTCTCTACGCAGTCATCGTGTGTTCTGGGCGATCGTACTGGCGATTGTGACGGGGTTGGTCGTGGCGAGCTGGACGACCCTGCATCTCAACTACACATACGGTGGAATCAACCTGCGCCAATTCGGTGTACCCACCATCGCCTGGCGCTTTGTGGAAGACAAACTGCTGAACCCCATTGGCTGGGAGCATATCAAGCCCCGTCTGCTGTTCACGGCGATCGGTGCCACGGCGATGGCTGGCCTGGTGTGGCTGCAGCATCACGTGTTGTGGTGGCCCCTGCACTTCATCGGCCTACCTGTGGCTGATAGCTGGGTCATGGGCTGGGCATGGTTCTCGGTCCTGATCGGTTGGTTGCTGAAGGCGATGATCCTGCGCTTCGGTGGCGTCAATGCCATCGCCACGTATCGACCGATCTTTGTCGGCTTCATCGCCGGTCAGCTGATGGGCGGTGCCGTATGGATGGTCATCGACATCCTGCTGGGTGAGACGGGCAATCGCGTCTACATCGGTGTCCCGTAAGTATTGCCAGACAATGCAGCGCAGCTGCCGTCGCCGCAGGTTGGAGGAGTTGCCGAACTGCGTGTGGCAAGACGACGTCGGCAGTCGCTAGCGGTGCCAGGTCTCCTTGACGCGCCAGCATTCCAGGTGCTGTCTGTGTGTATTGCCGATGCTCATGAAACGCAAAGTGAGGACGCGATGGCGTCATTCGATTTTCGAAAACCAGCAAAGATGCAGCAGCAACGAATCTATTCTGACGCAGGATCGTATAGTGCGTTTCCACACGTGGAGCGACTCGAGGGGGAGGAGTTGCTCCTCGCCTTCCGCGAGGCTCCCCGACATCCCGCAGGTGTCCGGCACACACACCCGAGATCACTCATCACCGTCATCCGCTCGAAGGATGCGGGACAGACATGGGCCATCGAAGACGCAGCACAGATGGCTGCCGGCGGTGGGCAGGAATTTGGACTGATCTATCTGGGCAAGGGGCGTGTCGGTGGAGCCTTGGCATTCCATGAGGTGGTACCTGAGGACGAGGCAGAGCGAGCCGGCATCTCTCATACCCACCCGCGGGAGTATCCCTTTTCAACGGGCGGTACTGTGTGGTGCACGAGTGATAACTATGGACTCACCTGGCGGTTGGACAACACGACGCTGATTGGACCCGGTCTGCAGGCATGTGCACCACCGATCCGACTGCGCGATGGTACGCTGCTGATTTCACCGTATGGGGCGTTAGGCCGTGCGAAGGCGGGGTCTGCCGTGCTTTTTCGATCTGATGATGGTGGCAACAACTGGTCGGGGCCGAATGTCATCGCCCGCGGCAATCCACGAACCAGATCGTATCAGGAACCGTCGCTGATGGAGTTGGCACCGGGCCATCTGTTGTGCATGATGCGCGTCCACGATCCGACGGCCCTGGGTATCTTCTGGCGCTGCGAGTCTCAAGATGCCGGTCAGACATGGTCACGCCCCACGTCGACGGGCATTCTGTCAGGCGCTTGCCCGCGACTGCTAACCCTGCGAGATGGCCGCTTGCTGCTGACCTATGGTCGGCGTTCTGAACCCTATGGTATCTACGCCACATGCAGCGAGGATGGTGGCAACAGCTGGGGAGAGACCTGGCAGCTGCGTCCGGCACGCGATGGGGATCACGGCTACACTTCTTCCGTCGAACTGGATGACGGTCGTCTTCTGACGACGACGTATGGAAAAAATCCACGCGGCGTGACAGGTATTACCGGAACATACTGGTATCTGCCGTAGGAGCGTGTCCGAGCAACCCATTTGGGTCGCGGACACGCTCCTCGGTCAGCCGCTTAGAGCTGCTTGATTCTGATATTGCCATTCGTCGTGCGCAGGCGAATCAGATCGCCACCACCGTTGATCGATCCATGCGCTGTGAGTTCATCGGAACGATCCGGATCACCGTCGATCTGCAGGGGGAAGTCTGATTCGATCGTGTGCGTGCGCCGTCGTCGGCGCAGACGCACCTCTGCGTCAATCGTCGCCTTCAGGCCGGCCGGCAAGTAGATGGTGATATCGCCACCACCAGAATTCAGGTCGCAATGGGTGTCGACGTCGGGATCATCGACGAGCAGTGTCGCCTCGATGCCACCGCCACCCGTCTTGGCTTCGATATAGCCGCGGGCATCATCTATGGTGATTCCACCACCGCCGGTGGAAACCACAACAGGTCCCCCTGAGCCATCCACGTCGATGCCACCGCCTCCCGTCCTTGCCTTTACGGGACCTTCAGCGCCCTCGATGGAGATTCCGCCGCCGCCGGTCTTGGCCTCAACAGGACCTCTGGACCCGTCGATCGAGATACCACCCCCACCGGTCTCGGCGGTGACACTCAAGGCACCGGAGCTGATCGACAGGCCACCGCCGCCTGTGGAGATGGTGAGTTCACCACCGACGTTGTCAACATCGATGCCGCCACCTCCTGTCTCGACTTCGAGATTACCCGAAACGTCACCGACATTGATCCCACCACCGCCTGTGACGGCACGTCCATCGCCATTGGTGATCGACTCAATGCTGATGCCGCCACCGCCGGTCTGCACATCGACGGAGCCATTCGTGATGTCGCCGATCTCAACTCCACCGCCGCCTGAGCGTGCGGTGACATGGCCTTCCAGGTCACCGATCTCGATGCCCCCGCCGCCGGTTTCGACGTTGACACTATAGGGTCGAGGGACAAGGATCCTGATTTCCAGATCAAGAGACCGAGAGCGACGATCTCTCTGTGGCTTAGCGCTGATGTTGACATCGTTGCCGTCCTGGGTGATCTCGACGCGGAAACTCTCGAGAACTTTTCTCGCTTCATCCTCCGTAAAGACGTCGGCCGATTTCTTGATGATGACGCGTACACCCTTTTTGTCCCAGGACTCAATCTCGAGTCCACCATCATCGACATTCAATACGAGGGTTCCCCCCGTACCGACATCGATGACACGATCAATCGTCTCCGTCCAGCCGCGGAATGCCTTGCTGACTTCGCCGCGTTCTTCGGCGCTGCCAATGGAGACCAACAGCAAAATCGCCGCGGTGGTAAGGATTGTCTTTTTCATCACGTGACTCCTGTATTTACTGATCATTTACAGCTGCGTTGTTGGGTCCCATCCCTGCAGGGTGCGGGATGCCTCGTTGCGTATGTAGTCATTGAATTCGGCGAAACTGGTGCGCTCCAGAACTCTGCGGGTATCAGGGTCGCGAAGCGAACGCAGTCCTTCGATGGCGGCGACTCTTACGCCTGGATTCTCGTCCTCAAGCAGGGCACTATAGAGGGCCTGGCGCACGGCGTCATGATGCGTAAGGCTGCTGAGAGCCTCTGCAGCAGCGACGCGCACACCCGGGTTCTGGTCATGCAGAAGCGCATGGGACAACACCTGGCGCACGGAGGCGGAGGAAGTCTCGAGGCCCAGCAATTCAACTGCCTGCAACCGCGGGCCAGGGCCCATGCCATCGCGCAGAGCCGTTGCCAAGGCCAGTTGAATCTCTGTATCCGCCAGATCACCTTCGAGACGAGAGGTGACAAGCGAACTCAGCTGCAGGTGGACGCGCCCCGTGCTGCGATCAAAGTCCTCGACATGTACGTCGACGAGTTGGCTGGCGACACCTGCTGCCGGCGGAGCTGGTAACAAGACGGTTCGGCCGACGATGATGCCGCATACAACCAGGGCAACGCCTCCCGAGGCCCAAACCAGTCGGGGAATCAGACTGTGGATGAAGTCGCTGAATCGATCGCGCCACATTGGAGTCTGCCGAGTACCGGGGATCAGCTCCTGGCGCAGAGCGGCGCGTAAACGCATTCGACTCTGTGCGAGCGCATCATCTGGCAAGGCTGGCTCGCTCCCCAGCGGCAGCTGCTGCTGGAAGGACTGCTCCTGAGCGAGGATCTGCGCCAGGTTTGCATCCTGCGCAAGGTCGCCACGAAAGGCCTCCTCCTCAGCTGGTGACAGCATGCCATAGAGGTAAGACAGGACACGTTCGCGCATCTGTTCAGTACCCATCCGTCCAGGGCCCATCTCGTCAGTCATCATTCGTGCTCCAGGTAGGGTGCCAGAGTCTTCTTCACTTTGTCGCGTGCTCGGAACAGGTAACTCTTCACTGCACCCGACGAGCATTCCATGATGTCAGCGGCAGCGTCGATTCGCAGGCCCTGCCGATGGCACAGCACGAAGGCTGAGCGCTCCTGTCGGGACAGATCTTCCAGCGCGTGATCGAGTTGGCGCTGTAGCTCTTGCTTCAACAGATCTGCGTCAGTCGCCACACTCGGTTGATCAGCGGCGTCTGCGCCTCCCGCTTCCTCGATATCGTGCCGCCGTTGTCGACGGTGGCGAAAGCGGAGGGCGTGATTCACAGTGATGCGGTAGAGCCAGGTGGAGAAGCTGCTGTCCATGCGGAACTTCCGCAGCCCGCGATAGGCAGCCAGTAAGGCTTCTTGGTAGACGTCCTGGGCGTCGGCCAGGTCGCCGACCATATCCCGGGCCATCGCCAGAACGGGGCGGTCATAGGGACATACCAGTTGTTCAAAGGCCCATCCGTCGCCCCCCTGGGCACGACGGATCAGGTCACGCTCTGCCTCGTCCATGGCTCTCCGGTTGACGGTGCCGATCTCTCGGCTCCGACTCGAGTTCTGGCGACTCGGTTCTGTTGATTATCGCAGGGTTAGTGCCCTGACCGCGGCCGCCGGTTGGCAGCAGATCGAAAAAAAGACGTCCTAGGCCCGGAGCTGAGTCAGCGGTCGATCACGGGCAGCACGATGTGCGACGGACGCTCCTGGTCGTGGAGCACGGTGTTGATCGCAATCTGCCCGATCGCTTCGCGGTGGATGGGACCTCCCGTGTTCAGATTGCGATCGAACCGGGGAAAACAACTGCTCGTGACAGCGACACGCAGTCGGTGTCCTGGGAGGAAGGCATTGCTCGTAGCCCACAGGTCGATCTCAAATCGATAGATCTTACCCGGTTCCAACGGTTCAGGATGCTCGTAGGAATTCCGATATCGAGCCCGCAAGATGCCATCACACAGATTCCGCGACAGACCATCGGCATCGACATCCTCCAGACGCACAACCCAGTCCGTGTCGGGGGTCGACGACATGGCGTAAAGGACGGCTTTCACCGGTCCTGTGACCTCCAGTTCGGTCTCCAAGGGCGCACTCGTATAGGTGAGACAGAGTGCGTCGATCTGCCGATGATCGCGAGCGCCATCGGGAATCCCCAATGTGTTGCCACCGATCGACGGGACGGGGTGGTCCGGATCGTATTCGAAGCTGTCCGGATGTTCGCTACCCGATGGGGGTGTCGCCGACAAGGTTCCATCTTTGAGGGAATCGACACTGCCACTGGTGCCATCATGCAGGTAGTACTTGCAGTATTTCGTATCCGGCAGGGGCCAATCCTGCTCGGCGCGCCATTGATTGCGTCCCATGACGAAGATCTGCACCGGGGGCTCATCCAGGATTCCCGTCTGCTCCCCCTTGAGCAGGTGGTCGAACCATGGCAGGCGCAGTTCATTGATATCCCGTGCTGCGTCGGCACCAAAGTCGATGTCACCTGCCTTGGTCACATTTGTATTTGATGAACCGTGGATCCAGGGACCAATGATGAGCTTCTGTGCACGCCGAGCTGCCTCGGTGCGGGCTCGCTGGCGAAGTCCGGCATAGTTCTTCAGTGTGCCAGCGAGGAAAATGTCGAACCAGCCGCCCAGATGATAGATCGGCGTTTCGATCTGGTCGTGGTAGCGATCGACAGCCAGTTCCCACCAATACGGTCCGTCCTCAGGGTGTGCGAGGAAGTCGTTGTGCCAGTCAGCGAGGCCTTCGAGGAAGGGACAGGGCGCAAGGGGCAGTCTCTCATACCAGTCATCGATGTCGTCACCGATCTGTTTGAACATTGCCTGTTGCTGCTCCAGATCCTGCGCCGGCACGAGGTTCGCCAGATTTTGATTCGTCACGACGCGCGCCCAGTACAGACTGAAGCCATGTTCATGGGCGCCATCGCGATAGACCCACTCACGGTAGTAGTCAGCCGATGACTCACGCACGAATTGGGCGCGAAGATGGGGGGGACGACTCATGGCAGCACGATATTGAGTCGCGCCGGAATAGGAGCCGCCGATCATGCCGACATTGCCATCGCACCACTTTTGCGACGCAGCCCACTCGACGGTGTCGTAGCCATCACGCAGGACCCCGGCGCCGTCATCTCTGAAGGGATAGAAGTCACCGTCTGAGGTGAAGCGCCCACGCACGTCCTGAATCAGCACGACATAGCCACGCCGAGCGAAGAACTCCGGCGCCCGCACACCGTTCTCTGACCCACCGCCCTTGCCATAGGGCGTGCGTTCGATCAGTGTCGGAAAGGGCCCCGGTCCATCGGGTCTGGTGATATCAGCGCGCAAGATGGCACCATCTCGCATGGGCACTTCCACATCCTGCTCGAAGGTGGTTTCGAATTCGGGTTGTGAGCCTGAGCTCATGACAGAGTCTCCAGAAGACGAGTCACATCATCCTGATTGTTAAAGACGGAGGGAGAGATTCTCATCTTGTTGCCGAAGCGCATCGCCACATGTACTCCCGCCGCTCTGAGTCTGTCCATCGCCGCGGCAGGATCGGGGGTGATGAAGGAAAGGATGGGGCTGCCATTGTCGCGAGGTGTGATGCCCTGATAACCAAGTCGCGGCAGTTCATCGTGCAAACGATCCGTGAGTTGACGGGCATGGTCGCGGATGTTGTCGACGCCAAGATCCAGGATATAACGCAGACTCTCCTGCGCGCACAGGGCGCCTTCATAGGAGGGATAGCTGATCTCATACTGTGCCGGGCCCTGGCTGCTGCCGAAGGTGATGTCAGGTTTCTCAGGATCGGGCGCCCTCCATGGCTCGTAATTCAAGGAGATGCCGCCACCATGTTGTGACGGTTTGACGATCGTACCCTGCAAATCGGCGCGCACATAGAGGAATCCATAGCCCTTCACACCCATCAACCACTTGAAAGTGGAACACGCGGCGATGTCGATGCCCATTTCTCGCACATCGATGGGCACCCCGCCGGCGGCCTGCATGATATCAGCGTAGAGCAAAGCACCCTTCGCGTGTGCCAGCTCGCTCAAGGCACGCACATCGGCGACGAGACCGTTGACATTTGATACGAGGGCGACGGAAACCAGTCTCGTGTTTTCGTCGATCGCGGTGGCCATATCGTCCAGATCGATCTGCCAATCACGGTGACGGACGATGCGGACTTCAAGCCCGTCGAGCTCACGCATCTTGTAGTTCGACAGAATCGACCCATAGGCCAGATCGTTCGTGACGATGTTGCCACCGGCCAGATGCTCACCCATGCCATTGAGCACATTGCTCTCCGCCTCCACCGTACTGCGGGCGAAGGCGACTTCGGTGCGATCTGCATTGATGAGTTGTGCGAACAGGTGTTGCGCCTCGTCACGGTCCTTGGCCCATGCAGGCCACCACGGCTCACCGACATCATGTTCGAGCCAGTCGGCATAACGTCGCAGGACATTGGCAGACTGGCTGCTGAGCGGATGAGATGAGGCATTGTCGAAATAGGCCGCCGTGCGAGCACGTGGAAAGTCGGCGCGAATCTTGTCGAAATCAGGGGTGGGCCTGCTCGTACTCACGGCGGTTCCTTGCTCTGCATGAGGGT
>Ga0233434_1000384_pt1 | contig 51466 bp, 50 predicted proteins | sample SI_122_August201_4_FD_182738 | JGI IMG/M metagenome (GOLD analysis project Ga0233434, IMG submission 182738) | Seawater microbial communities from Saanich Inlet, British Columbia, Canada - SI_122_August2016_120_MG | ecosystem: Environmental > Aquatic > Marine > Inlet | place: Canada: British...
TTGGACAACATCGATGCCAAGGCGGTGGCACAATTGACCCGCGCCAGCGCCGCACTGTTTCAGTGTGGCAACACTGAGGACGGTGTCGCTTTGCTGGAAGAGGCCGAGTCAGCCGCCAACTCCATAGCCGATATCAACAACCGCGATACAGCCCTTCGCCATGTGGCTGATACGAACGCGGGTATAGGGCGCATTGATCAGGCCATCACAATCCTGAATACAATTGAAAGTCCATCGGAGCGTATGCCCGTGTTGATGAGCACCGCGCGGGCACAGGCACAGAAGGGCGATCCAGATGCCGCGCTCGAACTGGCATCCTCAATCGAAGCGGTCCGGTATCGAGCACTGGTTCTGGCCAGCATTGCCGAAGGTCAGGCACAGATTGGCAACCTGCAAGCAGCGCAAATCACGTTGGAAAATGCGACCGCTGACATGGAAGCCATTGACCTGCCATATGCCAAAGATTTCGCCACCAGCCGAATCGCCATGGCCTACGCTCGTATTGCCAGCGATATGGATCAGCCCAGCCCTGCGATGTTTGATCAGGCCACGTCTCTTACCGACGGCATCAAAGATAACAAAACGCGAGCCTACGCGGCATGGAACATTTCTTTTTACAATCAACAGTCAGGCGTTGGTGAAGCGGCTGAAACCAGGGCCCACGCCTATGCGGTCACAAATGAAATTCCCAGCCCTGGCGGGCAGGCCTGGTTATTGGCAGAACTGGCGGAAAAACGCACGACAGATGGTCATGGCGAATGGGCGTGGGAAATGTTTGACCGGGCATTGGGCATAACAGAATCCATCAAGAATGCCTGGGGCCGAGCCAGGGCACTTAGCCGCCTGTCACAAACCCTCGTCCGATTGGTCGAAACAAAAGCGGTCCACGGCCCAATCACATCCAATGAGGCCACATCGAAAGAGGCAACATCCAGTGAATAGGGACGCTTGCGGTTCCTTCACTGCTTCCGCTAAAGTCGCGTCGCACTTAAACTCACGGAAAATACACATGCGGTTACCACATCACCTATTTGGAAAAGCCCGTCGAGGCCTCATTGCCGCTCTGGCTTTGTTGGCGTTACCGGGCCTTGCGGCATGTGGGTCCATGGACCAAATCAATCCGTTTGTCAGTGAAGAAGACACCCTGCCACCGCCGTGCCCATCTGTATCCATTCTGGCCAATGCAGAGCGCATAACCATTTTCCGGCCAGGCGACGGACAAGACCTGACGGATATTGATACAGAGGCCCAGATCGATGATTTCTTCGCTAACTGTATTCACGACGTTGATAAGGAAACAGGAATCGGCCAGATTGATATTGAACTCAGCCTGGGTGTTATCGCTTCACGTGGCCCCGCCAACACCAGCAAGATCGCCGATCTGCCATATTTCGTCACCATCACCACGCTGGAAAAAGAGCTACTGAGCAAGGGGGTTTTTGTCATTCCGGTTGGCTTTGAAGGAAACCGTTACAAAGTCTCGTTGTTTGATGAACCGGTGATCCTGACAATCCCTATCGCGCCCCCTGTGATCGGGTACGAGTTCCGTATCTATGTGGGGTTTCAACTGACCCCGGCGCAACTTGAGTACAACCAGAAAGTGTCATCTCTTGGCGGGTAACACTAAATCTGCTGATCAGGCATTGACCGAAAATTCAAAATAGCTAAACTGAATTTGCATCCTCACTTGGGCTGGTGTGATCCTACCCAAGTGGGTGTGTGTTAAGAACGATAATATTAGAGATACATATCTCAGTATAGCGCTGCGGGAGAGATCAGCTACTTATCCCAAAAGACCAGTCGCTGACGCCGAAGGAGCAACCGCCCCGGAAACTCTCAGGCAAAAGGACCGCGAGCGTAATGAGACTCTGGAAAGCAGGCCGGATCAAATTTTGACCGCCCTCACCGAAGATGAAACCCGGTTCGTTGGTGTAAGAATCAACAGCAGGGGAATCTTTCAGGTTCCAAGACAGAGGGGGCGGCATATGGGCCATATGGCTCGTCGCTAACCTGTTTTGACGCTAACTGGAGTACCACATGAATTTTGACACAACAGACGCCCCAAAAACCGTACCGCTGGACGCCCTGCACCGTGAACTCGGTGGCAAGATGGTGCCGTTTGCTGGCTATGACATGCCGGTGCAGTACCCCGCTGGCATTATGGCCGAGCACAATCACACCCGCGAGAAAGCCTCGCTGTTCGATGTGTCTCACATGGGGCAGGTTCGCCTGCATGGCAAGGACGCAACCAAGGCGCTGGAATCACTGGTACCCGGTGATATCGCCGCCCTGACCGCTGGCAATACACGTTACACCATGTTCACCAATGATCAGGGTGGCATCCTTGACGATCTGATGGTCACGCAGCATGGCGATTATCTGTATCTGGTTATCAACGCGGGCTGCAAGGATGCCGATATCGCGCACCTGAACGCAAAAATTGGCGACCGTTGCGACATTGAAGTCATTGAAGACTATGCCCTGCTGGCCCTGCAAGGTCCCGCAGCCGTTGCGGTGATGGCCAGGTACGCAGCACCGGTCCGACATATGTCATTCATGTCTGCGGCAGAACTTCATATATCTGACATCCCCTGCTTTGTAACCAGGTCCGGCTACACAGGTGAGGACGGGGTCGAGTTTTCCGTTCCGGTGGACGCCGCCGAAGACGTGGCGCGGCTATTGCTGGACGAGCCCGAAGTTGAAGCCGCCGGTCTGGGATCTCGCGACTCGCTTCGTCTGGAAGCTGGCCTGTGCCTGTATGGCAGTGATATCACAGAAACAACAACCCCGACGGAGGCTGGCCTGTTGTGGTCCATTTCCAAGCGACGACGGGAAGAAGGTGGTTTCCCGGGTGCGGCTGTCATCCAGCAGCAGATTGCTGATGGTGCACCGCGTAAACGGGTCGGCATCAAGCCTGATGGCAAAGCCCCGGCCCGTGCGCACACAGAAATTGCTGACCAGGATGGCAATGTTATTGGTGAAATCACCAGCGGTGGTTTCAGCCCTACATTGGGTGGCCCCATTGCCATGGGTTATGTGGATGCGGCCCATGCCGCCAAAGGCACCAACGTGAACCTCATGGTGCGCGGCAAAGCTATGCCAGCCCAGGTCACATCACCTATTTTCGTCGAACACCGTTATTTCAGAGACTAAGAACCAAACAAACAGGGACTCAAAGAAAGGAACAACAAACCATGGCACTTAAATTTTCAGAAGATCACGAGTGGATCAATATCGAAGGCGACGTCGCAACCATTGGCATCACCAACTATGCCCAGGAACAGTTGGGCGACGTGGTTTTCGTGGATTTGCCAGAAGTTGGCGATACGCTCGAACAAGGTGGTGAATCCGGCGTCATTGAATCCGTCAAAGCCGCCAGTGAAATCTATGCTCCCGCATCCGGCGAAATCATCGAGGTGAACGAAGACCTGGACGGTAGCCCGGCATTGATCAACACAGCCGCCGAAGGTGATGGTTGGATGTACAAAATCAAGCTGTCAAATCTCAGCGAGTTGGATGATCTGATGGATAAGGCTGGATACGACGCCCATGTGGAGGAACTTGATTAATGCCACATATACCGCTCATTGAACTTGAAAATAAGGACGACTTCATTCGTCGTCATATCGGCCCCGGTGACGAACAAGTTGCAGAAATGCTGGACGTTATCGGCATGTCGTCAGTGGATGAACTGATCGACAAAACGGTACCATCAACAATTCGCAGTAGCGAGCCCCTTCAGGTACCAGAAAGTATTAGTGAGCGGTACACGTTAAGCGTTCTAAGGCGCATGAGTGACCGAAACCAGGTCTTCATTTCAATGATTGGCATGGGGTATTACGGCACCGTCATTCCCAACGTTATTCTCAGAAATGTGCTTGAGAATCCGGGCTGGTATACGGCGTATTCGCCTTATCAGGCCGAGGTTTCCCAAGGTCGACTGGAAGCCGTTCTCAATTTCCAGCAAATGGTCATGGACATGACCGGCATGGATTTGGCCAACGCGTCGTTGCTGGATGAAGCAACCGCCGCTGCCGAGGCCATGTCCATGGCACACCGCGTATCGAAAAAGAAGGGCTGCGACAAATTCTTTGTGGATGCTAATTGCCACCCGCAAACCATTGCCGTTGTTCAGACCCGTGCCGGATTGGCCGATTTAGAGATCATCGTGGGCGACCCGTGGACCGACATGGATGCCGACGACGTGTTTGGTGTATTGCTTCAGTACCCCGGCTCAGACGGCAATGTGCGCGATCCCGAACCCGTTATCAAAGCAGCCCATGACAGCAAGGCGCTGGCCTGTGTGGCAACGGACCTGCTGAGTCTGGCACTATTGAAACCACCCGGAGAAATGGACGCCGATATCGTTATTGGCTCGTCCCAGCGTTTTGGCGTTCCCATGGGTTATGGCGGACCGCATGCCGCGTTCTTCGCCACCAAAGACACCCATAAACGCCAAACGCCGGGGCGCATCATTGGTGTGTCCACAGACTCGCACGGCAAGATGGCGTTGCGTATGGCGCTGCAAACCCGTGAACAACACATCCGCCGCGAGAAAGCGACCAGTAACATCTGCACGGCACAAGTCCTGCTCGCCGTATTGGCCGGATTCTACGCGGTCTATCACGGCCCCGATGGCATTAAACGTATTGCCAGCAAGGTTCACCGTATGACACGCATTCTGGCCGATGGCCTTAAAGTACTCGGCGTGGAAGTCGTCAACGATGCTTACTTCGATACTCTGACAATCCGGGTTCGCGGTCAGGCTGGTCGTATTGCTGCCAAGGCCCGGGAATCTCGGATAAACCTTCGGGTGATCGATGCTGACCACCTGGGTATTTCGCTCGACGAAACCACCCGTCGCCGTAATTTGATGGCCTTGTGGCAGATCTTTGATTCCAAAGCGGCCGGGAAACTGGACATCAATGAGTTGGATGATACCGTTGACAAGATCATCCCCAAAAGCCTGGCGCGGACCAGCAATTATCTGGAGCACCCCGTTTTCAGCCTGTATCACGCCGAAACGGAAATGTTGCGGTATCTGCGCTGGTTACAGGCGCGCGATATAGCCCTTGACCGGGCCATGATCCCGCTTGGCTCATGTACCATGAAGCTGAACGCCACCACGGAAATGATTCCCGTTACGTGGCGGAACTTCTCGGCCCTTCATCCCTTCGCACCGTTGGATCAGACCCAGGGGTATCAACAGCTGTTTGAAGAACTGGAAGAACATCTTTGTGAAATCACCGGCTTTGATGCCATGTCCCTGCAACCCAATGCAGGCTCGCAAGGTGAGTTCTCAGGTCTCGCCGTCATCCGCCGTTATCACGAGTCCCGAGGTGACAATACTCGTAACATCTGCCTGATCCCGGCATCGTCCCATGGTACCAACCCGGCCAGCGCCCATATGGCTGGCATGAAGGTGGTGGTTGTGGCCACCGATGATGGCGGCAACGTGGACGTGGCTGATCTGAAAGCCAAGGCTGCCGAGCACAGCGACAATTTGGCCGCACTGATGATCACCTATCCATCCACCCATGGCGTGTTTGAAGAAGCCATCGTGGATATCTGCGCCACCATTCACGACAATGGCGGTCAGGTTTATTTGGATGGTGCCAACATGAACGCCCTCGTTGGTCTGGCCCAACCGGGCAAATTTGGCGCCGATGTGATGCACCTGAACCTACACAAGACCTTTGCCATTCCGCATGGCGGTGGTGGTCCAGGCGTCGGACCCATCGGGTGTGGATCGCACCTGGCACCATTCCTGCCCGATCATCCCGTGGTTGAGGGCGTTAATCCGGCCGAAGGTGACGACGGTACCGTGGGCACCGTCGCGGCGGCACCGTGGGGCTCAGCCAATATTCTGCCCATATCATGGGCCTATATCGCCATGCTGGGACCGGAAGGCCTGCGGCAATCATCCAAGATTGCCATCCTCAGCGCCAACTACATCGCCAAGCGCCTCAATCCTCATTTCCCGGTTCTCTATACGGGTAAAAATGGCACCGTGGCGCATGAGTGCATTGTGGATTTACGTCCGATCAAGGAAAGCTGTGGCATCACCAACGAAGACGTCGCCAAGCGGTTGGTGGATTACGGCTTCCACGCGCCGACCATGTCGTTCCCGGTTGTGGATACGTTGATGATCGAGCCCACAGAATCCGAAGCCAAGCGAGAGTTGGACCGCTTCTGTGATGCCATGATCCAGATCCGGGCCGAAATCGCCGACATTGAAAGCGGCAAGAGCGATCCTGAAAACAATCTTCTGCACAATGCACCTCATACCCATGAGTTGCTGATGCAGAGTCCGTGGAGCATGCCCTATTCGAAAGAAGAAGCGTACTTCCCCATCCCATCCACGCGCGATGATAAATACTGGCCACCCGTTGGTCGGGTCGACAACGTGCTGGGGGACAGGGTCTTGATCTGCTCATGCCCGCCGATGGAAGCCTATGAGGAAGCGGCTGAATAACCGACGAGGTAACAAATCGCAGAAACGAAATGCCAGCTCTGGAAACGGGGCTGGCATTTTGTTGCCTGCAAGGGTAATGATCGAGCAGCCTTAAGCACAAGATCAGAATCAGGGCCGGGACTGAAATAACAATGGAAAAAGTATCTCCTGGTTCTGTATTGCTTTGTATTTTTACGGCGGGCCTGTTCGCTGTCAGCATTCTTACATCAAAGTTTGTGTATCAGTATGGTGTTGAGCCGCTGTTTTTCTCCACCGTTCGCTCTGTATTCTGCGTCGCCATGTGTTCGGCTTTTATCCTCGTCAAAGGTGGCGAGTGGCGAATGCCGAAACCGGCGAGGGCGTATATACTGCCCATGTGCGTCATGCTGCTGATGGTATCTTTTGGCTATCCAACGGCCATGAAGTATATTCCCGCCGGGTTAGCCACGCTGGTGTTCTACCTGTGGCCCATGTTCGTATTGATCATCAGTGCCATTCAGCAACGAGAATTCCCCGGCATTCGCCGTTTTAGTATTTTCGCTGTCGCCTTTGCCGGTTTGGGTCTGGTGTTTGGACCTGCCATTGGTGACGTGCGGTGGGAGGGGCTTGCAGCAGCCACAATCGCGGCCCTTGGTGCCAGCCTGTTTTGTGTGATCGTGCCCAAAGTAACTCGGCATGCCAGCAGCATGACCATCAATATTCACACAAACGTCGTGGTCGGCCTTATCCTGTTTGGTGGCGCCGTGCTGGATGATCAACTGCAAATGCCAACAGCGGCCATTGGCTGGTACGCCATGATCGGTGCCGGCCTGTTATACGGATTGGGAATGATTATGATTTTCTATGCCATTAATCGGGCTGGACCGGTGACATCGTCCATATTGTTCAATTCCGAACCGCTAATCGTCACCTTGCTGGCGACGGTTATCTTCGCGGAAATTCTCGAACCTGTTCAGTACGCCGGTATCTTGATTGTTGTGGTGTCCATGATGCTTGCCAGTGCCCGAACGGCGGTAAAGTAAAGCTTGGTCATTACGCTGGACGCGGATAGTGCCGGGCCTGTGTAGAACCAACAGTCTCAGCCACAATGACCAATTCGGTTCTGGGAAAAGACCGGCAGGCGAGTGTGTAGTCGGCGTCGATTTCAGCCATGCTTAGGGCTGACAGCATGAACGGCTCCAGCTTGATCTGGCCGCTCTTGATGCGAACCTTGCACGAACCACATTCACCGCGCTGGCAATTACTGAATAGATGAAGACCGCACTTGGCCGCGCCTTCCAACAAAGACTCATCACCCGCACAATCGAAACTGGCCAGCATGGGCCTTATCTCGACACGAAAAATCGGGATGTCGCTGGATGTCAAAGAAAGCCTCCACCCTCACCGCCGCTTGGTTCATCGTCCGGCGCACCGAATAGATCGGCTACATAGGAAAACTCCTTACGCATACCGCGGCGGGCTAACAGCTTCTGCTGCGCACCTTCGGGGAAATCGGTGAAGTTGATGATGTTCTTTTCAATCAGAACATCCACCAGATCCTCCATGACACGGGCGAGCGCCAGATCGGAACCCATCCAGTCGTCGCCGGGTGCTGCACCCGGCGAGGTTTGTCTTATAAAGGCGACAAGCTCTGCATTGTCCGCATCCACTTCCTCGCCGCCGTCAACGGCCTGATTATAAACGCCGGCGATATTTCCCTCCGGGTCACGGACGATAAACGGCATGGGGGCAGCTCCTGTTCAATCAGATGTTTGATGGAGTGTAGCTGATCAAACCTTGCAGGTCATCCATCACTCAGCGAGTCTGCGAGTCTGTGAGGCGCTGCACGTACCACTGAATAAGCCCATTGGCTCCCGCTTCGTGACGAGAATAAGGGCCGGGTTGATATTTACGGGACAACACACCAGCATGATTATCTTCGATGATAGTTTTATCGGCAATCGTGGTCACGTCCCACATCCAGATCATTTTTTCCACGTCCAGATTCTTGCCTGGCTCCGCATCTGCGCCGACCAACCAGATTAGTTCCACATCCGTGTAGGTGGCGTCACGGGGGATGAAACGGAAAATAGTAGCGAAATCATTGGTGGCCAGCACGGTGAAAAATGGATTGAGCGTAACACCCGTGTAACCGCCGTCCCAGTCCGTGAACTTACCCATCAGCGGCCCGGCCGGTGTGCCGTCTTTGGTTTCCGACAGGTAGCCTTCCTTGATCGCGGTCCGAGCGGCACCACGCAGGTAAGGACTGTTCTCGCCATCGACCGGCGACTTGCCGGACGGATGCCCCATGGAATCAGCCAAAGCATCGAAGGCAATCATTTGAGGGCGATATTCTTCAAGCGATTCAATCGGTCCGGAGCCTTCGCCCGCGCCCAATGCCAGAATATAATCTTTCGGATGGACTTCACAGTATTCCGGGTGTGCTGGCATGCAGTGATAGCATTCATAGAAATTTTCCATGACCAGCTTCCAGTTCGCCTCGGTGGGATAGGATGCGCGGTGGGCAATCTTGGCATTGGCCAGGTCATGGAATTCCAGAAATGGCAGCATCGGTCCCATCTGATCGTCAAAATCCGGTGCATCACCCTGCGCGAGGCAACAAAAAATCAACCCTTCGCAAACCCTGATATGACAAGGGTGCAACCCGTAATCATCAGCATTGAAATCGTCTTTCATCAGTCGGGCGGCTTTCAAACTGCCATCCAGATCATAAGACCACGCATGATAGGGACAGCGCAGCATGCGTACGTTGCCCTGTTTCTCACGACAAATGATCGAGCCACGATGGCGGCACACGTTGTAGAAAGCGCGAATTTCGTCGTCCTTGCCACGGATGACAATGATCGATTCGCCCGCCATTTCAAACAGAACGTAATCACCCGCACCCGGAATTCTCGATATATGGTCAACCATATGCCAATCAGGCACAATGACGGCTTCCATGTCCGCCTCAAACACGTCAGCATCCAGATAGAACGGCTTTTCCATGGAAAAACCATCTTTGTGATTCTTGATCAGCTTTTTCAGATCAACACCATTTGCACGTGTCATGTATTGTTCTCCATCCCGAAAATAATTCCCCACCAGTTCCCGCACGCTACCTGAACAGGGGTCCGTAGGAAATGTCCATTTTTGGGTAGATTAACCACCGCCCTGTCATCCGCCGGGGCGACCACCCGGACGGGATCGAATGTGATGGTAATAGTGCCATAGCATGACCGCCGCCGTTGACCGCCATGGTCGCCATTGCTCGCCAATTTCATCCATTTCAGGGATGGTGGGACGCGTGGGCAGGTCCAGCAACTGACCCGCCGCTTCGGCCACAGCCAAATCTCCGGCGGGCCAGATATCGGTTCGGCCCAGCGCAAACATGAGGTAAATCTCCGCCGTCCAGCGACCGATGCCTTTGATCTGGATCAGCGTTTCTTCCACCCGCGCATTGCTCATCCGGGGTAGCTTGCCCAGATCAAGCGTGCCGTCTGTTACAGCGGTGGCAAGCGCCATACCATAACGGGCTTTCGGACCACTAAACCCGCATCCGCGCAAGCCTTCCTCATCGGCCCTCAGGATAACGGGCGGTGATATGGGTCCAAGCGTTTCTTCCAGCTTTCGCCAGATCGCGGCACCTGATTGGGTGGAAACCTGTTGATCCACAATAATTCTGAGGATCGTCGCAAAGCCGGGCTCAAGCCCGCGTGGCGGGGGTGATCCGGCAAGGGCATGCACGCGCCGCATGTGCGGACACATGGCAATGAGCTTCCTTAACCCGGGTCGTTTTGTTCGTGCCATACAAATCCTGCTCAGAAATAACCTTATCCGTTTATGACTTGGCGCGGATGCCATGGAAACGGCACATCCACGATGATTACTTCTGCATCACTTTCGGCTTTAATGGAAACAGCATCTTCTTCCGTTATGGCAACCCCGGCGCGCTCAGGCACCAACTGGCCGTTGATGGTCAGATCGCCACGTGCGGGAACCACATAAGCGGCGCGACCTTCACCCATTGTATGGGTGGTTTCTTGCCCCGTGCTCAGCGTGGCGCACAGCAGCGCCGCATCCTGGTGGATCATCAACGCGTCGTTGCCTGAATCCTGCGCCCGCCCTGATGCCAGTACCGTCAACTTTGCATTCCGTTCAGTCGTGGGAAACTGACGTGTTTCCCAGCGCGGCTCATATCCCCGTTTGTCAGGATACACCCATATCTGAAACAAGGTCGTATCTTCATCTTCCCGATTGTATTCCGAATGCACGATACCTGTACCCGCACTCATCACCTGTACGTCACCAGTCACTGTACGGCCCGCATTGCCCAACGAGTCTTCATGGCTGATGGCCCCGGACCGCAGGTAGGTGATGATTTCCATATCGCTGTGCGGGTGCATGGGGAACCCGCCCCCGGCGCGGATCAAATCATCGTTCCACACCCGTAGGGGGCCAAGGCCCATGCGCGACGGATCGTGATACTCAGCAAAGCTGAAATGATGGCGGGCATGGAGCCAGCCGTGATCAGCTTCACCGATTCCAGCAAGAGGGGTTATCTCAATCATGATTTATCCTAGCAAACTTCGGGGTTAATGACAGTTTCAGGCTGCACGCACAGTTTCAGTTGCGGTGATTGCAGCTATTTCCGCCTCAGCGGCATCTATGCCAGCCGTGCCACCCGTCACACCTTCGGCATGGACGAATGTCACATCGTCAAGACCGACAAACCCCAGCACGGTACGCAAAAATGGTTCTTGCATATCCATAGCAGCAGCAGGTGCACCTTCGTGGTACCAACCGCCACGGGCCGTGATCACGAACACCTTACGACCACCCAACGTGCCCACCGGACCGTTCTCCGTGTAATTGAAGGTGCGACCAACCCGCGCCAGATGATCGATCCAGGCTTTCAAGCCAGACGTGATACCGAAATTATGCATAGGCGATCCGATAACGATGATGTCAGCGGCTTCCACTTCGTTAACGATGGTATCAGACAAAGCCAGCACCCCGACCTGTTCAGCCGACCAGTCTTCAGGCGGCGTGTAATAGGCATTAACCATGTCCTGGTCCACATGCGGGATCGGGGTCAGCCCCACGTCGCGTTGCGTTACCCGGGAATCGGGCTTGGCCGTCTGAAACTGCTCGGCAAACTGTGCCGTTAGCGCGCGGCTAACACTGTTGTCCGGGTTGGGGCTGGAATTAACGATCAAAATATTGGTCATGTTGGTTTCTCCTGTTGAAATGTTCATGACCAAAAACATAATAGGGTGCATTTATTTACACAATTATGTATAAATTAACAATACTGTTTCCTAAATGGACACTATTAATGGACTCGTTGAACGGCATTCATACCTTTACCCGCGTGGTGGAGATCGGCAGTTTCACCGGTGCCGCCGCGTCGCTGGGCCAGACTAAATCGTCTGTATCCAAACAGGTGGCGAAACTGGAAGACCGCCTGGGCGCGCGTTTGCTTAACCGCACCACCCGCCGTATGAGCCCTACCGAAGCAGGTCAGGCATTTTACGAACGCTGTCAGCGCATCATTACGGATATAGAGGATGCAGAACGGTCGGTCACGAATCTACAAGATACACCGCGAGGGCTGTTGAGAATTAACGCTCCCATGAGCTTCTCTATCCGACACTTGGCCCCGGTGATTTCAGAATTTATGCAGCAGTATCCGGATTTACAGGTGGATTTGGACCTCAATGATCGGGTGGTTGATGTTGTTGAGGAAGGTTACGATCTGGTCATTCGGATCGCCCGGTTACCGGACTCCACGCTCATCGCGCGTAAACTGGCCCCCTTCCACCGAATTGTGTGCGCCAGCCCGGCGTACTGGGACCAGCATGGTCGACCGCAGACACCGGGCGATCTACGCCATCACAACTGCCTGCTCTACAAATATCTGTCCAGTGGTAACGAGTGGTCATTCATCAGCCCGACTGGTGAGGATTCGATTGTACGAATCTCAGGCACATTCACATCCAATAATGGCGACGCCCTGCTGGCCGCCGCCAGACAGGGGCTTGGTGTATTGGCAACGCCGTCGTTCATTTCCTGTGATGATGTGTTGTCGGGTGTTCTGGAACCAGTCCTCGAGGACTATTCCCACGAATCGACCAACATCTACGCGGTATACCCCCACAATCGCCACCTCTCGGCCAAGGTGCGCCTGTTTGTGGATTACATGGTGGAACAGTTCGGTTCAAATTCATCATGGGATAAAATTTGTTAGGTACATGAAACAAATAACCGTGACGGGCGACGAAAAACATAGTTTCTTTTCGTGAACACTTATGAGGATTCGTTGGAGGCCACTATGCTTGCCGATCAGAACAGCGCCCCGGAAACACTGCCCCCGGCTTTTTCCTTTATCGAAAACGAACCCGTGTTCGACCCGGTCCGCCACCTTGCACTCGAAGCGCCGCAACAGATTCTAACGCTGGAAGATTTTGGCTACAGCACAAAAGAAGCCGCCCAGTTTGCATCCCCCATCGCGGCCACTTCGCCGGTGCGCATGCTATCAGACGAAGGTCTCGCTACAGCACAAGAAGTCCTGAAACTGTTGCAGCCTCGTGTGGTGACCCATGACAACGGTGCCAGCACGGATGGGCGCCGAAACATTTATTACGGTCAGTACCAGTCTCGGTTCCTGCGTGATCTTATGTCATGTACTGAGGTTATCCAGTTCCTGTCAGATATATTTCAAACCCCCATTGCGCCGCACACCATGCCCCATCTGGGTTGCCAGATTAACTTCGCCAATGCGAAACAGGGTGGCTCAATCATTGGCTGGCACCACGACATCGTCGGCTTTACCGTTGTCCTTACCATGCATGATCCATCCACCATCGAAGGTGGTCATCTGATGTATTATAAAGGCCCGCGGGACGAAGGTGAACGTATCCTGAATACCGGCCAGGAACTGCCCGAAGACAAGGTCGTGGTCAGCAACCGGGCCCCTATGGGTTATTGCACCATCATACAGGGGTCCGCTGTATTGCATGCGGTTCAACCCGTTCAAAACGACGCATTCCGGTGCAGCATCGTTAATGCTTACGTCAGCCGCGACGTCACCGCCCCCGATGCCAACCGTGGCTACCCTGTACAAGATTACTTTCCCGGTGTTCCCATGTATCCCGTCTATAACGAGATGGCCCGCCATGCCGCGTGGCTGGCCAAGGCCAAGCTGGGCAGCATTCTGGAATCGGGGGTCTGGATTGAAGACCGGGGGAAATTGGTCGCTGAACTCAGCGCCGCCGTGGATGATGTGCAGCGATGCATTGATCAACTGAAGGCGGGGGGCATTGATGATGAAGCCTATGAAGAAGGCCGCATCGCAGAAGACGAACGGCAAATGACAGCGCCATTGTTCGAGCGAGGCTCGCAATAACGAGGGCCTAACGCGCCTCCCGCCACCACGCCGCCATCAGCAGGAATATGATCAGACCCGCCGCCAGCCAGCCGGGCAGCAACTGGACGCTGGCAATACCGGTCACCACATAAGACTGGTTATTACGCAGCCCCATCCAATCGCGCCCCCGTTGGTCGCGGTTCTCTTTGGTGCGGCGGATATCGGGCTGCATATCGCTCAACCACCACATACCGCCCCCTGAGGCCGTGGCATAGGGCTTCAGGATATCTTCGCTGGCCCGAAGGTCGCTGTATTCCATCGGGTTCAGGCTGCCCACGGCGGCCAATGTGGTGTGCTCACCGTCTTCAATCCGGTACACCCCCGGCACACCCACTTGATAGGATCCAGAGGCTTCGCCAGCGACCAAGCTCTTGTTCAAGGCCACGGTCTCCCGTTCGCCACCGGGCACGATCACCGTAACACTGGTTGGCAGAGCCTTCATGGATTTACGAGTGATGGCCAGTATCTGCCCCGAAAGTTTGGCCGACAGTTGCTCTTCTTCCAACGCCGGTTCTTTCATGATCCAGTGCGCCATCCGTCTCAGTAGTTCAGCCTGCGGCCCACCGCCTTCAAAACCGCGCGCCCATAGCCAGATTTGATCGCTGGTCAACATACCCACGCGACCATCATCAATGCGATTCAGCATCACAAGGGGCTGATCATTGATGCCCTGCATGAGCACATCGCTTTTGCCACTACCATCCCGCATGGTGGATTCGACCTGCCGGAGCCACCGACCCCATGCTGGCACCTCACCGGGCTCACCTGACAAGCTGGTCAACGGAGCGGTTACCGGGTGAATACGGCCCAAGTCGCTGAGACGGGGATAGAAACCCTGTTCCATCACCGTGCCGGTAGGCCGTACCGGTAGAATGTCGCCCACGGCCGTTTCATTGAGGCTGCGGCTGCCCGCATATTCCGGGCCAACCACAACCAGCAATCCGCCACCTTTTCTCACAAAGTTTTCGATGTTGCGGAAATACCGTGGTGCCAGCACATGCCGCACCACGTAACGATCAAATACCATAAGATCGAAATCATCGATCTTTATGTCGAACAGCTCAAACGTGGGAAAGGTAATCAATGACAATTCCTGAACAGGTGTGAAGTCGCTTTTCTCCGGTGGTCTTAAAATTGTGAAATGGATCAGGTCAACCGCCGGATCAGACTTCAACAGGTTTCGCCAGGTGCGCTCGCCCGCATGAGGCTGGCCCGATATCAATAATACCCGCAAGCGATCCCGCACCCCATTGATGGTCGCCACCCCGGCGTTGTTGATGGTTGTAAGTTCTCCCGCCACGGTTTCTGCGGATACTTCCACCACAGAACTTCCCGCATGATCCAGTGAAAACCCAATCACGGTCTCTTTACCGGGCATAACCTGTCGACGGGATATCACTTGGCCGTCAACGGTCAGGGTCACAGGCACCGGTTGAACGGCACCAGATGCCGCGCGGTTTTCATCCACCTGAAAGGCGATGGACGTATCATGCCCTACCAGTCCATATCCCGGTGCCCTGGTTATCGCCACCCGGCGATCAAGGGCCTCACGTTCACCCGTCAGTAAAACATGCAAAGGTCCATCAGGCAGGGCACCGCCCGCCGCCGTATCATCCATGTCATGGACCTGACCATCGGTAATGACGATAGCGCCTGCATAACGGTCGCGTGGGACATCAGCCGCCGCCGATACCATCGCCCGGCGCAGCAGCGTCCCCTCATCTGCATCATCCGAGCTAGAAGCCCCATAAGCACCGAAATTCACATAGCGCGGTTCCAACGAGGGATCAGCCGCTATCGCGGCGCGCACCTTTTTCAGGGCTTCATCACGCTGGGCCTGCCGATTTTCCACAGACTGGCTGGCAGATTGATCCACCATGACCAGAACAACATCGTCCTGTGATTCCCGCTGCTCGCGCTGATAATAGGGGCCCAGCAAGACCAGAAACATGATCGCGAATGCAGCCAGCCGCAGCACCCCACCCCGCGCCCGGTGCAGGACCACAACCACGGTCAAGCCAAGCAAAACCAGTCCGGCGGTCACCACAAGCCACACCGGCACAATGGGCGCAAATGTCATAACGGTTGTGGTGGCACCTGTCATCAGTTCAGCCTGTCCAGAATGGTGGGCAAGTGAACCTGATCACCCTTGTAGTTACCGGTCAGCACATACATGACCAGATTGACCCCAAATCGGAAGGCAAATTCGCGCTGGCGCTCACCACCCGGAACCGCGGCAAACATGGGCTGGCTTGCATCATCCAGCGCCCAGGCACCGGCCCAGTGGTGACCACCGGCGATGACGGTCGACACCCCATCGTTGACACGTTCATCCGCTGGCACCACCCACACACGTCCACCGGCCCAGCGGCCGGGAAAATCATTCATCAGATAGTATGACCGAGTCAAAACATGATCACCGGGTATCGGTACCAACCGGGGAATATCCAACACGCGGGCAAACCGGCGCAACTGTCCCAGCCCCGCCGCCGCACTGGATTGCTGCATATCAAACAGGATAGTCCCACCATTTGCCATGAAGGCGTTGACGCGGGCCGCGGCCTCCACCGATGGCACGGGTGAATATTGTGTAACCGGCCAGTAAATCAACGGGTAGAAAGCCAGCTCATCTTCTTCCGGGTCAACGGCGGCAGGTGCGGCCAGCTCCACGGCGGTGCGTTGGGCAAGAACCGCGCTCAATCCTCTGAGCCCCAATCGACTAATCTCGTCACTATCGGCATCGCCGCTTAAAACATAGGCCAGTCGAGTGTTATTGGCGGCCTCAATAAAATCGTCATCGTCAGCGGCGTTTGCTTCAGTGCTATTACTGATCAAAACAGCGACCAGAACAACGAACAGAACAACGACACCGGTAATCGCACGGTTGCCAAACCCCAGTTTGGTGAGCGTCGCCGCCACCCCCACGCTGATCATCAGATCTGCTGCGAATAACACCATGGCCAGAACGAGCAACCACGGCATGAGATCGATTTCCCGGCCCTGTCGATAGGATGATTGTTCAATCCCAGCGGGCACCTCACCAATCGCCGTTAGCGACCCTAAGGATGCCGTTAAATTAAATGCCCTCACCCCATCGTCCGAACCATAAAAACCGGGTGGGTGACGTGGCGATACAGATGATGTGGACAGGTCATCGGCGGTCATGGGGCTGACACCGGCTTTGGGAACCATCAGTGATCCAAATCCATCCAGAACCAACGATGGTTCTAACACCACGTTGTCACCGCCTTGGTGGATGCCCCGGCTCAAACCTACGATGCGTTGTAGCATTTCCACGAATAAACCGGATATAGGCAAGGTCGACCATTCGGCATTGGCCCCCACATGGAACAGCACGGTGCGACCCAGCCCGCGCACATCAGCGGTAACCAACGGTGTACCATCGGCCAGACGCGCCCATGTTTTTTCTTCCAGCTCCAATGTGGGTTCGGCCAGAACCTGCCTGCGTACCCGCACATCATCCGCGACGGCCAGCCCGTAAAAAGGACTGTTGGCATCAAACGCTGCCACGCCAGCCGGTCTTCGCCACGACATAGCGCCGCCCATGGCCCGGTCACCAAGCCGCAACGGCACAGGCAACAATCCGGACAATGGTCCCTTTGATACGGACTGTGCCAAAGAGGTATCGGCCATTCGTGGACCTGCAAAGACCAACAGCACGCCACCAGCTTCTACCCAGGTTTCCAGTTTTTTCTGGTCTGGTGAAGACAACCCAACCGGGTCAGCCATGACCAGCACCGCCATGTCGCGATCCAGCAAATCAACAAGCGCTCCCGAGAACACATCACTGACCGGGTGCAAGGCCCGATCCAAAAAATAGGCGTCGCTCAACAACGGCTGATCATCGGCCAGTGTGTTATCGCTGACCACGCCGACAGGGCGCCTGCGCCAACGTTCATCCATTAACATGATACCGCCCGCGGTGCGTTCGCTGTCGATACGAATACTAGCCATGCGGTTGCGCAGTTCCAGTGGCAAATCAAAAACTGCCTCTGACTCCAAATAGCCCTCATCAAACCGGGCAGTCGCATTGCCAATAGCCCGGCGTTCATCATCGTAGGCCACGAGCGTGATCGCCGAAACGCCATCACCATGGGCGCGGCGAACCGGAAAATGCAGGGCATTATTTCTCGACTGAGGGGGATACACTGCGTGGGCTGTATTGCCCACCACCGGCTCGATCAGGCGCACCGGCCCCAGCCCGGTCAGCGCGGCCAGTGCTTGTTTCAGATCACGACCATCTTCGTGATTCTGAAGGCCATCAGACAACCACACCACTTGTCCAGCGGAAGCAAAAGGAAATGTCTGATCCGCGATGAACTGCCGGTCTACAGGCCATGGTTTGGGTTGCAGGGACCGGACCCGGGCAATGGCTTCGGTCGGGTTCATCACACCGGGCGGTAGCTGGGCGAGGGTCGGCGCGGTGGTTAGCACCATCACATTCCGGTTTTGCCGTTCGGCTTGAAAGATCAGGCTTTCCGCCTGTTGGATACGAACGTGCCAGTCTTTTGCCGCCGCCCAACCATCGTCTATGACCAACAGCAACGGCCCGGTATCCTGCAGGCGGGATTCCGGATTATGAATCGGACGCGCGGCGGCCAACAACAGCAAGCTGATCATGGTCAGGCGCAAAACGATCAACCACCACGGACTGGTATGGGGACTGGCGCTGGTCTGATCGACCATGGCCAACAGCCGAATAGCCGGGAACCGCACACGTTGCGGGCGCGTCGGCGTCAGCCTGATCAACCACCAAACCACCGGCAACAGGGCAAACCCGGCCAGCGCCCATGGGGTAAACAATGAGAAGGCACCAAGGCTCAACATGGTCTATCTCACGTCACGTGGCTGTCTGATAACAACAGATACAGATGCATCAGGGCTTCTTCCGGGCTATGGTCAGTGTGGTGAACCACGTACCCCCAACCCGCCTGAGCAACCAGATCGGAAATCCGTGCACCGTGTTCGCGCCAACGTTCGCCATAAGTCTCGCGGGCATCATCCACCTGCTCCACAAGAACCTCGCCATCGCCTTCCATACCTTCAAATAAGACCCGCCCGCCATAGGGCAAGGCTTCTTCTGCCGGATCAATCAGACGAACCACCAATCCTTTCACGCCTTTGTCGGCATACTGGGCAAGGGTGTCGGTTAGGTGGCGCGGATCATCCAGAAAATCACCAAACAGTACCATGCGAGCATCCCGTGGCAGGGATTCGATCGGCGGCACACTCGATAATGGCCCATTCGACAAAGTTCCATTCGATAGGGAAAGAGCCATTTCCTGTAGCGCTGCCCGGTTATTGGATGGTGGCTTGCCCGATCCGCTCAGGGCCACATATTCACCGCCACGAACCAACAACGAAGCCAAGGCCAGGGCCAGCAGGACGGCGCGTTCTGATTTCTTAGGCTTATCCGACGTGGAGGCAAAATCCATTGAGGCTGAGTTATCACACCACAACCAAACACTTTGTGCCGCTTCCCATTCGCTTTGGCGGATATAGACCCGTTGTGACTTACCCGATTGTCGCCAGTCAATGTTGTGTACGGAATCGCCAAACTGATACCGGCGGAACTGCCAAAAGGTTTCACCCTGCCCCACTTGTCGGCGGCCATGAATACCTTGCGATACAGTGGACGCAATGCGTTCGGCGGCGACCATCAATGGCGGTAGATTAGCACCCAGTTCCTCAGCCCGGAAATAAGTGTCTTCCGGTTGGCGGCTTTCAGTGATGGGTGCGGTGGGTGCCATAGATTTTTGCCTATGCAATCGTCTCGCACAGTTGGTCGATGATTTGCGACAACCCGATGCCTTCCGCCCGAGCGCCGAAATTCAAGGCCATACGGTGGCGCAGAATCGGATGGGCCAACGCCAACACATCGTCAACATTGGGTGCCAGCCGGTTGTCCAGTACCGCGCGGGCGCGAACACCAAGCATCAATGCTTGTGATGCCCGTGGCCCCGGCCCCCACGATACGTGTTGGCGTACAGAATCAAGATCAGAGGATTCCGGGCGACCCGATCGCACCAGTTTCAAGATAGCCTCAACCACGTTGTTGCCAACGGGCACATGGCGAACCAACCGCTGGGCAGCCATCAAATCCTCGGCACTCATAACAGCGGTGGGTTTCGCCTCAATCGCACCTGTGGTGTCGATCAACACGCGGCGCTCAGCATCAGCGTCCGGGTAGCCCACATCAATCTGCATGAAAAACCGATCCAGTTGAGCCTCGGGCAGTGGATAGGTGCCCTCTTGCTCCAATGGGTTTTGCGTGGCCAGCACATGAAAGGGGCTGGGCAGATCATGGTATTTGCCCGCAACGGAAATACGCTGTTCCTGCATGGCTTGTAAAAGGGCCGACTGGGTTCTGGGGCTGGCGCGATTGATTTCATCGGCCATCAGCAACTGACAGAACACCGGACCCTCAATAAAGCGGAACGACCGTTTGCCCTTATCGGATTCCTCTAGCACTTCTGAGCCCAAAATATCAGCAGGCATAAGATCGGGTGTGCACTGGATCCGGCGTTCATCCAGACCGAATACGACGCCCAGCGTTGATACCAACTTGGTTTTTCCCAATCCCGGCACACCGATTAAAAGCACGTGACCGCCGGACAACAAGGTGACCAAAGTATCTTCCACCACCCGGTCAATTCCCATAATAACCTGATTAACGGCGGATCGTGCCTCTGACAGAATACGCCCCACACGTTCGATATCCGCCACGATTGTGTCGGGAATCGCCCCCTCAGGGACGCTGAACTGCGAAGTTTCGGCGTTCTCTATACTGGTTGATGTTGCCAAGAGACGTTCTCCTGTGTTGTTCAATGCAGGTGCCAAGGGCTATTCTTACTATTCTGGATTCAAATAACATACTCTGCAATCGCCTAGCACACTATAAAGACGGAATTATGGCCCAACCCGATAGTGACATCTCACAGCAAGACTTACCCATGAGCCTCAATATGGGAGGCGATGGCGATCTGGTCCTGACGGATCTAGCCCCTGATATTCAGGAACTGGCCAAGAAACCGGGGCGCATCATGTGTGGTGATATCCACATGCGGATCGATGCCAACGCCACATGGTTTTACAACGGTAGCCCCATTGGCCGTAAGGAAATGGTCAAGCTGTTCTCTACTGTCCTGCATCTGGATGAATTGGGCCAATACTGGATGATCACACCCGCCGAAATGGCGCGGATCAAAGTGGATGACGCACCCTTCACAGCCCTGGAATTGATCACCGAAGGTAGCGGCGACAACATGACCATATCGTTTCGCACCAACGTGGATACGATCATTGCGCTGGATGAAGACCATCCGCTCAGGATCACTCACGATGATAAGACCAGCGAGCCAAGGCCCTATATCACCGTGCGCGATGGACTGGATGCCTTGATTGTGCGTTCCGCTTTTTATCAACTCATCGAAGAAGGCGTGGAAATGGATATCGACGGCGAGCAAATCCTGGGCGTGTGGAGCCACGGATGTTTCTTTCCCATAGGTCCCACTGGGCCGGTGGGCACATAAATATGATCACCATGGACCTGAACGAAATTGCAAAACTGTTAAAATCCTATAATTCGAATATTGGCGACGAACAGGGCGACCACGTGCTTAACCCGCACAATAAACGCCGCAGCGCGGACGAACCGCTTAAACCAGCCGCCGTATTGGTACCTTTGGTCAACCGTGACGCAGGCCCCACAGTTCTGTTCACGCAACGCACCGATCATCTGGACCATCACCCCGGACAGGTCAGCTTTCCCGGCGGACACGTGGATAAAGGTGACACAAGCGCCGAAGAAACCGCCTTGCGCGAGACTGATGAAGAGGTTGGCATTCACCGCCGTCATATTCAGTTGATTGGCCGAATTGATACATATCTCACCAGCACCGGATTTTCCGTGACACCCGTTGTGGGCCTGATCGAGCCGCCGTTTGAGATTAATCCTGACCCGGTTGAAGTAGCCGAGGTTTTCGAAGTTCCGCTGTCATTTCTGTTCGACGCGGCAAACCACAGCCGTGTGATCTATAGCAAGGACAATGAGCATTGGGACACCTATGATATGCCCTATAACCGATATCGCATCTGGGGCGTGACCGCAGGAATGTTTCGAAACTTTTATGAGATCATCGCCGGTGATGATGCCCAACCCGCCACCATCCTGGACAGGAAACAGGCCATATGACCCGTCTTCTAATTCAATACCTATTGCCGTTTTTGGCACCATCAGCTGTCTATGTGTTGTGGCTGTTATACAGCCAGCACCGCGCCCGAAAAGCGAACAACACCCCGCCGCCATTTACCCGTGGCGGATTTTTCTGGGCCATTATTCTGGGCGCTGTATTTCTGATGGCAAGCTTGGCCTTTCTGGCGGTGTCAGGTGGCGTATCACCTGATTCCGGTGTCTATCAGGCACCATACTTCAAAGACGGTGAGGTTATCGGCCCCCAATACGACTCCGTGGACTAGGCGAGATATGGCTTCCACCATCGACAGAAGCGATCTGTACGACGTGGAAGTCCACGGTCACGCCCCCACGGGAAAGCTGCAACCAACACCGTGGATGACCGCGCCCGAAACACAAACCCTGTTCGCGGCTTTGGGTGCTGACGGGGCAGAGGTTCGCTTTGTGGGTGGGTGCGTGCGCGACGCGCTCGCCAATCGACCGGTCAATGATATCGATGTGGCCACCACATCGCGACCCAACGACACTGTGACGTTGCTGGAAAACGCTGGCATTCGCGCCATTCCTACAGGTATTGAACACGGTACTGTGACCGCCACCCTGGGCGATCAAACTTTTGAGGTCACCACCTTACGCGAAGATGTGGCAACAGATGGCAGACGGGCCACGGTCAGTTACACCGATGATTGGTTCGCTGATGCCAAGCGGCGCGATTTCACCTTCAATGCCATGACCGCCACACTGGATGGTGATGTGTACGACCCATACAACGGCATCGCCGATTTAGCTCATGGTCGGGTTCAGTTTATCGGCAAGGCCAAAGACCGTATCGCCGAAGATTATTTGCGAATCCTGAGATTTTTCCGTTTTCAGGCCACGCATGGCCGACCACCTGCCAACAAGGATGCGCTCAGCGCCTGCCGGCAAGCCGCAGACCAGCTAGCGACCTTGTCCGGCGAGCGGGTAAGAGCCGAAATGTTGCGCATCCTGGGCACATTGGGCGTGGCTGATACATTGTTGTTGATGCGCGGCGAAGGCGTATTGCAGCAAGTCTTCCCCGAAGCCGGTGACGTTGGTCGGCTGCGGGCAATGGTGTGGTTGACCACACGGGCCATCAAACTGGACAGCGTGAGCTTTGATCCTATCCTAAATTTAGCCGCCGCCTTGACGATTGATGGCGTGGAGACTCTGGCAGACCGCTGGAAGCTTTCGGGCAAAGACCGGACGCGGTTAAAGAAAATGTCAACGCCACTTGAGATAGAACCCGATGCGTCCGGTGGTACGGTGCAAAAATATTTATATATTCACGGTGCCGATCAATTGCGCGACCGGGCCTTGTTGGAATGGGCGGGCGAGGTCAGTATGGATGCCCGCTTACCCGCGACGCGCACAGCGGCGTGGGTAGCATTGCTTGAACAGGCAGAGACCTGGAACGCATCTGAATTTCCCATATTCCCGCTTACCGGAAATGACGTCATGGCGATGGGTATTGATCCCGGACCGCAGGTGGGGGAGTTTCTCGCACACGCCAGAGACTGGTGGTGCGACGGCGGGTTTGTAGCCAGTAAAGACGAATGTCTGCATCACCTGAGCAAAATCGTGGACTAGGTGTTTCAAGACCCCCCATTTCCAATTATCATGTGCCGATTCGAACAAATAGAACTGACCGAGTGGGAACGCCTATGAAGGTGATGGTTATTGGCGGCAATCAGATAAAGTATTTCGCATCCCGGTACTATGCGTTCGCCAACAAGCTCGTCAACGGCCTGACCCGCAACAACCATGCGGTTGTGCGCTTTTTTGATCGCGATGTGGCGCGGCTGGATAATGTGCTTCGCTCCCGCGTGTTCGGTGTCAAAGGCGCCAACAAGGAGTTGCTGCAACAAGCCGCCACGCTTAAGCCGGACTTATTTCTGTTTATCCATGCCGATGTGATAGAGCCCCGTACAGTTTTACGGCTGCGCGAAAATCACCGAGGTGCAAAGTTTGCTCAAATTTCTATCGACGCCATTTTCACCCCCAGAAACGTCAAATTCATCAACACCAAAAGCCACTTGATGGACGCGACTTTTGTGACCACGGCGGGTGAAGGCCTGAAGAAAATATCAGGTGGCAAACCAGCCTACTACATCCCCAATGTAACAGACCCATCCATAGAAACGGGCCGGGCATTTGATGCTGATTGCGAAACCGACCTGTTCTTCGCCTGCGGCTCGTTTGAGCCAGGTGGCCATGACCCGCGTAAAGAAACCCTTGATGCGGTCCGCGAACAACTGCCGGATATCAAGGCCGATTTCACCATAGCCGGTCGGAAAGGTGGCCTGTGGGGCGACGAATATATCGAGGCGTTGAGCCAAAGCAGATGCGGCCTCAATCTGTCGCGCGAGCGGGACGGGCCGCACCACCCATCGTCACCAGAAGACTTATACGTGTATTCATCAGACCGCATCTCACATCTCACCGGAAATGGCATTCTCACCTTCAGCCACAAGAAATTCGGTCTGGACAGATTATTCACCGACGATGAGATGGTTTTCTTCGACTCCAACGATGATCTGGCCACAAAGATTTCTCATTATCTGGGCAACGATGACGCCCGTCGCCGGGTCGCCAGGAACGGTTGGGAGAAATCCCATGGCGAACTTAACGAACGCCTGGCCGCGCAATTTATTGAAGATGTGTTATGCCGCGAGAAATTGACCCACCCTTACATCTGGCCAACCGAAAAAGTCATATAAGCGCAACACCCGGCACCACCAGATCGTGAATAGCAGTCCAGGTATCCGCATCTGTTGCTTCCAGCAACCCCGTCCGGCCATCCGCCGGTTTATAGTCGGAGCCATCCAGCCGCGCCACATGGCCACCGGCCTCAGCCGTCATCAAAGCCCCTGCCGCGTGGTCCCAGGGCAGCGTTCTGTAATACAGAACAAAATGCTTATCGCCTTCCAGAAGCGATAGGTATTCGTGCCCCGCACACATGGTGGCGGACACATGCGCAAACCGTGACTTGGACTCTTCTGCCGGACCTTTCAGGTCATCAGGCAGGAACCTGGTCAAAATTCCACCATGCATGAGATGGACGGCTGGCGCTGGTTTCAGTCGGACCACCTCACCATTCAACCGACACCCACGGCCCCGTTCGGCCACCGCCATGCGATCACCGAGCGGATCGTAAATCCAACCGGCCTGCGTCTCGCCGCCCTTAACCAGCGCCACCATGACGGCAAACGCCGGATTACCCGAAGCGAAATTCCCGGTGCCATCCAAGGGATCAATCACCCAGACCGGATCGCTACCGTTCAGGCGGTCCAGAACACTGGCATCGTCAAAAGTCATTTCCTCACCCACCAGAACGGCGTCCGGCATAATCTTCAAAAGCCCCGCACTGAGGCGTGCTTCAGATGCATGGTCGGCGACCGTCACCACATCGCCGGGTGATTTCTCCATAATCTCGTCATCCGCCAACCTGCGGAACCGGGGTACGATCTCGGTAGCTGCCACCTCGCGGATCAGGTCTTCTACTTGGTCGAAGGGAATGGTCACGGCCAGGCTACATCGGGCGGCATGGACATCAAAATGGCATCCGTATTGCCGCCGGTTTTCAGGCCGAACAGCGTGCCCCGGTCATACAACAGGTTGAATTCCACATAACGGCCCCGCTTGATGCGCTGGGCCTGACGTTCTTCGTCCGTCCACGGCTGGTCAAATTTCTGACGAACCAGCGCCGGGTACACGTCACCGAAAGCCCGGCCCACATCCTGGGTGAAGGCAAAGTCCGCTTCCCAGTCACCAGTGTTTAGATTGTCATAGAATATACCGCCGACCCCGCGCGGCTCCTGTCGGTGGGGCAGGTAGAAATAATCATCACACCAAGCCTTGAACTTGTCATAGTCCGCCACGTCGCTATGGGCATCACAAGCTGATTTATAGGCGGCGTGAAATTGTGCCGTCTCGGCATCGTTCTCAAACACCGGCGTCAGATCACCACCGCCACCAAACCAGCCCGATGTGGTCACGATCATTCGGGTATTCATGTGGGCCGCGGGAACGTGAGGCGATCGGGGATGGATCACCACCGACACGCCAGACGCCCAGAACCGCGGATCATCTTTGGCGCCCGGAATGCGCTCTCTCATTTCGGCAGAGAATTCACCCGATACGGTGGACACATTCACACCGGCTTTCTCAAACACCCGGCCTTCGCGCATGACACTCATCACGCCGCCACCGCCGTCCGTGCCGCCGCGCATCACATCATCACCGCTGCGGGCCTGATCGGCCGCGCCGCCCCGGTTCCACGTCGTGCGCTCAAACCGTCCGGCGGCAAGGTCACTCATGCCGTTTGGACCGGACGTATCATCCTCGCAACGCTCCAGCGCCGAACAGAGCTGATCGCGGAAATCGCGAAACCATGCTTCGGCCTGCCCTTTGCGGTCGTCGGTGAATATGTTTTGTTCAGACAATAACTGGTTCCTCTGGATAAGCATTGGGTGGGTAAGCATTGAGCTGGCGTAACGCCTCACCCAATACCATAGCGGCACTCATGGCCACATTAATAGAGCGCATCGTCGGTGCCATGGGAATGCGAATGCGCGCCGATGCTGCCTCATGCACATGCCCCGGCACACCGGCGCTTTCCCGACCCAATAGCAGAACGTCATTATTTTGATACGAAAAATCTGTATGGGACTGCTCGGCCTTGGTGCTGAGCAGAATGATACGTCCTTCATTGGCCGTATTGGTTGCATCAAATGCCGACCATGACGCATGACGAACCAACGCCACGTGATCCAGATAATCCATACCCGACCGGCGCATCTTTTTCTCATCCCACACAAAACCGCACGGCTCGATCACATCCACCCCAACGTCCATACACGCCGCCAGTCGCAACACCGTACCAGTGTTTTGCGGAATATCAGGTTCATACAGGGCGAGGCGGATTGTCATATACGTTATTTACTCACATTCAGATATCAATCAAATGTCTACAATCCCTGTAGACATTCAGCCACATTTAAACCAATTCGGGTGGTTTTATCACTAAATTCGTCATCATAACATATTGAATTCACATGATTTGTAGACGTTTGTTCACATTCTTGGACTTTCCCGTCTACAGCACAGCCAAACCCCTGCTTCCCGCACCAAATATTAATAAGGTATATATGCCTATATTTTCGAAATGCAAGGGGTGATGGGAACTTTATTTTCGATTCCGACTGGAGCGGTGTGATCGTGGCACTCTTGCTACGTTTTGAACCACAGAGACACAGAGGCACAGAGGCACAGAGAAAAAATAAAAAGAAACCCCATATGCATCGTTCGGAAAGATAGCTTTCCTCTATGTCTCTGTGTCTCTGTGGTTAACCTTTCTCACCCATCACTGAGCCAACTTTCTCTGCCAGTGCCCGTCGGCGTCCAGTATCCGCTTATCGGTGTCGGTCTGCCACCGCACCCGGCCCGCATTATGACCGAACAGGTACAGCTTGCCATCGATGATGCGCCAGACCTCGGGATCAATATTGCTGAGATTGCCCAGGCTCATCTGATTGGAGCAATAGCCGCCGTACTGAGGCGCAAAAGCTTCCGGATTATCCGCAAAGCGCTGGCGATTGGCAGCACTGGAAAACAGCCACGTGGCCCCTTTCCAGTCGACCGCATGACTTGCATCGCCCAGAACGGCTTCGGACTGGTCGAAATAACTAACCGCATCATACCCCCCAATCGCCGTCCCCCCGAAGAAACTCATATTGATTTCTTCAAAGGCCGCAGCAGGCCGCGTGATGATCGCCAGCAGGGCGAAGGTGAGGAGTATGGGGCTGATGCGATGTATGGTCATGGGTTGATTGTATCCTCATTCACCTCAATTTCAACTAATGGTGCGGCAACCACAAACCGAGCTACCGGAGCATTGAGCGATATGCGCAAGCCACAGGACACCGGGCTGTGGTGACGTTAGAACCAACGGTTAAGTATTGAACCACAGAGAAGACGAGGCACAGAGAAAGGATAAGAATTTAAAATAAGGGGAAGTGTATTTCCTCTGTGTCTCTGTGTCTCTGTGGTTTATCTTTTCCGAGCATAGCCGTTCTGAACTCCTACCCGCCTTTTTATAAACCACACACAGCTTATTCCCGTCCGGGCCCGCGCACGTAGGCACCGTAATAGCCCTCGTGTTATTAAACCTTTCATTTGCCCCTTTTGTTTCAGTGGGCTTTGCAGTATATCGTCTGCGGCTCAGGCATATAAACATGTGCTATAAAAAAAATGCACAAACCCGCTGTAAATCATTGGTTTACCCGGCAAAACTGTTAAGCTGAGCCGCATACGACCCTGTGGTATCCTGCGTTATGCATGGATGCCACTTATTTCAGGACCGCATCAGAGGGGATTTTTGATGTCAGATACCGCAAATCCTGCGGCCGGCGTTTCCGACGAGGAAGAGAAAAGCCGACGCGATTTTTTGATTGTTGCCACAAGCGTGGTTGGTGGATTGGGGACGGCGCTTGCCGTTTGGCCCTTTGTCCATTCGATGAACCCGGCCAAGGATACGTTGGCCATGTCAACAACCGAGGTTGATCTGGAGCCGATCGAAGAAGGCCAGAGCATCACCGTCACATGGCAGGGTAAACCCGTCTTTGTGCGTAACCGCACCGCAGATGAAATTGAGGTTGCCCGCAGCGTCAAAACCGCTGATATGATCGACCCCGAATCCGATGAGGACCGGGTCCAGAAAGATGAATGGCTGATCATGGTCGGGGTCTGTACCCATCTGGGTTGCATCCCGCTCGGACAGAAAGCAAGCGAGCCGAAAGGTGACTACAACGGCTGGTTCTGCCCCTGTCACGGATCGCATTACGATACGTCTGGTCGCATCCGCAAGGGTCCCGCGCCGAAGAACCTGCCGGTTCCGGCCTACCAATTCCTCGACGATACAACCGTCAAGATCGGGTAAGGAGACTAAAACATGTCCTCTAAATTTTTTGAAAACCCGGTCATCAAGTGGGTCGAATACCGTATGCCGGTGTTTACCTTCCTTGATCATTCCCTGGGTAGCAGTTACCCCACACCGAAGAACCTGAACTACTGGTGGAACTTCGGATCCCTCGCTGGCCTGGTGCTGGTTATCATGATCGTCAGCGGCATTGTGCTGGCCATGAACTACACCCCCCATGTGGATTATGCGTTCGAGTCCGTAGAACGCATCATGCGCGATGTGAACTATGGCTGGTTGATCCGCTATATTCATATGAACGGTGGTTCGGCGTTCTTTATCTGCGTCTATATTCACCTGTTCCGCGGCATGTACTTCGGTTCCTACAAAGAGCCCCGCGAATTGCTGTGGATTCTCGGCGTATTCATTCTGTTGGCTATGATGGCCACCGCCTTTATGGGCTACGTTCTGCCCTGGGGTCAGATGAGCTTCTGGGGAGCAACGGTTATTACCAACCTGTTCTCCGCTATCCCGTTTGTGGGCGATTCAATCGTCACACTGCTGTGGGGTGGTTTCTCGGTTGATAACCCAACCCTGAACCGGTTCTTCGCGCTGCATTACTTGTTGCCGTTCGTCATTGTTGGCTTGGTTGTTTTCCACATTTGGGCGCTACATATGCATCGCTCAAACAACCCGCTGGGCGTTGACGTCAAAGGCCCTGAAGACATGATCCCGTTCCACCCCTACTACACGGTCAAAGACCTGTTCGGTATGGGCGTGTTCATGGTTCTGTTCATGTTCTTCGTGTTCTACGCGCCGAACTTCTTTGGTGAGCCGGACAACTACATCAAAGCCAACCCCATGGTCACACCGCCACACATCGTGCCGGAATGGTACTTCCTGCCGTATTACGCCATCCTTCGCGCGTTCACGACAGACTTCTTCCTGTTCCAGATCGTATCACTGGGTGGTTTCCTGATGGACGCTAAACTGGCTGGTGTACTTGCCATGTTCGCATCCATTCTGCTGCTGCTGTTGTTGCCGTGGCTGGATCGTTCCAAGGTACGCAGTAACCGCTTCCGTCCCATCAACCTGTGGTTCTTCTGGATTTTCTTCATCGATTGTATCTTTTTGGGATACATCGGTGGCAAGCCAGCAGAAGGCAGCTTCATCATCATGGGGCAGATTGCGACCACATACTACTTTGCCCATATTGTTATTCTGATACCGCTGATCAGCATATTGGAACGTCCGAAACCAATCCCGGAAAGTATCAGCTCTGCTGTTACATCGGCCGGTCACTAGGTAGGAAAGGATAAAGAAAATGAAAAAAGTTATTCTTTCAGCCTTCGCAGCAGTTTCCCTGATCATGGGCACTGTTACGATCACCGGACCCGCCGAAGCCGCACCTGGTGCAAAACCACCAGCACAGGATTGGTCATGGCAGGGTCCGTTTGGCACCTTTGACCGCCCGTCCTTACGTCGTGGTTTACAGGTCTATTCGGAAGTGTGCAGCGGTTGTCACAGCCTCAATCTGGTTGCTTACCGCGCGCTGGGTGAGGTCGGCTTCTCCATTGACGAAATCAAAGCCTTTGCTTCGGAATTCGAAGTGGTCGATGGTCCCGATGAAGATGGTGAAATGTTCGACCGTGAAGCAATACCTTCCGATATGTTCGTATCGCCGTTTGAAAACGAGAACGCTGCACGCGCGTCCAACAATGGTGCCATGCCGCCTGATCTGTCACTCATGACCAAAGCACGGTTTAACGGACCTGATTACCTTCTGGCGCTGTTGACCGGCTATGAGGAAGATGCCCCTGCGGGCGTGGAACTCATGGATGGCATGAGCTACAACCATTATTTCCCCGGTAATCAGATCGCCATGGCCATGCCCATCGATGACGACAGCGTTGAATACGCCGACGGCACCGAAGCAACGCAAGACCAGATCGCACGCGATGTGGTGACCTTCCTGGCATGGGCGGCTGAGCCTGAGCTTGAAGAGCGCAAGCGTCTGGGCATTAAGGTTATGATCTTCCTGATCTTCCTGACGGGTCTTCTATACGCCCTGAAACGGAAAGTATGGGCGGATCAGCACTGATCTGAATTCAGAGCACTTAAAACAAAAACGGCCCCATAAACATTGTGGGGCCGTTTTTTTATGGGCTGACGATCTGCTTCAGCGGTTCAAGCAACGTCTCGAACCGCCGCCAACGTCCAATGGATGAAGTATAGACAGGTTGGCGCACCTGCGCGGCACTGGCGGTCTGGACCGTGCGTTTGGTCTGGTGGAAGTTCAGACAGTCCTCAACAAATGTGAGGTCACAGTAATCCAGCAATCGCCTGATCTGGGCCTCAGGCTCCTTGATCAAATCCTCATAGCTCAGGTCCAGATATTGCCCCGGCACGGCGGTACTCCAGTGGGCTATAATCTGTTCATACAGCTTGTAGTACCCACCCAGACTTTCCAGATCATAGGCATAAGGCAAGCTGCCCGGGAAATGTTTGGCATAGATGGAAAAGCACGTATCCATGGCACCCCGCGTCACATGGATGATCCGGCCTCGGGCAGCATCAGCCGGATTGCGCCCAGCCGAAGGAAATTATCCGGCATCTTGTCGGTGATACGGGGAGCATCTTTATTGATATGACGAAGTTTGCTCACATAATCTGCCCCCATGGCGGCCGGGTCATCAGGCGCCCGTACATCGTCACCCACAACGCTACGCAAGTGCGTCAATTCCCCGGCACCGTATACATCCGGGTGGCTGGCCAAAATCTGTTCCACCAGCGTGGTACCGGACCGGGGCATACCCACTATAAAGATCGGCGTGTTATCCGCGCACCCTGCTGCGCCTGACCGATCAGACATATCGGGCGCGTAAGTTTCCATGATCCTGGCACATTTGTCAGCATGGACGGCCAGGTCATAAGGCGTGTGTTCTCGTTTCAGAATGTTGGCGGCCCTGAAACTGGACGCTGCATCTTCAAACCGCGCCTGTTTTTCGTATACGTCACCCAAAGCTAAATCCAGTAGCATGCGATCTTCCCAGCCCACGTCCGGATTGGCGCGTAATGTTTCGGCGGTGGCTATCAACTCAGCATCTTCGGCCACATCACAGATAGGAATCAGGTTTTTGACCGCCGCCGCGTAGCCCGGTTTCAGGGCGAGTGATTGCCGAAAGCTCTCTTCCGCTTCGGTGAACTGTCCAACATCCTTCAGAGCACTGCCCAGATTATATTGGGGGTCTGGATAGTTGGGGTCCAGATCAATGGCCGTATGGAAACAGGTGATAGCCTCGTCATTCTGGCCGAGCATACCCAGCGCATTGCCCAGATTGTTGTGGGCCAGCGCCAATGAAGGTTCCAGTTTTACGGCCTTTTTGTAACTCTTGGCCGCGTCCTCTACCTGATCCAATCGCATGAAGGCATTGCCCAGGTTTACGTGCGCCGGTACGAATTCCGGCCGCAGCTTCAGCGCCTTGCGAAAGCTTTTAATCACATCAGGCACCCGGCCCTGATCACTGGCCACAAGACCCAGATTATAGTGCGCTTCCATATAGTCTTTTTTCAGGGCGATGGTGCGCTCGAAGCTGACGCGGGCTTGGTCCAGCTTCTTCTGGTGGCGTTAAACCACGCCCCGATTATAGGCAGCCTCATGGAATTTGGGGGCACGTTGGACGGCCAGCGCGATCAGCTCTTCTGCCGCCGCGTGATTGCCGGTTTGATGTGCAATTGTGCCCAGCAGGTTCAGCGCCACGGGATTATTTTCATCCTGGGCCAGAACCTGACGGTAACCGGCTTCGGCCTCCTGCAAGCGGCCAGCGCTGTGGTGTTGCTGCGCCTGATTGATAATTTGTTGCAGTTCTTGTGGTGTTGGCTTGACCATGGCGATGCAAAGTTATCCACGTTTATATGAACATTCTGACCGCAATGTACGTTGCAATCAGGATCAAGGCTACCCATGTTGAAGAGTAGAGAATCTTGCCCCATCCCATGATGAGGCTTATAAATCGCAACGAAGTTCGACATCGTTAACGTATTCACGGTATTGGGGGAATATGTCAGACCTTTCTGATCGCGGCATTTATCTGGTCACCGGTGGTGCCGGTTTTATCGGCTCCAACATCGTTGCGGCACTGGACGAGCGAAACGCCCGTGTGGTGATCTGTGACCGGCTGCGCGATCAAGCCAAATGGTGCAACATCGCCACCCGTGATCTGATCGATGTGATCCACCCGAGTGACCTAGCTGATTTTCTGGAAGAAACACCCGATCAAATCGAAGCCGTCATTCATATGGGGGCCATATCGTCGACCACCGAAACCGACGCTGATCTGATCATCGAGACGAATTTCCATCTGTCCATGGGGCTTTGGACATGGTGCGCGGTAAACAGCGTGCCGTTCATCTATGCCTCATCCGCCGCCACATACGGGGATGGCGCACAGGGCTTTGACGATGATGAGTCGCGCGATTTTATGGCATCCCTGGAGCCCCTGAATGCATATGGCTGGAGCAAGAACCTGTTCGACCGCCGCATCGCCCGTATGATCGACGAGGGCGAGCCTCAACCACCGCAATGCGCTGGCCTCAAATTCTTCAACGTGTATGGCCCCAACGAGTATCACAAAGGCAATATGCAGAGCGTGGTATCGAAAGTTTACCCCCACGCCGCCGCGGGCGAACCCGCCACCCTGTTCAAATCCCATAACCCGGATTACGAAGACGGCGGACAGTTGCGCGACTTTGTCTGGGTTGGCGACTGTGTGGATATTGTCATGTGGTTGCTGGACAACACCGAAGTCAGCGGCCTGTTCAATTGCGGATCGGGTAAAGCCCGCAGCTTCCTTGACCTGACCACGGCGGTCTATGAAGCCGTGAATACCAAGCTTTCCGTAAACTACGTAGAAACCCCCGAAGCCATCCGTGACAAGTACCAGTACTATACCCAGGCTAATATGGCGAAGCTGCGCGCCGCCGGGTATGACAAACCAGCCACGTCGCTGGAAGCTGGCATTGCCCTCTACGTGCGCGATTACCTGCACACTGACGATCCTTACCGATAATGTTTTTGACCCTCGCTTTTCCAGCCATTGATCCTGTTCTGATCCAACTCGGACCGTTCGCGATCCGTTGGTATTCACTGGCCTACATGGCCGGTTTAATTCTGGGCTGGTTGCTCATGCGCAAACTGGCGATGCGCACAGGCGGTGTGGTAACACGCGACCATACGGATGATTTCCTCACCTGGGCCACCGTCGGCGTCATTCTGGGTGGGCGTCTTGGCTATGTGCTGTTTTACAAGTTCGGATTCTACCTTGAAAACCCGGCCAGTATCTTTGCTGTCTGGCAAGGCGGTATGTCGTTCCACGGCGGGTTCACCGGTGTGGTCGTTGCCACCATCCTGTTCACCCGAAAGCACAAGATACCGCTATTGCTGTTCGCCGACTTATTGGCCTGTGCCGCGCCGATTGGATTGTTTTTTGGCCGGATCGCCAACTTTATCAATGGTGAGCTTTTTGGCCGCGCCAGCGACGCACCATGGGCCGTGATTTTTCCTAACGGCGGGCCTTACCCCCGTCATCCCAGCCAATTGTATGAAGCGGCGTTGGAAGGTCTTGTGCTGTTTGTGATCTTGATGATGCTCACACGCCTGCCCCGCGTAACATCCCGGCCCGGCATCCTCACCGGCGTGTTCATGGCGGGCTATGGTATCGCGCGCGCTATTGTTGAGATGTTCCGCCAACCGGACGCTCATATCGGTTTACTGAGTGGCGGCTCAACCATGGGTCAGATGTTATCTATCCCCATGATTTTAGTTGGTGTTGGCTTTATCCTGTACGCCATGCGTCACGGATCACCAGCAAAGAAAACATGACCCCCCTTTTCGGCCACCTTGTCGGTCGCATAGCCCGTGATGGGCCGCTGACCGTTGCTCAATTCATGGAAGAAGCCCTGGGCAACAAAGACCATGGCTATTACATCACCCGCGACCCATTGGGTGCGCGTGGCGATTTCACCACGTCCCCTGAAATATCGCAGGTATTCGGTGAACTGCTGGGCCTGTGGTGTGCCAGTGTGTGGGAGAGCCTGGGTAGCCCCGATACATTCCGGTGGGTGGAAATGGGCCCCGGCCGCGGCACCCTCATGGCCGATGCGGTGCGCGCGACCCGTAAAGTTGGCGACTTCCATGCCGCCGCAAACATTCATTTAATTGAGACCAGTCCGGTGCTCATGGACCGCCAGCGCGAGGCCCTTGCCGCCGAGGGTTTCGCCACCTGTGGCTGGCACCGCGATTTATCGCAAATCCCGGACGGTCCGGTGATCTGCATCGCCAACGAATTTTTCGATGCCCTGCCCGTGCGCCAGTTCCAACGCGTGCTGGGTGGTTGGCGCGAACGATTGGTCGACCTGAACGAAGACAAGAACGGCCTGCGGTTCATACTGTCCGATCAGGACACCAAGCCCCATTTTATCCCGGACTCGGTACGCCATGCCCCAGATGAAAACATGGGCCAATCCCTGATCGAAACCTCGCCCATGGGCATGCGCGTGATGCACACCCTCAGCGACCGGCTGATACAATCGGGTGGTGCCGCCCTGATCATCGATTACGGCCATGCGGTCACGGCGGTGGGTGAGACCTTGCAAGCGGTGCAGGATCACAAATTCACGGACGTGCTGGATAATCCGGGTGAGCAAGACCTGACCGCCCATGTAGATTTCGGCGCCTTGCGCCTGGTTGCACAGGACGCTGGTGCCACGTGTAGTCCAGTTATGGAGCAAGGCACATTCCTCAATGCGCTGGGCGTGAGCGTCCGGGCCAAGCAACTGGCCGACGCCGCCAGCAGCTTTGAGCAAGGCCAGGATGTGGCTGCCCGCATCGACCGTCTCGTCAATCCGGACCAAATGGGGCAACTGTTCAAAGTGATGGGGGTATCGCCCTCAGAACTGGCGCCGCTACCCGGTTTAGGGTAAAAGAGCTGATGCCTTCTTCCAGTATCATTTCCAATATTCATGGCGTCCGCCACAGCTTTTTCACCCGTGAAGGTGGGCACAGTACAGGGCTGTACACGGGCCTGAATTGTGGGCCGGGATCCGATGACGATCCGGAATCGATAATGAAAAACCGGGCGCAGGTAGAGCAGTCCCTTGATCTGGATACTGGATCGCTGGTCACGCTTTATCAGATACATTCACCCGACGCCGTACACGTAACCGCGCCCTGGAAACATGGCGATGCCCCACAAGCCGACGCTATGGTCACGGATAAGCCGGGTATCGGGTTGGGTATTCTCACCGCCGACTGCGTACCCGTATTGTTTGCCGATTCCACCGGTGGAGTAATTGGCGCGGCCCATGCCGGATGGAAAGGGGCCGTTGGTGGTGTCCTGGAATCCACCATTGAAGCCATGGAGGAATTGGGATCAGAGCGGTCCGATATCTATGCCTGTACCGGGCCTTGCATACGCTTCGCTTCCTATGAAGTAGCCAGCGATATGCGCCAACAGATTGTCGAGTTGGCCGAAGAAAACACCCAGTTCTTTTTGCCCGGTGATCGTGATGGGCATTATCAATTTGATCTGACCGGATACGTGCTGACCCGGCTGGCAAAGTCCGGCGTGGGCATGATCGAAGATACGGCGGGTGATACTTATACCGACGAAGACGAATATTTCAGTTACCGCCGCATGACACACCGCAACGAATCAGATTACGGCAGGCAGATATCTGTTATTCTGCTTGATCGATAAAACCGGGGACCGGGGAAACAGGGAAACATATATGGCCTTACATTTCAGCAAATCAGAGTTAGCGATGCGCCGTCAGAATAGCTGTGACGCCATGGCGCGGGATGGCCTGGACGGCCTGCTTATCTTTCGCCAGGAAAGCATGTTCTACCTGACCGGATACGACACCTTCGGATACGTGTTCTTCCAATGTCTGTACTTAAGCGCAGATGGCACCATGACCTTGCTCACACGTGCGCCTGATCTACGCCAGGCACGGCACACCTCGATGATTGACGATATCCGTGTATGGCCAGATGCACCGGACGCCAATCCTTCCGACGACCTGAAAGCCATTTTGGATGAGCACGGCTGTAAGGGTAAGCGGTTGGGCGTGGAATGGGAATCTTACGGGTTAACCGCGCGGAATGGTCAGCGCCTTCAGGCATCCCTCGACGGGTTTTGTACGCTCACCGATGCGTCTGAACTGGTTACTAAATTACGCGTGGTTAAAAGCCCGGCAGAAATCGACTACGTTCGCCGGGCCGGACAACTGGGTGATGATGCCTGGGATGCGGCCATTCAGGTGGCCGCGCCGGGCGTCAGCGAAGGAACTGTGCTGGCCGCCATGCAGGGTGCCGTGTTTGAAGGCGGCGGCGATTATCCCGGCAATGAATTCATTGTAGGGTCAGGCCGCGACGCCCTGTTGTGTCGTTATTATTCCGGGCGACGTGATCTGGACGCCCAGGACCAGTTGACCCTGGAGTGGGCCGGTGTCTATCGCCACTATCACGCGGCCATGATGCGAACCATGTGTTTTGGTAAGCCGCCCGGGCGGCAGTTGGACCTGTACGCAGCATCCCGCGATGCACTGGAAGCCGTGCGCGAAAAGATGACGCCTGGTAACACCTATGGTGACGCCTTTCAGGCCCATGCAGACATGTTGGACAGTCATGGATTGTCCGAACACCGCCTGAAGGCATGTGGCTATTCCCTTGGCACCACATTTGCGCCCAACTGGATGGACTGGCCCATGATGTACGAGCGCAATCCGGTGGTGTTTGAGCCGGGTATGGTGGTGTTTATGCACATGATCATTGCCGATAGTGATTCCGAGTTGGCCATGACGCTGGGCGAAACCGTGCTGGTGACCGAAGGCGGCAACGAACGCCTGTCATCGGCGTCGCTGGATCTGGTGGTAAAGTAAGCTGAGGTTTCAATGAATGCCGCACCTAACGGTCATTGTCTTGCTGCTCATACTGGTATCGTTGGCAACGTGCGTACTTTCCTGACATCGATACAGGCGCGGGCACGTTGGAACTGGTTGCCCCTTTTCATTGTGTTGATTGTGGCTGGCTGCACGACGGCACAGCTTGCCGCACCCACCATGAACACCCCTGAACCAACCGTTTCGCCAGCCATTTCTCCCGCCAGCCAAATCGCGGTTGAGCGACCCGCCGGGCAACCTGACCCCATGGCCATGTTGTTGGCGAACAACGTGGTCTCGGCCTTGATCCAGCGGGGGTTTCCTGCCCGTATTGCCGATGGCAGGCCAGCGCTTTTTGTCATATCAGGAAAAACAGAGACGCTGGATGAACAGTACGCACCCATCGTGGCGGCACTGCATTGGACCCTATTCAATTCGCAGGGGCAGGAGATCGCCTATCTGAATCAGCAGGTACGCGGAATCCCCGACGACTGGGCTTATGGATCGCCTGCCATGTTGCAAACCATCGGGCATGAGACCGCCGCCGATCTGTCACCGTTTCTAGGCCAACCCTCAATTGTTGCCCACACATCAGACCAGACACCCGAACCCGCTCCGGTTCCCGAAGAAGAGGTGACGGAACAATTGGCCAGTTCCGCTGATCTGGTTCCGCTGGTTGCCAACCAGAATACCGCCACACAGTACCCTGCCGTGCCGCCACCAGTGGTGCCTTCACTGCCGATCGCCGGGGCTAATCCGGGTTTTGTGGACTTCGGTATCTGGGTTGATGACGTGACGGGTGCGCCTGGCGATGGCAATAACGCCCTCACCCGGGCCTTGTTGTACGAGTTAAAACGTGCCGCCCTGCCCTTTGCCATGACGGCCGGAACCGCCAGCCACTTCGTACAGGGTGTTGTGGATGTATCGGTGCTGGACGCCACAACGGAACACGTAACGATTCTGTGGGTTGTCAGCAATGCAGAGGGCAAAGAGCTCGGCCGTATTACCCAACGAAATGATATTGCGCGCGGAACCCTGCATCAGAATTGGGGTAAAACGGCCCAGTATGCCGCCATGGGCGGGGCAGATGCCGTGCTGGCCATCATTGAGCGTGACCTGACCAAAGAATAAGCAGCTTGCCCGGTAGAGTGTTGCTTCGGTACCATTCACGCCATGCGATGTCGTATTTTTTCCAGGTGGTTGATGATGGGGGCCTTGATTGTGGCTACCCTTGGCCTATCCGCGTGCGAGATGTCGCGCAGCTTGATCGAGTACCTGCCCTCTAGCACGCCGGAGGAACCGACCGTGGTTCAGATACCGCGCTCGTTGCTGATCCTGCCACTGACCGGGGCATCGCCCACAATCGGGAATACGTTATCCAGGAAAGTTGCCTGGGGCCTACGTGAGGCAGGCTATCCGGCGCGTATTGCCAATGTGGCAGATGGTATCAATCCCGTGCTGGCAGGCTGGATTGAGGAAGCCACCAGCGGTGGTGATGTGGTCTGGTTAAATATCGATTGGGCGGCCTACGGACCATCCGGCAAACTGGCCGGAACCCACCGACAGGAACTGGCGGTATCGCGACCGGGATGGGACAGCCTGTCCGATGATACCCTGGCCGTTATCGTCGCCGAATCCGTACCGGCCATTCATGAACTGGTAGAGGGGAATATACCCTTAAGCGACCGTGTTTCTCTGATACCCACAACACAGAGTCCATCGTCCTACACCGAAGGCGGATTTGAGGCGGAAACCATCATTGTTTCCAGCGAAGGACTGTCGCGGATAACGGCAGACGATGAAGCCATTATTGAACAGCCGGTTATCATGACCACTGTTCCACTCCCAAATATACCGGTTGAAGTAACAGGCGAAGTGACCCTGGCAGAACCTGACGTGCTCATGGAGACTATTCAGGCTGATGACCTGCCCGGCGGCACCGTGTCCGGCATCATACTGCCCAGCGTGTCCGATATTGAGCAGGTATCCGAGCAACAAAGGCCCGACGGCTCAACAGAACAGAACCCGGCGCTGGATGACGATGAGTTTTCGACAGAGTTGCTGCCTGATGATGTGAACATTCTGACGCCCGAAGCCGCCGCCCTGGTGACCACCGCACCTGAATTAATGCTGGCAGAACAGGTTACGCCACAGCCAACACCAGAACCAATGCCCGAATCAGTGTCAGAACCGGCACCAGAAGCGATGCCGGAAATTGCACAAATACCGCAAGTCGTACCTGAGCAGGTATCACCCGGCGTGGGTGGCTTGCCTGAATACGCCGCCCCACAACCGAATACACAGATAACCGAAACCCAGGAGGTTGCAGCCCTTAACACCGCCCGTGCCTCGGACCGACCGATCTTTCTGGTTCATCAGGCGATCGGCGCGCCCGGAGATGGCAATCTGACCCTGCCGCTGGCCCTGCAACAGGCGCTCAGAGAGGCCGACGCCGCCATTACCGGCAACCCATCCATTGCCAGCCACATTATTCAGTGCAGTGTGCGTGTGGAAACGCCCTTCGCCGGGCGCCAGAAAATACGGATCGTATGGACGGTAACGGATATCGCAGGGAAGGAAACCGGTAGCGCGGTTCAGGAAAATGATGTGCCGCAAGGCAGCCTAGACCAATCATGGGTTACCGTAGCCCCCATAATCGCCCGCGCAGCCGTCAAAGGTATCGGAAAACTGTTCGTCAACGGCATTGAACAGAACGGTATCGGAGGCGGTTTGGTGCAACCGGATTTGCCCCACGTGTTAAGCCCTGGATAAACTTCTGACTAGCCCCTTGGGCAGCCCTCTAAATTTACTGATTCTCGGCTGTTTACTTGACGGTTCGACACTGTTACATTCCGCCGCGCTCGTTAGAAGGATGAGATCGTAACCGTATTTTGTTAGCTGTAGCCCCTGTTTTTTCAGGGGTTACACATTCGCACTGGAACCAGATATTCCGCCATGAAAATTCTGTCTTGTAACAGTAATATCCCGTTGTCAGAGGCTATCGCCGCCTACCTGAACCTGCCGCTGACCAAAGCCAGTGTGCGGCGCTTTTCCGATATGGAAATTTTTGTAGAAATTCAGGAAAACGTCCGCGGTGAAGATGTGTTTGTGGTTCAGTCCACATCGTTCCCGGCCAATGACAATCTCATGGAACTGCTGGTCACCATGGACGCCCTGCGTCGTGGGTCCGCGCAACGTATTACGGCTGTGATCCCGTACTTCGGCTATGCCCGTCAGGATCGTAAATCCGGCCCTCGTACCCCAATTTCTGCCAAGCTGGTCGCCAACCTGATCACCGAAGCCGGTGCCGACCGGGTTTTGACTGTGGATCTACACGCTGGACAGATCCAGGGTTTCTTCGATATCCCGACCGATAACCTGTTTGCTGGCCCAGGCCTCTGCAATGACATCATGGAAAAGATTCCAGGTGATAACCTGGTTATTGTGTCTCCTGATGTGGGCGGTGTTGTACGTGCCCGTGGATTGGCCAAACGGGTAAATGCTGATCTGGCAATTATCGATAAACGCCGCGAGAAAGCTGGTGTATCCGAAGTTATGAACATCATTGGTGATGTTGATGGTCGACCTTGTATATTGGTGGATGATATCGTGGATTCAGCCGGAACGCTGTGTAATGCGGCCCAGGCTCTCATGGATCAGGGCGCAACCGAAGTGCACGCTTATGTGACCCATGGTGTGCTTTCCGGCGGTGCTGTCGCCCGCGTGGGAGCATCACCGATCAAGCGATTGGTAATTACTGATAGCATTCAGGCCACAGAAGCTGTACGTGTCACCAAGAATATTGAACAACTGACCATCGCGCCGCTTATGGCCGAGGCAATCAGTCGTATTAGTAACGAAACATCTGTATCGAGCCTGTTTGATTAATTATGCAATTAATTGAGTGGGCATTTCCGCTGTCGACACCCCTGGAGGTCGGCAGCAATCAACCAGTACTCAAGGAGAAATATCATGGTTGAAACTACCTCAGTCGTAGCAGAACTGCGCGATCGGGCCGGTAAGGGGGCAGCTCGTGCAACTCGGAGAGCAGGACGTGTGCCTGCTGTTATTTACGGCAATAAACAAGATCCCGTGATGATTTCACTGGAACCTATCCAACTGACTAAAGAGTTGGGCAGTGGTTATTTCTACACCCGCATCTATGAAATTGAAGCCGGTGACAAGAAAGAACGCGTATTGCCTCGTGATGTGCAGTTCCACCCCGTTACGGACGTGCCGATGCACGTTGACTTCATGCGTTTTGGTCCAAAGACCAAATTCGACGTGGAAGTGTCCGTAGAATTCATCAACGAAGAAGAATGCCCAGGCCTGAAACAGGGCGGTGTTCTGAACATTGTGCGCCATTCTGTTGATCTGCGTTGCTCACCGGATGCCATTCCGGAAAGCATCACGGCCGATCTGACCGGTTACGAAATCGGCGACAGCCTGCACATTAGTGAAATCACCCTGCCGGAAGGCGTTACGCCGACCATTACGGATCGTGACTTCACGGTTGCAACCATCGCTGCACCAACCGTCGTCGTGGATGAAGATCCAACCGAAGAAGATGGTTTGATGCCTGATGAGGATGGCAACATCCCAGAGGTTGAAGGTGAAGATGGCGAGTCCGAAGACGATAGCGAAGGCGGCGAAGACAAGGAATAGTCCTCGTTCCTTTGGTCAGGCCTTTGGTCAGGAGACCCGGTCATGCACATGCTTGTAGGTCTCGGCAATCCTGGTACTGAGTACGCCCGAAACAGGCACAACATTGGATTTATGGCGGTGGACGAGATTGTCCGCCGCCATTCCTTTGCTGCCTGGCGTTCCAAATTTCACGGTGATATTTCAGAAGGTCGGCTTGGTGGTGAAAAGGTGTTGGTCATGAAACCAACAACTTTCATGAACGAGTCGGGTCGGGCCGTTCAGGCCGCCATGACATTTTACAAGATTCTACCACAAGACGTGGTGGTTCTGCATGACGAACTGGATCTGGCCGGTGGCAAGCTTCGCGTGAAGCGCGGTGGGGGTCACGCGGGTCACAACGGCCTGCGCAGTATCCACAGCCATATCGGTGAGGGTTACGGTCGGGTTCGCATCGGCATTGGTCATCCGGGAGATAAATCCCGCGTGGTAGGGCACGTGCTGAAGGATTTTTCCAAAGAAGAAGACATCTGGGTTCAAAAGCTCATCGATGGCATGGCCGACAACGCCGGTTTGCTGGTCGAAGGTGATGATGGCCTGTTCCAGACTCGTGTGGCGGCCCATATGGCGCCACCTAAAGAAAACAAAGACAAAGCCAGAAACAAAGAAAGTGAATAACCATGGGTTTTAACTGCGGCATTGTGGGCTTGCCCAATGTGGGGAAATCGACCCTGTTCAACGCGCTGACGGCAACGGCCGCCGCGGAAGCAGCCAATTTTCCGTTCTGTACCATTGAGCCCAACACAGGGCGTGTATCGGTGCCCGACAACCGCATGGATGAGATCAGCGCCATATCGAAATCGGCCAAGCTTATCCCGACTCAGTTAGAATTTGTGGACATTGCCGGTCTGGTGCGCGGTGCGTCCAAGGGCGAAGGCCTCGGCAACCAGTTTCTGGCCAACATCCGCGAGGTGGACGCTATTGTTCACGTGCTGCGCTGTTTTGTGGACGAGAACGTCACCCACGTAGAAGGTGGTGTTGATCCGGTTCGCGATGCAGAAACCGTTGAAACCGAATTGATGCTGGCCGATCTGGAGAGCCTGGAAAAGCGTATCACGCCATTGGAAAAACGTATTCGCGGCGGTGACAAAGACGCATCGATGCAGATGAGTCTGCTGGAGCGCGCGCTTGAAAAACTACGCGATGGTAAACCGGCCCGTACCGTTGAGGTCACGGATGATGAACGCAAATCCTTTCAGATGTTGCAGCTACTGACCGCAAAACCTGTCCTGTATGCCTGTAACGTAGACGAGGGATCAGCCTCGGACGGCAATGAGTTTTCCGCTCAAGTTGAAGCCATGGCGGCGGAACAGGGTGCCCAGGCCGTGGTCATTTCCGCCCAGATCGAAGAAGAGATTTCCCAGCTGGCCGACGAAGAAGAACGGGCAGAGTTTCTGGAAACCATGGGCCTGAGCGAAACGGGTCTGGCCCGCGTCATTCACGCTGGCTACGCGCTTTTGGACCTGATCACATTCTTTACCTCAGGCCCCAAAGAAACCCGCGCCTGGACCATCAAACGGGGTGCCAAGGCACCACAGGCGGCCGGTGTGATCCACACCGATTTCGAACGTGGCTTTATCCGCGCCGAGACGATCTCACACGATGATTTTGTGGCACTGGGCGGCGAGCAAGGCGCCAAAGACGCCGGCAAGATGCGTCAGGAAGGCAAAGAATATGTCACCCGAGACGGCGACATCATGCTGTTCCGGTTTAACGTTTGAACTAGTCTACAAAAACCTATTTTAGATGATATTGCTTACTATTCGAATAATTCGACTTCGTACCTGTTCAGCAATTTCCGATTGAGTTACGTTCCGGCCACCAGCAAAAACGGCAATGCTTGTTTCATGTGTGCTCCTGAATGAGCGAGTTCCAACGTCTTCCTCTTCTTCGTTATCACTATCTGCATTTGTGCTATGGCTAAAAGAAATCGTTTTCGATGACGTCGATTTCGATTCTTTAATAACGCCAAATGTCACATCAGCGACAACGATAAAAGTATCGTCAGTGATGAAACTACCAACGATACTCCCAAGAGTTGCCCCGGCAACGGTCCCAACGGCCGCCCCAAATCCGTCATTGACACTATACCCGGCAAGCCCACCTGCTGCTGCCCCAAGAAAACTAAATTCTGATCCCAAATTTGTCTGAATTTGACCACTATACCGCAGGTTTACGTCTACGATCAGGCCGAAGTCATCGCCATCAGTAGGTTCATACCCGATGCCACGGTAAGCTTGTTCAAGCCGAGACTTAAACTGATACAAATCAAGAGCGATGTCGCCCGACGTATTCCTAATTCTTACCTTGATCCCTCTATTACTAAAAAATGATGCATCCGTAACCAAGTTCCGTTCAATGACGGACCCGAACATCAAACCAGTATCAGCTTCCTTTACCATGCCCAAACGCGATGTAGTCCCTATACACCCAACCAGCAAAAAGCATGAGATGATAGCCATAGGTAACGATCTGATGGAAAGAAGTGTTCGTATTTGCATTTGGTCCTCCCTAGGGAATTACGAGTCTGGCTTTAAAGATTCTTTTAGGAATCGGCTAGCCTCAGCATAATGGATCGTGAAATTAAGATTTTCAGAGCCCTGATCAACCCGGCCCCATGATACGATGCTGACAACCTTGTCGTCTAAGAAAACGGGCCCACCAGAGTTCCCTGGGCTAGTAGGCGCATCAATCTGGATTTGCAAAACGTCCTTGGCAGTCGTAATGACCGGTGCATCCATCTTTCTAACCGCGCTTACAACCCCGCGTGTAATTGAAAACATATACCCCCGCGGGTGTCCGATAACTTCGATGGTTTTACCGAGTTCCAATACATTTTGTTCGTAAAACTGAACTGGTTTTCCGCGTGCCTGTACCTTGAGAAGAGCCAGGTCCAATCGCAAATCTCGCGCGATTACCTTCCCGAAGGTTTCTTGACCGTCATATAGTCGCAATTCAGCAAAATCACCTTGCTTAACAACATGATAATTTGTCATGACTATATCTGGTGTCACATAAAACCCAGATCCCAAACCACCATCAGGCATCAAAACGGCAACGACACTGTCAAACCGAGGGTCATTCTGTGTACTTGCCGTGAATGTTTCGTCAGCGTATGAGGCAAGGGCCTTATTTCGATCTGCAAGCATCGCTTTTCGTAGATTCTCCATGGTGGGCAACTTGGTTACATCTGCAATATTTGACAGGTAGTGATCCACCAACTGCGATAGCGGCACGACAGATCCGGCCTCTTCCCATTCGACCACGTCTTTCTCTGTAAGAGACTCCCTGACAATTGAGTCGTGTCTTGGGTCATCTGGGTGGACATTGTAGGCAACCTCAAATTCTTCATGCTCAACAACATCAAAAGTCGACTTGAAATAGGTCTTATTCTTGCGATCAATAACGTAATAGTGGGCGGTCATTGATTTTGTAGATTTTACCTTGGTCAAGTCCCATTGATAGGTTCCAAACACAGGTTTTTCAATTGTTGTTGGAGTTGAAGAAAGATTTTTCATCGCTTGTTGCACGCTTTCCTGTGCATCCGAAACGCCAGTGGCCGCAATGGCTGTAGTGATTGCCGTCGCAATGCATCCCAATCCATAACAATATTGGGATGAAGCGGACATATGGTTCATATTCGCCGTTTGGAAATTCATCTGAGCCTGGGTCACTTCATTTTGCGCCATAGCATGTTGTGGGTTTGCGACGGATTGGTATCCCACCACTTTCTTTGATGACTGCTTCTTACTATTTGAAATCGTTCGCCTTGTTTTTGCCAATGCGACGTCAAAGATAAACAGATACTCTGACTCTTCGGCTAAGGAGCTAGACAATGCGGTGTCGAGTTCCGCCTCAAAAATGTCGACCGGTAAATCGACTTCGATCTCAGCCGAGAATTCCAATTGGCCTTCATCCAGCAAAGTACGGCTTGTCACTTCAAGGAAACCAAACCGGAAACTTCCCAAATTGGTTGGTGTAAACCCAGCTAATTCAGTGTCGTTAAGGGCAGCGAGCATAGCCCTAAGATCATTTGACCCATCGCTCTCATTGAGGCGCTTATCGACGAACTCGTTGCTTATTACACTCCAACGCTCGTCACCAAGAATGTCTCTAGGATAGTTCTTTGAAAACTGTAGAATCTCCCCGATTTCTTTCGTGCCAAGACGGCTAAGGAGAACTGAGAATTGTTGATCTAAACCATCTGATATGGACACTTGAATTGGATACTGTTCAAAAAAGGACGAACTTCCAAAGTGGTCAAATTCCAGAATCAGTGAACCTGCAGATTCCAGTATCTTTTGTTCAAGTTTGGACAGCGTTTCTTGTAGTGCTACAGTTTTGGGTGACGTGTACGGAGGATTCTTCAGCAGCTTTGTCGTGTAGTATTCACTGATTGAGGCCTTTCCCACAGCGAGTTGAGTCTTCGTTGCGCCCCAATCTGCTGCTGGTTGTGGCCAATTAACACTCTCCAAGGCAACTGTAGTCTGGGTAATTTTTGGCACCCTGCTAGCGTTCAATTGTTTTGCTAACGACTCTAATACATCTTTATGGTTTTTCTGGTATTTGGCGAAATAGATTTGCTGCTCTTCATACAGCTTTGCAGCATCTTCAATGTTTCCTGCTTCCTCTAGGTCGCTAAGATGATCACCTTGATCGTAAAAGATCGAATAAGATGATTTCGAAACGCCTCCGGAACTACTGTCGTTATTGGAACTAGTAGAACTTGTGAGTTGTGACGAGATATCGTCGATCGTCTGGCAACTAGAAAGTATGCCTATCAAAATGATAAAAACGGAGTTGCGTGAAAATTTGTGCAAGGTCATAGTTAATTCTCAATGCAATAATAATCGCGTGAAAATGCATGCATATAACATTTCCACGCCCATGGGTTGTTAACCGTAAAACGAAAATTCCAACACGTCTACTTATTATAAAAGTTGATTGTCGGCGTTATCGACAAATTCCTTATAACGTGGAGTAAAAAATTTGAAGCAAACAGCAATCGGCATCATCGGTGGCAGCGGCGTTTATGATATTGACGGCTTGACCGACACCCGGTGGGAGCGGGTGGAGAGCTCTTTTGGCGATGCGTCGGATGAGCTGTTTTTTGGCATGCTGGATGGTCAGCAACTGGTCTTTCTGCCGCGCCATGGCCGTGGGCATAAACTGACACCCGGCACCGTCAACTACCGCGCCAACATCGATGCCATGAAACGGTCCGGCGTGCGCGAGATCATATCGGTCAGCGCTTGCGGCTCGTTACGCGAAGACCTGCCACCGGGCACGTTCGTCATGGTGGACCAGTTCATCGACCGCACGTTCGCACGCGAGAAAAGCTTCTTTGGTCCCGGCCTTGTGGGCCATGTGGCACTGGGCGATCCCATATGCGGGCGGTTGTCGGACACGCTGTTCAATACTGCCGATGAACTGGACTACAAGGCAGTCAAGGGTGGCACGTACCTCGCCATGGAGGGACCGCAGTTTTCAACCCGCGCCGAGTCCGAACTTTATCGCAGCTGGGGTTGTCACGTTATCGGCATGACCAATATGCCCGAAGCCAAACTGGCCCGAGAGGCCGAAATTTGTTACGCCACGGTGGCCATGGTCACAGATTTCGATTGCTGGCATCCCGACCACGATGATGTGACGGTGGATGCCATCATCGCGGTGCTGATGGATAACGCAGACCGCGCCCGCGCGTTAGTCAAATCCACAGCCCCAAAACTGAGCGGTCGAACCGGGTTATGCGAACATGGTTGTCAGGAAGCGCTGTCCACCGCCATCATCACCAGCCCCGATGCCCGCGACCCCGAGATGGTCGCAAAGCTGGAAGCCGTCGCTGGCCGAGTGTTGGGGCCGCGTGTTGAACAGCCAATAAAATGATCCGCCTGGCCGTACTCAATGATCAATCCGCTATGGCCGCTATCGCCGGGCGGGCATACGAGCGATATGTACAATTGATCGGTAAACGCCCCGCACCAATGGACGCGAACTTTGGCCTGCACATTAATCGGGCAGAGGCGTACGTGGATGAGACTGATGGCAATATTTGCGGGTTTATTGTTCAATTCGGTACGCCAGAGGGCTGGTTCATTGAGAATGTTGCCGTCGATCCCACATTACAGGGCAGAGGACTTGGCCAGGAAATGTTAAGCGACGCTGAACAGCGTTGTCAGCAAGCCGGTAAAGATCGTGTATACCTATACACCAACGAAGCCATGACAGAGACTTGTGCGTGGTACCTGAAAAATGGATATTCGGAGACACACCGCATAATGGAAAGCGGGTTTAACCGAATTTATCTGGAGAAACGGATAGCGCCATGAACGTAGACGGCACCCCATACCGGACAATCTGGCTGGCCGAAGATGGCTGGGCAGTTGAAATCATTGATCAAACCCGCCTGCCTCATGAATTTGCCACCCAACGACTGGAAACACTGGACGACGCCACCCGTGCCATCCGCGACATGCTGGTACGCGGTGCACCGCTGATCGGCGCCACGGCGGCCTATGGCATGGCGCTGGCCATGCGGAGCGATGCGTCGGATGCCGGTTTTGCCAACGCACGCCAACAATTGTTTGAGGCCAGACCCACGGCGGTGAACCTGCGCTGGGCACTGGATGAGATGGAATTAGTCGTAGGTGCGCTATCCGAAGATGAGCGCGCCGCAGCGGTTTACCAGCGAGCCGCCGAAATATGCGACGAAGACGTGGCGATTTGCTCATCCATCGGGGATCACGGCTTGGAACTGATCCGCGATGCGTGGGAGAAAAAAGGCCAACAAGGTACCGTGAATATTCTCACCCATTGTAACGCCGGGTGGTTGGCCACGGTGGATTGGGGCACGGCTATAGCACCCATCTACAAAGCCCATGATGCGGGAATCCCGGTGCATGTGTGGGTGGACGAGACCCGGCCTCGCAATCAGGGTGCCAATCTGACCGCGTGGGAGCTGCTGCAACACGGTATCCCACACACCCTGATCGTGGATAACGCCGGCGGCCACACCATGCAGCATGGTATGGTGGATATGTGTATCACCGGCACCGACCGCACCACCAGGTGCGGCGATGTGTGCAATAAGATCGGCACGTACCTGAAGGCGCTGGCCGCGTCTGATAATGATATTCCGTTTTATGTGGCCCTGCCCGGCCCTACCATCGACTGGACCTTACGCGATGGCGTGGCCGAAATTCCCATTGAAGAACGCGGGGCCGACGAGGTGGTTCGCATGACGGGCCGCACCGACAGTGGCGAGATCACCGAAATCACCCTGACCGCCGACGGTGTGCATGCGGCTAATTTTGCATTCGATGTGACACCATCACGTCTGGTGACCGGCTTGATCACGGAACGCGGCGTTTGCGCCGCATCGGAGCAGGGGTTAAGCACACTCTATCCAGACAAAGCCTAATATTTGTTTTCTTAAAACTGACACGAACAGATTGGATTAGATAAGGGAGCCAGCAACCGTATGACAATTCTCGTCATTGAACATCACGAAACGCCGTCTCTGGCTGTTGTCGGCGATACATTTGAGGAATGCAGGATCGACACACAGACCGTGTGGGGACACCGCAATGATCCGATTCCGGACAGTCCCGCCGGCTATACTGGTCTGGTGCTTCTGGGTGGCGCCATGAGTGCGCTGGATGACACCAACTACCCCTATCTGGTGCCGCTGACGCGGTTGATCCGGCAATTTGCCGAGGGCGACGTGCCGGTGCTGGGCATTTGCCACGGTGCCCAGTTGATCGCCCGAGCCTTTGATGCCGAGGTAACACTGGGTGGTACGCTGGAGTTTGGCTTCCATGATATTACCCCCACCGCGGCCGGGGCAGACGATCCGGTCATGGGCCACATGAACCCTGTTCAGAGCCTGTTTGAATGGCATACCGACCATTACACATTACCGGGTGATGCCGTTCAGTTGGCCAGCGGCAAAGACTATGCTCACCAGGCATACCGCATTGGCAGGGCCACCTACGCCACCCAGTTTCATTTCGAGGTGGACAGGCCACTGGTCGATGGATGGATTGCATCCCATGCGAAGGCGGACTCGGAAGACTGGGCACCGGGTCACAAAACGTGGTTACCCAAACAGTTTGATGAACACCTGACAGCTTCGCAGGAATTTTGTAAAAAAATGACACAACGGTGGCTGGACCTTGGCCGTTGAGGACATATAATAATTTAGCCCGATTGAGGGCACATGGATAAAGCGCAGTCTTGAGGAGTTGGGGAACTCATACGATGAGCGATTATAAATATGGAATCCGTTATAAATTCTCCGGCAGTATCGGCAAGCTGGAAGACTGGATGGACGACAACATCAAAGGTGGTTACACCTACGACTTGACAGATATGCATACCGGCGACACACCGTTTGGCCAGCTAGAGGTGATGTTTCACTTTGAACATGGCGCAGACCGTGAACGTTTCAAAAAACAGGCGGCCTCAAACCCGGAGTGGTAATTGCGGTTCGCGACCAAAGGAGTCTTACCGATGCAGACCTCAAACCGCTTATTTGATGACCTGGCCAAAGTGGCAAATGGTGCCGTTTCCACCCTGAGCAGCATGAAGGCCGAAATCGAAGCAATGGTTCGCCAACAGATTGAGCGGATATTGGTGGACACCGATCTGGTCGCCCGCGATGAATTCGATGCTGTCAGCGCCGTTGCCGCCGAAGCGCGCCTACAACAGGAAAAACTGGAAATCAGAGTCGCCGCCCTGGAAGTTCAGTTAGCCGCCAAATCCGGCGCAAAGGCAAAAACAACGCCCAAGAAAGCTGCAAAGCCCAAAAAA
>Ga0233434_1000386_pt1 | contig 51288 bp, 47 predicted proteins | sample SI_122_August201_4_FD_182738 | JGI IMG/M metagenome (GOLD analysis project Ga0233434, IMG submission 182738) | Seawater microbial communities from Saanich Inlet, British Columbia, Canada - SI_122_August2016_120_MG | ecosystem: Environmental > Aquatic > Marine > Inlet | place: Canada: British...
GGGCAGGGCAGGAAGGCGTTTCCTTTTATTTAAGAGAAAAATTGAATGAATTGAAAAAAGCCATGATCCTGACAGGTTGCGGTTCCATCGGTCATATCGATCCTTCTGTCATATTCCGCAAAAAGGGAGAACGCTAGGTGAAATCCAAAAAAACGGTTTTGCAGATGGTGCCAGTTAAACCGGATAAAGATCTGCACTCCACTCTGCTGAACCTGAAAAACCAGTTTGGAGCTTGCGGGCTCAAGCTGTCCACTGAAGACGCTGGCATGAGCATCGAGCAGATCGCTTACTGGGCAGAGGGCAAACCCCTGCCTGCCGTGGTCAAGATTGGCGGACCCAACGCCAGGAACGATATCAAACAACTTTTGCCTCTGAATATTGATGGATTGATCGCCCCGATGGTGGAATCGCCTTATGGTCTGGAAAATTTCATCTCTGCGGTGCGAGACTTCACCACCCCCATGAGGTTTGAGCGATTAAAAAAACAGATCAATATCGAAACCGAGACCGCAGTCCGGCAACTGGACTCCATCCTCTCGGATCCGGAAGCGGAATATCTCGACGAGATCACCATCGGTTGCAGTGACCTGTCTGAATCGATGAAGAAACCCAAGTGGGATGAAAGCTTCGTGGCTCAGGTTGTAGAGGTGGTAAAAAAAATTAAAAGCAAAAATATTCCTGTCTCGGTGGGAGGCGGCATCACCCCAGAGACCATTGATGGCTATCTGGAAACCGTCCAGCCTGATAAATTCAACACACGGGTCATCACCTTCAAAGTAGAACCGGGCCGGGACTATGCTGAAGCGGTTCGCTTGGCGTTGCGTTTTGAGATCCTCATGCTCGAACACGATTGTGCGCTTAATTTCATCTCCCGCGATGAAGAAAAGTTCCGCATCAAAGAACTGAAAAAGAGATTGAAATAGATCTTCTGGAAACTCCCCGAATAGAAGCAACCCCCTCCCATTTTTCCCTGTAATAATTCATTCAGGATATTATTGACAAAAGACTGAAATGTCTTACAATACATCCCTCGATTTACCCTGAAATTGTGTAGATATGAGGGCTTAGCCGGATTTCGGTATGTCTGGCAGGGTCCCGTTAAATTATTGATTCTTTTAGATTCTCACACCCAAAACCCATTTTAATTTTCATTTTGGAAGGCAGGAGAAGACGATGCAGATAACTGGCATGCTTTGGGGACGTAAATTATTGGACCTCGTGGAATTTCCCCATTCAGAAGTGCGAGGCCCTGAACTCAGTGTCGATGAGATCAAAGATATGATCAAGCGGCACGGTCAGATTTTTATCAAGCCGTTGTTCAAAGGCGGAGTTGGTAAAAAAGGCAAGGCTGGTTTGATGGGCCGGGTCGATAATATTACCGATGCCCTGAAAGAAAAGGAACGCCTCTATTTTGCTGAGCATGTCGATGGATTCAATAAGGTAAAGTCCGACGGCGTGACCTATGAAGGGGGAGTGCCTGCCGATTTTGAAGTCTATTTTTCCATCTCCGAAAGCACGGAGCATCGCTGTCCGATAATGACCATCACCCACCACGGTGGAGTTGATATCGAAGAACTGGGCGAAGATAAACTTAAAGTGGTTCCGTTTGATGCCTTGACTGGACTCAAAGCGTTTCATGTCTCCAATGCGTTGATGGAGTTGGGCGCACCTCCCCAGGTGATCAGTCCGCTGGTGCAGAACCTGCCCAAACTCTGGGACCTTTATAATAACTATGGCATGTTGATGCTGGAGCTCAACCCCATCCGCATGCAACCAGGCAAGGGTGGACGCCTGGCACCGGTGGCCTGCGATTTTAAATGCGCGTTTGATCAGGACGATCCGGCCTGGAAACGTTTGAATCTTCCATCGCATCTGTTCGCTTCCGACTACTCTGAGTTTGAACAGGAGATCAACCAGCTCCGCACCTATCAGGGACAGAGTGACGTGTTTGTTATGAATGATAAGGGAACCATCACTGCGCCGACATTCGGCGGCGGTGCCAACGCCATGGTCACGGAACTTCTCGGTGAAGAGGCGACCATCTCTTCCGACTTTGGCGGTAACCCTCCGTATGAGAAAATGAACGATATTTCCAGAATCAGTTTCAAATACTGGTTGCCGCAATCCAATGTGCTGTTCATCATTGGCGGCAAGGCCAATAACACGGATATCTATGAAACGTTCCGGGCCATGGGTGACGGACTGCGGGAGTTCTTCCAGACTCACGGTCCGATCCCTCTGTTTGTCGTAGTAGGCCGGGGCGGACCCAATGTTATTCGCGGGATGAACTATTTGCAGGAAATTCTGGATTCTTTGGGAGTCCCCTACCGTTTCTTCGGGCACGATAGTGCCATGTCCGAGGTCATCAACTACGCTCTGGCTGTTAATGAGTGGATGAAAAACGGTGGCAAAGACGAAATTAAAGCCAAATTAAAAATTTAACTTATATCGTATAACTATTTTCCTCATTAGGAGGTTTGAATGCATAAGAAAGGCGTGGGAGATTTCCCCTTTTACTGTGGCATCAATTCCTTGTCTGAACTGGCAACCAAGGATGACAGGGTAGTGGTCCTGAATATTCTGGGCAAGGAAAGCTCAGGCGTGACACCCATCAGCAACGATTATTCTGGTGGCAATATTGTGTTCGGCACCGGACCGGGTAAATCCGGTAAATCCCTGGTAACTAAATCAGGGAAAATCCCTGTTTACAATTCCATTAGGGAAGGACTTGATGCCGGTCATAAGTTCAACACTGTGGTGATCTACCTGCCGCCCTCTGGTGTGAAGGATGGGATCGCCGAAGCGGTGAAGGAAAATCCGGATTTAACAAAAGCCATCATCCTGACCGAAAAAGTATCGGTCAAAGACTCCCGTGTTATGCGTGCCATTTGTCAGGCCAACGGCGTTGATCTGTTTGGCGGCAACTGCCTGGGGCTTGCGGATGCCTGGAACCACGTCCGCCTCGGCGGTGCGTTGGGGGGCAACGCTCCGGAAGAATCCCTGGTCAAGGGAACGGTGGCCCTGTTCTCCAATTCCGGTAACTTCACCACCACCATAGCGGTGTACTTAACAACGGCGGGGTGGGGCACCACGACATCTGTTTCCAGTGGCAAGGACGTTTATATCCAATATGGGGCGAAAGAGTTCCTGTATGCCTTTGACAATGATGATCGCTCAAAAGTTGCGGTGATGTATAGCGAGCCGGGCGGATATTATGAGTACGGTCTCAAATCCGACAAACCCATTGTCGCCTGTGTCGTGGGTCGCTGGAAAGCCAGACTGAGCAAGGCCTGTGGTCATGCCGGGTCACTGGCGGGTTCCGGAGACGATGCCCTGGCCAAAGAGCAATGGTTCATGGACTATTTTGGCGTGGACGGTATCTACACTCCGCAAAAACCGATCTTCTCCAAAAAGGGTGCGTTGGTGACCAATATCGCCCACATCCCGGAAGCGGTGAGCAAGGTGATGGAGCTGAACGGACAGAAACCTGACTTTGAACCAAAAGGAAGCCTGGCCCTGAAAAGCTGGTTCGGCAACAATCAGGGCCTGTCGTTACCGCCTGAGTTGGATATCCCGGTTGTTGAAGCGGCGAATCCCTACAACGAACAAATTGAAGCTCTGAATAAAATGGTTGGTGCCCAGCATCGGCGGGAGACCCTCAAGGATGCCAGTGGCGCTTCCATGATGGACCCGAAAACCCAGGTTTCGAAAATTCATAGCACTTCGATTCTTGATGCTTCTCTAAAAACCTTTGAAGCTAACCTGGTGTTTGCGTTGACCCGGATTTATCCCTGTGAATATGGCGAAAAGATTGCCAACCTCGTGCTGAACATGTATGTCAATCAGCACGGTCAGCCGACCCTGGCCGCAGCAGAAGCGGCAAGGGAAAATGGCAACTCCCCGAACACGGTGGTGTCATCGGCAGTTGCTATTTGCGGTAGGAAAATGGTTCAGAAAGCCATGGACGCTTCTAATGCGCTTCTGGAATTGTTCCAGTTTAGCAAGATGAACGATCCGCGCGAGAAGTTCGACTACGCCGAGCAGTTGAAAACGGCCGACAAGTATAAAGATGCGCTTCTTGCAGACGGCGAAGATCATTGCGCAGAAAAACTGGCCACATGCCTCAATAGCGCCGGTCATTCTGTTTTCGTCCAGTTTGTGCAGGATTATGCCAAAGCCAATGGCGGCAAACTTTCCACCGATGCGCTGTTCGCCGCTGTATGGACCACTTTGGGATGGGAAGCTCTGCGAACCAAAAAGATTTCCAAAGACACATTGGGGCGCCTGCCCTGGTATTCGCGTATATACAGCACCATCGTTGGCGTTTCCGCTCCGGCTGAACGGTTCACCGAAGACAGCATCGCTGGAGTGAAGCTGGAAGAGTTGATTCCCAACTACAGTTTCACTAAAACGGCGTTTGTTACGCTTTTGGGCCGGCAACCATCGGAGTCGGAGTTCTATGAGTTCCAGGTGTTGCTCGGACTCATCATCACCAACGGACCAGGTACTATTTCGGCCCAGGGTTGTAAAGGAGCGGTCAGCGCGGATGGACCGGAACAACCGCAACGGGTTCAGTTGAACAAGGCCTTTATCGGATTTCTCACTCATACCGGATTCGCCCATGGCGGAAACGGTTATGAAGCCGCAGCCTTCCTCATCGAAAACTTTAAGGACAAAGGTCTTAAAAATGCTGCAGATACCGGGCATGGGCTGGACCTCGATGCGATGGCTATGGAAGTGGCGAACAACTACTCCGACTATAAAAAGAAACAGAAAGCCATCGGCAACCTCGATTATGCCAAATTGCCTTGTGTCAACCACCCGATATTCAAGGGGAAAGATGTTAACTACGATCCTCGGGAAGTCTTTGTACAAGGTCTTTTTAAGGATAAGGGTATCAATAACGTTTTCCTAGATTTCTACCACAGTCTGGTGGAGGCTCTTTTTAAGACCAAGGTCAGTAAAAATGTCTACTGTGTAAACATTGATGCGGTCATTGCCGTGATCCTGCTTAAAGTTGTCTGGGCCGATTTCAATGACGGCAAGATGAAGGAAGAGGATATCGAGTCTGCCAGTTTTGCGACCTTCCTGTTCGGCAGGATGATCGGTTGCGCTGCGGAAATTGATGACCACACTTCGCGTGGAAAAAACATGGACACCCGTACCCCTGCTAGCAAGTGCAGTTACGTGGGGTAGTTCCTTTTATTTGTCCATGAAAAACCGCGGTTAGTGGACGGTTGGAAAAAAATAGGTTGTAAAAAATCAAGAAGCCTTTACCCTTAAATGGGTGAAGGTTTTTTGATTTTTACGGTGGTTCGGTGATCAGATTATTTGGATTGTAGAAGGGGCAAGGATATGGGGGAGCAGAGAAATTTTCCGCGTTCATTAGTGGACTTGGCCGTTAAAATCCAGATCGGAGACCAGTGGGAGGTTTGCAAGGTCATTGATCTTTCGGTGGAAGGGATTTCGCTGGAGGTGGAGCAACCGCTTAAGGTGGGCGAACTGGCTACAATTGAATTGGAGCATAGTGAGTGGATGAAGAAAAACCAGGTGCAGGCCGAAGTGGTCCGTTGTGATAGCAATCCTGCAGAAACAACCCCATGCCATGTGGTGGCAAGGCTGATCGAGCCGAACGATGAATACCTGATGGGTGCTCTGGCTTTGGTTCACGGTTCCGGCCCAAAGCAGGATCGGCGGGATGAAAAGAGGGATGATGGAAGATAGTACCCTGTTGCAGGACGTCGGTGGCAAGCCGGTGCTGGAAAAAGTCCATAAACTTTTTTACGACAAACTTTACGAGCATCCCTGGTTGAAGAAGTTTTTTCTGCACATTGATCAGAAGCTCATTGAAAATCAGCAGACCGACTTCATGGTTGCCAATATGGGCGGCGGTAAAATCTATTCCGGCGGCATGCCCAAAAATGTGCATCGGCATATGTATATTACTGAGGAACTGTTTGATCTGAGAACCAAAATTTTAAGGGAATCCATTCTGGCATGCGGTGTGGCGGCGGCTTTGGCCGAACGCTGGATTCGCATAGACAGTGCGTTCAAACATTCCCTCGTTAAATCCGGTGTAGACCAATGCGAGAAACGCTTCTTCACTGACGAAATCCTCAATTTCCCCAAACCCTCCTAGGCGGAGGGCCAGCATGCAATAACTTTGTTTGGCTGGCAAAAGCCATCTCGGCTCAACGAGTCGTTACTACCTGCTTCCCCTGATAAGGGGGTTTGGTTTTCCTATTTTTAAGCAGGCCGAGTTCAAGTTATAATCCGCAGATAAAGCTATTGCAAACTCCCCATGGAGGGTCTCCTGGGCGGAGTGCCAGCTTTGTATTAATTGCAGGTCGAGACAAATACTTTAAACAGTAAAACGATATTACTTGTTACGACAGAGGTACTCTGTGCAGGCACAGGCAGGGGTGTTGGATCCCCCGAGACAACATACATTGATTCAGGTTTATAGCTTTGAAGACCTGCCGCTGATCACCATGAATGTGGCGAGAATTGGAGCCCAGACACCTGGCATGGCTTCGGAAATTGCCGGAAACGAGAAGCATTACGCTGTGGTTGGGTTCGGTCCCATGACATGGACATGGCTTACACCCGATAAACCGGTTCCCGGCGGGTTCAGAGCTTTTGATGAAACCGAAATAGCAGGGCAAGACGTTGCCGAAACTGAAGGAGATATCCTGCTTTATTTTTCTTCCGACCATGCTGACCTGAACCGGGTAATGGGCAATCAGGTGCGCGAGCTGTTTGGCAACGATGGTGAACTCATTGAAGAAGTTGTGGCGGAAAGTTTTGTCCGGGCGAACGATACGAAAAGTATCGCGGAAAATATTTTGATCGCTGGCACCACAAATCGCGATACCGAGCAAAGCAGTTTTGTTTTCACCCAGCGGTTTCAGGGTGAAAAGGAAATCCTTTCAACACAATATCAGACCTGTTTCTCCTGCAAAGGCGACCGTTACACGATGACCTTCAGCAACAACCCGGATGAACTGGAAGCATATGGAGAAACCGTCCCCCCTGTTTCACGCGGACTGTTTTTCATCCCCTCCCTTGACCTGTTGACCAGCCTTAGAATGGGCGGTATCCGTATGGGTTCCCTCGCCATCAACGCCAAATGGAAAGGCCACTAGCCGTGGCAGGCAAATTAACGGTCGCTACGCTCCCGAGCCGCAAAATAAAAAATAATTTTCTATGCGGTTCGCGAAGACGTGTGGAGGCGGTAGCTTTATTCCTGGTGCGCCACTAAACATTTCGGGTCATTTGTGTGTTCATGGCTTCGAGCCGGTTCACTAGAACTTTGATCAGGTTGTCTTTTAACTTGGTTGGAATATCTGGCTTGAGGGTGTCTATGTTCTGGGTGACGATCTTCAGCGCGATGACATCCCCATCAGCGATGACGCTGGTAGTTCGCTTCCGTTTGGCAACGTAGGCAATTTCTCCGAACAACGCTCCGGCCTTGAGCTTGGTGATGGTCACTGGTTTGGGAGTATCTTTGACAATAGCGACCACCCCTTTTAGCAGTATGAAAAAAGAATAATCTGTGTCCCCTTCCTTGATGATTACATCGGAAGGGAAGTATTTATATATCTGGTTTTCCAATGTACTGAGAAAACGTTTTTCTTCTTGGGTAAACCCGTCAAAGAAAGAAAGCTGGTCAATCAATTCAAAGGCTTGTTCTTCATCCATATGGGTGCCTGTGGGTGATATGCCGGGCTAATGGCTCCAGCGAAGTTTCGGGTTGCGTGCGGCCTGGGCTTCATCGGGCCGTGTTACTTTGGCGAGATTCGGGGAAGAGTGGAAACTCTCAGCATCTTCCTGGCCTTTTTTGGCGATGGACTGCATGGCGGCAATAAAACCATCGAGGGTTTCTTTCGATTCCGTTTCGGTGGGTTCGATCATCAACGCCCCTTTAACAATCAGCGGAAAATAAACCGTTGGCGGATGAAAGCCGTGATCGATGAGTGCCTTGGCAAAATCCATTGTAGTGATGCCTTGTCCTTTGTCGTTGAAAACGCATTCGTGCAGACTGGGCCCGGTAAAAGGCAGGTGGAACGTATCCTTGAGCCTTGCGCGTATATAATTGGCATTCAGCACAGCCGATTGCGCCGCCTTTCTGATGCCTTCAGGGCCGAGTGTGCGGATGTAGGCATAGGCGCGAAGGAGCATACCAAAATTGCCGTTGAATGATTTTAGCCGGCCTACACTTTGGGGCCGGTCGGCATTGAGCCGATACTTCGAGCCGGATTTCTCCACCACCGGAGCAGGCAGAAAGGGTTCGAGAATGTCTTTAATGCATACAGGGCCGGCACCGGGTCCGCCGCCGCCATGCGGGGTGGAGAAAGTTTTGTGCAGGTTGATATGTAGCACATCAATTCCCATAGCCCCCATTTTTGTGATGCCCATGACGGCGTTGAGGTTGGCACCGTCACAATAAACCAGCCCACCTTTTTTATGCACAATATCGGTGATTTTTAAAATATCTTTCTCGAACATTCCTAATGTGTTGGGATTTGTCAGCATGATGGCGGCGGTATCTTCATCCATCGCCGCTTCAAGTTTTGCGACATCGATCAGCCCTTCTGCGTTGGACGGGAGCTGGACGGACTTGTAGCCGCACAATGTAGCACTGGCCGGGTTGGTGCCGTGCGCGGAGTCGGGCAGTAATACTTTTTTGCGCGGATTGCCCTTGGCATCATGATAGGCCTTGATCATCAGCATACCGGCGAATTCACCTTGTGCCCCGGCGGCTGGTTGCAGGCTGGCGTGATCCATACCGCTGATGGTTTTCAGGCACTCCTGCAATTCATACAGCAACTGCAGGCTTCCCTGCGAGTCAGCGTCTGGTGTCATGGGGTGATGCTGGGCGAAGCCGGGTAGCCTTGCCATCGTCTCATTGATTTTCGGATTGTATTTCATGGTGCAGGATCCCAATGGATAAAAATTGGTGTCGATGTTGAAGTTCCATTGTGAAAGCCGGGTGAAATGCCGCACCACATCGAGTTCTGTCAGTTCGGGAAGTCCATCAATCGTGTCGCGGATTTCTCCAGGCGGCAACAGGGTCTCAATTTCTACATCGGGCACATCGCAGGAAGGCAGGGAATAGGCTTTTCTGCCAGGCGAGCCCACTTCAAAAATAATAGGTTCCTCAGAGATCAATCCAGGAATTCCCGGTGTGTGTTCAGTCATGATTTTTCCTTATCTAACATTTTAAGCAGGGTGTTGAGTACTGTGTCAGGCGACAGGGAGTCTTCGTCCCTTTCTTCCAGGACCACACTGTTGGAATGCATGGGTCCCCAGCGCTTGATTTCTCCATGTTTGAAGATCACGCAAACCGGTTTATCGACTGCCGAGGCAAGGTGCATGATGCCAGTGTGGTTGCAAAGTAGAACATCGCATTCCTGTATCAAAAGCGCAAGTTCTTTTGCGCTGAGCAGGGGGAGGAGTTTTGGCGGAAGTTGCATGCTGGCGATGGCAGTTTTAAGTTCGGATTCTTCTCCCGGTCCGTTGACCAACCAAACCTGTGCCTTGTTCGATTCCAGCAGGCGTTCAATCACTGTCTGAAACTTCTTCCACCGCCAGCCCCATTTTGCGATACGGGTGCCGGACTTGACCAGCACCACAGGCTTATCCTGTGCGGAGCGCATGATGTCGGCAATTTTTTGTGTTTCCGCAGGGTTGAAATAAATCCGGGGCTGACTCTGGATTTCATTAATACCCAGAGTCCGAAGAAGGTCGAGGTTGTTTTCAGTTTCGTGCTGGGGCGGGCCTTCAAGCGGTACCCGAATATTATGGGCCCAGGCGTTTTCCGGGTGGTCATATCCGACACGTATTTTTGCGCCGGAACAAAGGCTGAAAAAGGTGGCGGTGGCACTGAATTTTTTGTTGAGTGTCAGTGTCAGGTCAAATTTTTCGTCCCTCAGTTGACGAAAGGCATTTAAGGGTTGTTTGCCATCGAAAGCAAACACCCGGCTTATGTTCGGGTTGTCTGTCAGGAGTCCTGCCTGGCCCTTGTCCACCAGGACACTGATATGCAAATGCGGAAAAGCTTTTTTTAGAGTTTCATAAACCGGGGTGGAGAGCACCACATCACCCAGCCGGTCGGGGCGTATGACTAAAACCGTATGGATACCGGTAAAGTCCAGAGGCAAACCGGGTGGGTTCGGGGCTTTTCCCGCGCACATGCCCACCAGTTTCCATAATATTTGCTTGGCTTTTTTTTCTATGCTGTGCAGGACTGGGTTTGCCATGAATTGAGTGCAGGTCAGGAGAAGTTGGGACTACAAAGGCTGGGCTTCCTCAATGAGCATGATGGGGATGTCCCCCTTTATCGGGAATTTCAAAGCGCAGGGTTTGCAGACCAGCCCGTCTTCGTTTTCACTCAGTTCAAGGTCTCCCTTGCATTTGGGGCAGACCAGAATTTCCAGCAGTTCCTTATCGATTCCCATAAACTTTCTCCTAAACAGGTTGGTTCTTCTTTACGGCCTGAAATACTTCATCCACGGTAACTTGTTGCATACATTCTTTGGTTCCCAGCGGACAGGTTTTTTTCCAGCAAAAACTGCATGCGAGTACTTTGTAGACTGCTTCGTGATTCACACCATAGGCTCCGTTACGCGTAGGATCTGTGGGGCCAAAAATGGAAACCGTGGGAATGCCCAACGCGGCAACCAGGTGAAGCGGACCCGAATCACAGCTTACCAGCAGTGCCATCCGTTTGTACAGGGCAATAGATTCGAGGATTGAAGTGGGCGGAGCGATCCAGTTTTTCTGTTTCATATGGGCCGAGATTTGTTGGGCTTTTAATTCTTCTCCCGGTCCCCATGTCAGTAATATGGAGGCTCCCAATTCTTCAGAAACGCGGTCGGCCAATTCGGCGAAGCGGACCAACTCCCATTGTTTACTTTCGAACCCCGCGCCGGGGTTGATTCCTATTATTGGACGGCGAGTCAGGTCCGGATTCTGGTCAAAAAAATGGGCAACCGTTGCATCCATTTCATCAGGAACCTGGAGCGGGAAAAGTTTTGTTTTTTCAATCTTGCCCAACGCAGTTTGCAAAAGCGTGAGAGTTATGTCCACCACATGGAGCCCGTCTGCAATGTAGGGGGCCTTCCGGTTGGTGAACAAGGTGTTGATTTTTTCCTTGCAGTTTTTTCGATGGAATCCAACACGGGTTGGGGCACCGCTCAGTCCGGCGATGATGCCGCTTTTGAGCAGACCGTGCAGATCGAGCACGAGATCAAAATTTTGTCGGCGCAAGGTTTTGATGGTGTGCAGAATTTCTCCAAGCGATTTGCTGTTCCAGTTTTTGCGCCACACTTTGGTGCGCAGGGGAATGACTTCATCGATGTCGGGGTTGCCGGCAAGGATATCCTGATAACGTTCTTCCACCATCCATGCGATGTAAGAATCGGGCAGGGACTTTCTGATCGTAGCGGCAATGGGAAGAGTGTGAACGACATCTCCCAAGGCACTGAATTTAAGAATTAGTATTTTGGGCGCATTCATGGGGCTATGGGCAGGGTTTGATGAACCTTAAAAGCCGGGTATAGATGTGGCGGTAACACAAGTAGCCGATCAAACTGCCGTAGATGGCTCCGCCCAGAATATCGGACGGGTAGTGTACCTTGAGGTACACCCTTGAATAGCCGACCAGCAGGGCCAGGGCGAAAGCCAGCAAAGTGGTATTACGAAAACAAAGGCTCATGAGAGTCGCGGCGGCAAAAGTATTGCTGGCATGGTTCGAGGGAAAAGAAAAACTGTTTGAGCATCTTATAATCATTTCCAGATCCGGCAATGCATGGCAGGGTCTGGGCCGGGCGATCCCTTCTTTAAGAATATAATGGCTACTGGCATCATTAATGGCGATGGTCGCGGCCAGGGTCAGAAGAAAGATCAAACCATTTAGCCTGTATACAATAAGGATAGCTACTGCACATGCGATGCCCAAATGGTAGAAGTTATGCTTCATGGTCATAAACACCATGAAGGCCTCCATTATTGGGGATTGAAAATGCTGGTTGATCCAGTAGAATAGCGAAACGTCGAGATCGTAAAAGATGGGCAGTTCCTTTTTGCGGGAGTTGTTGTCGATACATTTGAATTTTATGGAGTTTGGTGGTTCGAGTCAAACGATTTATTCCCCTGGCCGGGGAGGCAGATCGCAACGACTCGGTAAGCCGAGATAATGTTTGCCCGCATAATAAACACATTGCTATTTACCAGCGGAGGTTCTCCGCCCCCTGGCCGGGGAGGCCGATCGCAATAGCTCGTTAAGCCGGTGCAATGACTAAATCTTGTGACAATGCGGTGATTCTGTTTGCCCGGGACCCGGTTTTGGGTCAGGTGAAGACCCGGCTGTCGCCTTTTTTGGATAACGAAACCATTCTTGCGCTTTATACCTGCTTTCTCCACGACAGCCTCGACAAGATTCGGCAGGTGGAAAACGCGGACCTGTTTGTGGGAATCACCCCCTCGAACCAGTCCGGATTTTTTACCGGAATACAGGGTTCTGATATCCGCCTTTTTGTTCAGGAGGGAAAGGATTTGGGGGATAAAATGCGCCGGGCTATTCAGGACCGGTTTGCGGACGGGTATGAGAGAGCGGTCATCATTGGTTCGGACAGCCCATCGCTCCCGGTTTCCTATATTAAGCGGGCTCTGGGTTCCGATAAGGACCTGGTTCTGGGGCCGAGCACCGATGGCGGCTATTACCTGATCGGGATGCGGGGAAAAGTGGTTGAGGTTTTCGATGGAGTGAGTTGGGGGACACAGAAGGTCCTGCGGGAAACATGTGCGCACCTGGAACAAGATGAGGCGGAACTGGAGCTTTTGCCGGTCTGGTATGATATCGATGGCCCGGAAGATTTAAAATTTTTTCAAACCCATTTGCAACTCATTGAGCAGGCCGGACTCGGAACGGCCGGTGAAACAGGAAAGTTGCTGGATAAGATTTTAGTCGGCCACTAGGCGTGGGGCCAGTGTGGCGCCGCTTTAGTTGGCGAGCAAAGAGTTGTCTTGGCACAACCAAGCTCTTGCCCAGTTGCAACCCCTGCTAAGGGGCTAGCAGGGGTTGCTTCTTCACACTTACTTAAAGTTGAACGGAACATTATGAAACTTTGCAAATTTACAGATTCGGATTATCAAGCGGTGATCGAGGCGTTGGAGAATCGTTCCAACATGGATTTGTTTACCCACGATGAGGCCGTCCGCAAGATATTGCAGGATGTGCAGGAAAGAGGGGATGTCGCCTTGCTGGAGTACACGCACCGCTTTGACCGCTATAATCTTTCGTTGGAGCAGATGCGGGTCACGCCGGATGAGATTCGGCTGGCTTATGAGGGCGTGAGCGAAAAAGAACTCGCGGCACTGAAGGAAGCGGCAGAACGCATCCGTCGTTTTCACGAACGCCAAAAGCAGGATTCCTGGCGTTATGAGGAAGAGGGCATAACTTTGGGTCAGATGGTGAGGCCGCTTGCTACTGCGGGAATTTATGTTCCGGGCGGGAAGGCCTCTTATCCCTCTTCGGTGCTGATGAATGCAATTCCGGCAAAAGTGGCAGGGGTGGAACGTGTGGTCATGTGCTCGCCGTTTCCCGATGGGCAAACCCGTCCGCATGTTCTGGTTGCGGCGGATATTGCAGGTGTCACGGAAATTTATAAGATAGGGGGCGCGCAGGCTATCGGGGCCATGGCTTTCGGTACCACCACCGTTCCTCGGGTAGACAAGATAGTTGGCCCCGGCAATATTTATGTAGCGCTGGCCAAACGCCTCGTGTTTGGCATTGTGGACATCGACATGATAGCCGGTCCCAGTGAAATCCTGATTGTGGCCGATCACAGCGCCAACCCGGCCTATGTGGCGGCAGACCTGCTGTCGCAAGCCGAGCATGATGAAGAAGCGGTGCCGATTCTGGTGACTCCGGAGGAAGGGCTGGCTAAGGAAGTGATGGCAGAACTGGAAAGACAGAAAAACACATTGAGCCGCCAGTCTATTATGGAAGCTTCTTTGAATTCCCAGTGCCGACTGCTGGTGACAGAGTCTCTTGAGGCGGCGGTGGAGTTGGCCAATCGGCTGGCGCCTGAACATTTGGAGTTGGCGCTGGAAGACCCCGAGTATTGGGCTGAAAAGATTCAGAACGCGGGGGCAGTATTTTTGGGGCATTACACGCCGGAAGCGGTTGGAGACTACCTGGCTGGCCCTAATCATGTATTGCCCACCAGTGGCACGGCCCGGTTTTCATCCCCGTTAGGGGTGTATGATTTTATCAAACGGACCAGCCTGATTTCCTACTCTCAGGCCGCTATGGAAAAATGTAACGAAACCGTAACATTGCTGGCCGAAATGGAGGATTTGGGTGCCCACGCAAATGCGGTAAAACTGCGAACTGGCGGAGCAGAAAAAAAAGCTTAAAGGCATTATATTTTCAGGGTTCAAAGGGTCGATTTTGACTTGACACTCAGGGAAGGCTATGTTTTAATCACCATCATTTTGGGCACTTGTGCGCCAAAAAGCTGGTTTTAAAATAGGGCCTAAAAGCCCACAAAAATCGCAAGTTACGGGTTTTTTGTAGATTGAGCCTCACTCGGTTGAATAGGGAAAAGGCTCATGCCGGTGGTGTCGCAGGTTGTGGAAGTTTTGAGTTTTTTTTTGAAAAATTTGTCTGAGATTCAGTTCAGTTTAGAAAAGTTAGATTTATATACATTAATAGGTTCCTTTTAAAGTTTCGTATTACTAGCTGCGGATCCTGATCAGATCCAAGAAGGAGGTTAAGCCATGTTGGGGAAAAACAAGCGTAGCATAACAGCGTTTTCATTGGGACTGGTACTGGCGATGGCCATATACCTGGTTCCGGGCATGACCAGCGATGCAATTGCCAAGGAGGCGTTTGCGGAGCAGGTTTTCGCTGAGGAAGCGTTCGCCAAGGAAGTTCTGGCTGATGAAGAAGCCGCTGAGGGCGAAGGTGAACCGGAAGTTGAGTGGAGTCAGGACGTATTTTATAAGGACTGGGAAGGTAATCCGCTGAAAGGGCCGGTGAGTGGTTTTCCCGCTCCGGAACTGGGCGAGTCGGATTATAACAACTATGAGTTTGCTCCCAGTCGAATGCTCCTGTGGGTTGCCAATCAGCAACATCTTTATTTTGGTAGCTTCGTTCTGGCAGTTCCGATTTTCTGTATGCTCATCGAGTTCATCGGAATCCGATCCAGGGAAGATGATCCGGTTATGGCCGCCAAGTATGATCGGTTGGCTCAGGATCTGATGAAGGTTAGCTTGACAGCTTATTCCTGGACGGCGATTCTCGGTGGTATCCTCCTTTTTACATTCATCACATTATTCCCGGGTTTCTTTAAGTATATGGCGGGTATTTTCCGTCCGGTCATGCATGTTTATGCATTGATGTTCTTGGCTGAGTCCGGTGTTCTGTATGTTTATTACTACGGCTGGGAGAAGATGAACAAAGACCCGTTTCTGAAATGGGTTCATTGTAGTCTCTCAGTTTTGCTCAATCTCATTGGTACGATCCTTATGTACCTGGCGAATTCATGGGCAACGTTCATGCAGGCTCCTGGTGGAATCGACGCTGATGGGCGTTTCCTGGGGAATATCTGGCACGTTATTCATTCAACGCTCTGGAATCCGGTTGGAGTTCACAGGATTCTTGGAAACATCGTGTTTGGTGGTGGAATCGTTGGTGCTTACGCCGCATACCATTACCTCACTGCCAAGACGGAAGAAGAGCGGGCGCATTACGACTGGGTATGTTATGTCGCCATGTTTATCTGCATCTTCGGTTTGATCCCGCTTCCTTTCGCGGGCTACTGGTTGATGAAAGAAGTGTATGCATTCCGTCAGCAGATGGGTATCACCCTGATGGGTGGCATCATGGCTTGGTTGTTCATCATCCAGGCTGTAATGATCGGACTCCTGTTCTTCGCGGCGAATTCCTATTTGCATAATGGGATGGCCAGGGTCAAGGGGTCGCATCGTTATATGAAATATTGTAAATACATGATTCTTCTGTTGATCTGTTGTTTCACCATGTGGATGACTCCGCACACCATTGTTATGACTCCGGCGGAGTTAAAGGTCATGGGGGGTGCCCAGCATCCAATTGTCGGTCACTTCGGGGTTATGTCGGCCAAGAATACGGCTGTTAACCTGATGATCACCACAACAGTTCTCTGTTTCCTCTTATATCAGAGAGCGAATAAGAAGATTACGGTGCCTTGGGCCACGGTAGGTAACTGCTGGATCGCGGCTATTTTTGTTGGTGCCGCTGTTAATATTATATTCTTGGGTGTTTATGGTTATTTCCTCCCTGCTAACCAGCGGGTTGGACTCTCTGTTCCCCAGGTAACCAGTACGCTGACAACCCTGTTCGCAGGGACGGCGATCAACATCTCCATGTTTAAGGATTCTGAGTCTTATGGAGACATTCAATGGGGTAGCCAGTCCAAGGTGGGAACTTACGCTATTTTTCTTCTGGCGATTTCCTTTACCTGGTTGATGGGCCTCATGGGTTACATCCGTTCTGCTGTGCGTTTGTTCTGGCACGTGACGGAGGTAGTTCGTGACAACTCTGTAGACGCTTATACGCTTACGATTGGTGAAGCGGGTAAGATGCTGACCTTTAATACCCTGTTTGTGTGGACGCAGTTTGTAGTTGTGTTCTGGGTAGGTAGTTTGACCGGTAAAAAAGCAGCAGCAAAAGCCCCGGAAGGTGTTCCGGTACCGGCTCAACAACAGCAATAACTATTAACTTGTTTGGCGGGGCTCCTGATGGTGGGGGCCCCACCCCAATTTAATCTGAGGGTATAGGAGAGAGGGGAAAAATGTTACCAGAGCAACATGACATCTTATTTTCGTTTCTTGCGATCGTATTTGCCGTCTTCGGGATCTATGTGTTCGGCAATGTGGTTCAAGAATGCAGGGAGAGGGAAGTATCAAACGGTAAGCTGTGGGGCGGTATATTTGGTGCCTTTGCGGTCACATGTTTTATGATGACGACCCATATGTTCGACCTGGTTCAGGCTGATCAGTTGTCGTTTTTCTTCTCAACTTATATTTTTGTGGTAATCCTGATGCTAATTGTGTGGGGGGTTTTCTACAAAAGCATCGGGATTGAGGGGCAATCCTCTCCGATTATCAGAGGGTTTTTCTTCTGGACCACGGTTTCGGTTCTGCTGGCTGGTTATACCAACTGGTTGCCGCAACAGCGCAGTGATCCGCCCCCAAAAGAGGCGGCTGTGGTTGGGGATGTCACCATGGAAGAATTCGCTGAAATGGGTCGTGTCATTATTTTTGGTGCCAAGCAGGTAGCGGGTCAGAAGTCAATCGGTAAAGGTCAGTGTCCTCTGTGTCACGGTTTTGATCCGGCTGATCATATGGGCCGGTGTCCGAACCTGTTCGGCGTTGAAAAAAGAAGTCATGACCGGGTAAAAGAAGATCGGTACGCGACCAGTCCGATTGCTATTGGCGAAAACGAGCCTGCCGCCGGTATTGTCAAAGGGAAGCCTGACGAGATACCGGAAGAATATCGACGCCAGCATGGTCCTTCCGAATTAACCGGTGAAGACTATATCAGGGAATCCCTGATGTGTCCGACCTGTTACGTGGTAGAAGGTTTTGGCGGGGCGGGGGATACCAAGAGCCCGATGCCGGTTATCGTCAAGCCGCCGATCAGTTTGAGCCGCGTTGAGGTGAATGCGGTTATCGCTTACCTGCAATCTAAAGATACTCCTGGCGAGTTTGCCTCTGTAACCGTTCCATTGCCTCAGGATGACCCGGGTAATACAGCCGGTGCAGTTGCTGAGGAGCCTGCTGAAGATGAAGATAGGCCTGTATTTGTCACAGGTACTGAGGACATTCAGGCAATGATCAATACATTAGGTTGTCCACTTTGTCACACCATTCCTGGTGTTGAGGGTGCTGTAGGCGAGTTGGGGCCAAAACTTCATGAGAAGACCAATGCTCCGCAACGCATCAAGGATGCCAATTATAAAGGCAAGGCTACCAATACCAGAGAGTATGTCAGGGAGTCTATTTTGGACCCTAGTGCTTATGTGGTTTTTAATGAAGAAGCGGGAGAGTTGTTCCCGGATGGTTTAATGCCTACAAGCTTTGGTCAGATGCTTTCAGTTGAAGCGCTTGACAAGCTCGTGGATTTTATTAGTCAGACCGAAGCTCCGGCTGGCAGCTAATTAGGAGACAGCAATGAACAAGGGATTAATCAGTTTTTTAGTTTTTGTTGTCGGCCTGGCGGTGTTTCATAACGCCATATTTCCTATCTTTACACCATCGGAGCCAGGCTGGATTTTGAATAGGTACGTTTACTTTCTGGTATTCATTGCCTATTTGATCATTACTCATCTGGTTCTCAGGCTTAAAGCGCCGATTGCCATGACGGCTTTGTTTGTATGGCTTTTGGGTTTTTACTTTTACAAATCTATTTTGTTTCCGCCGGTTCCGTGGACCCTGTTCATCACCTATATGGTGATGTGGACGATTGGTACCTTCCTGTACGTCAGTCAGGACCCTGAAACTTTCAGGGAGTTCAGGAAGCCGATTGTTAAAACAATCGTTGGTGAATACAAGTTTGCGCAGATTATTGTGATGATAGCCATGCCAATTCTGGTTGGTTTTGCTACCTATAACACGATTTATCCGTCTTACCAGGAGCCGGTGGAGTTGAGAACGGTGCATCCTGCACCTCCCGCTACCACCAAGGTGCATGGTAAAACCTATCCGCTGGAATCTACCAACAATCCTTTCCGTGTTGATGAGCAGGACAACTATAAAGATAGTTTCCCGTTTCTTGATGCGGACAAACACGAGTATATGAAGTATGTGACGGAAGGTGGTACGATCTTCTTCCAGAACTGTCATTACTGTCATGGTGACCAGTTAAATGGACTGGGCATGTTTGCCCATGTGTTTAACCCCACTCCGGCAAACTTCATTGACCCGGGTACCATCGCCATGCTGCAGGAAGCATTTCTGTTCTGGCGGGTGTCCAAAGGCGGACCGGGTCTGCCTAATGAATCAACTCCGTGGTCTTCAGCGATGCCTCCCTGGGAGGAACATTTGAAGACCGACGAAATCTGGAAGGTTATCCTTTTTGAATACTGGTACACGGGATGGCATCCAAGAACATTCGGTACTGAAGGTGCTGAGGGAGAATAACTCAAGTTGTATTTTCGGTTACTAAAACCTAAACATATGGGAATGACAATGACTAAGAATAACAACTATATCAAACGCCTGATCTTTACTTTTCTGGCTGTGGCGTTGATCGCGGTTCCCTCTGCGGCATTGGCCGCGGTTCCGGATGCGGTCAAGAAGGACCTGCTGGAAAAGGGTAAAAAGGTCTATTTTAAAAGATGCGTCTGGTGTCACGGGGTTGAGGGGGGCGGAGATGGCCCTTCTGCAGACCGTTTGTTCACCCGGCCCAGAAACTTTATCCAGGGGACTTTTAAGATCCGCACAACGGATTCCGGTGAACTCCCCATGGAAGCGGATCTGATTAAAACCGTTAAAAATGGACTTGCGGGTTCGGCTATGCCTGCCTGGGGTGAATTTTTGTCGAATGATGAGATCGTTGCAGTGGTGAACTTTGTTAAAACCCTGGTGCAGGATCGGGATTTTAACGATACCGAAGACGAAGAAGTTTTTGTTCAGGATTTCGGCACCAACCCGTGGGGAACCACAGGTCCTTACCATCTGGGCATACCTCAGGCGGATATTGATGCCGGTAAGGCAATTTTCACTAAGAACAAATGCTTTGAGTGTCACGGTGGTGAAGGCCGGGGTGATGGTAACCCAACGATGAAAGACGATTGGGGTTTCCCGATTGTTGCGGCCGACTGGCAGCAGTGCTGGAACTTCCGCGGTTCGCGGCGGGAATCTTTTGATCCCTTTAATGTCGTTCGCACGGTTTCCACCGGGTTGAATGGCACGCCAATGCCGAACTTCAAGGACCAGATTCCGGTTGAGGGTCGCTGGCAACTTGCGGCGTTCGTCAACTCGCTTTGTCCTAGAAAGAAGATCGATAAACTGACCAGTAAGCCGATTCCGGACTTTCTCATTCAGTCTGTATATACCGAGGGTCCTGTATCACCGAAGATTGATGACCCCAGTTGGCAGTCTCCGGATGATGATGACAGGATCGTTCCTATCTCTGAAGAGCTCGCGGCTAATCCAAAGCGGCATTACATTGCTATGGCGGGCCAGATCACTCGGGGAAAACGAAACTTCGATCCTAAAACCGACAATCTCTGGGTTACTTCCCGTTGGAGTGCTGAAGAGAACGCGGTTTATTATCTGGTTGAATACCACCTGCGCTTTATGTCCGATGATCCGGAATACCCGGATGCAGTAGCCATGCAGTGGCCGGCGAAGCTTCAGGATCTGTTCGGTGCGGAGAAGCCCTATTTCATCATGGGTGACTCTAAAAAGCCGGTGGATATTTGGAAAGCCAACCTTATGGTTAAAGACTACAGCGCGACCAATCCTCCGAAAGATGAGGGTTATCAGTTGGACGTGAGTGTAGAGGAAATGACAGGCCTGGGCTTTGATGCTTTGTCTGCCAAGGAATCTGAAGGTAAAGTGGAAGTTGTGGACTCCATTTTCAAACAAGGTCGTGTCAAGGTTCTGTTCAAAAGATCCTTGGCCACTGAGGGAGAATTTGATGTCCAGATTCCCACGGAGACTTTTATTCCGGTGGCTTTCTTGCAATGGGCGGGTAGGGATAAAGAGAAGGATGAGCATATGGCCATCTCTACCTGGTACTACACCATTCTGAAACCGGCACTGCCTCAGTCTCTTTACTATATGCCTCCCATCATAGCGGCCATTTTTGTCTGCTTCCAGGGCTGGTTAGTATGGATGACGAAACGTACGCGTAAAATGTATGACGAAGGGAAGATGCGACGTGATGAGCTTCCTAAATAGTCATCGTTAGTTTTATAAGAAAGCCCGCCGATTTTCGGCGGGCTTTTTTTTTGCCTTCCACCACCAAGCGGGAGGCGATATTTTTCCTCAGCCTTCCTGCTCCTAAGGGGTATAACTGGTAATGACTTTAGCTGGCTAGCAACAACTCATCTCGGCTGACAAAGCAATTGCTACACTCCCTCGCAGGGGAGTGGGCTCGCCGGTAGCCAAAAGCAATTTTTAGAGATGCGCTTTAGTAAAACGGATTACTTGAATTTTGAGTGGGGAGGGGGGATTACTCTTCTTCGGTAACTTGTTCCAGATCCATATTGCCTTCAATAATTTCCCTGAGTGCCAATTCGAAAAAAGTTTTGGGGGAAGAGTATCGTTCGGGATCAACCTCAATAGTGGGCTGGGCTCCGTTTTCAAGTTGATGGATCCTTTGTGTTACCAGAATGCATAACAGGAAGCGGCTTCTTACTACGTCTTGCGCCTGGCGAACCAACTCCAGGGTATCTTGCATTTCCATTTGTTCGATCATATTTTTCCTATTCGTAAAGATTTTCCCCATTCTAAGGGTAATTTACTTCCCTGTCAACCACGCCTAGTGGGCGAGGATGGATTGAATGGCTTTGGCTACGGTTTCGGTCTGCTCTCTGGAAACATCACGGTGCAGGACTGCCCGGAAGACACCCGGGTCGGTCATGAGAATTTTAATGGACCTGGCTTCCAGTTGGTCCAAAAATGTCTTTCCATCGATTTGAGGATGGTTCAGTTTGAAAAAAAGGATATTTGTTTTTATTTTGCTTTGATCCAGTTCAATGCCCTTTATTAAGGTTAGCTGTTCAGCCAGGATTTTTGCGTTGATATGATCATCCTTCAAACGTTGTACCAGGTTTTCCAGAGCGACCAGACCAGCGGCGCCCAGGTGTCCGGCCTGGCGCATCCCACCCCCTACCATTTTCCTGAATTTTCTGGCACGCTGGATAAACTCCTGGCTACTGCAGACCAGGGAACCCACCGGGGCGGACAGTCCCTTGGACAGGCAAAACATGACCGAGTCGGCCTGTCTGGTTAGTGCCTCCACCTCAATATCCAGTGCGACAGCGGCATTAAACAACCTTGCTCCATCCAGATGAATTCTGAGCCCGTATTTTTCGGCGAGAGCCCTCACACTGTCCATGTAGCCGGGGCTAAGGGGTGAGCCCTGGCAAAAGTTGTGGGTGTTCTCAAGGCAAATCAGCCGGGTAGGCGGGTAATGGATATCTGAGCCCCGTATTGATTGCTCTATTAACGGCAGAGGTAAAGTGCCATCTGGATTATTGGGGATAGTTCTCGGATGGACTCCCCCCAAGCCGGCTATGCCCCCTACCTCATGAAGAAAAATATGGCTTTTCTCGCCCAGCAGTATTTCGTCCCCGCGCTGGCAATGGCTGAGTACGCTGATAAGGTTTCCCATGGTGCCACTGGGTACAAAAAGGGCGGACTCTTTACCGGTTTTTTTTGCAGCGAGGGCTTCCAGTTTTTTTAGGCTTGGGTCCTCTTCAAAAACATCATCTCCAACTTCGGCATTGGCCATCGCCTCACGCATGGCCGGGGTCGGCTGGGTGAGAGTATCGCTTCTCAGGTCAATCATGGTTTTCCTTTAATACTGTTGGAGGTTCCTTTTCCATGCGGTTACGCTTCACCCTGTAATAGGCCAGAGAAATGAAAAAGACCGGGACGACAAATCCACTCAACAAAAGGCCTTTTATTTTTCCGGGAGGGTAGTCCAGAGCCAGCAGTCCCTGGTACATCAGTTGGACCAGGTAGGCTAGCAGACCACAGGTGATGAATAAGTACCCGATACGTTTGGAGCCTTTAGATCCCGGAAAAACGAAGGAGTAGGCAATGAAGTTCAAACCCAGGAAAAGGATTCCGTTTAAAAACATCAGGTAAATGATCTGGTTCTGGGCTTGTGTCAGCACGAGCTTTCCAATTTGAAAAGGCGTTAGGTGATTTTCAATATTTTATAAGGTAAGTCAGGATATACAAACTTTAAATTTTGGGGTTTTGCAGTGAGTGGGGGTTGTGTGGTGCGTATAAAGAAAAAGCCCGGTGCGGACCGAAGTCCACACCGGGCTTGATAAAACTCGGGTAAAAAACTAGAAGCTTCGTGAGACCCCAAAAATTACAGTATCATCAGCACCAGTAGCTTTATCCGATGTCGTTAAATCCGTATCAACATAAGTTACACTAAGGTCGAACCCGTGGGTGGAATAATTTAATCCAGCACTCCAGTCGACATAATCGCGACCCGAGTCAACGCCACCAATTCCATATGCTACCGAATCCGTTATCCATTGGCGTCCTACATGAAGTGCTAATCCAAAACCATGCCGCAATGGAACATCTGCATCATAACTCATGTAGAGTGCATCGCCTGTTGCACCAAAAAACTCAGGGGAATAATTGAGAGAACCGCTGAGAGAAAGCAGTTCCCATGCATACCCCAAGCCAACTTTGTATTCAAAAAAGTCATATTGCAGGGAATCGTTTGCGCCCGGGTAAGCGTAGTAAACGAATCCAAGGTCAATGTCGATGCCATAATATTGCCGCGCGACACCGCCGTAAATATCGAACTCAGTATTGCCTTGGTCGGTATCTCCAAAGTCGACATTGGAACCCCAGATGCCGAGATAGTAGCCTTTCTCGTGGGACCAGTCAAAACTTCCCTGAATAGCCGGGTGATCATCACTTTGGTCAAGTCCACGATATCTGTATTCAGTGACGAACCCCATAGAGCCTGAAAAGCTGCCTGGAATGAGGTTGGCATCTTCTGCCTGGGCCTGACTAACAGGTCCAGTGGAAAACATCATACTTAACACCAAAAGTGTTGAAAGTACCGACTTTAGCGTGAACGAGGTTAAAATCCTCATACGGGTTCTCCCTTCCTATATCAATTTTGAACGTTGGTTGTCGAAACAGGTTTTTAATCTTGTCGAAAGCTATTGCTTCACTAAGGTCGCAAGCATGATTAAAGTTAATGAAACAATAGGCTATAGGTGCTTTAAAGTCAACTATTAAAAGAAACCTTGTGGGAAACTGCAAGGGATTAGCCTTGTTAAAATTATTTTTAGCCGAAATTGTAGCCGATTTCCTCAGTTGCTGTGATTACAGGAAAGACAAGGGATCCTATTTGCTTAACTCTGAATCTCATCATTTCATCGACCCGATTTCCAGAATGAAGTAAAATACGGGTACCGCTTAGTGACTTTCCATTACTCATAGTCTTCAATTTTTATACCAATCTGGGGGAGTAAGGTTTTTGAATGCGGGAGTACCATATAAGTGCTTTAATAACAATTATTTATGTGTTAATTTTTTGCTGTTGCGATATAATGAAGACCCGGGTGGGTAGAAGTGGAGTGCTTGATTGTTGAGCAATGGCTTCTAAAAATTGCTACAAAATGTATCAAAAAATAATATTTACTTTAGGATTTAGGTTGTGAAAACAGTCCTTGCTTAAAGTTGATTCATGTCAATAATATGACTGTAATAGGGAAAATCATTCCCGAAGTTTATCAGGGTGGGCTTGGGAAGCAACCTTGTAAACCATTTTAAAATAATGCTTTAGTTGTTTTTTGGGTTGGTGTGGTCAAGTTTGGCATACAAATTGCTGAATATTGAGAGAAAACAAATAAGTCCCTGAATTTTAACGTTTAAATTATTCTTATGTAGGGGCGGGAGATCGATTTATGGCAGAAGAAGAGGATATATTAGACGAACTCGAAGCGGCGGAAGCGACTGCTGGGAAAAAGCCCATAGGCATGATTCTAGGTATCATCGTCGGCCTACTGGTATTGGGCGGCGGCGGTTATTACGCTTATATCAATTTTTTTCAGGAAAAGCCGGTTGAGGAAAAGCCCGCTGAAGGTGAAGAGGGTAAGGAGGAGGCACCCGAAGAGGAAGACGTTAACCTGGGTGTCATGTTTCCGATGGACCCGTTCGTTGTCAATTTGGCCGGCAGTGAAGGCAAACGCTTTCTTAAAGTTACGATTTCCCTGGAATTGAGCACCCCGGAAGTTCATGTGGAGATAAAGGAAAATATCCAGAAAGTCACCGATTCCATTTTGGTTCTGCTTAGTAGTAAAGCATTTGAAGATGTGTACTCCGTGCAGGGTAAGTTCAAGCTCAAGGATGAGATCACCACTCGTGTGAACCGGTTTCTGGTAGTGGGACATATTAAGGATGCATATTTCACTGAATTTATTATTCAGTGATACAATTAATAAAGGTTATTTAGAAGGCATGAGTCAGTTATGAGTGAGGTTCTATCACAGGGTGAAGTAGATGCCTTATTAAGAGGTGTCGGAGATGGTGAAATTGAAACGGAGACGGACGAAGCACCGGAAGAAGTTTCCGGTATAGTCCCTTACGATCTCACCAGCCAGGAAAAAATCATTCGTGGCCGACTTCCAACCCTGGACATCATTAACCAGATGTTTTCCCGATTATTCCGGAATACGTTTTCCACCTTGATGCGTAGATCCGTGGATGTCAGCACGGTCTCTACAGATACGATCAAATTCGGGGACTTTCTACGATCCCTTCCTGTTCCTTCCAGTTTGCATATTTTCCGTATGGAACCTTTGCGCGGTCATGGTTTGATCGTTGTCGAAAGTAAATTGGTTTTCGCAGTGGTCGATACTTTTTTTGGTGGGTCCGGGGTCAAGGAGGCCAAAATCACCGGTCGGGATTTCAGTGCCATCGAAATCAGAATGACCAAGAGTGTTATATTGAGCGTTCTCGAAGATTTGGAAAAAGCCTGGCGGCCTGTGCATACGGTAACCACAAACTTTGTCCGCTCGGAAGTCAACCCACAGTTTGCGGCGATTGTCCCCCCGACCGATATCGTACTGGTTATTCTGTTCGAGATAGAAATGGAAAACATTTCCGGGACGTTGACAATTTGTCTTCCTTATGCGGCCATTGAGCCGGTAATTCCCAAGCTTAAAGCTCAGTTTCAGAGTGAAGAGATTGAAGTGGATCAGGTTTGGGTCCGTAGGCTCAGGACAGAGCTTTTAACCACCGAAGTTGAAATAATCACGGAGTTGGGTTCTACGCAGATTACCCCAGAGGACCTTATGAGTTACAAGGTGGGGGATACGCTTATTCTGGGCAATGATGTTACTGATCCATTAATTTTGAAAGTGGAAAACAACCCTAAATTTAAAGGTTTCCCCGGTGTTTCACGAGGAAACAAAGCCGTGCAGATAACTGAAGTGATCGAAAGGGAAGGGTAAGATTATGGAAGATGAATCCGCAAAAGAGGATTTTGAAGCTCTGGAAGATATCGAGGATATCGATGCTGGGGAAGATGGTGATGAGGGTTTGGATGAGGCAGGCGAATCCGCAGCTCCAGGTGGCGAAACCAAAAGCCTGGATCTCATCCTCGACATTCCCCTGACCGTTTCCGTGGAGCTTGGCCGAAGCAAAATGTTGATCAATGATCTCCTGCAATTGGGGCAGGGGTCGGTAATAGAACTGACCAAGCTGGTGGGTGAGCCTTTGGAAGTTCTGGTTAATCAAAAGCTGGTAGCCCGTGGCGAAGTGGTAGTGGTTAACGAAAAGTTTGGCGTGAGATTAACCGATATCGTTTCACCCATGGAACGCGTACAGTCTCTGGCATAAAACCGGGTGCTTTGATAGCCCGGTTTTGCCTGAGTCAGCCCTCTCCTGAATACTCCTGCCCGTAAAAATATCGCTGGCACTACGCTCTCGTCCTGTTACACAAAGAAAATTCCTAAAAAAATTGTGTTTGCCTGAAATTTGTTTCATTTAGGTACAACCTTTGCAATTTAACGTTTTAAGGAAAAACTTGTCGGTTTTTTGACGAAACTTAAAATAAGCAAGGGTGCTTAAAATGAAACGTGCTTTAAGAATTCAACTTCTGGTTGGGATTTTTCTGTTTTCCATCACCACTCTGGCTGGGGCCTACGAAAAATGGGATTCTCTTAACCTCTTAAAAAATGTAACGACCAGCAAAGTGGGCGACGGGTTTATTGTTCGGCTCGAGTTTGAGAAGCCTGTTGGTGATTATAGGGAGCCGGTATTTTTTGATAAGTCAGTTCAAATTGATTTCCCTCAGGCATTTACTAAACCTGCTAAAAAATATTTTCCTGCTGACAGTTTTTCCACCACAAAGGTACTTGCCGCTCAATTCGATGCGGAAACATTGCGTATCCGATTCCTGAAAAAAGATAAGTCCGATGATCTCCAGGATCGGTTCCATCTTGCCCGGCAGGGGCGATTTGTAATTGTCCGTCTTGACCAGACAGGACCTGTTCTCAACACGAATTCCTCCACCATCGTTAAAAGTCGAGAATCTGATGACCTGATGAGCGAGGACGAATTGGCGGTTTTTCTGGCCCGAGCTTCTGCAAAAATCCGGGCGCAGAAAGAAAAGAAAACCCTGGCTAATGAAAATCCAAAAAAAATATCAACACCTGTTCAAAGCAAAAATATAAAAAAAGTAGAGAAGGCTGCGGATATTAAGGTGATTCGCGCCGGAATGGGAGTAGATCCGATCGTTGATCGAATTAAAAATGCCGCCCTGCCAAACTCCAAAACGGAAAAAGAAACACAAAAATCCCAAAATGATCGTTCCGCAACGAAGGGGAAGCTGTTTTCCTTGAAAGATTCCAAACCGACAGGAAAACCTATTGAGTTGATTCCCTCTGGCTTGAAAATGTTTTCAATGCTTGCCGTGGTTCTTGGCGTCATGTTTCTTCTGTTTTTTGGTTTTAAGAAATATGTGTTGAAAAACACAATGTTTGGCGGTGGGGAAAAACTGGTGAATGTTCTGGGTAGTGGATTTTTGGGGCCCAAAAAAAATATTGTTCTGGTTGAAGTCGCCGGTGAAGTGCTGGTGCTTGGAATGTCTCAGGACAATATTTCGCTACTCACCAATATAACTGACCCTGAAAAAATAGAGGAAATTAAATCTAAAGGCGGAAATGGGGGCAGTGGGTTGAATTGGAACTCTGGAAACCGCCAGCAGGAAGAAGCCAGCGTGCCTGCAGCGAAAGCGGCGTTTTCAAACTATATAAAACAGTTTTCCGGCTCTGAAAAGACCGGTAAGAGTAAATCAGTAGCCGATGTGACGGCGCAGATCAAACAACAAATGGGCAGGTTTAAAACCGCAAGAGCATGAATATAAAAATATCCAGTCTGCTTTTAATTCTTATCGTTCCAGTACTTCTGGTTGGTGGGAGTGTTCCCGCCGAAGCGATACCGCTTCCGTCCATTCAGTTTGGAATGGAAGACGTGGAGGACCCCGGAAAAGTTTCCAGCGCTTTGCAGATTCTGTTCATGCTCACAATCTTGACGCTGGCTCCATCGATTCTGATCATGACGACGTCTTTCGCTCGGATCATCATCGTATTATCTTTTCTCCGTCAAGCAATGGGCACGCAACAAACCCCGCCAACGCAGATTCTGATTGGCCTGGGTCTGTTCCTGACTCTTTTTGTGATGGGGCCGACCTGGGGAGAAATCAACCAGAAGGCCCTGCAGCCTTATTTGAATGAAGAAATATCACAGGTGGATGCATTGAAGCTGGCAGAGGCTCCCATCAAGCGTTTTATGTTAAAGCAAACTCGAGATAAAGATCTTTCCCTGTTTGTGAATTTGGCCGATGGACAGCCTGTGAATAATGAAGAGGTGGAGATTCAATCCTTGATTCCCGCATTCATCATTAGTGAATTGAAAACGGCGTTTCAGATCGGATTTTTGATTTATATTCCTTTCCTGATTCTGGACATGGTCGTGGCCAGCATACTTTTGTCTATGGGAATGATGATGCTACCTCCAGTTTTAATTTCTCTTCCATTTAAATTGATGCTGTTCGTGATGGTGGATGGTTGGTATCTAACCGTGGGTTCGCTGGTCAGAAGTTTTGGAGGATAAATAAATATGACCCAGGCATTTATTATAGATTTTGCGATGGAAAGCATCAAAACCACCCTGTTTTTATCTGCGCCCATGTTGGGGTTTGGGCTGGTGACCGGTCTTGCAGTCTCTATTTTCCAGGCGGTTACTTCGATTCAGGAGTTGACCTTGACATTTATTCCGAAAATCCTGGCTGTGTTTTTGTCTGTCCTGCTGTTTTTCCCCTGGTTGATGGAATTGATGATGGCCTTCACTTCCAAAGTTCTCATGAACTTTCCTGAATATATTCAGTAATGGATATTTTCAACCTCAATTATGCTGAGTTTGAAAGATTCCTGTTTGTGTTTTTCAGAGTCGGAGCACTAATTCTTTTTGTTCCGATTTTGGGTAGTCGGCAGATTCCTTCAAGTATGAAAATCGGATTCATACTCTTTCTCTCCATCGTGATTTTTCCGCTGGTGCAGGGTCGCCCATTACCGGAGCCGCGAGGGGTTTTGGAGCTGTCGACTTTTCTCATTGCCGATGTGACCATTGGCCTGGGCATTGCTTATATTGCCCGCCTTATTTTCTCTGCCGTTCAGATCGCCGGAACCGTTGTGGATTTCCAAATGGGTTTTGGGGTGGTGAACGTTATTGATCCGCAAACTGACACACAGGTTTCCGTCACCGCACAGTTCCATAATATTCTGGCGATACTGATTTTCCTGGCTATTGATGCCCACCATTTCTTCGTTCAGGCGATTGTCGAAAGTTTTTTTATTATTAATCCTGCTGAGATTAGCTTTGCCAGCATCACTCCAGAATATATGCTTCGCCTGTTCACAGGAACTTTCACCATTGCAGTAAAAATCGCAGCTCCTATCATGGCCATTCTTTTCTTTCTCAGCGTTGGGTTGGGTCTGGTGGCCAGAACAGTTCCTCAGATGAATGTTTTTATTGTGGGTTTTCCTCTGCAAATTGGGGTGGGACTTTTAATGGTTGGTCTGTCCATATCTTTTTTCACTCTTCTCGTCCAGCAACAAATGTATGACCTTCCTGGCAAGTTCATGGGTTTTTTTCGGACATTATAAATCGGAGAAGGCGTTATGGCCGAAGACAATAAAGACCAAAAAACTGAAGAGCCGTCATCCAAACGCATTACCGATAGCGAGGAAAAGGGTAATTTTGCCCATAGTCGTGAGATTAACTCTTCCTTTGTTCTTCTTGCGGCTCTTCTTGGTTTTATGATCACAGGGGAGCAAAGCACCCGCAACCTGATGGCCTCCTGGCATACTATGATTGCCGAATCCGGAACCCTGCAACTGACTTACGAAGAACTATACACAGTCACGGCAAATTCCATGCAAGGATTTATAAGGATCATTGGCCCCTTCCTTGTGCTCATCATGTTTGGGGGTGTTCTATCCAACCTGATACAGATCGGGGGTTTGCGTTTCTCTACACATCCATTAATTCCCAAATTTAGCAAGCTGAGTCCGCTGAAAGGCTTTGGCCGAATTTTTTCGAAAAATACTGTGATGGAGTTGTTTAAATCCCTTTTTAAAGTTGGGATCATTTCTATTCTGTCCTATTTCACCATAAAATCACATTGGAATGAGATTCCCCCCTTGATGGGACTGGGAGTTGGGCAAATTCTTTCCTTCATGGGATTTGTCGCATTGGAAATCATTTTTCAAATCTTGTTGATTATGATTTTCCTTTCCCTGATTGATTTTGCGTTTCAACGTTTTACCTACCGTGAAAACCTTCGTATGACCAAACAGGAAGTCAAAGAAGAAAGAAAGGAGACGGACGGTAACCCGCAAATCAAACAGCGTATTCGAACAGCACAAATGGAAATGGCGAGAAAACGTATGATGGCGGCTGTTCCCGATGCGGATGTTGTGGTGACTAACCCGACTCATATTTCTATTGCGATCAAGTATGATCCTGAAAAAACTTCGGCTCCTCTGGTGGTCGCCAAAGGCGTAGGACCCATTGCCATGCGCATTAGAGAAATTGCCCGGGAAAATGGAGTGCCTCTGGTGGAAGACAAACCTCTGGCGCGTACATTGAACAAAACCGTGGAGATTGGGCAATTGATCCCGGCCAGCCTTTATAAAGCAGTAGCGGAGATTCTGGCTTATGTTTATAAACTTAAAAACTTCTCTTAGTCCATAATGTTATGGACTTTTGTGTAGTAAAATATTTTTTCTTATTTAAGGCTGAAAATAGGAGAGCGCCAAAGTGGATTTTGATTTGGAGGTGGGTTGAAAGTCTTTATCATAAGGTTTGTTCCACATCAGTTTGATTCCGTTCCCCAAAATGTCCACTCCATAATAAATATAAGGTCCTTTACCCGCATCTGTGGTCGCGGTCTGGGTTTCCAGTTGCCGGAACAGGTTTTTGAGTCTATCGGCCGATTTCTGCAAAATAGCCTGGTCCACGGTAGAGTGCTCCGGGTGACCCCATATCACATCGACCCGGTTCAGGGTTTGATCCAGTGAAGAAAGATAGTAATGGATCCAGGCTTTCCCGTTTTCAGGATCTAGTGTCAAAGACGCAATGGTCAAAATGCGCTGACCGGATTCTGGGTCCCTCCGCCTTTCAATTTTGTTTTCAAGCAGATCAAAGTCAGCCTGAATCGCTTTGACCACCTGCTCCTCACCCATGCCAAACTGTGCAAGGCGGAACCCCTTCACCATTCCTGCTCTGATTGTTTTCGGCGTCAGCGGAGGTGATGGGTTTGGCGGGATGGGTGGTTCCTCTTTTATGACAGGAGGGGCGGTCGCTTTTTTATCTGTCACCGGTTCCGGTTCTGCTTTTGGGAGGGAAGGTGGCTCTTCGCCGGTAATGTGGATTTGGATGTTCCCAAACTCACGGATGTACTTCGTGCTCAACCTGACTGGATTTTTCCCTTCCATATCCCAAGCGTAAACCCCTTCTTTGATGTGGTGTATCGGTTCGTCATTGACGAACACATGACCCGGTTCTGCATCTTCTTTAGCGGAGGGAATGCTTTTTACCGCATGCAGGATGGTGGAACTGACCGAATGGTCATCAGGTCCGATTGCCACTTCCACCATGTTTTCATCAATGATGGTAATTTCTTCTTTTATATTTTGTGGAAGGTTCTGGAGGTACGTGGAAGAAGGCCCTGCAGGTTCCCGTTCCTCCAACAATGCAGTCCCTTCTTCGGGAACACGGATTCGGATGTTCCCAAACTCACGGATGTACTTTGTGGTCAACCGCACTCGATAATTGCCTTCCCGATCCCAGGTATATAGTCCTTTGCGGAAATGGTGGACCTTTTCTTTGTTTACAAACACGATGTCCGGTTCCCCTCCTGCGCCAACGTAAGGGATGCTCCGTACTGCATCGAGGATGTTACAGCTGACCGAGCGGTTGTCAGGTCCGATTCCAACCTCGACTGTGTGGTTATCGACGATTTTTATTTCTTCACGCTTAGGGTCTGGAAGAGAGTTGTGAAACGGGTTTCCTGATACTGGCAAAGGGGAGGTAAGGAAAATAAGAAGCGCGATGAATCCGGTTTTATAAAATTGAAATATTTTCATGGCCAGAAGTATTGTAAACGGTTTAGGGCTCTCTTGGCTCAGAAAGCTTTTCTCACACCAATATATCCAGAGCAATTTTTTTTAATGTGAAATAGGGGCTTGGGTATGAACCTTGCAATTACACCGGTATTAAGGGATGTGAGAGATATTCTTCCTCTCTGAAAAAAAGGCGGCATACGTCAAAGCCTTTATTTGAAAGAGTTTCCAGTGCCCGCCTTTAGTCGGGGCGGTGTCAAATTTTTGAAGGGTTGAATGAGGAAATTATGGCAGAGACGGGTGGTTTAAAAGCTTTGGTGCAAAGGCCGCAGGAAATGCTGGTCGCGATGGGAATCGTTACGATTCTGGGGGTTATGGTTATGCCAGTCCCTACCATATTGATCGACCTTCTTCTTTCTTTCAGCATTACTTTTTCACTGATTGTGCTCATGGTGGCGGTGTTCATGATTTCTCCGCTGGAGTTTTCTGTCTTTCCGTCCCTTTTGCTCATCATCACCTTGCTACGGCTTTCCTTGAACATTGCTACTACCCGAATCATTCTTTTGAATGGGGAGCAAGGGGTTAGTGCGGCGGGGCAGGTGATCCAGTCCTTTGGATCTTTTGTTGTCGGCGGCAATTATGTGGTGGGAACTGTCATATTCATCATCCTGGTGATGATCAACTTTATTGTTATTACCAAGGGTTCAGTACGTACTTCGGAAGTTGCCGCTCGTTTTACATTAGATGCCATTCCTGGTAAGCAGATGAGTATCGATGCAGACTTGAATGCCGGTCTGATTAATGAACAGGAAGCACGGACACGAAGGAGAAACCTGGAGCGTGAAGCGGATTTTTATGGATCCATGGATGGTGCCATTCGCTTTGTACGTGGTGATGCGATTGCAGGTATTCTAATTACTCTGGTCAATATCATTGGTGGTTTTGCTATAGGCGTGTTTCAGCAGGGCATGGAAGCCAGCGAGGCGGCTCAGGTGTACACGCTATTGACAATAGGTGACGGCCTGGTTTCTCAATTGCCGGCTTTGGTGGTTTCTACCGCCGCAGGCCTGGTGGTGACCCGGGCTGTATCGGACAAGAACCTGCCCGGTGAATTGATCAAGCAGTTGCTGAACCAGCCTTATGCGTTTCTCATCGCGGCAGGCATTCTGTTCTTCTTTGGCCTGATCCCGGGACTTCCACATTTTCCGTTTATTTTGATGTCTCTGGTGGCTGGAGTCATCGGATATTTCAAAATTCAGGACAATCAAAAGGTTGAGCATTTACAACTGCGGAAAAAAGAGGACGAGGCCAAGGCTCCGCTTCCAGAAAAAGTAGAGTCCATTCTTCCTCTTGATATTATGGAACTGGAAGTTGGTTATGAACTGATTCCTCTTGTTGATGCAGATCGGAATGGAGAGCTCTTAGAGAGGATCAAATCCATTCGCAGGCAGTTTGCTTTGGAAATGGGTTTCATCGTGCCGCCTTTGCATATCAGGGATAACCTGCAATTGAAATCGAATGAATACTCGGTCCTCATAAAAGGTGTGGATGTCGCCCACGGCTCCATCATGATGGGACGGATCCTGGCGATGAATCCGGGAACGACGGATCGAGAAATTGAAGGTGTGAAAACCACTGAGCCTACTTTTGGACTGCCTGCGGTCTGGGTTCCCAGTAATAAGAAGCAGGAGGCGCAAATGGCCGGTTACACGGTGGTGGACCCGGCAACGGTTATCACCACTCATATTAAAGAAACGATTAAACGACACGCCAGTGAATTGATGGGTAGGCAGGAGACCCAGGCACTTCTGGATAAATTTAAGGAAACCAATCCCAAGGTAGTTGAGGAGCTTATACCCAACGCCCTGAGTCTGGGCAAAGTTCAAAGAGTCCTTCAAAACCTTCTCAAGGAACAAATTTCCGTTCGTGACCTTAGAACCATTCTGGAAAAACTTTCTGACTACGCTTCGTTGACTCAGGATCCGGATGTGTTGACAGAATACGTTCGCCAGGGATTGGCCCGACCGATCACCAAGCAATATCAATCAAATGACGGAACACTTTCGGTCATGACTCTGGACAGGGGAATTGAGGATATCATCGAGGGCTCCATTCAGAAGTCCGATACCGGCGCATTTTTAGCGTTGGAGCCAAATGTGGCGGAACGTTTTTTGACCCGTCTTAAAGAAATGATTGAAAAAGTCACTCCTACTATTGAAACATCGCCGGTATTACTGGCTTCTCCGGGATTGAGAATGCATATCCGAAAGTTTACGGAACGTTTTATTCCCGACCTGATTATCATATCGCACAGTGAGGTAGCGCCCTCCGTGCAAATCAAAACCCTGGGTATTGTGGATTTAAATGCGAATTAAAAAGTTTACGGCGAATAATTACTCCATCGCCTTGCAAAAGGTAAAACAGGAGTTGGGCGAAGACGCGCTTATATTAGGCACCCGTTCTATCAAGCCGCCCTCACCTATAGCGGGAAGAAGGGTGGCGACGCGGGTGGAAATCACTGCCGCTGTTGAATATGCCTCCCCGGTTGTTGAGCCGGAAGTCCAGATTCCCGATGAATTTGAAAGTAAGCCTCTGCCGGAAAAAGGGGATGCGGATTTAAAATCTCTGATCTTCAGCCTTCTTAGTCAGACTGATAAGGCGCAGTCTATGGGCCTTGAGCCGCACCAGTTTGATACCTTTTCCTATCTGGTTGAAAATGGCCTTGATGAAAAACTGGCATCGAAAATATTGAAAAAAGCACTGGAGCAAAATTCAGAACAGACTGCAGGTTCCAGCAAAGAGTCGCTAAAGGTCATGAACTTGATGAAAAAGGTCCTTCCCTGCAAGGGAGAGATTGACCTGAGTGCCTATGGACCAAAAATCGTTGCGTTTGTCGGGCCTACAGGAGTGGGAAAAACCACTACGGTAGCCAAAATTGCCGCAGAGTATGCCCTTCGCCGGGACAAAAAGGTGGCAATGATTTCCCTGGATACCTACCGGTTGGGAGCGATTGACCAACTGAGAATTTATGGGGAGATCATGGAGGTGCCTGTTGAAGTGGCGGCAGGAAAAGAAGAATTGCGCCATATCATTGCCAGCCATGAGGATAAGGATCTCATCCTCATTGATACCACCGGTCGATCACACCAGGATAAAGACTACTCCCGGCAGTTGAAGGAAGTTTTTGACGCGGTGGGAGGTGTGGAAACCCATTTGGTTCTCAGTGTAACCGCCCAGGAAAAACTATTTGCGGCAACGTATCGCCAGTTTTCCTCTATGGGATTGGACCGGGTTCTATTTACGAAGCTGGATGAGGGGTTGAATTTTGGCTCCTTATTCAATTTTACAGTGCGAAACAGATTGCCCATATCTTATTTTACATCCGGTCAGCAGGTTCCCGAAGACTTGGAAGCGGCCAGGCCGGAACGGGTAATAAGTTTGATTTTTAACTGATTTCAAGATAAATTAAAGGATTAAGGCATGTACTTGGGTAATCAAGCAACTACTTTAAAAAGAATGGCATACGGAAAAATGAGCGGATCGAATCTGAGGGTCTTGGCGGTCAGTAGCGGTAAAGGAGGTGTCGGCAAGACGAACTTCGTTGCCAACCTGGCTTATGCCTTGTCCAAGAGGGGAAAGAAGGTGCTTGTTGTGGATGCTGACTTGGGATTGAATAATATTGATATCCTTTTAGGGCTGGCTCCGCAAAAGCATATCGGGCATGTTTTGGCCGGGGAATCTAACGTAGAGGATATCATTCTTCGCGGTCCCGCCGATATCCATATATTGCCCGCCGGAGACGGTCTGCAGGAATTGACGCAGTTGCAGTCGGAAAAGAAAATGCTTCTCATGGATGAGTTGGACCGTGTCAGCCAGGGATACGACTTTCTGATTTTTGATACCGGTGCCGGCGTTTCCACCAATGTTACTTATTTCTGTAGTGCCGCCCACGAGACGATTCTTATCGCCACCACGGAACCCACCTCACTGACCGATGTTTATGCGTTGATGAAAATTCTGCATAATAAACACGCGCAAAAGCATTTCAGGATGGTCATCAATTCAGTAAGTTCGGAGCGAGAAGCGCAAGGGGTTTATCGTAATTTGACGGCGGTCACGGATCGGTTTCTTAAAGATATTTCCGTTGAATACCTGGGCTATATTCTGCAGGACCCGAATGTGCCTAAGGCAGTGCGGCAACAAAAAGCATTTTTAGAGTTGTACCCTTTTTCAAAATTCAGTGGGTGTCTCAACGAATTGGCGGAAAAGATTTCCAAGGAGAAACCCAGTCCCTTGTCTTGTGAGGGGGATCAACCTTATTTTTGGCGGAGTGCGTTTCAGGTGCAATGAGCCCTATTAACATACAAAAGATGGCTATCGCGTTTGCTTTGCTGGCATTTGGTTTTCTGGCTGTTGGTAGCGTTTTGATGGGAAGCCGGGTGATAACCGGGGTGATTCGCGGAGGATTGGGAGCATTGATTTTTGGGGGAATGGTTTGGGTTGTTGCGGATTTGTTTTTGTCGGAAGATGAAGATGCTGGAATTCAGGATATGGTCCATGATGACAATAATCCTGATAAAGGGGAACAGTTGGATCAAACAGCTTAACGAAAGAAATAGTTAAATGGCAAATAAACAGGAAACACTTCAGCAAATTGAAATTTCCGTAGAAAACCGGGAAGCCGTGATCAAGGAATACGCGCCGATGGTTAAATATGTAGCCAACCGGATTGCCATGCGCCTGCCTCCCCATATCGAGGTGGATGATTTGATCAGTGTCGGGGTTTTGGGGTTGATTGACGCGATTGATAAATATGATTCGTCTCGTGGAGCCAAGTTCAAAACCTATGCGGAATTCAGAGTTCGTGGTGCGATTCTTGACGAATTGCGGTCGATGGACTGGGTACCTCGGTCCGTGAGACAGAAAGCTTCTGCCATGGATGGAGTGGTGCAGAAACTGCAAAACAAGCTCGGACGCCCGCCGGAAGATGATGAGATTGCCGGCGAAATGGGTGTTAGCCTGGATGATCTGTTTACAGCTTTAAATGAGACCAAGAGCATGCCCATACTCAGCCTGGAAGACCTGGGTATTGCCAAGGAATCTGGCGAACAGCAAAGCCTTCTTGATTGTCTTGCAGGAAAAGGAGATGCGGACCCGCAAACCCAACTCAGACTGAACGAACTGAAAGAAATTATTGCCAAGGCGATCGATACCCTGCCGGAAAAAGAACGCCTGATGATTTCTCTTTACTATTATGAAGAACTTACCATGAAAGAGATTGGGGAAGTACTAGGCATCACCGAGTCCCGAGTCTCACAAATCCATTCCAAAGCCGTATTCAGACTGCGCAACAAGTTAAAATCCATTATCGCCGAAGAAATGTAGCCTCGCGATTCTATCCGTTAAAAAATCCAGAACAGTTCATACTCGTATGAGTGATTAGTATGTTCGTGTGCCTTTTTCTTCCGGTGGGCGGGTTTTCCAGCGGCGGTGACCGCACATCCACGGTGCGGGATTTTCCCGGATAACATTTTCTATAAACAGTTCGTATTGCTGGGTCCACTTCAGGATATCGTTTTCTTTGCTATCAGACCTCTCAAACTGGATCTGGGGTCCATACTCAATGCGATAAGTTCCTTTGTTCGTAGGGTGACAGAATAGGGGAAGGATAGGAGTTCCCAAACGATAGCTCAACAATGCCAGTGACCGGGGAGTTGCTGCCTTTTTGCCAAAAAAATCAACAAAGATTCCGCCCCTGGCTGTATTCTGATCCATCATCACCGCGACACTACTATTGTTTTTAAGTTCCCTCACGATTTTTAAAGGGGACTCGTTACGATCGAAAATTTTGTTTCCGGAAAGAGTGCGAAAATTTTTTGTCACTTTATCCAAGTAGGGGTTGTCCAGTTTTCGCACAATAGAAGAAAGTGGACAGATGCCCATATAACCGTGAAATAACCCCATGATTTCCCAGTTTCCATAATGTGCGGTCAGAAAAAATATTCCTTTATTTTTTTTCAAGCACTGCCGCAATATGTCCAGTCCGGCAGGTTCTCCCTCAATGAGTCCTCGAACCCGTTTTTCAGTGTCGCGAGTAGCCCAAAGGCATTGCAAAGCTGAAACTGTCAGGTTCTGAAAAGACTTCTTGATGATCTTGTTTTTCTCATCGGAAGATTTTGAATCCGCAAAAATAATATCGAGATTGGTTTTTGCGGAGCGTTTACGTTTTCCTGAAAAGAGAAAAACCAGGCTGCCCAACACATTTCCTGTTCTCACCACCATTTGATGGGGCAGGGGTTGCACCAGCACCAGTAGTAAGTGGTAAAGAATATATTCCAGAAAATGCCGTGTCGATTTCAATGATTTGGGTTCACGGTTATTGTTCGGCGATGGCCTGCGCGATAGCGTAGTGCCGGTCATGCGAAATGGAGATGTGGATGGATTTGAGATTCAACTTCTCGAACAACTTTTTTCCTTGCCCCATCATTCTGACGATGGGTTTTCCTGATGCTTGATTCACGACTTCAATGTCCTTAAATCCGACATCCCGACTGATACCGGTTCCCAGACTTTTGGATACCGCTTCTTTAACAGCAAACCGGGCGGCAAAATGTTTTCCAGGGTCCGCCTGGGACTGACAATAATCGATTTCCGTGTCGGTGAATACTTTATTCTCAAAACGGGAAGAATATTTTTCCAAAGAATTTTTTATCCGCTTTATCTCTATGATGTCCAGGCCGACTCCATAAATCATCCCAGTACCTCAGGGTGAACGGTTTTGGCGATGTTACGAAGTGCCATTTCGATTGCGGAAAATGCAAGCGCACCTGCTCGAACAAGCCGGACAGGTATCTCCACTGCGTCTATAAGAGTCGAAGGTTTTCCCCCCTGACAAGTGCCGCCATCAATGATCAAGTCCACCTGATCACCAAAAGATTGCTGTACTTGTTTTGCGGTAATGGGGGGGCTCTCCCCTGAGCGGTTTGCGCTGGGAGCTGTGATGGGTTGGCCCACGGCTGAAATCAAATCCCGTGTCAGGGTATTTCCGGGTTGCCTGATTCCTATCCGGTTTGATCCCGCCGACACATTTTCGGGAATAACGGAACCGGGTTCAAAAAGAAGGGTCAATGGTCCTGGCCAGAATTTTTGCATCAAAGCGGAATGAGCCGGAGTAATTTCTTTCACCATTGTTTCCAGTTGGACCTTTGAACTTATTAATAGAATAAGGGGTTTGCTTTTTTCACGACCTTTCAGTTCAAAGACTCTGTTAACAGCTTCCCGGTTGAAAGGATCCACCCCCAACGCATAAAAAGTATCTGTGGGAAACGCAATCACTCCACCCGCAAGAAAAATCTCTCGTGCTTTTGTGGAAACATCTTCTGTGTTTGAGTCAACCCTTAAAATTTGCGGCATGGCTGGTTTTAAGTTTTTTGCTCTTTTGCGCAACGGCCTTTGCCTGGTCCTTTTTGTATTTTATGAGTCGCCCCGCGAGTTTTTCATCGGACAGGGCAAGGATCTGCACGGCTAGCAGGCCAGCGTTTTTGGCGCCGGGTTTTCCAATGCTGACAGTGGCCACTGGAACTCCTCCTGGCATTTGAGCGGTTGATAAGAGGGAATCAAGGCCATTGAGTGACGTGGCGTCAATAGGAACACCAATGACCGGGAGGTGGGTCTCTGCGGCTACCACGCCTGCAAGGTGGGCTGCACCGCCTGCACCTGCGATCAGCAACTGGATGCCACGGCGTTTGGCTCCTTGAACGTACTTCCGGGTTCTTTCCGGGGAGCGGTGGGCGGAGGTGACCAGGACCTCATGAGGCACGTTGAATTGCTCCAGTACCTTGCTGGTTTCTTCCATTATTATGAAGTCTGAATCACTTCCCATTACAATGCCGACCAAAGGTTTACTCAAAACAAATGCCTCCCAGTTCAGGAACAGGTTTAAAATCGTGAAAAACTTTTATAACAATTTTTTAGAACCGGATCAAGTTTTAGAGAAAGGGATTAAATGTCATCACACACGGTTCGAAAACCCAGGAATGAAGTGCAATAGCTCTTTAAAAATGGAATTCGCCGCCAAGCCGAGATATGTTTGAAGTGAGTTATGAAACTTCCGCCCCGCGCTACTTTATATTCCAGTACATGGGAAGATCCGTTGGAATTTTTTTTGTCATGCGTGTCCTGTACCCATTCGAAAGCATTACCAAAGAGATCCCTGGTTCCTCCAGCATATTCATTCTCGGGAAAATGATCGACCGGCAGGGTATCCAGAACTCCGGTTTCTTCAATATTACAGAACTCGACAATCCGGTCTTCATCCCAGAAAAAATTTTCATGTGATAACTTGCCGAAGTCGCTGGCGACATATTCCCATTCCTTTTCACTCGGTAAGCGAATGTTCTGCCCTGTCGACTCGCTTTTCCATTTGCAGTAGGCCTGAGCATCATTCCAGGTGACCTGGGTTACAGGGTGGTTATGTTTTCCATATAAGGAGTCGGGCTGGCCATCGGGGCAAAGCCAGAAAGCCTCTTTAACCGGCCCCAGGCTGGGATTGGAAAAAGAGGAGCGCATGGAGGAATCCCCGTGCAAAGCCAGACTGCCACTTTGATAAACGATGGCGTCAACTATGGTTTCCGCCTCGGTTTTGTATTGGGTCTCGTTGACAAAGCGGAAAAACTCGACGTTCGTAACCGGATATTTTTTTATCAGGAAAGGTTTCTCAATCTGGACCTGCTTGTGAGGCGCTGAATCTTTGGAGCGAGGGTGGCCCATTAAGAGACTTCCTTCGGGAATACGCACCCACTCATCCCATTTTTCACTGAATTTGTACAGGTAATCTATGGTATCCGGGTCATGCGAAGTACTCATCCCCAAACGGTTGCGGATGGCCTGGGGCCATTCGGCCTTGGCCAGGGCATCGTCATATTCCAGGGGCTTTTTCTCGTCCTCATCGGGGACAACCTCGATCTGGCCTTTTTCTTTTTCTGTGTGGAACGCGTCGGAAAGTTCCTCAAAGGCTTTACCCAGGCTGGTTAGCTTGCTTTCGTAGTGAGACAGGTTATCCATCAACTCCATTTTTCTGGCTTCGTCTTCTTCGTTCATGGAGTTCTTAACTTCAGACAGTTCCTGCACGAATTTTTGATATTCCTCTACGCGTTTTCTTAAGTCATCCTCCATGGAGTCAACCATCGACTCCTTGTGCTGGAGTCTTTCCCGCATCCCCTTTTCTGCGGCAAGGGTTTCTTCGGTAATGGATTTTTCCTTTTCCTTCAAGTTTGAGGTCAGGCGCGTTGTTTCTTCTTCCATGGAAGCCATTCGACTCTTGAAAGCGTCGTAGTCAGAACTTTGTGAGTCCAGGATATTGCTATAGGTTACGTTGAAATCACTGAGAAAGTTTTTTACTTCTTCTTGATGCTGGGCGATATCATTTTTGATAAGTTGGATCTCTTGAAGTTCCTGCATGGTTTCAGCCTCAGCTTCGGATATCTGTTCTCGTACTTGTTTCTCCTCGGCCATTTGTTGTTGCTGGAGGGTCAGTATTTTCTGTTCTTCCTGCTGAATTTTTTCCTCTTTCTCGCTGAGGGCCATCTCTTTTTCTATTTGTTCCACTTCCAGGGTATTTTTAAAATCTTCGAATTCCTCGTTCATACGAGTAAGTTCCTCGGACTCCCTTTCCAATAAAACTTTTTCTTTGCTTCGCTGGCGCTTTTGTTCTTCCAGGAGGGTTTTGGTTTGTTCTGTAAGTTTTTTGTTTTCCTTTTCGAATGCTTGTTCCAGTTCCTGGGTTTTTTCCTCGATTTCCTTTTCTACTTTTGGGCGATCTTCTTCCATCGCCTTTAAAAGTTTTTTCTTTCTTTTTAAAAGACTGGCCTGGGTTTTCGCGGCGGTTTTGATCTGGTCTACGGCGAACTTGCCCCCCTCGATACCGGTCAATTCTCTCAGGAGACTCGCTTTTTCGACATCACTTTCTTTCTCCTGTTTGTTGAGAATTTTTTGTTTGCGCGAGAATTCTTTTTCCCGTTTTTCCAGTTCTGCCAGACGCTTTTTCGTTTGTTCATCGGCCTTTCTTTGTGCCTCGAGAGCCAGTCCCTGCTCGCGGATTCTCAGTCTTTCGTTTTCGCGGCCCAGGCGTTCTTCATCTTCATCAAACTCTTCCAATCGCCGGGTATGATATTCCGACCTTCTCTGGTATTCCCGCTCCAGGTCCTCTTTCCGTGTTTCAAATTCCTTTTTCAGCCTGAGCTTAAAGGCGGCTTTTTCAGTTTCCAGTGATTTCGAGAGTTTAAGGAGTTGCTGGTTTTTTTTAGCTTGTTGCTGGGCAACTTTTTTGTTTTGTAACTGTTTTGTTTTGGATGATTTATAGTCCTGTTCCTTGCGTTTCTGAAGAGTCTTATCTTCGGCAAACATTTTTTCCATCAACTCTGTCATCTCATCGAACTTAGCCCTGAATATCTGATCCCTGCGTGAAAAGTCTGTGTCCAACTTGGAGCGTGATGCTTCATGTTCCGTTAAAAGACTGTTTCTTTCGCTTCTCAGAGTCTCCAGTTCATTTCGAGTTTCCTCCAGTTCCTGGCGAAATCGGGCTGTTTCTTTTTCGGATTGCTCTTGGGATTGTTCAGCGTGTTTTTGCTCTTCTTCACGCAGTTTTTGCAGGCGTGAGCGAAACTCGGAATTTTCCCGTTCAAGACGGACCTTGTTTTCCTCCAGCTCTTTTTCTTTTGCAAGAATCTCTCGCATTTGGGTGCTGGCCTGTTCTTCTTTTTCTTTTAGCCGTTCCAGCTGTTGTTCGAACTCCAGTTTCAGTTCGTCCGGGAGATTAAAGGAGATTTCAGATTCCTTAAATTTTCTTCTCTGCTGAGTTTCTTCTACCGGTGAAACGGGTTGTGGATTTTCCACGACCTGGATAAACGTATAGTCCGGTCCCACGATCAGTTCTGCGGGATTTCCCTGGCTGGAAATGATGTCGAACAGCTCCCGGTTAAGTTTTTCCCTTAGGGAATTCAACCAGAGCAGACGTTGCTCCTGATCTTCGGGCATTGAAGCCGAGGATTGTTTCTGCAGTATTTCGAGGGGATCTATGGGAACTCTGCCTTCAGGGTTTTGCCCCGGAGCGTAAAAAGATTGGACCGTTTGAAATAAGGCCACGGCTTCCGGGTCACCCACCTGGGAATAACGATCTGCAAGCAACTGGATATCTTTCAGACTGAAATTTTTCCGGGCCATGAGGGATCAGGGGTTTAAGGGCTTATTTTTAAGGTTCTTATAATAAAACGGTGTAAATCAGTTAAAACCTTACCTATATATTATATCAACCTATATTCCTAACTTATAAGGTATTTTTTAGCTTATTGGCACTGAGAGAGGCCTGAAATAGAGGTGTTTCAGGGTTTTCAAAGAAAATTTCCGGTGGATCCAATGTGAAACTGGAAAGCAGGCCCCTACCAGCATATGTAAAGTTTTCCATACATAAATCCGGGGGCGTGTAAAACATATGGGCAAAATCTTGATGGCTACTTGGGCTTGACCCTATAATTACATATAAAACAAGGGTATTAAAGGTGTCAGTCCTGGCATTAAAATTGCTTGATAATGGGAGTAATGCTTTCAAAAAAAATCCGACTAATAAAGTAAATCATGGGATTCCAAAGGTTTCTCAATTGCATGAGACGTAGTAGTAGGAGAATTTTGGCTAACTGTCTAATGAACAGCCCATGGGAAAAGGTTCTTCCGTTTTCCTCTGGATCGATTCTTCATAAATTACAAGGTATCTTAGATTTTTTTTATTTCAGAAGCTTTACATACACCATTAAAGAGTTTGGTTAGAAAAATGAGGCAGTAATGAAAATATTTTTAGGTATCGCGTTATTCGTTGTTCTTGTCTTCAGTGGTTTCCCTCACGGGCATTTTGCGAGAGCAGGGGAGGAGGAGTTCTCTCAAAAATATAGGGGAGAAATAGCTGTGGCCAAAGCGATAGATATGATTATTCGCTCTGCCCGGAACAAATACACCGAAAATGTAGTGGAAAAGCTCCAAAAAGATGGGACAGGTGCCTCTGTTGACCACGCCCACAAAAAAGGGTATGTCCCCCTTCCCGCACAATATGAACACGCCCTTGCGGACGATGCCCTTAAAAGGCAAATCAAAAATAAAGATGAGTTTTTTAATTTTGTTCTTAGAAGTCGTTGGAATTTAAATAGCAAACAAGGTCTTGAGACCGATTTTGAGAAGAAAGGATGGGAATATCTCATAAGGCAACAAGAGGAAGCCTTAAAAGCAGGAATACCACTTAAAAAAATTCAGTGGAAACCCTTTATTCGTGCTGAGAGTATTAATGGGCAGGAGGTGCTCCATTATTTAAGTGCAGATACCGCTTCATCCATTAGTTGCGTTGTTTGTCACAATGAATGGGAACAAAAACCCGAAATAAAGAAGTTACGAAAGAAACAAGGAGTGGGGGCAGGCAAAATTTTTCAAATGCGCGAATTAATGGGAGCACACTCCATCAATGTAACCTTAGACAAATAGTAATGGCGGCAAAGGTTGGCAGTCAACACTCGAATGACCCATTATGTAAAACTATTTTTGTTTACCACAGTTAGGGTCTTTTTATGAACACAGTAAGCAAAAAGCTATATCTTCTTTTTGGCATCCTCTTTGTGCTCATGATAATCATAGGGAGTGTGGCAAGTTATTCTTTAATAACCATTAAAAAAAAGGTCGACACCGCTACTTTAATTTCATCGCGACTGGAAAGAGTTGACTATGTGAAGAAGACTCTTTTCAAGGTTCTCAAAATCAATGAATCTTATGGTGAAGGAGCAATCGAAAACCAGTTTGAATTCGAAGCATTATTTTCTGAGCTGGAATCTCATATTCGTAAGATGGAAGAAGTTGGCTGGCCCGAAGACGAGCACCGCCTATTAAGCAAGATTAAGGCAAACCTCGAACCCTTAAAAAATAAAACCTCAGAAATCCTTCGAAGTTCTGATCCAACAGGTGTTTCCGTTACCACTGTATCAAAGGATGTTCTTCTTGATGCATTGGAAGATATAAGAATTAATCTTATTAATACCTCTGAAATTTTTTTCTATCTAGTCAAGGGAAAACTTGAAGAGACAAGGTATTCTGTCGAGGCAACTCGTGATCTGGGAATCAACGCAACAATTTTAATTTCATTTTTCTCATTCTTTTTTGGCGGGGCAGCCGTCTTAATTTTTGCTAGGCGAAACCTTGTAGGCCCGATAAAGACATTAGAGCAAGCCGCTATTGCAATAGGAGAAGAAAAATATGACACCAAAATTGATGTTGTTTCTAAAGATGAAATTGGAACCCTGGCACGCACCTTTGAAGGAATGGCTGGCCGATTGAAGGCGCATTCGAGATCCTTGCGAAAAAGTGAGGAGAGGACGCGCTTGATTCTGGAATCAGCTGGAGAAGGTATTTATGGTTTGGACCTTGAGGGGAACACCACTTTTTGCAATCCTGCCGCCGAGAAAATGTTGGGTTATTCTTTGGAGGAAATGTCCGATCAATCTCAGCACGCTCTAATTCACCATTCACATCCAGATGGAAGCCATTACCCCCGTGAGGAATGCTTAATTTATGCGGCATTAAAGGATGGTGAGGTTCATCATGTTTCTGATGAAGTCTTTTGGAGAAAAGATGGGAGTAGCTTTCCTGTTGAGTATGTCAGTACTCCTATTGTGGAGAATAATATTGTTAGAGGAGCGGTTGTTGTTTTTAAGGATATTTCAGAACAAAAGGCCGCTGAGAAAGAACTAAAAAATTCTCACTCCAAACTGGAGCGATTAGTTGCCGAAAGAACGGCTGATCTCACTAAGGCATATGTTTCATTAAAGGAAAATAAGGATTACCTGTCATTACTAATCACTAATATGGTGGATGGCCTGATTACCATTAACGATAAAGGCATTATTAAAATGGTCAACCCAGAGGTTGAGAGTTTGTTTGGTTATTCGTCAAACGAATTGGTAGGCAAAAACGTGTCTGTGCTGATGCCTGAACCTGACAGATCAAAACACGACCAATACATACAGAATTATTTAGCCACGGGAAAAGCAAAAGTCATCGGATTGGGACGGGAAGTGGAAGCCATGAAAAAGGATGGAACGATTTTTTCTGCTCATCTTGGAATCAGTCCGATTTACATTGGCAATAAAACCTCATATTTGGGCATTATCCACGACCTAACAAAGAGAATGGAGATCGAACAGGATTTGCGAGATTCCAAAGAAACTGCGGAGAAGGCAAACAAAGCAAAATCCGAATTCCTTTCAAGAATGAGTCATGAGCTGCGCACACCCTTAAACGCTATCCTGGGGTTCAGCCAATTAATGATCATGAATCGAAACGAGAAACTCACCAAAACACAGGAAAGCAACAGCAATCATATAATTGAAGCAGGCAACCACTTGTTGGAACTTATTAATGAGGTATTGGATTTAAGCAAAATTGAAGCAGGCAAATTCTCCATAGTCGCGGAAAGCCTGAGTGCCAGTTTGATGATTACAGAGTGTGTTGCTCAAACACAACCTTTAGCTAAAGAAAGGAACATCAAGACTTTGAATCTCTTGTCTCAGAAGGGCAATCATTTTGTCCGAGCCGACCACATAGCTTTCCGCCAAATTATGCACAACCTTTTAAGCAATGCGGTTAAATATAATTACGAGGGCGGTTCAATCACAGTGGATGGGGGAGCATCCGGCAACGACAATATATGGATCAGTGTTTCAGATACCGGCCCTGGCACAGCAAAAGAAAACATTGAGGCATTATTTGAACCCTTTAATCGGCTGGGGCAAGAGTTTAGTGAGATTGAAGGCACCGGTATTGGTCTCAGCATTAGCAAAAGTCTGGCAGAACTCATGGGCGGGTCATTATCCGCAAAATGTGAGCCTGGAAAGGGCTGTTGTTTTAAGGTGGTACTACCAGCGGGAAGTGAAGAGTCTGTATCCATTAATACTCCTGCCCCGGATACAGGCACTGCAAAAACGGATATCCAGCTCACTGGGCACACAATACTTTATATAGAGGACAACCCTCAGAACCTGAACTTGGTCGAGGATATCCTCAAACACAGGCCCCAAATTACATTACTGTCCGCCATGCATGCCAGAGATGGAATCGAGCTTGCCAGAACTCATCGGCCCGATTTAATCCTTATGGATATTCAACTGCCGGAGATGGATGGCATCGCCGCTTTTAGTGAACTTCAAAAATTCCACGAAACATGTGATATTCCTGTTATTGCCCTAAGTGCCCAGGCAATGAAGGAGGATATTAACAGAGTAATGAATTTCGGTTTTAAAGATTACCTTACCAAACCCATTAACATCACCAAATTTTTGGAAACTCTGGATAATATTTTGAGATAAAACCGATCCATACAAACCTTGCCAAAATTGTAAAACTTATTACTCCTCTCTTAGGTCCTTCCGTTTTCCGTGCTGGATTTCGGGGATGAGCATCAGGGTCGCAAGGATCATCATTGCGCAGGAAAGGATGCCGATATTCTGAGCACCGATCAAACCCACTGCCCAGTAACCTACCATCGGCCCCAGGGTGCCGCGGATGCCTGTCAAGCTGACATGCACTGACATATAAGCGCCGATTTTTCCGGGAGGGGCGTATTTGGTGACCCACAGGTTCCAGGCAATACTACCTCCCGCAAATGCGGCCCCTATCAAAGCGGAGCCGGCTCCAATGATCCAGGGATTGGAACTGATGAAAAACAGCAGAACACCAGCGGCAAAAGACAGGTTCAGGATCATGCGAAGAATCACGAAGTTCATTTTATCAAACAGCTTTGCCCAGAATGGAATGAGAAGCATGCGCATTGTTTCGGGAATGATCGTAATAATAAGAGCTACAAATACAGCCGATCCTTCAATGCCCCATTGCGGTGAAGTGACATAATCCACTCGCAAAGGAAGAGTCCATAAATTGGCAAACCCCATGATGAACCAGGTCAGTAAAACATAGCCGAAGGAACGATCCTGCCAGGCGTATTTCATGTTTCCGAAAGGATTTTCATGCGGACTCTCATCCACCGTTTTTGAGGGCATACAATAGATGGCTATAGCTTTAGAGAAGGCGCAGAAACCCAGAAAGGTAAAGATCAGTGGGTAATACTCGATATCTTTTTCGAGGATGGAGGACCCGAGAAATCCGGATAAGGCGGCAATTCCCACCGATAATATCAAAGATTTTGAGAAAAATGCCGCACGGCGATCCGGGGGGTAATTGTCCCCATAAATATCCGTGATGAAGGGAAGCAGGGCACTACGGCAAATGTATGCGGTGACTACAAAAAATGCGAACAGGTGTAAGGACGCAGTCCAGGCGGAAACCAGAAGGCAGAATCCCGTAACCATTGAGGACAGTGCTCCCCATGTCGACTTTTCCCAGTGGGTGGCAGAGGTATAATGCAATAAAAGCATGGAAAGGAACATTCCCATAAAGGGAGCGGCGGCGATCAAGGATTTGATGATTTCCCCTGCGTTGAAATACCGGATGGCTATGAACAAGCAGAAGGTCTGAGCGCCGGAAGAAAGCACTCCCTCAAACCCCCCACGCCATAAATCACATTTAAAGGTCTTCTGTGTGATTTCACCAGAAGTCAGAGAGGAGCGGTCCTGTTTGAATTTAAAAGCCATAGGATTTAAAAAGTTGAAACTGAAAAAGGAAGATATAATGATATCTTAGTGTTTCATTAAATTGGTTTCACAAAATTATAGCAATGAAAAAATATTTTTTACTGAAACTCTTATCTTGAGGTTAACAATGAAAATTTTTATCAGCAGAACAATTGTCTTCTTAATTGCCTTCACCTTCACCATGGGAGGCGCATTACAATTTGCCAGCATAGATTTATTATCACCTGAAACTGCAGAAGCTAAAAAAAGCAGAGACAAAGATAAGGACAAAGACAAAGATAAGGGCAAAGACAGGGATAAGGGCAAAGACAGGGATAAGGGCAAAGACAAAGATAAGAAGCGGGGAAAAAGTAAAGGGAAAGGCAAGGGGAAGAAAAAAGGTCACGACAAATAATCATTTAAACCGATATCTGTCAAATCGGGTTGGCGGGGAATCGAATTTAAATCAGACGCAGTTGCTACCCGGTGGGCTGTGGAGACGGTTTAGGACTTATTACGGCAAGGTTAGTTCCAGTTGGGTGTCGCCAGAAATATCAACCTCTGTCGTTTTTTCGCCAATATAAGGATGCCATACAACGACCTTGTAGCGGCCGGGAGGAATTTGGTCAATTTCAAAAGAACCATCGTCCTTGCTAATATCATGGTAGGGATTCCAAACAACCTTGGAGCTTACCGTCATCCAAAGATGTTGCTCGCATTCTATATAGAAATGAGAATCCCGCTCTTTTTTTACAAATCTCAGTGACTTGGTGACATCTGTCCTTGCTCCTTTGTTGAGGAGCCATTTTTTGAAGAAAATCTTACGCGTGTCTCCTCTTATTGAAAAACCCTTTGGATTGTGCAGTACTCCGGCATCAAAATTTTCAAGCGTCACAAGGTTTCGGGTTATATTTTTCGGGGGCTTTCTGATTACAGCAACTTTTGGAAAAGCCTGACAATTTTCAAAGCGTATTGCCAGGGTTTCCTTGCTCCGGGGTTTGCCTTTTTTAACGTTCTGGATGAAAACCACTGCATTTTTGAGATTCCCGTCTTTCACCTCAACGTGTTGGATGAGGTGTTCACCGCGCTTGTTGGGGGTATTTTCCATGCAGAACTCTGAGTTCTTCTCATTTTTCAAGTTAACGCTAACCGGTGGAGGCACCTGTCCCTTGAATTGGATTGTTCCCTTGAGGGAACCTCCATCGACAACTTCAACCTCAGTGTATTGGGGCCTCTTGGCAAAAGCGATGGATGTGCTCAGTACCAGAACGAGGAGTGAAACCCAAAAACCTATTTTTAAATTTTTATGCATGAAGTTGTGTCCTCAACCAGGTTTCCTTTTAAGGAGTACTAATGCACCGGTGAACTCTCACAGATATAATTGATACCGTATTATCTTTTTCCACCAACTTGATATGGGTTCGAGTGACCCTTTTTTTCATTAAAGCTTTAATTGTGTCCAATTTAACCTTTGTGGATATGTTGATCAGCTCCCCCTCCTTTTCAACAGCTATTAATTCCGGGTTATCCACAACTACTCTGAACTCACTCAGGTCAAGTCCCGAGTCGCCGGTGTCCACCACATGAGACTTGGATAAGCATACATTCAAAGTGAGATATGTTTCCGCAAGCAATGAGCGAAGGTAGAGAATAAGTTCGCCAATCTGTTCCTCATTAAAATCAGGATGGGCGGGCATAGCTGTTCCCTTGAGGCCGTCCTGAATGGCATTGATCATGGACATATCCGTAACCGTATTCATTTGCAAAAAGTTGGTGAAGTCCCTTGGCTTTGGTTCCAGCCCAGCCGCAAGAAATCCTTCCCCATCCCCCATCTCACCGTGGCACATTGAGCAGTCCGATTCCTTGTAAATTGATTCCCCTTTACTGGTTGCTGGAGGTTCGGGTAACTTGCTGTATCCCTTGTAGGACTTGACGGCAAAAGCCTCGCTGACAAGGAATAAAGAGAGTAATACTGTAAAAAAAACTTTCAAAGCTCTTCCGTGGAGAATAAATTATTTTTAAAGTCTATAACGACAACATTTATGCCATTTAGTTTGTTGAAGCTTTGCCCAGTATACACTGGTTTCTCGGTATGATCTGGAATATAAGTGTAACCCTCCCTTAAAATAGGACCATTGTAAATTAGAGTTCTCCGGCATAATGCGAAGCAAAAAGGAGAATGATAATGAAGAAGAGTCGTTATACAGAGAGTCAGATTATTAAAGTCCTGCATG